>Ga0209292_1000010_pt1 | contig 337695 bp, 288 predicted proteins | sample GOMGulsemesocosm_2_FD_184634 | JGI IMG/M metagenome (GOLD analysis project Ga0209292, IMG submission 184634) | Methane-oxidizing microbial communities from mesocosms in the Gulf of Mexico - GOM9C Gulf of Mexico (SPAdes) (version 2) | ecosystem: Environmental > Aquatic > Marine > Cold seeps...
GACTCTAAGTGCTGATACCATGTGAATTGACCCGAATAATGATTCTTTATTATACTATTAAATAATATGATTCATCACGGAATCGACCAATTAACTCATTATTAATGCAACTGCTCACCAATCATAACGCGTTACAATATATAGGTAGCATCAATGTTTTTAATAAAATAAACTTTTTTCAGCACCCCAAAAGCTATACTCAAATGTTATTTAAACTGTTTATGTGATTTCTCCTGTCGTCGAAATGACCAGTTGTTATAATAAGTAGTAATTGAAAAAACAGATCACTATACTTTGAAAACAAAAAAAAACCGCTCTTTACAGAACGGCTTCAATATATAAATACTAATCTTTATGCCTTATTATATGCCTACAAAAAGAAATCCCATACTAAACCAAAACGCACTATGAAATCCTTATACGGGTAATTTGGCGCACTGTAAAAATCATTTCCGGTCCATGCTGAATTGAAATGCTCAGCTTTTAAATAGATACGCGCATTCCTAACCTTAGCATTAACAAAAAAGTCTAAACGAGGATAGGCTCCATATTCTTTTTCGGTTTGCACATAGAATTCCGACAGTAAAGGATCATAGGCATTCATTTTATATTCCGAAAAATAACTCCCTATCACACCAATTTGTATAAACAAGTTTTTATCAAACCACGTATCTGTATAATACAATGTACTTCTTAGAATTAAGTCAGGAACATTCAACACATCTTCCGATTGCGTAACTTGTTGATATTGCAATGTATTATCCAATGCCAGTTTTCGGAATTTGAATTCTTTATTTCCTGATAACTTTAAATACTTTATATCCTTATTATACTGAAATGGTTTTACGCCATTAGTTGCTGGGTCAATCCCGAAATAAGCATGATTATTAATTGTGCTATATGATGCTTTTAATAATCCATATTTTTTTGCATCAACCTCAAAAGACAAAACATTAGTTTTTATAGTTTCTAGATTTGGATTTGACCAATTGTAATTTTTATAATCACTTTGATACAATCTATAGTTAAAATCAGGCAACGCTTCTTTTAAAGTCACATTTCCTCTTATACTAATTAATGGCAATAATGAATATTCAATATTAGCATTAAAAATACTCCCTTTATTATCTTCAGAAAGATTGGATGTAAAACTAGATTTCAATTTCAATTTCCCGAAATCATTCTTATAATTAAATCCATAAGAAACGAAATCTCCTTTCAGCCTATTAGGAATATTTCCTGAGGGCAAGAAAACCAAGCTATTATATCCGTAATTATAATCAGTGTAACCTCCATGAACAGTAACACTCCCTGTTTTCTTGTTTTGAAACGAAACATAACCTTGATTATAGAACTTCTCCAACCTAACTTCATCATGTATTGCTGTACTAAACGATTCTCCAAAAAAAACATTTGTTGCTGCTTGATTAAACTGGTACTTTTTATCTTCTAAATTAGACACGTGCCCAACACTTAATTGATAATTACGTGTTGAATCTTGCTGTTTAAATATGTTGTAGTAATGATTTATATAAAAACGTTTGGCCGATAATTTATTATCTGCATCTTCAAAATTCACCTCGAAACGCGACCTATCATTAAACTCTTTGTTTTTATTTTCAAACTCAACTACTAGCGTATCAGCTATACCTCCATTTTCTTGATTTTCGATTGACTGCATGGCAATATGTGCCTTTGCAAAATATCTTTTATTTTTAGTGTTGTAATTTATTGTCGACCTGAATTTGCCTCCATTAGTTTTTATATGTCGGTACTTCCCTAAAGATCTTAATCCCTTATAAGCAATAGAAATATTAAACTGAGGCGCGGTATTTACGGTAAAAAAACCATCTGCTAACTGCCCTTGCTCCATTGTTGTTTTAAAAAACAATTCGGTTAGTGGCGTTGCCACATGATAATATTTGATATCATCAACTTCAGCATAATCAATGTGTTTTGCTCTAGCACCAAATCTAGAAAATATTGTTTTATTTTCAGAAAAATCGTATCCTAGCTGATTAAATACTTGTCCTGTATTTGAAAAAGGCAATAACTCGAGGTAATCTTTTTTTAAGTAATTGTATTTGTATTCTTTTTTTATACTCAAAGTAGTATCGACATAAGTTGTGTCGTTTTCAATTGAAATAAACTTATAGTCTGATGCTTTAGCTACTTCCTTAACACCTTTCTTTGCTCTTGAAGAAGACTGATTGCCCTTAATCAAGTCAGATTCTGATTTTAACTTATCTGATTTCTTAAGTGATTTCAATTTTTTTTCCTGTGCACTAACCGTAAACACACATAAAAACAATATTATAACTATATTATATACTTGTTTCATTCTTTTTTTTCGAAATTCAAATTACCTCATTGTTGGGGCAATTAACCAATAGCGTCATAAGGAAAAATCACTCCGCCTTATCTACTACAAATATCTACATTTGATATGTAAACTTATGCAAATGTAATAGAAATAAAAAAACCTCCATTATAATTATACTTAAAGTGATGTTAATGCACATAGGTATATTATTTCCTTTAGGTTTTATTTCAAAAAAGCTTATTTTTGCCACTATGCTTTTACCTTATTTTCAAAATCAATTTATAGAGTGCGGAACAGACGAAGCTGGACGTGGCTGTTTAGCTGGACCAGTAACTGCTGCTGCAGTAATATTGCCTAAAAAATTCAGAAACACCATCCTGGATGATTCTAAAAAACTGAGCGAAAAAAAGCGTGAATTACTAAAACCTATTATAGAACTTGAGGCTATTTCTTATGGTGTTTGTCATGTATTTGAAGATGAAATAGATAAAATTAATATCCTGAATGCCTCTATTACCGCTATGCAACGTTCCATAACACAGTTGTCACCACAACCTGAGTTTATTATTGTTGACGGAAATAAATTTAAACCCTACAATGAAATACCGTACGAGACAATTATTAAAGGTGATGGGAAATATTTAAGTATTGCAGCGGCTTCTGTATTGGCTAAAACTTATAGGGATGAATATATGGCTAAAATTCATGAAGAGTTTCCAATGTACAATTGGAAAAAAAACAAAGGATACCCTACAAAAGAACACCGAGAAGCAATTAGAAAATACGGCCCTACAAAATATCATAGAAAAACTTTCAAGTTTTTACCTGAATAATTCGTTTTAAAAACTTAGCCCTACACCAATTTGATTTTTGATACTTTTACCTTTAGTTTTACACATATCTATTAAATTTTAGTTTTAATGAAGCAATTATACATCCTAATCATTCTATTTTTCAGCTTATTATCCTGTAACAAAAAAGAAGCTAGAACAAATATTTTAACAGACTATATCCCAAACAACCCTTCGGTAGTTATTAGCGCACCAAGTATTCAAAAGCTTCAGAATGAATTAAAAGGAAACACCTTTATAAAATTGTTTAAACCAACAAAAACTTTTCAGGATTTAAAGAACGATTTTATCTTTTTGGATGACATAACATCTGACAATTCAATTTTAATAAGTTACGCCACAGTAGGGAAGTCTTTGGAGTTTCTATTTACCGTTAAAACTAAAAACACAGCAAACAAAATTGAAACTAACTATACTCCTAAAAGCTACAATTCTGTTTCTTACCATGCGCTAAAAAATCAAAAAGCTTACACCGTAATACTTGACAGCACTCTTGTTATTAGTTCATCAGAAATTCTTATTGAAAACTTAATCAGAAACAACAACGACAACATTAGATACAGCAATCGTAGTTTTTTAAAACTTTTTGAAACTAGTGATTACACTAAAATTTCCGCATACTTAAATAACGAAAAGAGACCTCCTTTTTTTAATAGCCTTTTCACTACACAATTTTTAGGGGATATGAACTGGACTTCTGTAGAACTTAATAATGATAACGGAATATCAATTAACGGGATTACCACCAATATTAAAATCTCGCATAGTTTTGCTAAAAACCTATTACAATCGAAAACTGAAGAAAGTAACGTCAGTGAGATAATTCCTGTAAATTTTTCAAGCTACACTACATATACCTTTGAAGAATTAAAAAACTTTGATTCACCGTTTGAACACTTTAAAGAACTAATAGATAATTGCACCGAAGCTTCAAGCTTTAGCGAAGAGAAAAACTACCTGTGTGCATTCAAACTTTTAAACATTTCTGTTTCCGAAAATTTTAGTGAATTGAATACTTATAGGAACACAACCATTTACAAAAACACCTATTACAAAATCCCTCCCAAAATTTTAAAAACACAACCTCAATACGCCTGTTACTTAGGTGACTTCCTAGTTTTATCAAGCACTATTGAGGGGCTTGAAAATTGTATTTCTCATTATCAAAACAAGACAACATTAAACAATCAACAATTTTTCAAAGAAAACACCGCTGCTTTATTAGGAGAAGCACACATTACTAATAGCATTAAAACTTCTCTTTTAAAAAACAGCTTAGCGAACATTTTAGACGACTCAAGTATCGCTAAAATCAAGCTTACTGAGTTTCCGCTTTTAATAAATCAAATTACTTACGAGGATAATTATACTCAATTTAATTCGGTTATAAAAAAAATAAGCAAACAAAAGGACAAAGCATCCATTTCCCAAATTGCAAGCATACACCTTCCCTCAGATGTCACTTCCACACTACAATGGGTAACCAACCACAAAACAGAGGGGAAAGAACTTATCACTCAAGACAAAAACAATGTTTTACACCTTATTTCAAACAAAGGAAACATTATATGGAGTAAACAATTAAATGGTAGGATTCAAGGAAAAATAATTCAAGTGGACTTGTTTAAAAACAGAAAATTGCAATTAGCATTCACCACAAATAACGAGTTTCTAGTTTTGGATAGAAATGGCAATATTGTTGCTCCGTTTCATAAAAAATTCTCCGATGGTGCTTTATTACCGCTGTCAGTTTTTGACTATGACAAGAATAGAAATTATCGATTTGTAATTAGTCATGACAATAAAGTAGCTATGTATGACAATAAATTTAAAATCATAAAAGGTTTTAAATTTACAAAAGCAGACAGTGATATTTTACACGCCCCTAAACATATTAGAATCAGTACTAAAGATTACATTATAATCCCTGAAAAAAACGGAACATTACATGTATTGGATAGACAAGGAAGGCTACGTACAGCTATAAAAACAACTTTTCCGTTTGATTCTAGCAATTTTTCAAATTACAAAAATGGTCTTGTTTTTAAAGATGGTAAAAACACGGTATATCACGTAAACATTTCGTCTGGAAAAGTTACTAAAACTGACCTTTTAAAAGGCAATAACCTAAACTATATTAATTACAAAAGTAAATCGGAAGTTAAATTAGAAGATAACATTCTTACGATTAATGATAAAAGGATAGAACTGGATTTTGGAAATTACAGCTCACCTAAAATATTTTACAGCAATAAGAAAACCTATATTAATGTTACCGATATTGATACTCAAAAAGTATACATATACAACTATGACGCTGAATTATTAGATCAATTTCCAGTATACGGACAATCCTCTATTATACTTACAAACATGGATAAAGATTCTAAATTAGAATTTGCAGTTAAAGGCGAGTCTAATTCAATATTAATTTATAAAATGTATTAAAAAACTAGCTCTGCTTCAAAAAGTACACTAAAGTGATTCAAAATTTTTGATTTCACCTCTTCTAACGACGTTTCTTTTCCTAATTCTGCATGCATAGACGTTACTGCTTTTCCTCTTATTCCGCATGGAATTATATTATCAAAGTATCCCAAATCAGCATTTACATTTAATGCGAATCCATGCATAGTTACCCAACGAGATGCACGTACTCCCAATGCACAAATTTTACGTGCAAATGGAGTTCCAACTCCTAACCAAACACCTGTTTCTCCACTACTACGTCCGGATTCCAACCCGTATTCAGCAAGCGTTAAAATAATTGCTTCTTCTAATAGTCGCAGGTATTTATGAATATCGGTAAAAAAGTTTTCTAGATCTAAAATTGGATAACCTACTATTTGTCCAGGGCCGTGATAGGTAATATCACCACCTCTATTAATTTTATAAAAAGTAGCTCCTTTAGCAGCTAACTGCTCTTCATTTAACAGTAAATTATCAAAACTTCCGCTTTTCCCTAATGTATATACATGCGGATGCTCTACAAATAAAAAATGATTTTTTGTTTCAAGATTAGCATCTTCCCTTCTATTCTTTATTTTTGTATCAACAGTAGCTTTAAAGATTGTTTCTTGATACTCCCAAGACTCCTTATAATCTTTTGTTCCTAGATCCTGAACTAGTACTTTTTTATTAATTATTTTATTGTCCATAGAAAGAATGTTGCCTTTATAACTTCAAAGGTACTATTTTAATCCCACCAGCGGGCTTAATTCCCTAGGCTATCCGTAAACGAAAAATTAGGATTGGATAACATATATATCACTAGCTTACACCAAGGAAGTTCATTAAGTTAGTAAGCACATCTATATTATGTCGGATTTTGGCGAACAATACAAACAGTATTGCAAATGCTATTAAAAATCCAAAAAAAAGTCCGTTACTGCTTTTTTTAGCAACCTTTTTACTTGCTTTTAAATACGATTTAGAAGCTTTACCAATCCACTTGCCAACCAACCCAAACATAGGCACAAATATCAATACTGTAATAGCCATCCCTACTAACACCGAAAGATAGGTTACATCCTTGTAATACGAATTTACTGACTTCACTACATATTCATTTATCAATGACGCAGTAAGTACGGATATGACAATGGCAGCATATTTTGTAGACTTAGTTAAACTCATATAATTGGTTTTATCGGGCTACAAAAATAATTAATTTTAATTCAAGCTGTGTTTAGTTAGAATAATTCTTCTCCTGAAGAAGTTATTTGTTTGGATTATTTATAATTACCAAGGCTGCAATTACCCCCGGAATCCAGGCGCAGCAGGTTAGTATAAAAACGATTATTATTGAACCACAGCCTTTATCTAATACTGCTAATGGTGGAAATAAGATTGAAAGAATTACTCTCCAGATACTCATACTATTTTGATTTTGATGATTGATTAATGTTGATACCACATTGTGGGTTTTGATCTCAAGGAACTCCTTGAATACTTATTTTTTATTGTTAAACTCGCTGCTCAACTACCTTAATGAGCAACTTAATACAATATATATGTATTGCCATTATTGACTTTGTTACACTTTTCTTTTCTTTTATTATAAGAAATACTACATTAGCGTAAAATTAAACTAAACAATTATTTACATGGAAAACTTAGAAAATAGAGAAATGCCTAAGAATAATATGGCATTAGCTATAGCTGCTGCTATTTTAGGATGCTGCTCACCTTGTTGCATAGGATTAATATTAGGTATCGTTGCAATTGTAATGGCTACACAAGTAAAAAAGAAATTTGAAGCAAATGACTTTGAAGGTTCTGAAAAATCTGCAAAAAACGCTAAACTTCTAGCTTTTATCGCTATAGGAATTGCAGTTGTTTATTTAATATACGTAGGATTAAACTGGGAAGACACAATGACTCAATTTAATGACGCTATGGAACAATATCAAATAAACCAATAAGTTTCCTCTTACAAATTTAGGCCGTTGTAAAATTACAGCGGCCTTTTTTTTTATATGAAAAAAATCCTTTCCATAGTAGCCATTATTGCTTTTTTTGGAGTTGTTAGATATTTCTATTTAAACAATCCCTCAAAAAACGAAACCCCTTTTGCTATTTGCATGACCAAACGAATTGCAAATATTGATTGTCCTGGATGTGGCGGTCAACGTGCGTTTCATCAGCTGTTAAATGGCCACTTTATTGAAGCAGGAAAACTCAATATTTTCATTTACTTCTTCGCACCATTATTAGCATACATTTTTTTTAGCTTTGCTTTAAGACCATTCAACGTCAACTTTCCTGACATTGATATTTCCACCAAAAACCTAGGGTTTATTTTACTTTTTTTTGCAGTCTTTACAGTACTTCGAAATCTCCCTTTTTAACCCTCCAGAGGGCTTAACATTTTTAATCTACTAGTTCTTAAAAGTATACTCAAAACAACACTTTTATAACAAGTTGTTATTTCTATTCTTTTCATTTTTACTCCACCTATATTTTACGTAATTTTGCAGCTTATTTTATTCCCACCAATGGGTTTAATACTCCGGGGCTTGCCTCATTAGTAAAATTATAGAATTAATTCACCCCTTAAGGCTTGTCCTCGAGGAAATTGACAAAAACAAGTACAAATGCAATTATCAGAACAAGAAGTTGTAAGACGTGAAAAGCTTACCAAGTTACGAGAATTGGGTATCAACCCTTATCCAGCAAACCTTTATCCTGTAGATCATAGCTCTAAACAGATTAAAGAAAATTTTGCTGAAGATAAACAGGTGGTAATTGCAGGAAGATTAATGTCACGTAGAATTCAAGGAAAAGCTTCTTTTGCTGAACTACAAGATAGTGAAGGAAGAATACAAGTGTATTTTAACCGTGATGAAATTTGTACCGGTGAAGACAAAACTTTATACAATGATGTTTATAAAAAGCTATTAGACATTGGTGATTTTATAGGTATTGAAGGAACATTGTTTACTACACAAGTTGGAGAGAAAACTGTTTTAGTAAACAAATTTACACTATTAAGCAAAGCTTTAAAGCCATTGCCGTTACCAAAAACAGATAAAGAAGGAAACACTTTTGATGAGTTTAACGACCCTGAAATGCGTTACCGCCAGCGTTATGCTGATTTAGTAGTTAACCCACACGTAAAAGAAGTATTCGTAAAAAGAAACAAGTTGTTTACAGCAATGCGTAACTTTTTTAACGACGCGGGATATATGGAAGTTGAAACTCCTATTTTACAACCTATCCCTGGAGGAGCTGCAGCAAGACCATTTATAACACATCACAACTCATTGGATATGCCTTTATATATGCGTATTGCTAATGAATTGTATTTAAAAAGATTGATTGTTGGTGGTTTTGATGGTGTATATGAGTTTTCAAAAAACTTCCGTAATGAAGGAATGGACAGAACGCACAATCCTGAATTTACAGCAATGGAAATTTATGTAGCCTACAAAGACTACAACTGGATGATGGACTTTACTGAAAAGTTATTAGAACATTGTGCTATAGCCGTAAACGGAACTTCTAAAGCTACTTTTAACGGACAAGAAATTAACTTTAAAGCGCCTTACAAACGTATTACCATGGCAGATTCTATTAAAGAATTTACCGGATATGATATTTACGGAAAATCAGAAGATGAATTAAGAGCTGCCGCTAAGGAAATGGGCATTGCTGTTGATGAAACAATGGGTAAAGGAAAATTGATTGATGAAATGTTTGGTGAAAAATGTGAAGGAAACTACATACAACCAACATTCATTACGGATTATCCAAAAGAGATGAGTCCACTTTGCAAGGAACATAGGGACAATCCTGAATTAACGGAGCGTTTTGAATTAATGGTTTGTGGTAAAGAAATTGCAAATGCATATTCTGAATTAAATGATCCTATTGACCAACGCGAACGTTTTGAAGCGCAATTAAAATTAGCTGAAAAAGGTGATGATGAAGCTACCGGGTTTATTGATCATGATTTTTTACGCGCATTAGAGTACGGTATGCCTCCAACATCTGGATTAGGAATTGGAATGGATCGATTAATCATGTTTTTAACCGATAATCCTTCCATACAAGAAGTACTATTTTTCCCACAAATGAAACTGGAAAAGAAAGCTCCGTCTGTTGATTTAAACGAAGATGAAAAGTTTGTACTAAACTTATTACAGAAAGCTGAAAAAATTGATTTAAACGATTTAAAATCACAATCAGGATTAAGCAACAAAAAATGGGACAAATCTATTAAAGGATTAACCAAAAACAACTTGGCTAAAGTGAATAAAACGGAAGCTGGATTGTTTGTAGAGGTGGTGTAACACAACCAAAGTTTGACTTAATATTTATTTTCTAGAATCTATAACACTAAAAAAGGAGCTACAATTTGTAGCTCCTTTTTTTTGTTTCCCTATATATTAAATACCAGCTACTCTTTTTCAACATAATCCTTAATAGATACTTCATTTATAACAACATCGGATAACACAGCTTCACCATTTTTTATATACACAATTGCGTAGGTATCATTATCAGGTAAATCATCACGTAATGATTTAGCAGCAGCTACTTCCGCGTCATATGCTTTACTTTCTTCCATATAATAGCGGTTGAATTCTAAATTAAAATTTACTTTTCCACTATTTGAATTTCTCCAAGTAACCGTTCCTTTTACAAATGTGTCAGTATCCTTAAATTCTGTTCTACTAACTTCATCAATTGCAGCAAAGCCCAAACTATCTTTTTTCAGTTTGATATAAATATCATCATTTCTTGACCATAAGCTATCATTTGTTTTTGCTGAGCGTAGTTTGAAGTTTAATGTGATGTATTTCCCTCTAAAAGGATCAGTAGGATCTACTGGCCGTGTTTTAAATTTATACGGAACCCCTTCTTTTAAAATCAACTCTTTACTTGAAATCATTTGAAATGGCACGAACAACTGTAGCAGCGCCAATACAATGAAAATTAAAAATATATGTATCGTTTTCATCTTCTTATTTTTTTACATTACGTTTTAACATCATATAATTCACCACAAAAAAGCCTCCTCCTATTACTACAAATGATATCCCTTTTAAAACAAAACTAATATTTGTATCAAAAAATCGGCATATAATTAATGTGGATATAATTAGTAATCCATAGTTAGACAGTCCAAAATGACATTGATCTATCCCCTTTTTAATAGAGATCATCCCTAATATGAACAGCAGTATATTCACTCCGATTACACCAGTAATAACTGAATCCGACCCTACAAAACATAGGAATGGAAAAATAATACCGATGTACAAGAACAAATTAAATTTTTGCTTTTTTATATATTTCCAACTATATCCAAAAGCAATTACACTTATTAAAAGCAACACTATTGCTACAAATAATTCATCTGATGATAAATGAACATTTACTAATAATTCTTTCCAAATAAATTTAAAGCTAAATAGTACTAACATAGCAACACTACCCATTGAACCTAAAACTAAGTAACCATTTTTTCGCAACTCCTTATTATTTAAAAAAGGAAGGTTTCCCAAGAGATAAAACATGCTAAAAAGCAATAGATATAAGAATGGTAAAAACTCCCATTCTGTTTTAATAAATGCTCCCAGCACAATTGCCAAACTCAATGGCAACAACCAGTTCATTACATTTACTATATTATTAGTTGCTTCATTTTTAATTTTTGTTATATAATATGGCAATAACCCAAATAGCAGCACCACATACCACAAAGGCATATGTCGGGACCCCATTCCATATTCACAAGCATAGTAACTAATCCATATTAAGTTTAAAACCCATAATGCATTTGACTTTAGCATATACACTAGCGGAATACATAACAAAACCCAAGTAAATAGGTAGCTGCTAAAATTTCCAGGGATATTATATATCTGACTAATCAAAGCCATACTAGATCCTACAGCAAAAAACAGAAAAGTACCTGATGCTTCTTTCCAAACAGCACTTTTTTGCTTTAAAACAGAAAATCCAACTGCAACCTGCCCAACTATTAAGGGTATAAAAGCAAGTATTGTTTTATAGTTTCTTGGTAAATCGTCCCAATTATGAGCGATCATTAAAATAATACCCAATCCTATTAATAACGATCCTAAAACTCCAAAAATCAACATTAATCTATTTGGAGATTGTGTTATTTTAGAAGCATAATAATTAGATATCCTCGCTGAAACCTCTTTTGAAATCACCTCATTTTCAACCAATTCTGGCAACTCTTTTATAAATTTATTATTCATTTTTTGATAATTATAAAACCCTGGAAAGCAACCCAAGGCCTTAGGTTAGTCAAATAATTTATTATACAAAACTTTTAATTATAACACCTAAACATATTAGAGTGCTTAAAACACTTAATAAAAAACACAATTTAACTATTTTTTCTTTTAGCATCATTTTGATACTCATAAACAAAAATACGGGTAATAATACTATTGATGGAATTGTAAGTAATTCTCTTAGAACACCGATTAAAACATGATCAATTTTATATTCATTTAATAAAAACAATCCTATAAGATAAAAACATATTAAAAAGTTTAAGATTGTTAACGTATTCTTATTTGTAATTTTACCCATTATTGGTTTCATTATTTTCTTCTTTATTTAAAAATTGTATATCTCTCGTGTTTTTTTGAACTGCAGTTGCTGCAAACAAACTCAATAAGAATGATATTCCATAAAACCCTTTTTCACTCAATAATAAGTCAGCATTCCACAAACCAATTATTAACAAAACGATAGCCGTTATAGTTGTAAACCAACTTATACCATAATACATTTCGGTAACGGGTATTCCTTCTAGTTTATCGCGGACTGCTTTTTGAACTGATATTACCGAAAATAATCCAAATAGTAATATCGTGAAATAATATCCTTTTTCATTTAATAGCATATCTGCATTCCATAATCCAATACAAAAGGATGTCATTCCTATTAACAAAGCTGACCATGCTGCACCTATAAAAGCCGCAGTTGGCTTTGCATTAAACAATTCTTTTTTATTTAACTTACCTTTATTACTTGTATTTTCTTTTCCTGACACTGTTGTTTGATAATCCATATTAATTGTTTTTTTTAGTTAGCATTATTATAATGACTGATTTACCTCAATCATAGGTCAAAGATGCTACTCTAATAAAGTTTACACAATACTATAAAACAATAATACTTACGATTAAAATATACACAAATACACTATACTCATTATTTTATAGTAAATTTAAACAAATTTACTTACGATTAATATGGTTAATTTAAACACCCTTGTTAACAGTTTAACTCCCGAAGAGCAGTCAGACTTTATACTTTTCTTGAAAAAGAAAAACAGAAGGCCTGATGCTAAAAACAGTTTACTATTCACTTTATTAGTAAACGGAGCAACCGACAGTAAAATTATTTGCCACTCCTTATATAAGAAGGATAACAAAAATGCATACCATGCGTTACGGAAAAGATTATACGAGTCGCTATTAGGTTTTGTTGCCACTAACAACATGGAGCAAGAAAACGACACAGAAATGCTTTTAATTAAAAATATATTGTCAGCAAGAAGTTTTTTTCATCGCAAGCAATATGAACTTGCCTTTCATATTTTAACCAAAGCTGAACTAATTGCCCAAGAGCAATTACTATTTCCTATTTTAAATGAAATTTATCATACGCAAATTCAATACGCTCATTGTGCTCCCACAATAAACCTTACTGAACTAATCGCCAAATTTAACACCAACCAACAATACTATTTGGCTGAAGAGCGCCTTAATATTGTGTATGCTACCATTAGAGAGCAAGTAAGTATTTTGGCTTTTCAAAAAGAAAAAATAGATTTTAATACACTTATCACAGGCACCTTAAATAAATACCAGATAAACATTACAGAATCTATTACATTTAAATCTCTATATCAACTAATTAGTATTGTTAGTATTTCTGCTTTTGCTACCAAAGATTATTACAGTAATGAATTTTTCCTTGTTAGTATGTACCAGAAAATAGAAAGCCATCAACACAAGCAGAAGCAATTATATTACCACATACAAGTATTGTATTTAATCGCTAACATGTATTTCAGGAATAAGAAATTTAAAGATGCATTTATCTATTTAAATAAAATGGAGTTAGAAATGAATTCCAATAATAAAAAACATTTCAACTCCTTTATTTTAAAACACCAAAACCTGTTGGCTTTATGTTACAATTACAGCAATCAGAATCAAAAGGCTATTACTATAGTACAACCATACATTAATAAAAAATACGATGATATAGCTGATATTGTTTTATGTTTATGCATGTATTATTTTCACGACCAAAACTATAAAGAAGCCCTAAAAACCATCAATACTTTTTACCATTCTGATAAATGGTATCAACAAAAATCTGGAAGTGAATGGGTGGTTAAAAAAAACTTAATTGAAATCCTTATACATATTGAACTTGACCATTTAAACTTAATAGAGTCTAGAATTTTAAGTTTTAAAAGAAAACACTCCACTTATCTCAAAAGTATCCAACAGGATAGAGTCTTAACTTTTATTAGATTAGTAGAAGAGTTCTATTTTAAATTGAACAGAAAAAGTACTCCACAATTTTTAAATACAATAGAAGGTTCATTCAATTTTATTGGTAACAAACAAGAAGATGTTTTTGTAATGAGTTTTTATGCTTGGTTAAAAGCTAAAGCTACACAAAAAAACACCTACTCAACTACACTTGATATTATGAAGTTATAACTGTTAAATAGTGTTAATACAATACTTGACATTAAACCTTTCTGTTTTTTGACTGTCCTAGAACCGAACAACTTAAAACATAATAAAATGAAAAAATTAATTGTATTAGCCGCATTAGTAATTAGTACTGTAACTTTTGGACAAGAAGAACATCAAGAAAAAAGAGAACACCGTAAGAAAGGTAAAATGGAAATGATGAAAAACTTAACTCCGGAACAAATGGCCACGTTAAGAACTAAAAAAATGACTCTAGCTTTAAACCTCACTAAAACACAACAAAGCAAAATGCAAGATTTGCATTTTGAAAGTGCTAAAGCAAGAAAAGAACAAATGAAAAAAAGGGAGCAACTTAAGGGGGGAGAAAAGCCTAAGTTATCATCAGATGAAAGATACAAAAAAATGAATTCTGTTTTAGATCGAAAAATTGAAATGAAAAATAAGGTAAAATCTATCCTTACTGAGGAGCAGTTTCAAAAATGGGAACGTTCACAAAAACAATCAAGAAGTAAAAATAAAAGGCAGCACATGAGAAAATAGTGAACTACTAATTGTAATTTCTTAATTATAGTATCATGATATTAATATTTTTTTAGTTACTTTAGGGCTTTATATTATTAATCCTTACATAAACTAAAATATCATTATGAAAAAAATTATTGCAGTTATTGCTTTTTTCGCAATCACATTATTAGGTACTGATGCAACTTTTGCACAAGAAGCAAATAAAAATAACTTAAGCGATAACGCAAAAACGTTTGCGCACGAATTATCAAAAAAGTTTGATTTAGACGGAACACAACAAAGAGCTATTTACAACGCTCATATGTTAAGAAACAGAAAAATAAACGCTTTACCTACTGCAACTGTAGACTATAAAGCAATGGAAAAAGGCGGAAAAACTTCTTCTTTAGCTGCTGAATACATCTTAGATTTTAATGCTAAATTAAAATCTGTTTTATCAGAAAAGCAATACCTACAATACCAAAAACTTAAAGCTGAAAAGCAATCTAAGTAATTTAATAATTTTACATAAAAAAGCCGGTTGAAACATTTTCAACCGGCTTTTTTATACGCTAATTTTATTCCTTTTACAATACTTTTTCACAAGATGAAATAGTCGCATCTAAGTCTTCGTAACTTAGAGCATCACATAAAAACCATGTTTCATAGGCACTTGGTGCTAAATACACACCATTAGCAAGCATCCCATGGAAGAATTTTTTAAACACAGGATTGTCTCCTGCTGCTGCCGAAGTAAAATCAGTAACTTTAGTTTCAGTAAAGTGAAGTGAAATCATAGATCCAACTTGATTTATTTGGTGGCTGATGCCTTTTTCATCTAAAACTGATTTAATTCCTTTATGCAAATAATCTGTTTTATCTTTTAATCGCTGGTAAATTTCTGAATCATCATTTAATTGCTGCAACATCGCTAAACCAGCTGCCATTGCTAATGGGTTTCCTGACAATGTCCCTGCCTGATAAACTGGACCTAATGGCGCCAAATGATTCATTATTTCATTTCTTGATGCAAAAGCTCCAACCGGAAGGCCTCCTCCAATTACTTTTCCAAAGCAAACAATATCCGCCTTAACGCTAAATAATTCCTGAGCTCCTCCTTTTGCCAAACGGAAGCCTGTCATTACCTCATCAAAAACTAATAAGATATTTTCCTGATCACATAAACTTCTTAGCTCATTTAAAAAACCATCTTTAGGCGGAACACACCCCATATTCCCAGCTACTGGCTCAATAATTATACAGGCTATTTCACCTTGATTTGCAGCAACAACTTCTTTTACATTTTCAATATCATTATAGGTTGCTAATAGCGTATCCTTAGCAGTTCCGGAAGTTACACCAGGACTATTTGGCGAACCAAAAGTTACCGCTCCACTTCCTGCTTGGATTAAGAATGAATCAGAATGGCCATGATAACACCCAGAAAATTTAATTATTTTTTCTTTTCCAGTAAATCCTCTTGCTAAACGAACAGCACTCATACAAGCTTCTGTTCCTGAATTTACAAATCGGATTTTATCAATATTAGGAACCATTGAAACTGCTAATTTTGCAATTTCTGTTTCTATTTCTGTGGGCGTACCAAAAGAAGTTCCTAATTTAGTTTTTTCTATAATTGCATCAACTACTTTTTTATTAGCATGACCCAAAATCATTGGCCCCCATGAGTTGATGTAATCAATTAATTTATTTCCGTCTTCATCATACAAATAAGCTCCTTCAGCTTTTTTAATAAAAATAGGGTCTCCTCCAACTGATTTAAACGCTCTAACAGGTGAGTTCACTCCTCCAGGAATATACTTTGTTGCTTCGTGAAACAAAGCACTACTTCTTTTATAAATACTCATTTACTTAACTATTAATTGTTGTCCAATACTCAATCCTGAATCTGCTAAATCATTTAAGTTCATTAAGTCCGAAATCGACAAGTCAAACTTTTTAGCTACTGAATATAAGGTGTCTCCTTTTTTAATTATATACTTCTTTAACTTAGTTTCATTGGCTGTGTCATTTACTATTACAGCTGAAACTGCGTCATATTTATCTAAATTGTAACGCTCAATTAAACTTATTAGTTTTGACGGGTACTTAGGATCTGTAGCATAACCGGCCTTACGCAACCCTTTTGCCCAACCTTTATAATCTTTTTTATCTAATTGAAATAATGACGAATACCGACCGCGAGTACTTAAAAACTTTGAGTGATCCTTAAATGACTCTGATGGGTGACTGTACTTTCTGAAACATTCTCCTTTTTTATCATCATCATGATACACTTTTTCTCCTGTCCAATTGTGACATTTAATCCCAAAATGATTATTTGCTCGCTTGGACAAAGAGCCGTTTCCAGCACCAGATTCTAAAATACCTTGTGCTAAAGTTATACTTGCTGGCACACCAGATTTTCGCATTTCATACTGAGCAATTGCTTTGTACTTATGTATATATATAGCTACTTTATCTGTAGTATTAATTCCTGTTTCATTAACTTCAGGAGTAGTCTCTGAAGCAGAAATGGTGGTTTCGCTCGTATTCGGATTAGTTATTGGTTTTGTTATTTTGGTATCTGGCTTCTCCCTTCCTTGCTTTGAAGTAATCACTCTACTTGAACTACAACTAAAAAATAGTACTGCGTTTATTAAAATCAATATCTTTTTCATAGCTATTGCTTTATTTAGTATTAATTAATGGCATCCTTTTTTTTTGCAACACCTTATTCATTCCTTCAATTGCCTGAAGCCCTCCAGTATGAATGGCTAAAATACTAGTATTTTTTGGAAAGTATCCTTTTTTCATCAAATCATAAATTCCGTACATCATTTTCCCATTATATATAGGATCCAATATTATACCAGTTTCCAATTTAAACTCATTCATAAACCTTATCAACTCAGGAGTGATTTTTGCATATCCTCCAAAATGATAATCGGTTTGAATCTCCCAATTACTTTTAGTCACCAACGCCTTAACATCATCTTTTAAAAAATCTCCTTTCAATGCTGAAAAGCCAATTACTTTTTGATTTTCAGTGCTCGAATTTATCAAACCTGCCACAGTTCCTCCAGTCCCTACTGAACAACAAATAAAGTCAAACTCGTTATCGGAAACAGTTAGTATCTCCTCACAACCTTTTACAGCTAGTTTATTAGTGCCTCCTTCAGGTAAAAGGTAAAAATCACCAAATTTATCTTTTAATTCAATTAAAAAATCTGAAGACATTTTATTTCTATACTGTTCTCTTGAAACAAAATGAAATTGCATGCCGTTTTTCTTTGCTAATTTCAATGTTGGATTCTCCTCAATTTTATCAATCAATTCCTCTCCCCTTATTATTCCTATTACCTCAATTCCGTATTGTTTTTTTACATAGGAGGCTGCAAGGATATGATTTGAATACGCTCCTCCAAAAGTTAAAATTTTAGTACACCCCTTTGCAATAGCTTCCGCTATATTATACTTTAATTTTCTTAATTTATTTCCAGAAATACCATCTCCATGTAAATCTTCACGCTTTACGGATAAAAGAACCGAACCTTCATTTTCTTTAAATGAATTTAAATTTATTTTCTCGTTTAAAACAACCATCTTTTTATGATTTCAATTAGTGTTTTATTAGCTGATTAATATTTCACCCTAAAAAGCAATATTACATAATCTTTACAACCTAACTATTTAAATCATTTTTTTTAATTTAATCACCCCATGATATTTATAGGGCACACTGACCTTAACGCGATAATATGAAAAGCTAAGAACAAGCCATTAACATCAACCAATCTAATTTATCAAAATTTTCACTCCTCCTAAAATCGTTTCATTTATAAAAATAAATAACAACCCTACACACTAATAAACCAATCGACTTACAAAAAAAAAAACTAATACACAATGCTTTTATTCTCAGAGATAAGGGTAACATGAGTGTTACCCTTTTATAAGTGTTTCTTAGCGGTGTTATTAGCATTATATCGAGTATATTTACATATTTAACACATAAACCACAGTATTTTATACATTTGTCAATATATATTACCGTATTTCAATCATATTAATGACATACTAATAATTTAATCTCATGAAAAAGTTTCCCCAAAAGCCCTTTCAAATAATAGTCTTACTTGTAGCGCTATTTTTATTCCACAACTATAGCTATAGCCAAAGAAACAACTGTGACAACAATGCTGGAGGTGAAATTACACCAACTGCTACTTGTGTTACCCAAGCAATGAATTCTAACAATAATTCAGATTACTGGAATGGAGCTGCAGGTTGTGGAGCTGCAGACAGAGATGATGTCTGGATGTGGTTTACTGCAACAGCAACCTCAACCACCATTACTTATGACCCTGATACTAGAAATGCTATATTACACCTTTTTGAAGGAGCTTGCGCTACTACTATGGCTCAAGTTGCCTGTGCTAATGCAGCTGGTAATGGTGGTGCTGAAACCATTGTTTATGCTACTACAATAGGTAATACCTATAGAATTAGAGTTCAGCGAAGAAACAGTGATAATAATATGACTGGTACTATATGTGTGTATTCACCTGTTCCTTCATACTGTACTCCTAACCCCTCAAGTGTTGATGGAAATGGAATAACTAATGTCACTTTTAGTACTGTTAACAATACAACAGGTGCAGAAGCTGGAAATTATGGAGATTACACAGCTATGGTTGGAGCAGAAGCTCAAGGGAATATCCTAAATATTGATATTACATTTTCAACAGGATTCACTTATGACACTACTATATGGGTGGATTGGAATGATGATCTAGATTTCGATGATGCAGGGGAAACCATGTACACTGGTGTATCACTTGCCGCTAACCCAACTACACTAAACGCTTCTTTTACAATTCCAGCTGCTGCAACAATTGGAAACCATAGAATGAGAATTGGAGGGCAAGACAATGGACCTACTGATCCATGCTACACAGGTATATGGGGAAGTTATGAAGACTATACTTTAAACGTAATAGCAAACACCCCTTGTACAACTCCTACTGCTCAACCTACAGTATTAAACTTAACACCAACAGGAACAACTATAAACGGGGATTTCACTGCTGCAATACCTGCTTCTGACAACTATTTAGTGGTAATGAACACTACAGGAACAACACCTGCTCCAGTAGACACAACAACTTATACAATAGGTGCAACTGTAGGCGCTGGAAACACAGTAATAGATATTGATGGGGACACAAGCTTTTCTGCAACAGGATTAACTAGTAATACAACTTATTACTTCTTTATATTCTCTTTTAACAACGCTTGTAGTGGAGGACCGCTATATTACACTACAACTCCTTTAACAGGTAATACAACAACACCATTAACCTATTGTACCCCTAACCCATCTAGTGTTGATGGAACAGGAATAACTAATGTTACTTTTAGTACAGTTAACAATACAACAGGTGCGGAAGCTGGAAATTATGGTGATTATTCTGCTATGGTTGGTACGGAAATTCAAGGAAACGTTCTAAATGTTGATATTACATTTTCAACAGGGTTCACTTACGACACTACTATATGGGTAGATTGGAATGATGATGGTGATTTCGCTGATGCAGGGGAAACCATGTACACTGGTGTATCACTTGCCGCTAACCCAACTACACTAAACGCTTCTTTTACAATTCCAGCTGCTGCAACAATTGGAAACCATAGAATGAGAATTGGAGGGCAAGACAATGGACCTACTGATCCATGCTACACAGGTGTATGGGGAAGTTATGAAGATTATACTTTAAACGTAACAGCAAACACCCCTTGTACAACTCCTACAGCTCAACCTACAGCTTTAACCTTAACTCCATCGGGAACAACTATCCTTGGAACGTTCACTGCAGCAACACCTGTATCTGACAACTATTTAGTGGTAATGAATACTACAGGCGCAACACCTGCTCCAGTAGATACAACCACTTATACAATAGGCGCAACTGTAGGCGCTGGAAACACAGTAGTAGACATTGATGGGGACACTTCTTTTTCTGCCGTTTCTTTAAGCCCTTCTACCATATATTATTTCTTTGTATTCTCATACAATAGTTTTTGCTCAGGTGGCCCTATTTACTATAACACCGCTCCATTAAATGATAGCGCTACAACGGGAGTAGCTTCTCCTTATTGCACTCCATTAACGACTAATGACCCTTCACTTAGATATATTGACGATGTAGAATTCATAGGAACATTAAATGATGTTTCAAATTTTGGTAGTGGCGCAGCAACTGGACCAGCAGGTTATCAAGATTTCACTGGTTTACCAAATTCTTATCAGCAGCAAGGTGAAGGTATGAATATATATGTAGCAGGTGACTCAAGAGGGCATTTTAAAGCATGGATAGATTGGGATTTAAATGGTGTTTTTGATAACGCTACTGAAACAGTTTATGACTCTGGTACAATTGGAACAACATCTACTACATTTGGCTACACAATACCATTAGCACAACCTATAGGAACATATACATTAAGAATACGTTTTTATAATAGTTATGACTATGCATATGTTTTTGGTGATTTACTATACGAATCATATAGCTATGATTTTGATGCATGTGAAACTTTTGATACTGAAGGAACTTATACGGAATATGGAGAAGCCGAAGATTATACTTTTGATGTTGTTACACGTTGTGACGCCCAAATTACTGCTATCTCAAACGGAGAAGCATGTGGTGCAATCGAACCTGTTAATTTAAGTGTAACTGGAGCTGGGAATGTAACTAGCTACCACTGGTATGCTAACGAAACTGGAGGAGTAGAACTTTCCGAAACATTTACGGGTAACTGGACCACGCCAGCAATTGCTACTACAACAGTTTACTGGGTTGCTGCTGATAACGGAACATGTGAGGCTTATGAAAGAGAACGTGTTATTGCCTTTTTAAATGACCCAGCTACATTAACCTTTACCCCTTCTGTTCCAACCATTTGTGGAGAAAACAGCCCGCCTATCCAAATTACTGCGGCCTCTACAACTCAAATAGGATATTTAATTGATGAAGATTTTGAAGGAGGGTTAGGGACTTTTACTCAAAATAATATTACTTCAAACGGAGCTGCTCCAGATGCAATATCACAATGGCAATCAGAAACAAGTGTTTTTGTTCCATCAGAGAACGTTTGGTTCCCAGCAATTTCATCAGGATTTGGAACTAATAATTTTGTAATGAGTAATGCAGACAGTGGAACAATTGGAACTGAAAACGAATTAATTTCAGCTGTAGTTGATGCTAGTACCTATGTTAATTTAACATTAGAATTAGACATGTACTTCTCTCGTTATAATTTAACAGTTCCTGAAAATGTAAACATAGAAGTTTCTACTGATGGTGGAGCTACTTGGCCTAACGTAATACAAAATATAACAGATGATATCGGATATGGATCTAATTTTGATTTTTTAAGCTATGACCTTTCTGCTTTTATAGGAGAAGCTAATTTAAGAGTTCGTATTTACTACTTCTCTGACTGGGGTGATGGTGTTGCTGTAGACAATATTAAGTTATATGGTAATAATACTATAAATCCTTTAGCAACATGGTCTAACCCACCAGGAGTACAAATATTTGAAGACGCTGCTGGATTAATTCCATATACAGGGGATTCTAGAAACATAATTTATGTAGTACCAAGTCCTACAGAATTACAAACATCAAGTACATGGTCGTTCTCTGCTTCAGTAACTTTAGCTAACGGATGTGTTGCTTCTGGGTCAGTTAATTTACAAAACAGAACTAAATACTTTATGGGTGCAACTAATGACTGGAATGACCCTAATAATTGGTCACCAGTTGGAGTACCAACTTCAATCAATTGTGTTATTATACCAGATACTTATAGTGCTAATGTCGCTGGCGGTATTGATGGTGATGCTTATAACTTGAATGTTCAAAATGGAGGTACTCTGGATGTACAACCAAATGGAACAGTTACTGTGCAAAACTTTGTTGATGTAGACGCAACTGGAACATTCACTATTGAAGACACTGGAAGTTTAATTCAGGTACAAGACCAAGCACATATAGATTATGTAGCCAATACTGGTGACATTAACATGAAACGAATCGCAAATATCAGACGAACTGACTATGTTTTTTGGTCTTCACCGGTAACAAATTTCCCTTTAACAAGTGTTTCACCAACAACGAACAATGGATATATTTGGAATTGGGAACCTACTGTAGCTACTAATACTAATGGTTTTGGTATATGGCAAAACACAACAGAGACTATGATTAACGGTAAAGGTTATATTGTTCGTGGCCCTGATGCTTATACAACCGCATTTCAAAACTATACCGCAACATTTAATGGTGTAGCAAATAACGGAACTGTAAATCGTACTATAACTAGAGGTACGTACACCGGCGTAGATTATACTGGACCAACAGCCCTTATGGTAACTGAAGATGATGATAATTTAAATTTAATCGGGAATCCATATCCATCTGCTATTGATGCACAAGCTTTTATGGCTGCCAATGTTGAAATAGAAGGTGCTGTACATATCTGGACACACGGAACAGCACCAAGCGCTGCTATTACTGACCCTTTTTACCAAGACTATGTACAAAACTATACTATAAATGACTACATCTCGTACAACTCGGTAGGAGCATCAAGTGGTGCTGGAGTCTTTAGCGGAAATATTGCAGCTGGACAAGGATTTTTTGTAACAATGGAAGATACTGGTACTACTTCAGAAATAGTAACTTTTAACAATACAATGCGTGATAGAACATATGGGAATGCAGATTTTTACAAATCAAGCAATACTAATGAAAAGCATAGAATTTGGTTAGATTTAATAGCACCTAACAACCAAAGTAACAGAATTCTAGTAGGATATGTGACCGGTGCAACTGAAGATAAAGACAGAATGTTTGATGCTACAAACATTAATAAAACAAATTTTAGATTTTACTCTAAAGCAGCTGACCATAAATTATTAATTCAAGGAAGACCTGTACCATTTGTAAATACTGATCAAGTAAGCCTTGAAGCTTTACTTCCTAGTGATGGAGAATATACTTTTGCAATAAACAGTATTGATGGTTTATTTGAAGACCCTAGTCAAGAAATTTATATTGAAGACCTTGAACTAAATATAATTCATGATTTAAGAGCAAGTCCATATACTTTTAACGCAGTAAGTGGAATTCAAGAAAATCGTTTCATACTACGTTATACAAATGAAAATAACCAACTTAATATTGAAGAAGAGGTTCTTACAAATAATGAACTTTCAATATTTACTACTAACAGTCAAATAACGGCAGTTTCTAACACAAGTAATATCAAAATATTTACACTATTTGATATTAATGGGCGCTTATTAATAAACAAGCTGAACTTAAATAATTCACAGTATAGCGTTAATACAAATAATTATAGCACTGGAACTTATTTAGTAACTATTGAATTACACGACGGAAGGAAATTAACTAAGAAAATTATTTTCTAATAAATTTTAGAAAACAATTCTAATAAAAAAGCGCGATTATCATGTACATGATAGTCGCGCTTTTGGTTTTAATAAACTTGTTTTGGAAATTAAATAATATTCGTACACACATCTTTTAAACTACAGTTAAATCCGCTAAAACAACATTAAATCAATAATTAAAATTTAAAACATGTTTTTTATCGGCTATTTGATGCGTTATGTCGAAAAACCCATTGCAAAAACACTTAACATATGTTTGTTCTCTATATTCGTTTGATTTTTAGAACTAAACAACCAAATATTAACAATTAATCACCCAACAACTATGAATACTGCTACCCAACAGATCATAAAATTGTTATCTGCAATTTTATTAATTACCCCGTTATTTTCAATAGCACAAGTAGGTGTCGGAACAACAACTCCAAATGGAGCCCTTGAAGTTTCTTCCTCAATAAGTGGTTTAGTCCCTCCAAGAGTACAACTTACAGACATTAATGTTTCTGCACCAGTTATAAACCCTAATGGAGGAGGCGCTCCAGTTGCAGGTACTTTTGTATGGAATATCTTACCAGCGGGTACAACCCCAAACAATGTTGCTTCAGGACTGTATTACTGGGACGGAGCAAGATGGGTTGCTTTTGCAGGTTCACCTGGTGGATTTGACTGGTCATTAAAAGGAAACAGTGGAACAAATAACGGAACAGATTTCCTTGGGACGACTGACCCAGAACCACTTGTTATAAAAGTAAATAGTGTAGAACGAATGAGAATGGGGACTACAGAAACAGTTGTAAATGAAGACGCTCAAAATTATGATTTTAGAGTTGAAGGAACTGGAGAAACTCATATGTTTTTTGTTGATTCTAGTGATGATCACGTATATATAAGACAAGCTTCACCTTTCCCTACCGTAGACATGTTTACATCATTTGCAGCTGCTAATGATTTTGCAATTAACGGTTATGCCTCTGGACAAGGAAATGCAGCTATATATGGTCGTCACGAGACTAATGCAACAGTTGGAAATACAAATGTTGCAGCAGGTTTTGATGGAGGAGCCAATGGCTACCCCATCATAGATGGTTACACAATAGGTGCTGGTATTGGTGGAAATGAAGTTGGCGCTTTAATTAGTTCAAATGATACATCAGGAGATAGATGGGGATTAATTTCCAGAAATGACGATGGTAGTGGAGCTATTGGAGCTGAAGCAAGATTAGCAGGTTTTTCAACAGTACCAAGAGATGCTGGAATGCCTGGGGGTGGTGGAAACCAAAGTGATGAATTTTATGGTGGATATTTCACAGGAAACGATAATAATGGTGATTACGCTTATGTTGGTTTAAACTATAGAGGAACAAATTATAAAATTACTGGAGCAGGTTCTGTCGCAACAATAGTGAAAGATACTAAAGGTGTAGAACGTATTTTATTCTGCCCTGAAGCACCAGAAATTTTATTTGAAGACTACGGAGTTTCTAAATTAGTCAATGGTAAAACAACAATAACAATTGACCCTATTTTTGCTAAAAATATTGTGGTTAACGAAAAACACCCCTTAAAAGTTTTTATTCAGCTAGAAGGGGACTGTAAAGGAGTATTCGTAACTGACAAATCACAAAATAGTTTTACTGTAAAAGAATTAAGTGGTGGTAATTCTAACATTTCTTTTTCATGGCACATAGTAGCTAACAGAATTGACGACAAAGATGAAACAGGAAAAGTCATCTCTAAACATGAAGGCGTACGTTTCCCTTATGGTCCTAAAAAGCTAAAGCCATTAAAATATGGTAAAGCAAAAACTCCAAAGAGAAAATAAATTATTTTTATTAAGTATTATAAAAAAACGCCCTAGATAGGCGTTTTTTTTTATAATACTTTTTTCATTATTACTAAGCCTTTCCTTCAAAAGAAATACCTAGGTAACCTTCTCTCGTATTTATGTATTGAAATAATCTAATTAAAAACTCTACAAAGTATCAGACATAAAAAATAAAAAAGACACAATACAGTTATAATCATTTATAATAATATACTTGTAGGGTAAAATCATATCCAAACAGAAACAATAATCAACCCAAAATTGCCGTATATTTGTGTTTAAATGATTAAAAAAAGAATCCCATTAGAAGAAGGAGATTATTACTTGACTCCAGAAGGCTACAAGTGCTTTACAGAACAATACCATTTAAAAAGAGGTTATTGTTGTGAAAGTGGCTGCAGACATTGCCCTTATGGATTCAATAAAAAAACAAACACTACAAAAAACAAATAGTCATGGATTTTCAATTTCTGAACTATAAAGTTGCTATCTATAGCAAATATCACAGAGTTGATATCCGCTATCCGTAGTTTTAATTTGAGCGTGTCTTTTTAATTCATAAAAAGTCGTGCTTTCTAATTCTGATAATTATTGGAACGCTATTCCTATTGTCATGCTGAGCTTGTCGAAGTATTTTACACTAGATATGAGTTCCAGCAATTGCACACCGATAGCTTTCGGGACACGCAACACTACTAACTATTGAAAATCACAACATGGAAACTACAACTGCATTAAGTTTTAAACAACAAATAAAACAAGGTATTCCAAACGAATTACCTCCAATAAAAGCATACGATACTACTATTAATCACGCGCCTAAACGTAAGGATATTCTTACAGGTGAAGAAAAAAAATTAGCTTTACAAAATGCGTTGCGTTATTTTAAACCAGAACATCACGAGGTATTAGCTAAAGAATTTTTGACTGAACTAAATGATTACGGAAGAATATACATGTATCGTTTTCGTCCAGATTACGAAATTAAAGCAAGACCAATTAAGGAATATCCTGGAAAATGTAAGCAAGCGAAAGCTATTATGTTAATGATCCAAAATAACCTTGACTATGCTGTTGCACAACATCCGCATGAATTAATTACGTATGGTGGTAATGGAGGGGTGTTTTCTAATTGGGCTCAATACTTGTTAACTATGAAATACTTATCAGAAATGACTGATAAGCAAACACTAACAATATACTCTGGTCATCCAATGGGTTTATTTCCTTCACATAAGGATGCACCAAGAGTTGTTGTAACCAATGGTATGATGATTCCTAATTACTCAAAACCTGATGATTGGGAAAAATTTAATGCCTTAGGAGTAACTCAATACGGTCAAATGACTGCTGGTAGCTATATGTATATCGGCCCACAAGGAATTGTTCATGGTACTACGATTACGGTTTTAAATGGATTTAGAAAAATAGGAAAAGAACCTAAAGGAAATTTGTTTGTTACTTCTGGTTTAGGAGGAATGTCGGGAGCGCAACCAAAAGCAGGTAATATTGCAGGTTGTATAACTGTTTGTGCAGAAGTAAACCCTAAAATTACTCAAGTACGCTTAGATCAAGGATGGATTGATGAAAAAATTTCTGATCTAGACAAATTAGTTACTCGTGTAAATCAGGCTAAAGAAAACAAAGAAACAGTATCAATAGCTTATTTAGGAAACATCGTTGATGTTTGGGAAAAATTTGATCAAGAAAACGTTCATATCGATTTAGGCTCAGATCAAACATCATTACATAATCCATGGGCTGGAGGTTATTATCCGGTAGGAATTACTTTTGAAGAAGCCAATGATATGATGGCAAACGAACCTGACCTTTTTAAAGAAAAGGTTCAGGAAGCATTATGTCGCCATGCGAAAGCTATTAATCAACATACCGAAAAAGGAACTTATTTCTTTGATTACGGAAATGCATTTTTGTTAGAAGCCTCTCGTGCTGGTGCCGATGTAATGTCTGACAATCCTACTATAGGTAAAGAATTCAAATACCCAAGTTATGTGCAAGATATTATGGGACCAATGTGTTTTGATTACGGATTTGGACCATTTCGTTGGGTTTGCGCATCTGGAAACCCAGAAGATTTAGCAAAAACTGATGCAATTGCCTGTAAAGTTTTAAAAAAATTAAAGAAAGAATCTCCTGAAGAAATCCAACAACAAATGACGGATAATATTCAATGGATTAAAGGCGCTCAAGAAAATAAACTAGTTGTAGGGTCACAAGCACGTATTTTATACGCTGATGCGGAAGGACGTATGAAAATAGCTAAAGCATTTAACAAGGCTATTAAAAAAGGAAAAATAGGCACTGTTGTTTTAGGTAGAGATCATCATGATGTTTCCGGAACTGATTCACCATATAGAGAAACGTCAAACATTTATGATGGCTCACGCTTTACTGCGGATATGGCTATCCAAAATGTAATTGGCGATAGTTTTCGAGGAGCCACTTGGGTTTCCATTCACAATGGTGGTGGAGTTGGCTGGGGAGAAGTTATAAACGGAGGTTTCGGTATGGTTCTTGATGGTAGTAAGGATGCAGGGAAACGTTTAGAATCAATGCTTTTTTGGGATGTAAATAACGGTATTGCTCGTAGAAATTGGGCAAGAAACGAAGGAGCTATTTTCGCGATTGAAAGGGCTATGAAATCGGAACCTAAGTTAAAAGTTACTGTCCCAAATTTAGTTGATGACAAGCTACTTGCTAATTTATAACCAGCGCTCTATTTAAAGAACTCTCTTAAATAGAAGTGCATAAAAACAATACTATGAAAGTATTTAAACTACTTACTATTACAATTGCAATACTATTAACGTCTTGCGCTTCTGTTAGAGTAACTTCTGATTATGATACACAGGCTAAATTTAATAACTACAAGACGTTTGCTTTCTACAAACCAGGAATTGATAAAGTAGAAATTTCTGATTTAGATAAAAAGAGAATTCTTAGAGCTATTGAAAAAGAAATGCTTGCAAAAGGATTTACAAAATCTGATTCACCTGATTTATTAGTGAATATCAATACTAAAACCGAGAAAAATATAAACGTATCGAATGCAGGTATTGGGTATGGATGGGGACCTTGGTATGGAGGTTATAACCGCCAAATTTCAAGTTCTACCAACGGAGTATTATATATTGATTTAATTAACTCAAAAGACAAACAATTAGTTTGGCAAGGTAGAGGCTCTGGGTATTTGACACACAATGTTGAAAAGAAAGACACCAGAACACACGAATTTGTAACTGCAATTTTAGCGAAATATCCTCCAGGAGCTGATAAAAAATAACAATTATTTACCCAAATATACTAAGGCCTAAACAAGATATTGTTTGGGCTTTTTTAGTTCCTATCTTTTTTATCCGTTCATCATATTTAGAAAACCGTTCATCATATTTTCTATTTTAGAGCTACAGAATTGCTTTACATTTGATTCTGAAATCAAAAACTAACTGCTATTATGATGCTATTATTACTAAAATTCGCGGCAATTTTAATTGAATTAATCATAAACCTAGTTGCTTAATAACAATGACATAAATATTTATACTCAGCTTTAACTTTTCTTTTAATTATATCACTTGAAAAATAAAAAACAATCTTTGATAAATCAACAATTTTATACCATGAACAAATACTTAAAACGAGGATTACTCCTTATTATAATTGTGGGAGCAACCGCCTTCACAACTACCTATATTTCAGCTAAATCAATAAATATTTTTCACAATGCTAACCATGATTATAATAGAATTACTATAGAAGACATCCTCTTAATATCCTGTGATTGTAAAAATATAAAAGAAATTATACCAAAAACAAGCGTGAAAGAATCGTTCTCCCTTAAAGATAATCGTGAATTTAAATTCGTTTTAAGAAATTGCAACGCTATAAACACTAAAGAAATATCTAAAAGCGTACTTGATAGATTAATAACAAAAAGAACTTGTATAAAGTTTAATATTGATGTAAAACTCTATAATAAACAAAACGACTTTGCATCTTTTAAAATTAACAACTGTAATATCGAACTAAATGAAAAATTATAAAGAAATACTGTATTGGACAATACAAATTGCTTTCTGGTCAATATTAAATGCTTTCGTTTGTGTTAACTATTGGACAGTTAGTAGACATGGTAATCTAATATTTTGGCAAGAGTCAATTACTTTTACGGTTTATGCATTGATAGGTATATTTTGTTCTCATCGAATAAAAAAATATTTAGGTAAGAACGTTTTTTCAGACAAAAACAAAAAATATCCAGTGATACATACAATCGGGATAGTTGTTTTTTACATTATCATATTCTACATACTAGCTTTACTCTATACTAAACTTTGTAATTTCGTTATTTATCCGTTACTGGATATTAATATTCCAGAAAAGACGAGTATCAATCACAGGTTTAATTTTTTAGTAGAAAACATCATAATATTACTTTCATGGGTAGCATGTTACATCCCTATAAAAGTAATGCTTGAATTAAACAGAAGTAACAAAGAGCGATTAATCCTAAAAGCTAACTTAAAGGAATCACAGTTAAATACCTTAAGAGGTCAAATAAACCCTCATTTCATATTTAATAGCTTGAACAATATTAGAGGTTTAATATTAGAAGACACCCATAAATCAAGAGAAATGATTACTCGTTTATCTGATATGTTGCGGTATTCGCTAACCAAAAATGATTTTGATGCTATTCCATTACAAGACGAACTGGAAATGGTAGATAATTATGTAGCCATTTCTAAAATTCAACTAGAAGATCGCTTACAATTTGAAAAAAATATTGGTATAAATACCGAAGAAATTCTAATCCCACCAATGGTTATACAAATGCTCATTGAAAATGCTACAAAACACGGTATTGAAAATATAAAAAATGGCGGAATAATTTCACTTAATATTAAACAGGAAGCCAACAACCTAATTATTGAGGTTACCAACCCAGGAAAACTAGCGTCCGATAGTAATTCAATACAATTGGGCATTAAAAACATTAAAGAACGCTTAGCTTTGTTGTATAAAGAAAATGCACGTTTTAATTTAGACGAAATAAACAATCAGGTTATTGCCACGATACAAATACCTTTATCATGAATATTAATGCCGTAATAGTAGAAGATTCTCGTTTAGCAAGAAATGAGTTAAAACAACTCATAAAGGAATTCCCTAATATAACTATTGTAGGAGAAGCCGAAAATGTAGATGATGGCATTATTTTAATTCAAGAAACAAAGCCCGATTTATTATTCTTAGATATTAACATGCCTGAAAAAGATGGATTTCAACTATTAGAAGAATTGGATGAAGCTCCAATGGTTATTTTTACTACAGCTTTTGACGAGTATGCCATAAAATCATTTGAATACAATGCATTGGATTATCTAATGAAGCCCATAAATCCAAAAAGATTTGAAGTTGCTATCAACAAAATTAAGGACCGAATAAACAATCGCACAGCATCTGAAACCGCTATAGAAAAGCTAAATGGCGATAGCCAAATTTTTATTAAAGATGGAGAACAATGTTGGTTAGTAAAAATTGAAGACATTAGTTTATTTGAAATTGTTGGAAACTATACCCGAGTTTATTTTGAAAACAACAAGCCTCTACTTTATAAATCATTAAATCAAGTAGAAGAGAAACTTCCCAATAGTAATTATTTTAGAGCTAACCGACAGCAAATTATCAATACAAACCACATAAAAAATGTTATTCCTTGGTTTAGTGGCAAACTAAAACTCGAAATGAATAACGGCATTGAAGTTGAAGTTTCTAGAAGACAAAGTCAAAGCTTTAAAGAACGATTGAGTTTATAAAATATTCACTACTTTTAACAGCATATTATAGCAGTTTTAATATTCAATAATTGCACAGTCAAAATGGGAAAACAACTAGATCATATTACTTCTGAATTAAAAGAGTTTATAGAAAAACAAAAAATCTTTTTTGTTGGCACAGCCGCTGATGAAGGAAACGTAAATGTTTCTCCAAAAGGAAGTGATACTTTTAGAGTTTTAAATGATAATAAAATTGCCTGGTTAAATTTAACAGGCAGTGGGAATGAAACTGCTGCTCACTTGTTAAAGAACAACAGAATGACCATCATGTTTTGCGATTTTGATGGAAAACCCTTGATATTAAGACTCTATGGAAAAGCAACCATTTATCATCCTCGTGATCCTGAATTTGAGAAAAATGTAATCCTATTTCCTGAATTACCTGGTTCTAGACAAATCATAGAAATGGAAATAGATTTGGTGCAAACATCCTGTGGTTATTCAGTTCCTCTTTTAGATTTTAAAGAAGAAAGGACTATTCTTAATTCATGGGCAGAAAAACAAGGTCCCAAAAAAATAGAAGAATATTGGAGAGAAAAAAATGCAAAAAGTATCGATGGTTTTAAAACTAATATTTTTTAAAGCATGAAAAGTATATTTCCTCTAACATTCCTTTTATTATTTATAGCATGTAGTCATAAACAAGAAACAAATACACAAGAAGCGTATATTTCCACTAAAATAGCACTGGGAGATAAACTATTTTTTGATCCAATTCTTTCACTAGACAATTCTATTTCTTGTGCAGGTTGTCACCAACCAAAATTTGCTTTTGCCGACAATAAATCCTTCTCTTTAGGGGTTAACGATAGTTTAGGAGCTAGAAACACTCCTTCAGTTATGAACATGGCTAGTCGTTCATTTTTCTTTCATGATGGAAGAGCTGCTTCTTTAGAAGAACAGGCAAGTATGCCCGTGGAAAACCCTGTAGAAATGAACTTGCCTTTTACAGAAGCTGTTAAAAGAATTAAAAGTAACGAAACATATTTTAAGCTATTTGCCAACATATATCATACAGAACCTAACGAAGAAAACATCACCAATGCTTTAGCTGAATTTCAACGAAGTTTAGAAAGTGATGGTAGTGCTCCGCACGACCTTTGGATGAATGATGTGGACTCTCTTGCTATGAATCCATCGCAACAAAGAGGGAGAACTCTTTTTTTATCGGATGAATTCAAATGCTTCGATTGTCATTTTGGTCCAGATTTTACAGGTGATGAATTTAGAAATATTGGTTTATATGATGGTATTACCCTAAAGGACATCGGAAGATATGCTATTACTAAAGATTCTACCGATATTGGTAAATTTAAAGTTCCTGGTTTAAGAAACGTAGCTCTTACAGCACCTTATATGCATAATGGAAAATTTAAAACCTTAAGAGAAGTTATCGATTTTTACAGCAACCCTTATGATTTTGTAGAAAAACCTATTAACATAGATAGTTTAATGGTTAAACCACTGAATTTATCTGAGATTCAAAAAGAAGACCTCGTTAACTTTTTACACGCACTTACTGATAAAAACATCCCTCATCTAAATAGAAAAAGCTAAGTATCTATCTAAAAAAACTTAAAACATAAAAAAAGCGACTCCATGGAGTCGCTTTTTTTATGTTTTAAGTCACTGCAATCAGTGAGTTTGCTAATTTGTTGAGGTATGTTAAATAACCTCGTTATTTAACAGTGCTTTGTTAATCCTAAAAAAAAATATTATAATTTAAATAGTTGTCAAACTGAACTTGTCGAAGTCTTATGAAAACCAATGTATTATGGATTTCGATACTTCGTCTATGCTCAGCACAGGCGCTGCTCAATCTCGCAATAAATCAAGTTTTTATTGAAACTTTCGGATGCTTGTGAGTATAAATTTAGCAAACTTAATACGCTAACAATTCTTCAATTTTCACTTTTACTTTTTTAGTAGAAGGAATCATGGTTTGCTCTAATACTGAATTTAACGGTATTGCTGGCATATTTTCACTACCAATAGTCATCACTGGAGCATCTAAGTATTTAAAACATTTTTCTTGCACCAATCCGCTTAAGGCTCTACCAAAAGAATTATTAATTGGTTCTTCGGTAACTATTAAACATTTCTTTGTCTTTTTAACAGACGCCAATATTGCTTCCTCATCTAACGGATATAGCGTACGTAAATCTACTATCTCAACATTTTCTTTTAAATTATTTGTTGCATTTAATGCCCAATGAACTCCCATACCATAGGTAATTACAGTCATGGTTTCTTCCTCATCTTGCTGCCAAATTTCTTGTACAACTTTTGCTTTACCTAAAGGTAAAATATAATCTTCTGCTGGCTCAATAGTTCTAGCCGCATCGGTACCTTTTACTTTAGACCAATACAATCCTTTATGCTCTAAGAACACTACAGGATTCGGGTCATGATACGCTGCTTTCAGCAATCCTTTTAAATCAGCACCATTACTCGGATACGCAATTTTAATTCCTCTAATATTAGTTAAAATGGATTCTATAGAAGATGAGTGATATGGACCTCCACTACCATACGCTCCAATTGGAATACGTAAAATCATAGATATTGGCCATTTTCCATTCGATAAATAACAACTTCTACTTACCTCAGTAAATAATTGGTTGATCCCTGGGAAAATATAATCGGCAAACTGTACCTCAACAATTGGTTTTAATCCTACAGCTGACATTCCAACGGTAGATCCAACAATAAATGCTTCTTGAATAGGCGTGTTAAATACGCGCTCATCTCCAAATTTTTGTGCTAAAGTAGCAGCCTCTCTAAATACTCCTCCTAAACGAGCACCAACATCTTGACCGTATAACAAACATGCTTTATGTTCGCGCATAATTTCTTCAACAGCAAATAAAGCACAGTCAACCATTACCACCTCTTCTTTGTCTGCTGGAGCTCTTTCTCCACTTTCTTCAGTAATCGGTGTTGGCGCAAAATCGTTTGTAAATAAATCTGAAGGAGATGGATCTTCTGCTTGTAAAGCTCTTTCAAAATCTGCTTTTACTTTAGTTATTGTTTCCGCTTCAATTTCAGTTACCTCATCTTGTGTGAAACCAGCTTCTAATAATTGTTTTTGTAATACTGGATATGGGTCACGAGAAAATGCTTCCTCTAAATCATCACGATACCATTCCATACGTACACCAGAAGTGTGGTGGTTTAACAAAGGTACTTTTGCATGTAACAATACTGGTCGGCGTTCCTCTCTTATTATTTTTAAGGCTTTTTCTACTGCTTGGTATGATTCCGTAAAATTAGCACCATCAATAGTCATTGCTTCTAAACCGTTAAACCCTCTAGCATATTCAAAAGCGTCTTGCGCTCTTGTTTCTGCTGCATTTGCTGAAATATCCCATCCATTATCTTGTACCAAATACAAAATAGGTAATTGCTTTAATGCTGCCATTTGAAAAGCTTCTGAAATTTCACCTTCCGTAACTGATGCATCTCCAAGACTACATACTACTAATGGTGGATTATCTTGCTCACTCTTACGGATAGCTTCGTTTATATTTTCAATTCCGACATTTTCCTTATACCAGAATCCCATAGCAACTCCTGTTGCAGGAATAGCTTGCATTCCAGTTGCAGAAGATTGGTGTGGTATTTTTGGCTTGTCAACATCGTTTAAACTTGGGTGACAATAATAGGTTCTACCTCCTGAAAACGGATCGTCCTTTTTGGCTAATAGCTGCAACATTAAATCATAAGGTTGCAAACCAAAGGACAATAACATTGCATCATCTCTATAGTATGGAAAGGCATAATCATGAGGTAATAATTGCATTCCTAAAGCTGTTTGAATTGCTTCGTGACCTCTAGAAGTTGCATGTACATATTTAGATACTAACTTAAAATTATCTTCATACAAGGTTGCCATTGCTTTTGCTGTACACAAATTAGCGAACCCTTTTTTAAGTATTTCTTTAGATAATTGTTGCTTGTTTGTTATTTCTTTCATTTCCATGATATTATATTTTATTATGAGATTTCTCCTATCGTCGAAATGACAAGCAACCTCTATAATCAATAATCTTACTTTACTTCAATTTTATACTTACTCAATAAACCCAAAACTTCAGGCATTGAGAATTTTGCTTTTTTAATTTTATTAATCTCAGGGTCTATCACATAACTGTGAGAAGTTCTAAAGTCTGATTTTTCTAGTAGTGTTCTTTCAAAAATAGCTTTCTTAAAATCGCAATTAGTAAACATCGAACTGCTGACATCTGCTTCTGTAAAATCTACTTGTTGCAACATACAATCAGTAAATTTTGTGCTTTTAGCTTTTACTTGATAAAAGGATGCAAAACTCAAATTACATTCATTAAAAATCACCGAGAATAAGAAATCACTACAATGATTGAACTGCAACCCTAATAGTTTACTGTTTGAAAAAACAACATCATTTAAAACGGTGTGTTTTAAATTGGCGTTACTCAAGTCGCAGTCTTGAAATTCACATTCAGTAAAAGTCACATTAGATAAATCAGAATTTAGAAAAACACAATTTACAAACCTGCAATTATCATATTCTCCCTTAGCCAAGGTTACTTGAGAATAATTTTCTTTATGGAATGTTGTTGTTTCTATTAAGTCCATTTAATTTTTTCTTACTTCTTATGAGATTTCTCCTATCGTCTAAATGACAGTATGTTTTAAACTAATCGTGTCAGAATGAGTCTATCGAAGTCTTCACAACATTTCAGTTACATTCGCACTTCGACAAGCTCAGTGTGACAGTAGATCTTCTTTTAATATAAATTCAATGTCAGAATGAGCCTGTCGATGTCCTTACTACTAAATTTCTCTATCAGCTTTAAATGCTTCTAAATTATCGGCTACTCTTTTTAAGAAAGAACCTCCCAAGTTTCCGTCTACAACTCTATGATCAAAAGACAATGATAAATACATCATGCTTCTAATAGCAATTTCATCTCCATTATCAGTAGTCATTACCTCAGCACGTTTCTTGATAATCCCTAGAGCAAGAATAGCTACTTCGGGTTGATTGATAATTGGTGTCCCCATAATACTACCGAACGTACCAACATTAGAAATAGTAAACGTACTTCCTTGAATTTCTTCTGGTTTTAATTTATTCTCTCTTGCAGCATTGGCTAAATGATTAACATCTTTAGCGATAGCTACTAAATCTTTATTCTCTGAATTACGTACAACCGGAACAATTAAATTCCCACTAGGTAGTGCAGTTGCCATACCTATATTTATGTCCTTACGTAATATCACTTTAGTTCCATGTACAGAAGCATTTATTGCTGGAAAATCTTGAATGGCTTTAGTTACTGCCTCTACAAATAATGGTGTAAACGTTAATCGCTGGTTATATTTTTCTTGAAAAGGAATTTTATTAGCATTACGCCAAGCAACCATTTCGGTAACATCAGCCTCTACATAAGCGGTAACATGTGGTGATGTTTGTTTAGAGTAAACCATATGACCTGCGATCATCTGGCGCATTCTATCCATTTCTTCAACTACATCATGACCTTCGGTATATTTAATTACTGGTGCATTAAAATTAAAGGTATTTGCTATTGGTGCTGCTTGAGCTTGCGGACGACTTGGCAAAGGATATTTTCTATTCTTCACATAGTTCATTACATCACTCTTGCGTATACGTCCTTCAGAACCTGTACCAACTATACGTTGTACTTCTTCAATAGTCAACCCTTCCTTTTGAGCTATACTCACTACTAAAGGAGATAAAAAAGCATCTGGATTTTGTGTTCCTAATTTGAATTCTGATTTATTTGACTTAGCTGTTTTTGAAACTTTTTGATTTGGTTTATCTGTTTCGTTTTTATGAGCGGTAACTTTTACTTCTCCCGAAGCTTCTATTACTGCTATTACTGATCCAATACCAACTACATCTTGCGGCTGACATCTAATTTCTTTGATAACCCCAGCACAAGGCGATGGCACTTCAGAATCTACCTTATCGGTAGCTACCTCTAATAGTGTTTCATCTTCTTCTACTGTATCTCCTACTTGTTTTAACCAGTTTAACACGGTTGCTTCAGAGATACTTTCCCCCATTTTTGGTAAAGTTACTTCTACTAATGTCATGTATTATTTTGAATTTATTACAAAAGAATAAATATACAAAACAAGACTATTATTCAATAGTAAATACCATAATAGAACATAAAAGCAGCATAATATTCTTTTAAAATCATATTTATTATTGTTTTATTCTTTATTTTTGAATAAAAATGCTTGTTATCATCATAAAATTCTGTTTGATATTTCAGACTCAAGTAATAGGATTTGGCTTTGCTTATTAAATACAATATTACTGTTAAGCTTGATGAAGTTTAAATAGAAGAAAACACGAGTGTCACACTGAGCCTATCGAAGTGCGAATATATTCGAGGCTTTGTTAGGACTTCGTCTGCGCTCAGCACAGGCGAAACTCAGCCTGACAAAAATACTTCGACGAAATGGTTTAGGTATTTTTGACAACAAAACTTCGACAGGCTCAGCCTGACAAACATTGGGCGATAGACTAGGTTTGGAAAGTTCAGGTTAAGTTTCAATTAAAATACGATGCTTCGTATGCACTCATTACAAGCTGAGATCAGGTTGAAAATATGGTTCGACAAACTCTATTTGACACTGGAAGTTAATTTATAAAAACGAATACTCTCATGAAGTTAGACGCTACTGATCATAAAATTTTAAAGCTTTTACAAGAAGATTCTAATCGAACAGTTAAAAGTATTTCTGAGAGCTTAGGATTATCGACCACACCTATTTTTGAACGTATCAAAAAACTAGAAAAAGAAAATTATATTGATAAGTATGTAGCCGTATTGAATCATAAAAAAATTGGTTTAAAACAGATTGTTTTTATTGGAATCACTCTTCAAGGGCACACCAGAAGTTATTTAGAAAAATTTGTAAAAGAAATTAATGATTTCCCTGAAGTAATAGAATGCCATAGAGTAAGTGGTAATTTTGATTACTTACTAAAATTAGTGGTCGAAGATATTGAAGCTTATGAAAAGTTTATCATTACCAAATTAACCTTACTGCCCTATTTAGGGAATGTACAGAGTCTTATCGCACTTTCTACAAATAAGCAAACCAATCAGTTGGACTTATCTCATTTAATAGAAAACACCAAATAATTAAGCTAAAACAGCTTTATGTTTTTCAATTTCTAAAGCAATTGCATTCCATAGCGTTATTCTATGCTGCAATGCTTTTTTACTAAACACCAAAGCTTCGTCCCATTTTTCCTGATCATCCCCACATAACTCCTCAACCATTTTTAAGCTAATAGGCCCATGTTCACCAGCATCCAGTTCGATATGACGCTCAAGATAATACACCAATTTATCGATACTTAAATCTTTACTTAAGCCCTTAACAATTTCAATAAATATATCCGGAATTAAATCTTCTCTTCCAAAAGTGAATACTGCTGCTATAATATGAGGTTTATTGGTCGCTATCACTTCAAAAGAAAAAGCAACAAATTCTTGTACTGCTGTAGATACATTTATAGTTTGAAAAGCCTGCTCTAAAGTTTCTCCTTTTTTTATAGCGTCACAAAAAAGATTCATCTCAGAAGTATCTGCTCCTATTTGTTCCATAGCAGCTAAATACATTTCATAATGACTCATGGTTATTCCATATTGATCAACATCGCTTTCTTCACCAAAAACAATTTCATTAATAAAACGCCTCGTTGTTGGATTGGATGTTGGAGTCCAAGGTAAACTCACACAGGTTAAATGAACTTGTAAGGCTTTTAATAATGACATAAAATCCCAAACCGCAAAAACATGTTGTTGGGTAAACAACTGTATATCTTCTTTTGTTTTAACCGATTTGTATAATGAGTGATTGACTAATTCTTTTCTTAAAGAATCTAACTGAGCAAGAATGTTTTCTATCATCTTTTCGCGACTTTGGGGCTGCAAATATCGTTAAAATAAATCACTTTTTTAATTTCTTTAATATCATTCTTGCTCTAGCCTTATAAGCAGCGCTTTGATGCCTATAGTTTTGCTCAAGTACCAAAATCAATTCAGCATGTACCCAATTTACATCTTTCCCTAAATGATATAAACTACTCATAGCATACGCTCTTGGTGCTACTTTTAATTGCTCATCAATTAACCATTCAAAACCACGAGTTACCATTTGTTCTTTTATAGCTGAGCTCATCATAGTTCGCACTAAATCATTTGGTTCTTTAGAATAATAATTTAGTACAAATGTCTCTATAATTTTAGCTATTGGCCTTATAGCTGATTGATTTGTTAAGTATTGAGCCCTATCAAATATAGTAACCATATACGGACATAATACTTCTATATGCTGTCTGTTTAAAAACTCCAACCACCAACAATACTTAAAATGATTTTTTTCTAACATGAAAGCCTTTTCAATCAATTCAGGCAATACTTCAAGGTTATCAATTACCAATGCAACAGCATGAGCTCTTGAAGCTTTGCTATGATTTACTTTTTCTATATCGAATTGTAATTCTTGTAGGTTCATTTATTTATTTCTCTTGAATTACTAAACATATAATACCATTGCTATCCGAAAGTTTGTTAATTTATTGATACGTGTTAAAATAAACTCGTTATTTAACAGTGCTTTGTTGGTATTAAAAAAGAAAAACTTAATTTTTGATACTAAAAATAGTTGTCAAACTGAGCTTGTCGAAGTCTTATGAAAACCAATGCGTTATGGATTTCGATATTTCGTCAAGCTCAATACAGGCGCTGCTTAATCTGACAATGGATTAAGTATTTATCGAAACTTTCGGATGCTTGTGATATAATACCTCTAAATGTAGTAGAAAAATATTTTATTACACTATTATTCCTTATTTTAATGTAATATTAAACTGACTACAACTTAATGGATTCTATGTTTAAAAAAATAATGGCGCAATCGCTCCTACTAGGAATACCTATAAACGCCTATGTCTTTGGTATTTTATTATACCTTGGTTTAAATAATGTTCTTTGGAGTACCATTATAGCCACTATACTTTTATTAATAGCGTACTATTTATTGCAAAATAACAAAGTTAGTGCAATGCATATTTTTTTTGGAAGTTCTCTTACCATTATTACTGAAATGTTTATTCACACTCATTTTTTAGGCTGGGATAGTGGGTTTTATTACTACATATTCATTTTACCTGCTGTTTTTTTAATGAGTAATAAATGGAGCAAAATCATCACCATTTCTTTCTACAGTTCCGTATTAATCTTAATCTTAGTTTTGTTCACTCTTTACTTCAATAAAAAAAGTGCTTTTCCTGTTTCACCAGAAATAATATCTTATATTAATTTGTGTAACTTTTCTATAAGCGGAATTTCTATTTTAATTATTATTTCACATTTCAATAGAACCGTACTCAAAAAGGAAAATGAGTTATTGAACCTTAACATCGTATTGACAAAACGACAAAGTTGTTGTACAGTACAGTAATCTTCAGATTTTATTAAAAGAAATTCACCATAGAGTCAAAAATAATTTACAAATGGTAAATAGTTTATTACGATTACAATCGAATGAAATAAAAGACAAAGAGGTGATTGAATTATTTAATATTTCCAGGCACCGAATTATTTCAATGGCGAAAATTCATGAAAAACTGTATGGAGTAGAAGACTTACAACACATTAATATTTATGACTATTTTGAATCACTAATAAAGGAGTTACTGAATAGCTATTCAGCCGATAAAGAAGTAACGCTTGATCTTAAAGTTAAGAATCTAATTTTAGAAATTGACACTTTGATTCCTCTTGGCTTAATGGTTAATGAAATTATTACGAATTCATTAAAACATGCCTTTCTTTATCAAAAAAAAGGTGAAATAACATTGCATTTACAATTATCAGAAGAAGAAGAATATGAAATGATAATTGGTGATAATGGTATTGGAGTAAACCTAGAAGAAGTTCCTTCCGGATTAGGATCCAAATTAATAAAGGCTTTCACCAAACAACTGAACGGTTCTATAAAACAGATAAATACCTCTGGAACAATGTATAGATTAGTTTTTAAACCCTAAACACATATGACACCTATTTAACCTTATAATCTGGTATTAACTATGTAGTTCAAACCAGTAACAGTCAACCTTTTCGCCTTTCCACTCAAAAACAAACTCGTCTGTAATTTCAAAGCCTACTTTTTGTAATACATTCACAGAACCTTTATTGGGTATGTCTGCTGCTGCATATAAACTTTTTACCTCTGTTTGACTAAACATATAATCTACCCAAGCTTGTGAAGCTTCCGTTGCATATCCTTTACCCCAAAATTTAGGTATAAAACGATATCCTAATTCATATACATTGTAAAGCCCATTCATTTGCTCAGACTCATTCAGGTATTTAATACCAGCCCAACCCATAAACTCATTGGTTTTTTTATGTATAACTGCCCATCGGGCAATTCCTCTTTCTTTGTACTGCTGTTGCAAAAGCTCAATAGCTTTAACTGCCTGTTCTTTTTCAGTGATTGGTTTGTTTCCCAAATACTTATGTACTTCTGGATTTGAATCCAAGGCAAACATTCCTGCTAAATCAGTAGCAAGTACTTTTCTTAAAATAAGACGTTCAGTCTCTATTGGTTGGTTAGGCATCATTTCTTCAAGAACTCATTTAAGGTTTTATAAAAATCTTCTTGTGCAGGTCTATCTTTAGGGATTTCTCGTAGCGGCGCTACCTCTTTCATTGTTTCATGACAATCGGCAGGTAGTGTTTGGTACAATTGAGTCCCTTTGGTTTTCCAACCAATCATTTCTTCCGACACTTCTTTTATTGCTTTTGCAGGATTACCTACTATTAACTGCCGTTTTTCAAAAACAGCATTTGCCTTTACAAATGCCATCGCACCAACAATGCATTCATCACCAATAACAGCATCATCCATGATTACGGAATTCATCCCTATCATGCAATTCCTCCCTAAATTTGCACCATGAATAATAGCACCGTGACCTATATGAGCCGATTCCTTTAAGGTAATGGATTTACCCGGAAACATATGTATCGTACAATTTTCCTGTACGTTTACTCCATCTTCTAAAATAATCTCCCCCCAATCACCACGAATAGCAGCTCCAGGACCAATGTAACAATTTTTTCCAATAATTACATTCCCAATAACTGCTGCTAATGGATGTACAAAACTACTTTCGTGTACTACTGGTATAAACCCTTTAAATGAATATATCATATGTCTTATTCCTGCGGAGGCAGGAATCTCTTCGTTTTAAAAATTAAACTTTCATTTAAGTTCCAGTTTAAACTTAAATCTTGCCAAGAAGGATTCATTTCTTCTATTAAATTCACCTTCCAGTCTCCTTTTCCGCTTCTTAATTCTTTTTTCTCTTAAAGAAGCTTCTAATCCATTATCTATCTCTTCAAAATAAACTAACCTATCACAATTATATCTTGCAGTAAATGATTTTGAAAAAACTTAATTTTTATGCTCTGAAACCCTTGATTCTATTGAATCAGTAACTCCGATGTAAATTACTCCGTTCGGCTTATTAGACATTATGTATACAAACCATAGTTTCATTTTTTCTATCTTATTGATTTTAAAAACGTCATACAAAAACTACTTAGAGATTCCTGCCTACGCAGGAATTGATTACTTAAACCTCTTCAGTGTTTCTTTAGTAAAATCAGACAATACCAATCTTCCAGAAATTATTGCTCTTTCTGCCAATAAAGTATCCCAATGTTCAGTTCCTGTCCACATGATTTTTTTCATTTCCATCATTGCATCAGGATTGTAAGTACATAGGTTTTCCGCAAATGCTTTTACTGCTTCGTCCAATTCTTCTGTTGAATCATACACCTGAGTATACAATCCTTTTGCCTTTGCCCATTCTGCATCATAAAAGGTATTGGCATCAATAGCTATTTGTGACATTCCTGTTAAACCTAATTTACGTTCTACAGCTGGCCCAACAACAAATGGTCCGATACCAATGTTTAATTCGCTTAATTTAATAGAAGCAAATTTAGAAGCCATACAATAATCCGTTGCAGAAGCAATTCCTACTCCACCTCCAACGGTTTTTCCTTGAATGCGCCCGATAATAAACTTCGGACATTTGCGCATTGCATTAATAACATTTGCAAAGCCAGAAAAGAATACTTTTCCAGTTTCAGCATCGTTAATGGTCATTAATTCTTTAAAGCTAGCTCCAGCACAAAAAGTACGGGTTCCACCACTTTTTAATACGATTACTTTAATAGCTTCATTAGTTCCTGCCGCTTTAATCGCATCAGCTAATTTTGTTAATATATCTCCTGGTAACGAATTATGAGCTGGGTGGAAAAATTCAATTGTCCCAACTCCGTTTTCTATGCTTTGTTTTACGTAAGGTGCTGTCATTTCTTCTTAATATGTCAATCCGCACTTATTGCGGATTCGGTTTATCTTATTTCTGATTATATTTTGAAAGATCCCATTTAGAGCTTAAATCCAACCACTCTGAGTTTTGCTCTGTGATAATGTTTACCTTCCACTCTCTTTTCCATTTCTTTATAGTCTTTTCTCTTTTAATAGCTATTCTTACATCAGAATGCTCTTCAAAATAAACTAATTTATTAATATTATAACGCCCTACATGTGTACCATGAGTACTTTCTCGATGTTCTGATATTCACCTTTCAATATTATTCGTTACTCCTACATAAAAAAGGTGATTTCTTTCATGTGTTAGAATATATGTGTAATATTTTTTTGACATCCTGTTAATATTAAATATACTAGGATAAATGCTTCTAATTATGTTTTACGATAAATATAAACCGCTCGCGCAATAAATGCGCGATGACTTTCATTATAACAATCCAAATTGTTCAAAATGATGATTAAAATGTTTCGTATGCGTCAAATGCCATTCGAATTTAGTCAACATTCCAAACACTGAGTTTTTAGTTGTTGCTTCTGGATTTTCTTTAAAATACAATTCGTAAGCATCAAAAGCTTCTAGTAACTTTACTTTTGCTTCTGCTAAGTTTTGATATTGCATCTCAGCTAATCTTTCTTCTAAAACAACTGGCGCTTTATAATTTTTAGGCATTGGAACATGTGTATATAACGACTCATGTACTTGCTCTAAAATTTTCTCTGGTGTTTCTATTTCAAAATCCTGAACCTCTCCAGACGCTACACGAACAGAATACTCCAAATGTTCTACCATTTTTTGAGCATCCATAGTTCCCCACTCTGGCCTAGAATCTTCTGTTAATTTATTCAAGCAACCTAAAATAGTCTTTTTATTAATCTCTGAGAAAGGGCTTTTCTTTTGAACCATTGTTAAAATAGTCGCTACTGCAACTAATTCATCTTCTTGATCAAATACCTCTACAAACCATTTTACAATTCCACAAGGTAATTCTGTACCTCTTGAATCTCTATCAACACGCTCTTTACATGTCAACCGTACATAAATAGTATCATTATGATAAATAGGACGTAAGAACCTACATTCTTCTAATCCATAGTTTGCTGCTACAGGTCCTTTATTTGGATATACAAATAACCCTGCTGCTGCTGCGATAATAAAATATCCGTGGGCTGTACGTTTTTCGAAAATACTTCCTTCTAATGAAGTAATATCTGTATGGGCATAAAAATGATCCCAAGTTAAGTTTCCGAAGTTAATAATATCCGTATCAGTAACTGTACGCTTATGTGTTTTTAAGGACATTCCTGGTTTGATATCTTCCCAATGATATGCAAATGGATGCTTGTCCGTTTCTTTATAATCGGCATTAGGTTGATAAATCCCTGTAATTTCTGTTAAGGTAGTTGGCGTACCTTGAATAGCACAACGCTGCATGTAATGTTTTACACCACGCATTCCACCCATTTCCTCACCTCCTCCAGCTCTACCTGGACCACCATGAGTTAATTGTGGTAATGGCGAACCATGACCTGTACTCACTTTGGCATTCTCTCTATTTCCTACTAAAATACGACCGTGATGTGAAGCTGCTTCTACAATATAATCACTTGCTATTTTATCATCATACGTAAATATAGAAGATACTAACGATCCTTTACCCATTTGAGCTAAAGTAATTGCTTCATCTAAATTTTTATAAGGCATAATAGTACTTACCGGACCAAAAGCTTCCAATTCATGAACCGCAGTATTGGTAAACGGATTGTCTTCACGCATTAAAATTGGCTTCATAAAAGCCCCTTTTTCTGCATCAGCTCCAACAACATCCACCGTATCTAAATCACCATAGACTATTTGTGCTGTTTTCGACAATTTAGTAACCTGATCTTTTACGCTTTGTACTTGTGCTTTATTTACCAATGCCCCCATTCTAACCTCTTTTAATCGAGGGTCACCAATAGTTACTTTATCTAATTGCTTTGCTAGAGCTATTTGAACATCTTCTACTAAATTTTCTGGAACTATCACACGACGAATCGCAGTACATTTCTGCCCTGTTTTTACCGTCATTTCCTTACGAACTTCTTTTACGAATAAATCGAATTCAGGTGTTCCTGGAACAGCATCTTTACCTAAGATAGAACAGTTTAAAGAATCTGCTTCCATGGTAAACGGAACTGCTTCTTGCAATAATCTTGGATGTGCTTTTAAAATACGTCCAGTATGTGCAGAACCCGTAAACGTGACTACATCTTGAGAATCTACTGTATCTAAAATGTTCTTAGTCATACCACTTAGTAACTGTAAAGCTCCTTCAGGTAATATCCCAGAATCAACAATTACACGTACAACTGCTTCCGTTAAGTAAGCAGTTTGTGGCGCTGGCAAAACTACTGCTGGCATACCTGCCATCCAGTTTACTGCACATTTTTCTAACATTCCCCAAATAGGAAAGTTAAAGGCGTTGATATGAACAGCTACTCCCTTTTTAGGCACTAAAATATGATGCGCCATAAAACGACCTCCTTTAGATAAATCTATAGGATCTCCTTCTACATGAAAAGATTTGTTTGGGAATAATTTACGTAATGATGCATTGGCAAATAAATTACCAAAACCACCTTCGATATCTATCCAACTATCAATTTTAGTTGCTCCAGATCGATAACTTAACTCGTAAAACTCTCTTTTTCTCTTTGTAAGATACAACGCCAGAGTTTTCAACATGTTTCCACGTTCTTGGAAAGTCATTTTACGTAATTTCTCTCCTCCTTTTGTTCTTCCGTATTGTAATACACTTGGAATATCTAACCCTGCTGTGGTTGAAAAACCTATTATTTCTCCAGTTACGGAATCAAACATTGGAGTTCCATCTCCTTCACCTTTTACCCAGTGACCGTTTATGTAGTTTTCTAGTTTGTTCATTTTAATATCGAATGATGAATACTGAATACTGAACATCGAAGTCGTTTTACTTCAAAATCCTGAGTTCGTTATTCGTTATTTTTTATATCCTTTTATTTGATTCGCAAATCCTTTTTCATCTTTAAAAGCTAATAAATTCCCATTTGGATCTTTAAACTTTGCTATAGTTCCCCATGAATATTCTTGATAATTCACAGCAACTCCTTTTGCTTTTAATTGATTAGAAAGTTCTTTTACATTAGCGACATTTATTCTTAAGCAACTGAAATTTTCTGGCATTCCTAAATTGCTGTCTACAAACTCATCTCTATTTTCTCTTTCTACCATTAAGTAAGTTCCGAAAAAATCAAAACATGTTAAATCATTATTTTTAAATAGAATTTCTAAGTTCAATATCTCTTTATAAAACAAAACGCATTCGTCGTATTTTATAACATATAATATCAATCCTGTTCGTTCTACTTTCATAATTACTACTCTTTACACTTCATCTGCTCACAATACATGCTAAACTCAATTTGACCTCCTAAAGAAAATTTTACTTTAATTCGATGACACTTCGACAAGCTCAGTGTGACAATCTTATTAATTATAAAAATAACTTCTGTTCAACCTTTATAGTTATCATTTTATATTTTGCGCTTTATACGTTCACATTTTCATAAAAACCAATGTCAGGCTGAGCTTGTCGAAGTCCTAATGAAAACGAATATAAGCACTTTATTTAATACCTCATCTGTTCTAAACACAATCAAAACTCAATTTTACCTCCTAAAGAAAATTTTACTTTAATTCGATGACACTTCGACAAGCTCAGTGTGACAATTCTATTAATTATAAAAATAACTTCTGTTCAACCTTTATAGTTATCATTTTATATTTTGCGCTTTATACGTTCACACTTTCATAAAAACCAATGTCAGGCTGAGCTTGTCGAAGTCCTAATGAAAACGAGAACATAACTACTTCGGTTGTTCTCAATGCAATCAAAACTCAATTTGACCTCCTAAAAAAAAATACTTTAATTCGATGAGACTTCGGCAAGCTCAATGTGACAATTGTTATACTTCCTAAATCATTTATACAATAAGTTCTCGATACTAATTTATTCCGCTTTGCTTCATAAATTCACTCGAACTGACGTTATTATTCGTTAATCTTACAAATTTACATTTTCAATAATAGCAGCATATCCTTGACCAACACCAATACACATAGTGATTAAAGCATAACGTTTATTAGTTTCTTGTAATTCCAAAGCTGCTGAATATGCAATACGAGCACCGGTTACTCCTAGTGGATGTCCGATAGCAATTGCTCCTCCGTTAGGATTAATTCTAGCATCATCATCAGCTAATCCCCATTCACGTATACATGCTAAACTCTGTGCTGCGAATGCTTCGTTTAACTCAATAACATCCATATCATCCATGGTTAATCCGGCTTTTACTAATGCTTTATTTGAAGCATTTACAGGACCGATACCCATAATTCGTGGTTCTACTCCAACTACTGCTGAACTTACAATTCTAGCCATTGGTTTTAAACCATATTTTTTAACTGCTGCTTCAGATGCAATAATTGTTGCTGCTGCTCCATCATTTAATCCAGATGCATTTCCTGCAGTTACACTACCACCTTCTTTTTTAAAAGCACCACGTAACTTTCCTAAAATATCCAGTGTAGTTGTTGATTTTATAAACTCATCATTTGAAAAAATGATTGGATCTTTTTTACGTTGAGGAATTTCTACATTAACTATTTCCTTAGCCAGTCGTCCAGACTCTTGTGCTTTAGTAGCTTTCATTTGACTTCTAAGAGCAAAAGCGTCTTGATCCTCTCGAGAGATATTGTATTTCTCTACTAAGTTCTCAGCAGTTACACCCATTCCATCAGTACCATACATGGTATGCATTTTCTTATTTACAAAACGCCATCCGAAACTTGTATCATACATTTTTGCATCTGTACCAAATCCAGATGATGGTTTAGAAATTGCTAAGGGACCACGAGTCATATTTTCCATTCCTCCTGCAATAAACACATCACCGTCACCTGCTTTTATAGCTCTATTTGCATGAATAATTGCAGATAATCCTGAACTACACAATCTGTTTACTGTTTCTCCTGGAACCGTATACGGCAATCCTGCCAACAATAAACTCATACGTGCAACATTACGATTATCCTCTCCTGCTTGGTTAGCACAACCCATGATAACATCTTCATAAGCGTCTTTTGGAATACTAGAATTTCTTTCCGCTAGTGCTTTAATTACTATTGCTCCTAAATCATCTACACGTACAGCAGATAATGTTCCTTTATATTTTCCTATTGGAGTTCTAACTCCGTCAATGATATATGCTTCCATTAAAATGTAAAATTTTAAATGTAAAAGGCAAAAGGCAAAAGTTTTAATACTTTATTATTTTACATTTTACGGTTACTTTTCATTTGTTGTTTTTATACTTGATGTAAATATTGCTACCAACTCCTTGCATTCTTGAGTTATCAGCTTCATTTTTTCATCATCTACAATTAAATTTGCTTCTTTTAATATTTTTAAATTTATTTTATTCCCAATCTTTATTCGTCCGATAAACCGTTCCTTTAAAAAGCGCCACCAAAACATCACCCTTTTTTATTTCTATTCTATAAAATCCGAATCTGTTTTTTAAAGACTCTTCAATAGCTGTCGCTATAATTTGATCTCCTTCTTTTAAGGTTTCCGTATGATTGATGGACGTATCAATAGATACCGATTGTCTACCATGTGTATTTGCTGCAAATGCTAAAGCACTATCAGCTAATGAATACGTAATACCTCCATGAGCAATACCAAAACCGTTTAGCATTTCAGGACGAATAGTCATTGATAACTGACAACTTCCTTCGGATACAGCATCAACCTCGATTCCTAACCAATTAGAAAAAGGGTCGTTATCATACATTTTATGGACAATATCTATAGGTGTCATGTTATTTTATTTTTTCTGTTGAGAACACTTCGACAAGCTCAGTGTGACATTTGAACTAAAATCTGAAATTATATTCTTTAATTGAAAAAAGTATTTCCTTCACTATTCATTTTACGTAATAGTGGAGAGCATCGGTACCGATCTTCATGATACTCATTATACATCGCATCTAGTTTGTCTACACACCAAGCAATTCCTTTCTCATTTGCCCAAGCCAATAATCCTTTTGGATAATTCACTCCTTTTGTCATGGCGTTATCAATATCGGTTGCTGAAGCTACATTCAAAAATAAAGCATCAGCTGCTTCATTAATTAACATCACTAGTACACGTTCAAATATTGTTTGCGCCAACTCACTGTTATGCGATTTCTCTACTTCGCTCGAAATGACACGTCCGTTTTCATCATAATTATAATATCCTTTTCCAGATTTTCTTCCTAAATATCCTGCTTCTGAAAAACGTTTTTGAGTAAATGATGGTTTGTATCTCGGATCGAAATAGAATGCTGTGAATACTGTTTCGGTAACAGTGTAATTTACGTCATTCCCTATAAAGTCCATTAATTCAAATGGCCCCATTCTGAATCCTCCTAAGCTTTTTAAAGCCGAATCAATAGTTTCGAAATCTGCTAATCCTTCTTCATAAATACGTAAAGCTTCTCCATAAAATGGTCTTGCTACACGATTTACAATAAACCCTGGAGTATCTTTAGCAACAGCTACAACTTTTTTCCAATCAGCAATAGTTTGCGTTGCTTTTTCTAATACTTCGGTAGAGGTTTGTATGGCAGGTATTACCTCAACCAACTTCATCAAAGGAGCTGGATTAAAGAAATGAATTCCGACACAACGTTCTGGTTTTTGCAAGGACGCTGCTATGGATGCTATTGACAAAGAAGAGGTGTTTGATGCTATAATACAATCATCAGCTACATAGGTTTCTAATTCCGAAAACACCTTTTGTTTAATTGCTAAATCCTCAACAATCGCTTCAATAGTTAAATTAGAATCGCCTAAATCCTTCAAGCTATTTACATAAGAGATATTCGCTTGAATTCTTGACTTTTCAGCTGCATCAATTCTTCCCTTAACTACTAATCTTGCTAATACTTTTTCTAAACTCGCTTTACTTTTATCTAAAGCTTCTTGTTTGGTATCGTATATTTTAACGGCACATTCGGCAGTTGCAGCAACTTGTGCTATTCCACTTCCCATTGTACCAGAACCTATAATTCCTACTCTCATAACTTAATTAAATAATGAATATCGAAAAATATTAAATCAAAAAAGTATCTTAAACTTTTACATTTAATCTTTTGCTGTTTATAATTTATTTACCCCGAAGTTTTATAACACTTCTATTTGTAGACACTTCGACAAGCTCAGTGTGACAACTAAATTAGAATCTTACTTCCCTTGGAAATTTGGTCTTCTTTTTTCAACAAAGGCATTTACTCCTTCAGAATAATCTTGTGTTTGAGCAGCTTCAATTTGGTGCTTAGATTCTAATGCTAATTGTTCCTTTAGGTTATTTACTAAAGATGCATTCAATACTCTTTTAGTTAACCCCAATCCTTTTGTTGGCATATTGGCCATTTTTACCCCTAACTTATTAACCTCTTCCTCAAAGATATCAGCTGAGAAATATTTATAAATCATTCCGATACGTTCTGCTTCAACAGCATCCACTTTATCACCGGTCATCATTAAAGCAGAAGCTTTTTGAAAACCAATTAAACGTGGTAAAAAGAAAGTTCCAGCACTATCAGGTATTAAACCTATTTTACTAAACGCTTGAATAAAACTTGCTTTTTCACTTGCTACAACAATATCACAAGCTAAAGCAATGTTTGCTCCTGCTCCTGCTGCAACTCCATTAACGGCTCCAATAACAGGTTTTTCAATAGCACGTATGCGCTCTATAATTGGATTATAATGCTCTTCTAAAATAGCTTTAAACCCTGGATTTAATTCCGGAGTTGTCACCTCTTTTAAATCTTGACCTGCGCAAAATGCTTTTCCGTTTCCAGTCAACACAATAGCTCTTACCTCATCATTTTTTTCACAATCATCAAGAATACCTTGAAGACTCAAAGCCATTTCTCTATTAAAACTATTGAACACTTCCGGTCTGTTAAGCGCTATAAAAGCAACCTTTTTTTCTATTTTTAATTCTATTGAACTCATATCTCTTAAAACACCAATTCCCGCTTACGCAGGAATGACTTTTTTATTTTAAACATTTAAAGTAATCGAAAGGTTCTAAACAATCTTCACACTGGAAGAAGGCTTTACAAGCTGTAGAACCAAATTGACTTACCATTTTTGTTTTAGTGGAGCCACATTGCGGACAACCAACTAACTTTTTATTTCCTAATAAAACATCTTTATCTGCTTCTGCTCCTAAAGGTGGTGCAATACCATAATCAAGTAATGCTTTTCTACCCTTCTCAGTAATCCAATCAGTAGTCCATGCTGGCGACAACACTAATTTTATTGTTGCCTCATAGCCATTTTCTTTAAGGATACTTTTTATATCATCTCCTATAACATCCATTGCTGGACAACCAGAATATGTTGGCGTAATAACTACTTGAACAACCTCATCAACAAATAAAGCCGAACGAACCACTCCCATTTCCAAAATAGATAGTACCGGAATCTCTGGATCAGAAACCTGTTCCAGTATCGGATATAATTGTTTGTCTATTGTCGGGATTGTAGTTGTCATTTAATTTTATTTACCACTCCATTCCTGGATACGTGCGTTGCATATACTGCATATCGGCTAATAAATACCCTAAATGCTCTGTATGCACTCCGTTTTTACCTCCTTTTTGGAACCATTTAGATTCTGGAACTTCAATAGTTGCTATTTCTAAAACTGAATTCACTTTAGCATAATACGCATCTTTTAATGTTGTTACATCTACTGCAACTCCAGCTACTACCATAGACTTATCCGCATCAGTTTGATGAAATAATTCATCTGTATATGTCCACAAGTTATTTACTGCTTTTTGAATACGTTGCTGACTTTCTTCTGTTCCGTCACCTAAACGCTTTACCCAATCAGTCGAAAAACGCTCATGGTAACTCACTTCTTTTATCGATTTTTTAGCAATAGCAGCTAAAGTTTCATCTTCGCTATTTTGCATTTGTTCTAAAAAAAGCAGATGATACACATCAAATAAAAACTGACGTACAATAGTATAGGCAAAATCTATATTTGGTTGTTCTACCAATAGCACATTTTTATACTCTCGCTCTCTTCTTAAAAAAGCAATATCATCTTCCGTTTTATCTTCTCCAGCTATTTCAGCTGCATATTGAAAATAACTACGAACCTGACCAAATAAATCTAGTGACACGTTAGTACATGCAATATCTGTTTCTAAACTAGGACCATGACCACATAACTCTCCTAATCTTTGACCAAGAATCATTGAGTTATCTGCAACACCTAATATGTAATTGTATAAGTTTTCGTTCTTCATTACATATGTTTTAATTCGTCCGGTAACTTATAAAAAGTCGGGTGTCTGTACACTTTATCTTGTGCTGGCTCAAAAAGCTCTCCGTTATTATCTGGATTTGAAGCTGTAATATCTTTTGATTCTACAACCCAAATACTTATTCCTTCCATTCTACGTGTATATACATCTCTTGCGTTTTCTAAAGCCATTTCAGCATCAGATGCATGAAGGCTTCCACAATGTTTGTGTTCTAATCCGTTTTTACTTCTTATAAATACTTCCCAAAGAGGCCAATTATTTTTCATCGATAAATTTATTTATCGTTCCCTTAAAAAGAGAAACTTATTATTATTTTTTTCAACTCTTGTTCTCGATATATTTTTATTTCGTTTCCTCAATAAAAACACTCGAACTGACGTTTACACTTCAATTATACTCAGTGCATTTAATATATTATGCTGTTTTTACTTTTTTAGCTGCATGTGCCATGGCTCCATCACGAACCCATTCACCTTTTTCCCATGCACTAACTCTAGCGTTTATACGTTCCTTATTACATGGTCCGTGTCCTTTAACCACTTGCCAAAATTCATCCCAATCTATTGGACCAAAATCATAACTTTGACGTTCTTCATTCCATTTTAAATCCGGATCAGGAATCGTTAACCCTAAAACTGCTGCTTGAGGAACAGTTTGATCTATAAACTGCTGACGTAACTCATCATTTGTTTTACGTTTTAATTTCCAACGTAATGATTGCGCTGTATGTACCGATTCAGCATCAGTAGGACCTAACATCATTAATGAAGGCCACCACCATCTGTTCAATGCATCTTGAGCCATTTCTTTTTGCTCTTCAGTTCCGTTAGCTAATTTTAGCATAATCTCGAACCCTTGACGTTGGTGGAAACTTTCTTCTTTACACACACGAACCATTGCTCTCGCATACGGTCCATAAGATGTATTCATTAATGGAATTTGATTGATAATTGCAGCTCCGTCAACTAACCATCCAACAGCTCCCATATCGGCCCAACTCACAGTAGGGTAATTAAAAATACTTGAATATTTAGCTTTACCCGTATGTAATTGTTCATACAATTCATCACGAGAAACTCCTAAGGTTTCCGCTGCACTATATAAATATAATCCGTGACCAGCTTCATCTTGTACTTTTGCTAACAAAGCAACTTTACGACGTAAAGAAGGTGCACGAGTAATCCAATTTCCTTCAGGTAACATCCCAACGATTTCTGAATGGGCATGTTGTGATATCTGACGAATTTGAGTTTTTCTGTATTTCTCTGGCATCCAATCTTTCGGTTCTATACGAACGTCATCTGTTATTTTTTGCTCAAAGGCTATTTCTAATTTTTCTATTTCTGCTTCACTCATATCAATAATGAATTTAGAATAACGATTAACGAATGTTGAATGATGAAGTTTTACTTCGATATTCAGAATTCAGAATTCGATACTCATTATTTTTTATCTATGCATCAAAATCTACGACAACTTTATCAGTAACTGGAACTGCTTGACAAGTCAACACATATCCTGCTTCAACTTCATATGGTTCTAATCCGTAGTTTAATTTCATTTCTACTTTTCCTTCAATCACTTTTGCTCTACACGTACAACATACCCCTCCTTTACAAGCGAAAGGTAAATCGGCATCATTTGCTAAAGCAGCATCAAGAATATTATCATGATCAGCAACATCCATTTCAAAATGAAACTCATTATCACCATCAATAATAGTTACTTCAGTGTGATCAGCTTGATGCTCTAATACCTCTGCAATATGCTTTTTATCTTCTTCCGTATTTCCAGCATTGAATAATTCAAAGTGAACTTTTTCTTTTGCTAATCCTGCAGCAACCAATTCATCTCTTATTAAGAAAATCATTTCTTCAGGACCACATAAAAAACATTCATCTACTGAAGGAACATCAATTACTTTCTTTGTTAAATTCTGTAATTTTTCAGAGGTAAATCTTCCGTGTAATAATGGAATCCCTCTATTTTCTTTAGTCAAGAAATAAAACACTTCGAATCGACCTAAATACTTGTTTTTAAGCCCTTCTATTTCATCCTTAAAGATAATGCTTTTTACTTTTCTATTCAAGTAAAACAATTGAACAGTAGCTTCTGGCTCAAGAAATAAATGTGTTTTTATAATCGATAAAATTGGCGTTATACCACTCCCCGCTGCAAAAACAATATAGTTTTTGGGTTTAGTAACATCTACTTCTACAAAAAACTTCCCATCAGGAGCAGACACTTCTAACACATCACCCGCTTTTAATTTCTCATTTGCATAAGTAGAAAAAACTCCTCCGTTTATTTTCTTAATAGCTACTTGCCACTTATTTTCTATAGGACTAGAGCACAGTGAATACGAACGACGAATATCTTCACCGTTAATTTCTTTTTTAATATTTAAATGCTGTCCTTGCTTATATTGAAACTCCTCATGTAACGATTCTGGCACATCAAATGTAACCGCTACCGTATCTTTAGTTTCTTTATGTATATTTTTTACTACTAATTTTTGAAAATCAGCCATATGCTTTTCTAATTTCTTCAAAACTAACGTTTGTTAGTTAGCTTTGCAAATTTATGAATATGTATTTATTTTATAGTTACTCCTTCAAGCAATACTTTACTCAAGTCAGAATCTAGGCCTACCAAGCTAGCATCATTTTTTTTAGGAATCCAAAGGTAAAGTGATCGTAGTGTTGACAACATAGAAAATAACAAAACTTCAGGGTTAACTTCTGAAATTTCATTCTTATCAATTCCAGTAATTATAATAGCCCGAAAATTATCTTCATAGCCATTTCTTAATTTAAAGTAATAATCTAATTTTTCCTCTAAATGCATCCAGTTAGCATTCAAAGATGCAATCCCGTTAGAATTGTTTGATGTTATTTGAATATGTAATGCTATTATTTTTTGCAACTTTTCTATTGTCGTTTCCTCAGAAGCTACAATAGTCTCCATTCCATCAGTAAACTGTTCGGCTAATGACACTATAATTAGAGAAAGGATTTCTTGTTTTGACTTAATGTGATTATACAAACTCGCTGCTTTCATTCCCATTACAGCGGCAATATCACGCATAGTTACAGCACTATAACCTCTTTCTTTAAAAAGAATTTCTGCCTTATTTATAATCTCTTGTTTTCTTACTGAGGTTTTCATTAGGAACTAATTAACGTTAGTTAGACTACTAATGTATGTAATTCAAATTAATTGATATAATAATAACTCATGTTAATCTTGGCTTGATAATAATTCATAGCTTTGCTTAAAGCATATGATATAAAAACAATGGACATTCAAATTGAAACAAACCCGTTAATAGACAGGTTACCCCCGCATTTAAAACAATTTATCAAACCACAAAATTACACTGATTATTCTCCAATTAATCAAGCTGTATGGCGTTTCGTAATGCGTAAAAATGTTTCATATCTGGGAAAAGTCGCGCATGAATCATACTCCAAAGGACTAAAATTGACAGGAATCGCTATTGATACGATCCCAAGTATGTATGGCATGAATAGGATTTTAAAAGAAATTGGCTGGGCTGCCGTTGCGGTAGATGGCTTTATTCCTCCAAATGCTTTTATGGAATTTCAAGGATATAAAGTACTCGTTATCGCATCGGATATTCGTCAGTTAGAAAATATTGAATACACCCCAGCTCCGGATATTATTCATGAAGCTGCTGGTCACGCTCCTATAATTGCTAATCCTGATTATGCTGAATACCTAAGACGTTTTGGGGAAATTGGAGCAAAAGCAATTCTTTCAGCTCATGATAATGACATGTATGAAGCTGTTAGGAACTTATCCATTTTAAAAGAAGCCGTTGGAGCTGCTGTTGAAGATATTGCAACTGCTGAAAATTTGGTTAATAATTTACAAAACAAAAAGGTTCCATTATCTGAAATGGCTCAAATACGAAACCTTCATTGGTGGACTGTTGAATACGGAATGATTGGTACCGTTGAGGACCCAAAAATATACGGAGCTGGATTATTATCTTCTATTGGTGAGAGTGAATGGTGCATGACTAGTGAAGTAAAAAAGCTTCCGTATAACGTAAAAACAGCCACTCAAGAATTTGATATTACAAAACCTCAACCACAATTATATGTAACACCTGATTTTTCATATCTAATGGAAGTTTTAGAAGAATTTGCAGGAACTATGGCATTGCGAAAAGGAGGATGGAGAGGTTTGCAAAAGCTAATAGATTCTAAAAAAATTGGAACTATTGAGCTAAATACTGGCTTGGAAATATCTGGAGTATTTACCGAAATCATTAAAGATGAAGATAACAATGTGGTTTTCTTTAAAACAGAAGGACCTACAGCTTTAGCTAACCGAGAGCAAGAGTTGATTGGTCACGGAACTAAAGCACATATTCATGGATTCAGCTCACCTATTGGTCGTTTAAAAGGTATCAATTTAGCAATTGAAGACATGGGGTCTAGAGATTTAAAGGCTTATAATTTTTATGACGGAAAACGTATTTCTTTTGAGTATGAAAGCGGAATTATTGTAGAAGGCTTAAATGTTACAGGAATAAGAAATATTCATGGTAAACTAATTTTAATCCAATTTGAAGATTGTACGGTAACCTATAAAGGCCAAGTTTTATTTAAGCCCGAATATGGCACTTTTGACTTAGCTGTTGGGTCATCAATTGCATCAGCATATGCAGGAAGTGCTGATTACAGATCGTTTGATAATTTACACCATGTTTCAAATACCAAAACTATTCAGGTAGTAAAAGATGCAGATACTATTGCTTTAGAAAACCTTTATAATGATGTTAGAGAAATGAGAAATAAAGGTACGTTTTCTGAAGAAAAAGCGAAAGATATTTTTGACTCAATTAACAACAATTCTGATTGGCTCTTAACCTTAGAACTCTATGAATTAGCCGTAAATAACAATGCGACAACTTTTAAAACAACCTTACTCAAAAGACTAGAAAACCTTAAAAAAGAACGGACTGAAATTGCTCATTTAATTGATAGTGGAACAAGTTTGTTAAACTAACAATAATTACAACCTCTTTATACCGGGACTTAATAAAAAATAAAAAAGCGCAAATTTAATAATTTGAGCTTTTTATAAAAATACTATAAGTTTTACAATCTTTCAAATACTGAAACTGTAGTTGTGGTTGTATCCACATTAACTCCTTGTTCAGAAATATTTTTTACAATTGTACTTGTCATCTGAAAAGTTGTGTCAGATAATACATCAATAGTAGCGTTACTAACTTCATTATTATTAGATGCATTTGTAAAAGTTAAAACACTCGAATTTCTCTCCCATGTTCCATTACTCGCTCCATTTAAATCATTTGTATTAGTAGCACTTGATTGTCCTGAAACAGTTGTTATCAACTCAATATCATACGTACCTGTTGAAATATAATTATTAGGAGCTTCAGTAAACTCAATAATGTAATTATAATCAGATCCTTGCCCTATAAAATCTGTAACAATATCTACCCCTTGAACAGAAGTTACCGTTACTCCTTCATAACTAAGCGATGTCATTCCCCAAGACCCAACTAAATCACCCGTAACTACCCCATTTACACTTCCACCTAAAACACTATCACTAGGCGGAGCACTTACTAAATCAGATTCACAAGAAGTTAACATTGCCAATCCAATAGCTAAAGTAAAAAGTATTTTTTTCATAATTGTTTAGTTTATTTTTTACGAATATATGTTTTTTTAAATTAAAACTTAATAAACGGGAATTCCGCTAATAAATTTTCTTTTTTGGCATCCAATTGTTTTAAAAATTGCTGGTGTTGTTCTGAGGAAGGGTTAAATGCTCTGTGCGTTAACCCACTCTGAATAATAGCTACTTTTTTCATTGTAACTTTTACAGAACTGTTAAACCAAACTGTTTGAAATTGCTCCCAAATATAATCGATAGCTAATTCGTTAGGATGAACCATATCAGCTGTATAAAAACGGTAATCGCGTAATTCATCCATCATAATTTCATACGAAGGAAAATAGCACACACGCTGTGCATTTAACACCTGATGAATACTGGCTATTAAGTGCGATTTACTTTGCTGGTTTTCTACAAACCCATCTTTTATATGTCGTACTGGAGAAACTGTATAAATTAATTGAACTGTTGGATTCAATTGATTTACCAATTGTTCTATGTTTTGCAAACAACTCGTAATTTCTTGAACGGATAAAATTCGTTTATTAAACTCCCGCTGTGGTATTTTATGACAGTTAGCAACTGTTTTTTCCGTGCTAATATGTTCATAAACCCAAGAAGTACCTAAGGTTATAATTAGATGACTAGTTTCTGAAATTTGTTGGTGCATAGATTTTAAAATAGCATTCAACTCCTTTAATAAAACCTCCTCATTAGAATTACTCAAACTTGAATGCGCATCAAAACAATGGTATTGCTCATTCTGATAAACCAAGTCGTCTGCTGTATAAAATCTTTGACTTACAACACGTTCCAAAAGTACCTCAATTGCTTTTGGATGAAATAATATTCCAAACGGATTTACTGTGCTCTGAAATTTATAATACTCAAACTTACTTCCTATATTTTCCGAAAAACAAGAACCTAATAACAATACCTTAGAAGCATAATCTATTAGGTTCTCTTTATGTTTTTGTAAAGGTATTTGAGTTCTAAATTCCATATAAAAAGAACCTACTATTTAATAGGTATAATACTATTTAGTTTGTTTAGACCTAGCCTTAAAAGCCTGTTTAAGCTTTTCCATTGTCCCATCTAATACTCCTGAGTATTTATACAGTCCGGAAATTAAATTAAATTTCTCTAATTCTCTTTTAGTTTGAAAATCATAAACTCCTGTTTTAACAACATCATAATCCAAAGCAATCAATCTTTCTTGAATTATTCGTATTTCACGCTTAGATAAATTATTTTTTATCTTTACCCAAACCCCTTTACCGACGCTATCTTTTTGATAACACCTTATGTACTTATCCCTTGCTTTTGGATTATCAGGAAGTGACTGCTGACTATACCCTACAGACACAAAACATAACAATAAAACTAATATTACAAATAATTTCATTAGACTAAGTTACAAATAATTAACAACTTCCTTTAATGCAGCATCCAATCCTGCTGGGTTTTTACCTCCTGCTGTTGCAAAGAAAGGCTGTCCTCCTCCACCTCCTTGGATGTGTTTCCCTAATTCACGAACAATTGTTCCTGCATGCAAGTCTTTACTCGCTACTAAATCCTTAGATATATAGCAGGTTAGTGTTGCTTTTCCATCATTTTCTGCCCCAAAGAACAGAAATAAGTTATCTAATTCACCACCTAATTCATGTGCTAAATCTTTTATTCCTTTAGGGTCTAAATCTATTTTCTTAGACAAGAAATTCACTCCATTTAATTCAGCAATTTCATTTTTCAAATCACCTTTTAAACCTCCTGCTTTTTCTTTTAATAATTGCTCTAACTGTTTCTTTAAAGTTGCATTTTCATCTTGTAGTGCTGTAATTGCTTTAACAGGGTTTTTAGCGTTCTTTAATGTTTGTTTTACTTCGCTAAATTCTTTTTCAACAATTTCAAAATAATTACCTACAGCTTTATTTGTAATTGCTTCTATACGTCTGATTCCTGCAGCAACTGCTCCTTCTGATTTTATTTTAAAATACCAAATATCACTTGTTTGCGCAACATGAGTTCCTCCACATAATTCTATGGATTGTCCGAAACGAATAGCACGAACATTATCGCCATATTTTTCACCAAACAATGCCATTGCTCCATCATCGATAGCTTGTTGCATTGGTATGTTTCTTTTTTCATCCAAAACAAGATTCTCACGAATACGTGCATTAACAAAATCTTCAATTTCTTGTAACTGATCCGCATCTACTTTAGAAAAATGAGAGAAATCAAAACGTAAATGTTTCGGACTTACTAAAGATCCTTTTTGTTCTACATGCGTTCCTAAAACTGCACGTAATGCTTGATGTAATAAATGTGTTGCTGTATGATTACTTGCTGACAAGGCTCTCGCTTCTTTATCAACTACTGCCTTAAATCTATCATTTACATTTTCTGGTAATTTTTTAGTGTAATGAATAATTAAGTTGTTCTCTTTTTTAGTGTTTAGCACGTAAATAACATCTCCATTTGGAGTTTCAATATACCCAACATCTCCTACTTGCCCTCCTCCTTCTGGATAAAAAGGGGTCATATTAAACACTAATTGATATTGCTCTCCATCTTTCTTAGTGGTTACTTTTCTATAACGTGTTACCTTAACATCAGCGGATAAAGTATCATAGCCTACAAATTCTTCATCTTGATTATCAATAAGAATTTGCCAATCGTCGGTTTCAATAGCTGTTGCTTTTCTACCTCTGTCTTGTTGTTCTTTTAAGGCTATTTTATATTCTTCTTCTTTATAAGTGAATCCTTTTTCAGAAAGAATTAATGCCGTTAAATCTTCTGGAAAACCATAGGTATCTTTTAATTCGAATACTTTCTTTCCTGAAACTACTTTTCCATTTGTGTTTTCAACAATCGTATCTAAAAGCAATAATCCTTGATCTAATGTTTTCAAGAAAGAATGTTCTTCTTCTTTAATTACATTATGAGCTAATAATTCTTGTGCTTTTATCTCAGGGAAAGCATCTCCCATTTGAGCACTTAAAGTTTCTACTAGCTTATAAATAAATGGTTCTTTCTGATTTAAGAAGGTAAACCCGTAACGAATAGCTCTTCTTAATATTCTTCTAATTACATAACCCGCACCAGTATTACTTGGTAATTGTCCATCTGCAATTGAAAATGCAACAGCACGAACATGATCTGCAATAACACGAATTGCTATGTCAGTTTCTTCTCCAGAAACAGTAGCGTCTTCATATTTTACTCCAGTAATTGTTTCAACTTCTCTAATTAATGGTGTAAAAACATCCGTGTCATAGTTAGACTTCACATCTTGCAATGCCATACATAAGCGCTCAAATCCCATACCTGTATCAATATGAGTTGCCGGTAAATTCTCTAAAGAACCATCTGCCTTACGATTGTATTGCATAAAAACTAAATTCCATACCTCAACAACATGAGGATGATCCAGGTTTACCAATGATGCTCCTGAAACTTTTGCTTTTTCTTCAGCTGATCTGATATCAATATGAATTTCAGAACATGGTCCACAAGGTCCTTGAGCGCCCATTTCCCAAAAATTATCAGCTTTATTTCCTAATAAAATTCTGTCTTCTGCTATATATTCCTTCCAAATATCATACGCTTCGGTATCTTTTGCTAAGCCATCTTTTTCGTCTCCTTCAAAAATGGTAACATATAATATATCCTTATCTAGTTTATATACTTCAGTTAATAATTCCCAAGCCCAAGCAATCGCTTCTTTTTTAAAGTAATCACCAAAACTCCAGTTCCCAAGCATTTCAAACATGGTGTGGTGGTACGTATCCTTTCCAACCTCCTCTAAATCATTATGTTTTCCTGAAACACGCAAACATTTTTGCGAATCAGAAACTCTTGAATTTACAACTTTCTTTTGCCCTAAAAAGAATTCTTTAAAAGGAACCATTCCGGCATTTGTAAACATTAAAGTAGGATCGTTCTTTAACACCATTGGTGCAGAAGGAACTATTTTATGTTGTTTCGATTCAAAAAAGTTTAAAAATTTTGAGCGTATTTCTTGAGATTTCATAGTAAGCTTAACTTATAAAGTTCTATCTAACAAAAACAATTCTTTATATTTGTGTATCGTTAGTATTCTAAACGCACAAAAATAGTACATTTAAACTTATGGCTAAAGTAAAATATTATTATGATTCGGAAACTCTAGCTTACCGAAAAGTTGAGCGTAAAAAAGGGCGTGCAATTACCTTCTCCCTTTTATTTCTTTCTGCGGCGGCATTGTTTGGGTTTTTCAGTTATGTTTTAGCAGCAAACTATATTGATTCCCCAAAGGAAAAAGCACTCCTAAGAGAAAATGAAAATTTAAAACTTAACTATAATTACTTAAACAAAAGAGTTGATTTAGCTGAACGGGTAATGCAAAACATTGCGGATAGAGATGAGAATATTTATCGCGTTCACTTTGAAGCCAACCCTGTTTCTGAAGCACAACGAAAATCCGGTTTTGGAGGTATTAACCGATATAAAACCCTAGAAGGAACCCCTAATTCCGAGCTAATTATTGCTGCTACTAAAAACATAGACCAACTTACAAAACAGATAGAGGTTCAATCAAGATCCTTAGATGAGATAGAAACCTTAGCGAAAGAGAAAATAAAGCTTCTCGAAGCTATTCCTGCAATACAACCTGTGCAAAACAAAGATTTAAGAAGAGTTGCCTCAGGGTATGGTATGCGTATGCACCCGATTCATAAACGTCGAAAAATGCATAATGGCATGGATTTTACAGCCAAAACTGGAACTCCAATTTACGCCACAGGAAACGGAACCGTTATTAAAGCCTCTAGAGCTTCAGGTTTTGGAAAAGTAGTTTATATTGATCATGGTTTTGGGTACATCACTAAATATGGACATATGAGTAGATTTAACACTCAAAAAGGGCGCAAGGTAAAACGTGGGGACATCATTGGTTTTGTAGGAAACACCGGTCTTTCATCAGGGCCACACTTGCATTATGAAGTTCATAAAAATGGAAAACCTATTAACCCTGTTAATTTTTACCATGGTGATTTAACTCCTGAAGAATACGAAATCATGCTGCATAAGGCTTCTCAAGAAAACCAATCATTTGATTAATGTATATAGAACTTCCAGAAAAACGATACTATAAAATTGGTGAAGTCGCCAAAGCTTTTAATGTGAATACTTCATTGATTCGTTTTTGGGAGAAGGAATTTGAGGTTTTAAAACCCAAAAAAAACGCTAAAGGTGATCGTAAATTCACTCCTGAAGATATTAAAAACTTACAATTAATATACTACTTAGTTAAAGACAAAGGCTATACTTTAGATGGGGCTAAGACTCATTTAAAAGAAGAAAAGAAAAAAACACTTCAGAATTTCGAGATTATTAGTAAATTAGAACACATCAAAAACGAACTGCTAAAATTCAAAGAACAATTAGATTAACCAACTATTTTAAAAATGAAAAAAATTATACCATTGTTAATTATCGCTGTAATCGCAATAATTGGATACACCTCAATTAAAGGTTTTTATAATAAAGCTATTCAATTTGAAGAATCTATTGGGGAGCAATGGGCCAATGTAGAAAGTGCATACCAACGTAGAGCCGATTTAATTCCTAATTTAATGAAGGTTGCTGAGCGTTATGCTGAACACGAACAGGAAACTTTTATAAAAGTTATTGAAGCACGATCAAAAGCAACAAGTATACAAATTGACCCAAGTAATATCACTCCACAACAACTGAAACAGTTTCAACAAGCACAAAGTGGACTAACCTCTGCTTTATCAAGATTATTAGCTGTTTTTGAGCGTTATCCTGATTTAAAAGCGAATGAAAATTACAAGGAATTAATGAACGAATTGGAACGCACCGAGAATAGGATCAATGTGGAGCGAAATCGTTTTAATAAAGAAGTTACTCCGTTTAATAATCACATCAGACAGTTTCCTGGTAATATTTTAGCTGGTATTTTTAATTTCGATAAAAAAGAACGTTTCAAATCAGATGAAGGTTCAGAAAATGCACCAGATATTAATGATTTTATAAAAGAATAATGTCTGCCGTAGAAAACTTTCTAAACAAGGAAGAAGAACAAGAAATTATACAAGCTATACAGCAGGCTGAAAAACTAAGCTCTGGTGAAGTTCGTGTTCACATTGAACTTACCCTTTTTAAAGATGCTCATGAACGTGCTTTGGAAGTATTCCATATGCTTGAAATGAGCAATACAAAACTACATAATGCCGTTTTGTTTTATATAGCAGTGGAAAGTAAAGCTTTTGTAATATATGGAGATAAAGGTATTGACAAAGTGGTTTCTAATACATTTTGGGAAAGTACTAAAGAAATTGTTATGACTCATTTTAAAAAAGGTGATTTCAAAACAGGACTAATCAAAGGAATTCTTGAAACTGGAACTCAACTACAACAATATTTCCCCTATACTCCAAACGACCGAAATGAATTGTCTGACGAAATTTCTAAAGGATGATGCTAAAACAATATGCCTTCTTTCGATTTATACTAACACTTAGTATTGCTTTATGTGTTTCTCAATTTGGTTATTCTCAATTTGACATTCCTGATAATCCTGGACAAGAGACCAGTGTTTATGATTACGCAACTTTACTAAGTACCAATGAAGCTAATTATTTAGAACAAAAGCTAATAAAATACGCCGACACTACGGCTACACAAATAGTAATTGCTACGGTAAAAACCCTAGATGGCGATGACATCTCTCTCGTTGCTACTAATTGGGCACATCAATGGGAAATTGGCCAGGCAAAACAAGACAATGGAATATTTATCCTAGTCGCATCAGAAGACAGAAAAATAGACATTAGTACCGGTTATGGAATTGAATACCGAATAACCGATTTAATGGCTGAGCGTATATTAAACAGGATAATTTTACCCGAATTTAAACAAGGGAATTACTTTTCAGGATTAGATAAAGGTACTGACGCAATAATGCTTGCTTTAAACGGTGAGTTTAAGGCTCCTGAAAAATATAAAAAAGATAACACTGATTACCACAATGGACTAACACTGCTATTAGGAACTATGTTTTTTATAGTGATACTATCAATCATTTCTAAAGGAAGAAAAAACCATGATGATGACTATAAAGGAGGAAAACGCTCAAGAGGTCTTTCGCCTTTTGATACCATAATCCTTTCTAGCGGAGGAAGATCCTATGGAGGAAGCACAGGAAGTTTTGGTGGTAGCGGTGGTTACTCAGGAGGCGGAGGATTCTCTGGCGGATTTGGCGGTGGTGGCTTTGGTGGCGGTGGTGCTAGCGGAAGCTGGTAATTGAACGCGTAGGAAAAGAGACATCGAACTGAGCCTGTAAAATTTTTATTGAACTCAACTACTAAACACATTTCGACAAGCTCAATGTGACTAGTTGAAAGAGATTCTTTTTTAGCTCTGGAAACTTGCTTTCTTTTTACCTCCAATTTTATTCACTTTATACGTAAAACTTAACATGAAATATTGCTTCAATACCAAGCTTTCTGTATCTGAAATATAATCTTGATTTGCTGATCTTCTTACACTTGTATTCTGATCTAACAAATCAAATACTTTCAGCTTTACAATTCCTTTATCCTTCATCATTTTCATTCCTAAACTTGCATTCCACATGTAGGTAGTTTTGCTGAATCCAGGAGCTACATTAGGGTTATGATTCATTGTAAAATCATTTTCGAACTCGAACATTTTTGGCCAAAAAATTTCTAAACTGGCACCTAAAGTTGAAAATGAATAATCTGTATCCTGTCCTAAATCAATAGAATAATCTAAAGTATTATAGTTGTAACTATAACGAGGTGTAAATTCAATTAAGTCGTTATAATTATACGTAAATGAGACTTCTGGTCTTAAGTCTAAGCTATTTTTAGCTATCACAACCCCATTAGAAAAGCTTTTTGTTTTTCCTCCACTAAGAACCATATCTAAATTGTAAGAAAAACTATTCTTATCTCGTTTATATTTTTTATTATACCCTGCACTCACATACGCCCAATATGACCCATTAACGTTCTCATAAGTTGTAGTTCGTTTATAGGTTGTAGGATCGGTTATTGTTTTTGAAATGGCCGCATTTTCAGTAAAGGAAGTTGAAGCATAAATATTATACCCACTTTTAGATTTCATATTAAAATTTCTATGACTAAACGCTATCCTTGTAACATTAGATGCTTTTAAACTAGGGTTTCCTATTATCGTATTTAGCGGATTTGAATTATCAGCTATAGGTTGTAATTGGCTAATTTGAGGAGTTTCCGCTCTATTAGAAATTGTTGCCCAAATGGATTTCCCTTGCCCCATTTGCTTCCACAAATTAATTCTAAAATTCAAACTATTGAATTTATTTGATATTAAAGTATTCGTTAATTTATCGTCGTTTTTTAATGTGGTAAAGTTATATCCTAAGTTAAAGCGAATACTTAATTTGTCTTTTTTATATTTTACTCCGGCAGAAGGAGCAAATATGGTAGTATTGGTTTTAATTCTATTTGTCAATTCAGAATTTTCGCTACTATACGCTTGCGTAAAACTATCAAAATCTAGTGTTTCTCTATCGATATCTGAATTATTTATATCCGAACGCAAGGCTAAATTATAAAACCAATTTCCTTTTAATAATCTTGTATAAAACAAACCTGCATTTAAGAAATTTCCTTTTTGTTCTTGAGTTTTTAATTGATCCACATTTTCATCTACAAGCGAGATATCAGCATAATCAATTGATGATTTAAAAATATCGTCAGACGTATTGTTGTTGAATCCAGAATTTAACCACAACCGTACACTTTCTCCTGGAACTTTAAATTTCCTTGAAATACTAGCGTTCACGTTTGCGTTATAATTATCAAAATTTGATATGCTATTCGTTAACGAATTACTAATTAACCCATCAACCAAACTACTTCTAGCACTAGAATTGTTACTATATAAATCACCATAGCTTTTTGAAAAACTTGGCTTAATAGATATTCGTGTTAAGCTGTCTGGTTTCATTTCAAATTCTAAATTAAAATTGTGCCCTGTAGCTACTCTATCAGAATCAGCACCTGAAACGGTGGTGTATGAACTATTATCTGGTAAAAATGTTTCTATTCTTGAATTTGAACCTGTTTCAGTATCACTTTTATTAAAAATATAATCCGTTCCTAAGTCCGTTTTTTTATTCCATTCATTGGCATAATGAATTCCTGCAGATGATGTTTGCGTAATCCCATCCGTAGAACTACTAAACAACGGATTAGACTGTTGCCAAACTCCATTTACTCTTCTCCAATTGTTTTGTCCACCACCAATATCTTTTACTTCATCACTATTGAATCCGGAAGTATTTATATTATTAGATCCCCCGAGTATACTCAAGCGTTCATCTTCATTAAAGTAGTTTAAAATTCCACTTACAGCGTATCTATTATCTGTTCCATACCCTGCGGTAACTCTTCCAAAAAGACCTTTATTCTTGTCTTTCTTTATCGTTATGTTAATGGTTTTATTTTCTTTATCTCCTTCTTCTCCAGTAAAAGCTTCGTCTTTGGTCTTGGTATCAACTACTTGTATTTTATCAATAATTTCTTTTGGCAAGTTTTTAGTTGCTATTGTTAAATCACTTCCAAAAAATTCTTTCCCATTGACAAGAATCTTATTTACAGGTTTACCGTTTACTTTTATACTACCGTCCTTATCCACAACTACTCCAGGCAACTTCTTTAACAAAGCCTCTACATTAGCGTCAGACCCTGTTTTAAATGATGCTGCATTAAACTGAAGTGTATCTTTTTTAATTGTTATCGGTGCTCTTTCTGCCACAACTACGACTTCTCCTAGCAACTGAGCGTTTTCTTCAAGGATTAACGCTCCCAAATTTATTCCTTTTTCGGAAAAAATAATTTCTTCTTTTAAAGGCATCATACCTGTATAGGACACAAATAAATTAGCCTTTTCTGCATGCGTATTTACTGAAAGACTAAACTTTCCTTGCGCGTCAGAAATAGTATATGTCATCATTGTAGAATCCTTAACAGATTCTAAATAAACAGTTGCGGACTCAATTAAGTTGTTTTCTTTATCCTTTAAGGTTCCTGCTATTTCAAAATTTTGGGAAACAGAGATAAATGTACTCAAGAGAATACATAAAAAAAGCAGTTTTTTCATTGTAATGATTGGTTAGTTAGTTTTTAAAACATAAAACTAGATTTTAATATTTTACTGAACTGTTAAAAAAACAGCTTTAATAAAACTTTAACACAAATAAAAAACTCCTTCAAAATATGAATTTGAAGGAGCTTGTATATACTAATTTTATTAGGCTTATTTTTTTCTGAAGTAAATTTTAATTGGCACTCCAGTAAAGTCATAATGCTCACGTAATTTATTTTCTAAGAAACGCTTATATCCATCTCTAACATATTGTGGCAAGTTACAGAAAAATACAAACTGAGGTGTTTTTGTAGGCAACTGCATACAATACTTAATTTTAACGTGCTTCCCTTTATATGCTGGCGGAGATGTACGCTCAATTATTGGCAACATTGTTTCATTAAACTTACTTGTTGCTATTTTCTTGCTTCTGTTATTAAATACTTCAACAGCAGTTTCAATTGCTTTATAAATACGTTGCTTTGTTAGGGTTGACATAAAAACAATTGGCACATCAGTAAAAGGAGCTATCTGCTCTCTAATATGTGTTTCATATGCCTTAGTAGTTTTATAATCCTTTTCTACTAAATCCCACTTATTAACTAATATCACAACACCCTTACTATTTTTAACTCCTAGCCAAAATATGTTTTGTACTTGTGAATCAAAATCCCTAGTAGCATCAATAACTACTAAACAGACATCACAAAATTCAATAGCACGTACTGAACGCATTACAGAATAAAACTCTAAATCTTCTTTAACCTTCGCTTTTCTACGTATTCCTGCAGTATCAATTAGGTTAAACTCAAATCCAAAACGATTGTATTTAGTATCGATTGAATCACGTGTTGTTCCTGGTATATCAGTAACGATATATCTATCCTCTCCAATCAATGTATTAATAAAAGATGATTTCCCTGCATTTGGACGTCCTACAACAGCAAAACGAGGTAAATCTGACTCTTCTTCCTCTTCTAGTTCTGGCAATACTTTTACTAACGCATCAAGTAATTCACCAGTTCCACTACCACTAATACTAGCTAAAGGATAATATTCTCCTAATCCTAATCCGTAAAATTCAGCAGCATCATTTAATCTGTTTGCTGCATCAACTTTATTTACCGCTAATAAAACTGGTTTATCAACACGACGTAATAAGTTAGCAACCTCTTCATCCATACCGGTAATACCCGATTCTACATCAACCATAAAAATTATGGCATCCGCTTCATCAATAGCCAACTCAACTTGCTTATCGATTTCAGCTTCAAAAACATCATCACTTCCTACCACATATCCTCCTGTATCAATAACAGAAAATTCCTTTCCATTCCAGTCAGATTTACCGTAATGACGATCACGAGTTACACCGCTTACCGCATCAATAATGGCTTCTCTTTTTTGAATCAAACGATTAAACAATGTTGATTTTCCAACATTTGGTCTTCCAACTATAGCTACTATATTACCCATACTAATATTAATGTTTACAACACATATTGCAAACCAATATGAATTCTTGTAAATAATTTTTTTGCAAAAGTACTGAATATCCTTGAAGATTAACACCTATAGAACATTTATAAATTATAGCTAAGCTTATATTTTGTATATTATGCACTTATTTTTCAAGAAATGCCTTTAGCGAATCAAGAACTTAACGAAACAATTCTAAGACCGAGATTCTCATTTGAGATCGACAAGCCTAATGAAAACGTACTTTCATCCTTTGATGACGCAAAGAAAAATCAATCGAAATTTATGGTGATCCGAACAGGTAATCATATTTTTATTAGAGCTCCAAAAGCACTCCAACAAATTACATCTCCAGAACTGCATCTTGAAATTATTCCTATAAACGAACATAAAAGCACTGTTAAAGGTTTGTTTGGACCAAGTCCAACTACATGGACGCTATTTATATTTTTACATTTTATTATAGTAATATTAGGTTTAGCGGTTTGCGTATGGGGGTATACAAAATGGAGCTTGGGAAGACCTTTTTATCTGCAAACAATTGCACTCGTTGTTTTATTTTCAGGCTGGGTAGCCTTGTATCTTATAGGGCAATCCAACAAGAAAAAAAGTGTTCCTGAAATGCTAGAACAACATCATTTTATGAGAGACGTATTAAGAGGTCACAAATAATAAATCATTATACATTTCCCTACCCTCTATCCTGATTAAAAAACAATGCTAGTTTTTTATACAGTTTTGGATGTTTACGCTTTAATAATTTTGGGCGTTCAAAAAAATATTCACTTGCTACTGCAAAAAATTCAATTTTGGATGTTGCTCCGTATGGATTGATGTCTGATTTTCCATCATCAATATGCTCCATTTTTTTATGAATAAAATCAAACCAAGGTAAGATATATGGTTTATCAATAATACTTTGTGGCAATCCATCCACATTCCCATCTGTCATATCAATTAAATGAACAAATTCATGAATGGCAGTATTGTTTTTATCCGACTTATTTTCAAAGCCATGACGCAGTGCTTTTTGCGAAAGCACCATTTTATTCTTCAATCGTCCTCCACCTACAATTCCTAAAATATTTCTATTATTTCGCCAACCTACATATTCCATTTTTGTGTTAAATGCATCAGGAAAAATGTATACTTCTTTAAGATTTATATAGTTCCAACTAGGGAAACCAAATACAGGGATAATTGCGCTTGAACCTATTAATAGCTCATCAACATCAGTAACAGTACATGAAAACGCTTTTATTTTTATCTCACTTAAAAACAATGCCACTGCTTTTGAAAAACGTATTTTCTCTTCTGCACTTAGTTTCGTAAAGTAGTGTACGTTGTTTTCGAGAAGTTGTTTTTGCGTTTCAGTTAAATCAGTATTAAACGCTAATTTTCTCTTAAAAAACCACCTATAACACAAGTACATTAAAACTCCAACTATACTAATTGCAAATAGGTACAACATAATTTTCCTGAATATATTTTTCTAATATGATTAATACCGTTTAATCATAAATGTTGCATTAAAGAAACAATAACTTTGTTACAATAAAAACTTTTATTTAAATGAATCTTAAAAAAGCATCTTTATACTTCGCTCTCTTTTGATACTAAATAAACTTTTATTTAAAATAAAGAAGGTAATGGTTTAGTCTTACAAAAAATTGCAATGTAAATTTATAATTATTTAATAGAACCCTGTTATGGGCATTAAAAAAGCTCACTATTTTTAATAGTGAGCTTTTTTAATTATTTATTATTATAGCCGAACCTTTTCAATTGTTTTGAACTCGAACGCCAATTTTTATTTACTTTAACATAGAGTTCCAAGTGAACTTGCTTGCCAAAAAACTTTTCTAAGTCTTTTCTAGATTCTACACCAACACGTTTTAAAGCAGCTCCTTTATGACCAATGATTATTCCTTTTTGCGAATCGCGTTCTACCATGATTATAGATCGCATTCTGATAATTTTTTCATCTTCAAAAAACTCTTCCGTTTCTACTTCAACTGAATACGGGATTTCTTTTTTATAATGGATTAATATTTTTTCACGAATACATTCATTCACAAAAAAACGCTCTGGCTTATCTGTTAACTGGTCTTTAGGATAATAGGCTGGTGACACTGGTAACAACTCTATTATCCGTTCAAATACTTCAGGAACATTAAAATTCTCCAAAGCTGATATTGGATACAATTCTGCAGTTGGTACTTTAGCAGCCCAATATTGCACTTGTTCCTCTAAAATTTCTTGATTAGAGGTATCTATTTTATTTAATAATAATAAAACTGGAATTTTTGAATTTGAAATCTTCTTAAAAAAGTCTTCATCTTTCAATGCTCTTTCTCCAATTTCAACCATATAAATTAATACATCGGCATCTTCAAAGGCTGACTTTACAAAGCCCATCATAGACTCTTGTAATTCATAAGCTGGCTTGATAATTCCTGGTGTATCAGAAAGTACTACTTGAAAATCATCCCCATTTACAATACCTAAAATACGATGTCTGGTGGTTTGTGCCTTTGATGTTATTATTGATAATTTTTCACCAATAAACGCATTCATCAAGGTAGATTTCCCAACATTAGGATTACCTATAATATTTACAAAACCTGCTTTATGCTCCATATATTCAAAAAATATTTAGGACAAAGATACCACAAACCTTTTTAAGATTTTACAGCTACTTCCCTATTCAATAACCTGAAATTATTGTTGTTAGTTATATAAAATTCTTTAAAAGACTCTTCAGTACCTTACAATCATTTTCTTTATTACGTACTAACCTGTCATTTTCATCACAGTCAAATAACGCATAATTAATATCAATTAAATGTATTTCCTTTTTTTTAAGCACAGATTTCTTACGTTGGTCATAAAATTTTCTTTGCGCTTCTCTATCTGAACTTTCTTCAGTTTCTTTTTTCTCAAAAAACTCAATTGCTAATTTCAAATCTTCATAATAGGCATCTAATGGAAGTTTCGTACGGGATTTTCCCTTTTTATGTAACTTTCCTAGCAAGGTATCAAACGTATGTTTTCTTGATGCTTTTTGTTTTAGCAATTCATCACATAAGTTTACCAAATAAAACTCATCGCTATTTTCAATATTTAGGATTCCTTTTTCTTTTTTAGTAAGCGGACTTATTACTTCAGTAGGTGTATATTCCTTCCCTTCTCTTACCAAATACCAATACACATTTTCCGATCTGCGCTCAACATGCACTAAAGGCATTTTGTGTAATACTTGGTCCTTATCTAATTTTCTAAAAACTTTTCGGATAGGTAATCCTTTCTTTTCATCCTTATTAAATATCCCTGCTTTTATTAACTCAGGCATTATATTTTTTGCAGGGATCCAATTTACAGCAGTATTCTCTTCAAAATATTGAGCTATCACCTCATTAATTCTTTCAATATTTTCATCATTCATAACCCAAAATCTTTAGTAGTACCAATTAAAACATTCATACCTAAGTTGAATTTTAATTGTATTATAGATATAAAAAACCCTCTCATTTCTGAAAGGGTTACTCGTTAATTAACTCAATCGTTTTTATAGACTGCAAATATATTCAAGATATTTTACATATAGTTAATTTATAGCATTATAATTTAAATGCTAAATGTGGTTTCTATGAGAATGATTAAAAACAAAGCTTCATCTACAAAACAACTAACTTTTTCATGTTTAATTTAAAATAAGCCTATAGTTTTGCTTTGCTTGTTGAGTACTAAGCTCTAAAATATAAATACCCGAAACCCCTTCAAGCTTGAATTGATAAATTGTTTCAGTAAGATTTTCTTTAATATAAAATAATTGACCTAATGCATTAAATACTTTTACATCAATGTTTTTTAAATCCCCAAGTTTAATATTTACAATTCCTTCGTTAGGATTCGGGAAAATAGACACATTGCTAAACATAGTGCCCTCTATCATTCCCAATGAAACACACTCATTTAAACTAGGATTGCTATATGTGTGTGTAAAAATTAGTTCATCACCTAATGCATCAACTACCTTAGTTTCTTGAGAATAAACGTAATGAGGTACAGTTATACCGGTAGCAAAAGTAACCCAAGTTGCATTTTCATTATTCGAAATACACTGACCAAACAACCAAATACAACTACCATCACCATTGCCATTACATTCCGCTTCAGTTGTAATGTCGCCACAAGGTGTTTTGTTATACCAAGTATAAGGACCAGTCCCTCCAGAAACAGTAAGGTTTACATAAAATTCGCTTACTAGTGGCTCAGGCCCACATACGGTTAATGCTTGTGCTTTGACAAATTGAATTCCAAAAAAAGAAATTAAGCTAATAAGAATTAGTTTCTTCATGTTTAAATATTTTTAATAGCACAATATTATTCTTAATTTATTGGCAACGGTTTGTAGATGATACACAGCGCGCAAAAATACATTTAATTTCGGATTTAGTATGATAACGCAAATTTTAAATCCTGGATAACATAGTAACAAGTCGTACGGAAAATAGTTATAACCTATTGACGTTTACAATTGTAAAATCAGGATTAATATACGATCAAGAATACAGAAGTGTTTTGGTCAAAAATTAAACAAATTTCACTTGTTTTTTACCACAGTTATTTGTTATCTGCAATACTCTCTTTCTTATTTTTAGTGTCATATTTCATAATAAAAATTGCACTCGTTATACTAATTGCTATAATTATCAGCTTTTGGTTCAATTCAATACCGTTTAATAGTTCATTTTGTGAAATATTAAAAAAAGCGTGAAATAAAGCAACAAACATTAATGATTTTGTCTTATCAGCCACATATCCAATTCCAAAACTTCCTGCAAATAGGATCGCAAAAAAGATTAAATTCCCAATTGACAACTCAAAATTAAGATGCCATATAAACCATAGTATTGTAATTATTAGATACTTAATTATTTTGTTTAATCCACTTAATTCGGATTGTAAATAATTCCTCCAACCATATTCTTCGAATAAAGCATAAACTAAAATTATAGCAATATATTTTGGTGCATTAACGTATGGTCGCCCTGTATTCAATATTCCAACTAAAGAAAATAATATTATTGGAACACTAATTGCTAAAAGTGTTTTTAAGAATCCTATTCCAAACAGATTTAGTTCACTTGGCCTTTTTAGAAATTTTATAACAAAAAGACCTCCTAATAATGGTCCAACTCCTTGTAATAAGACTTTAAGATAAAGATTTGAATTAATAAAGAAGGCGGGATTAAATTCGGTAATGTAATATCTTAATCCGATTGCAATAATATAAAATATTATTATTGCTGTAATTCTTTTGGTTGAATTTGTCATGTTTTTAATTTTCCTCCTAAATTAGAAGTAATATTCAGTCGTGAAAATTTAATTATTCTCAATTGTTGTTTTCGTACGATGAGTTGTTGATATATGGCTTGTTACATGTTTATGCAATCAATTTAGTAAATAATTACTGACCAAGAAAGTCAGCGAGAACTTTCGCAAGTAGGTAAGAAGCTAGTAATAATTTATATGTAATGTTACCAGTAGCACATATTTTTTTGCGTAAACAGAAAATCTCACAAGTTTTGGACTTGATCCCAAAAACTTATAGAGCTATCGAAACACTATAAAACAAAAAAGACTGAAGCGTATGCTTCAGTCTTTTTACGTAGTAGCGGGAACTGGACTCGAACCAGTGACCTTCGGGTTATGAGCCCGACGAGCTACCTACTGCTCTATCCCGCGATTTAATTTCTTAACAGGCTAATTAGCTTCTAACTTTCAGCTCATAAAACTGACAGCTCCATTACGAGAGCGCAAATATACAACTGTTTTGAACACAAACAAGTTTTTATTAAAAAAATATGAATTTTATCTTTTAAATCAGAAAAAGCACTTCTGTAAACCGAATAACTATGCTTCATCTCTTTTTTTACACTCAATAGAAGTTATAAAAAACAAAAAGTATGAAGCCATATTTTCTACTTAGCAGCAGGAACTGGACTTACTTCGGAAAGCTCTGCATAAACTTTTCCTTTCTATTGCCTTTATATGAAACAAAAAAAAGTCTGAAGTTATAACTTCAGACTTTTTACTTAGTAGCGGGAACTAGACTCGAACCAGTGACCTTCGGGTTATGAGCCCGACGAGCTACCTACTGCTCTATCCCGCGATTTCGAGTGCAAATATTCTTTTCTTTTATCTATACAAACAAAATATGTTTATTATTATTTTTTATTTGAGCTACAAAGAAGAGTCACATCTACTTCCCCTCTTTCGAAGAACAGAAATTATATTATTAAAAACACCGAAGACCACATCTTCGATGTTTCATATTACTCAGTACCATTAATTTACAATACGTTGTCCATGATATCTTGAACACATTCAGGATTTAAAAGAGTACTTGTATCTCCTAAATTACTAGTATCTTTACTTGCTATTTTACGTAAAATACGTCTCATTATTTTTCCACTACGTGTTTTTGGCAATCCGTTTGTAAACTGAACCTTATCTAGCTTTGCTATTGGACCTATTTGTTCGGTTATAATCTGATTAATTTCTTTACGTAAATTATTATGATCTCTTCCTTCTCCAGTTTCTTTTAAAGTTACATAACCATACAATGCATTCCCTTTTACATCATGAGGAAACCCTACTATTGCACTTTCTGAAACTGCAGGATGTTCATTAATTGCATCTTCTATAGGTGCGGTTCCTAAATTATGTCCTGAAACAATAATTACATCATCAACACGTCCAGTAATTCGGTAATAACCTACCTCATCTCTTAACGCTCCATCTCCTGTAAAATACATATTTTCATAAGCTGAAAAGTAAGTATCTTTATAACGTTGATGATTTCCCCATATAGTTCGAGCAATACTAGGCCATGGAAATTTTATACATAAACGACCATCGGTTTGATTTCCTTTTATTTCTTTCCCTTTCTCATCCATTAAAGCTGGTTGAATTCCAATAAATGGAAGTGTTGCATATGTAGGTTTTGTTGGCGTACAAAAAGGAATAGGCGTAATCATAATACCTCCTGTTTCTGTTTGCCACCAAGTATCTACAATAGGTGCTTTTTTCTTACCTATATTATCATCATACCAATGCCACGCTTCTTCATTAATAGGTTCACCAACACTACCTAATACTTTTAGCGATGATAAATCATATTTTTCAACATGCTCTACTCCTTCTTTTGCTAATGCTCTAATCGCGGTTGGTGCTGTGTAAAACTGAGTTACTTTATGTTTTTGTACAATTTCCCAAAAACGACCATAATCTGGGTAACTAGGTACACCTTCGAACATAACTGTTGTTGCTCCATTTAATAAAGGACCATACACAATATAACTATGCCCTGTTATCCAACCAATATCTGCTGTACACCAATAAATATCATTTTCTTTATATTGAAATACATTCTTGAAAGTATAAGCACTATATACCATATAACCCGCCGTAGTATGCACCATTCCTTTGGGTGTTCCTGTAGAACCAGATGTGTATAATATAAATAATGGATCTTCAGCATCCATAACTGTAGCTACCATTTCGTTTGAAGCTTCATCTAACAAAGGTTGAAGCCATTCATCACGCCCCTCCTTCATATTAATATTTGTATTAATGCGTTTTACTACCAAAACAGTAGTTACACAATCACAATCATCTAAAGCCTCATCTACGATTCCTTTTAAATCAATAGTTTTAGCTCCACGATATGACCCATCTGATGTGATTACCATTTTACAATCAGAATCATTTATTCTAGTTGCTAATGCGTTTGATGAAAAACCTGCAAACACAACAGAATGTATCGCTCCTATACGAGCACAAGCTAATACCGAAACTGCTAATTCTGGAATCATAGGTAAATAAATACATACTCTATCTCCCTTTTTAATCCCTTTACTCTTTAAAACATTTGCGAACTTATTTACACGATGGTATAAGTCTTTATAAGTAATATGCTCAGCAGCTTCTTTTGGATCATTTGGTTCAAACAAAATGGCTGTCTTATCTGCTCTTGTTGCTAAATGCCTATCTATACAATTCTCGGTAATATTTAACTTTGCTCCTTCAAACCATTTTACTTCTGGCTTCTTAAAGTCCCAACTTAAAACAGTATCCCACCTTTTTCGCCAAACAAAATGCTCTTCAGCAATCTCTTCCCAAAATGCTTCAGGATTGCGGACTGATTTTCTGTATACTTGATAATATTCTTCTAAATGTTTTATATGATAATTGCTCATGATTGATTTATTTTTTAGTTATTAATCTCAATATTATTCGTTTTTTTAAAACTACTTTATTTAACCTATTTAAGCTTTCCAGAAACATTCTGGATACTCAATACTTTACTAATAAAAAGGTGAATAATTCATTATCCTGTTTTTTTAGGTGTAAATAAGCCAAACCAATTGGGATTAAGAACCTTTAGTTTTATAAGAGACCAAGGCATAACTACGAGGCATAAACCAATTACAAGAGATTGTAATACAGTTGCGCCTGTTTCGCTTTCAAACTTTACTCTATAAAATAAAGTAAGTACAATATAGATTGTGATAACTATATCAGATGTACGCGGTTTTATTTGATAATTCACGTCTTAAAATTTTAATTAAACATTATTTGTTTGCACACAAAACCAATATTTAAAAAAGACTTATAAGACTTCTTTTAAGTCATTAGTTCCATAATTTCTGAAACTATTTTTTTTATTGAAAAAGGTTTGATTAAATACTTATCTGCTCCAAGATTTAAACCTTTTTCAACATCTGAAGCTTTATTTTTTGCTGTTAAGAAAACTACTTTTACAGCTTCTAAACTTTTTGTACTCTTAATATATTTTACTGTTTGATATCCATCAACATTAGGCATCATAATATCTAACAGTACTACGTCTGGAATACTACTTTTTAATATCTCTAAAGCCTCACTACCATCTCTCGCAATAAACACCTCAAAGGCTTTCTTTTTAAAAGCATATTCTAGAGACATTACTATATTAGGCTCATCATCAACAATTAAAATTTTGTTCTTCATAATTAAGCTTACAATTTAACTAATTGGTAGTGTAAAAACAAATTTTGCTCCTTTTTTTACTTCCTTTAAAACCCATATTTTTCCGTTATGCTTTTCTACAATCTGTTTTGTTATCGCTAACCCTAAACCGCTTCCTTGTGGCTTTCTAGTATTTTGATGTTGCGACTGGTAAAACTTATCAAAAATATAATCAATATCTTCTTCCGGAATACCTTTCCCATTATCACTTACTGTTATTTCTAATAGCTTATTTTTTAATTTATAATCAATTTTAATATGCCCCGATTCTGAATCACAAAATTTAATCGCGTTAGAAATTAGGTTGTATAAAACCTGTAAAATTCTATCTTCATCATAATATATTTTATAACTATTTACATTTTTAACCGTTATTTTTATTTGCTTTTTTGCAGCGATAGGCTGTATTCTTTCGACTGCTTTTTTAATCGTTTCTTGAATATCTAGAAAACTCATATCTAAACTTAACCTTCCTGTTTCTAATTTTTCGAAATCAAGAATATTATTAATTAGCCTTCCTAACCTATCTGAATCTTGAAGTATGTTTGTAAGAAATTGTTTTTTTATTTCTTGAGACATATCATCTTCATCATCCATTAAAAGTTCTGTAGCTGCTCTAATTCCGGTAATAGGTGTTTTTAGTTCATGAGCAACAGTGTCTAAAAACTCATCCTTTTGTTTATCTTTAACAACCAGCTCTTTATTTGCATTTTTTAATTTTGAAGACAACTCTGATAACTCATCGGATTTCTCTATAAGCTTTTTATTGCTTACAATATTATCTTTCGACTCTTCTAATATTCTAAGAACTTCAACAAGACTTATTTGTTCTTCTTTTACAACACTCGCTATTAATATTTTTGCCGAGGCGCTACCGATACTTCCTGTAAGTAATTTCTCAGAAAAATTAATTAACCTCGAATCAGCCAACTGTGTATCTTGCGGCAACTTATATTTAGTAAAAAAGAGTTTTAAAGCTCTCGTTGCTTTTTTCTCTCCTAAAAATCGAACAAGTACATTTTTAATATCTGCCACATAAGCCTCTCCTTTCCATACCAATGCATTATCTTGTAATGCTGAAAAATTCTTACTATCTACAAACATTTCTGCATAGTTACGCTCTCTATAATTGCCTTTTGAAATAACAGAAAATACCAGATACGCTAATAAATTGAATAAAATACTCCAGAAAAAAGCATGTGCTGGCGGACTTAAAAAATCGATTCCAAACAAAGCATAAGGCTTGAGTGCTCTAATATTATTAAATCCATATTCAATAAAATCATCCGTTCCTGTATAAACCGCTAATGTAAACGGAAGTATTAGTGTGTAAATCGTAATACAAAAACCTATGATTATACCAATTATAGCACCCTTTGATGAGCCACGATTCCAGAAAAGCCCTATAAAAAAAGATGGTGCTAGTTGGGAAATAATCACAAAAGAAATTAAACCTATAGAATATAAAGACAACTCTCTTGAAAAAGAAATGTAGAAAAAATAAGCTATTATAATAATTATAAAAATAGAAATACGACGAATATTTTTGATATACTTAGCATTACGTTCTTTTTGATTTTTAATAAATTTATCTAAAAAACCATAAGGAATAATAAGGTTATTACTTACCATTATTGACAGTGCCAATGTTGATACCACAACCATAGAAATTACTGCTGAAAAACCACCAAGAAAAACTAAAGTAGCAAGAAAATAATTACCTTTTTCTAAAGGCAGTAATAAGGTGTAATATTCAGCATTTGCCGAATCTCCAAAAGTTATTTTTCCTGCCCAAGCAATAAAAATAACAAACAAATTAAATATCAACAAATACAAGGGAAACAACCAAATTGCTTTTTTTAAATATTTTTCCCTGTTGTTTTCTAATACTGAAACCTGAAATTGTCTTGGCAATAAAAATATTGCCATAAAAGACAATGATATCATAAAAAACCAATTAAAACCATCTTCTAAGCCCGAAAGAGTTGTTAGATCTTTAAAATTAGCTACAGTTACTATTTTATCATAAATGGCTATTGTACCATCAAATAAATAAAAAGTTATATAAATCCCAATAACTAAAAAGAATATTAATTTTAGTATCGATTCAAAAGCAACTGCTGCTATTATTCCTGTGTGTTTCTCTGAAGCATCTGTATTTTGTGTTCCAAAAAAAGTAGCAAATATTGCTAAAAGTAATGCTACATAAAAAGTAGAATCATCTAATATACTTATTGAAATGTAGCTTGTTTTACCCGCCATAATTTCAAAAGTTTCTGAAACAGCTTTTAGTTGTAAAGAAATATACGGCAATGTTCCCAATAAGCAAACCACAGTAACCAAAGCTCCCAGAAATCTATTGTTTCCATAGCGAAGTGAAATAAAATCTGCTATCGATGTAATGTTATTCTGTTTAGAAATTCGTATTACTTTTCTAAGAACTAAAATCCATAAAGGTGCAGCTATTACAGGTCCTAAATAAATAGGCAAAAAATCAATTCCGGAATTGGCAGCAATACCTATACTACCATAATAAGTCCACGCAGAGCAATATACCGCTAATGATAATGTATAAACATAAGGATTATTTACCCATTTGCTTTTTTTATTCTTCTCAGCAAGAAACGCTATGTAAAATAGCACGGCCAAATACACTACTATAATAATTATAAGGGCTAAATTATTCATAGTATCGTTTTAACACTATTCCTGAAATAATGATAGATAGCAACCAAATAGAAAATATAGAAAAATAAAATATAGGAATACCCAATACAGCTCCTTCAAAATTAAAAATTAAGACAAAGGGAATGTTAAATAGTAAAAACAACGTAATCGAAAGAATGATTAGCTTTTGTTCGTGGCGTTTCTTCATTAAAATTACACTAACTGGTTATGTATTTATTTAGGCTGTAAAAAGTAGTAAAAAAAATCGACTTATTATATAAAATCAGCATTACAAAAATTGCAATGCTGATTTTTTTTCAACTAACTAAATTAAAAACAACATTCTTATTACTTTAAATTATTTTTCAAAAAATAATAAGATATTTCTCTTAATGTCCCGAAGCTTCACCTGCTCCTGAAGGTATTCTTATATTCTCTACAATATCTTGAACGCTTTCTGGCGGTGCTGGTGTCATTCTTGACACAACTACAGATATTATAAAGTTTACAAACATTGCAACTGTACCAAATCCTTCCGGAGAAATTCCAAACCACCAACTAGATTTTAACCCAGCTACAGCGGATTTACCTCCATCAAAAACTCCGAATTTAAACTTCAGCATATAAAATATCATAAAACTTAATCCTATTACCATACCTGCAATAGCACCTTCTTTATTCATACGCTTATCAAAGATTCCTAATACAATTGCGGGGAAAAAAGAGGCTGCTGCAAGACCAAAGGCCAAGGCGACGACCGCGGCGACAAATCCTGGTGGGTTTATTCCAAAATACCCTGCAATTACAACCGCTACAGCCGCTGCTAAACGCGCAGCAAGAAGCTCTCCTTTTTCACTGATTTTTGGCATTAAAATTTTCTTAAATAAATCATGAGAAATAGAAGATGCAATTACTAACAACAACCCTGCTGCTGTAGATAATGCAGCCGCTAAACCACCTGCTCCTACCAACGCAATTACCCAGTTAGGTAGCTTTGCTATTTCTGGATTTGCAAGCACCATTATATCTCTATCTATTGTTAACTCATTCGTTGCTTTATCTGCAACATACTGAACTACACCATCATTATTTTTATCTTCAAAACCTAATAATCCTGTTTTTTCCCAGTTTCCAAACCAGTCTGGTAAGTCGTCGTATTTTTCATTACTTACTGTTTCGATAAGATTTACTCTCGCAAATACAGCAACTGCTGGAACTGTTGTATACATAATTGCTATAAAAAGTAAAGCCCAACCTGCAGATTTTCTTGCATCTTTAACCTTAGGCACTGTAAAGAATCGAACAATAACGTGAGGCAAACCTGCTGTACCCGCCATTAAAGCTAAGGTTATTGCAAAAACATCAATCATAGATTTGCTTCCGGTTGTGTACTCACTAAAACCTAATTCTTCGTGTAAGTTATCTAGTTTATCTAATAAATAAACTCCGTCTTCTCCTGCTGCTCCAAACCCTAATTGAGGAATAAGGTTTCCTGTCATTTCAAATGAAATATAAATAGCAGGCACCATAAAAGCAAAAATAAGTACACAGTATTGTGCTACTTGTGTGTAAGTAATTCCTTTCATCCCTCCTAATACAGCATAGAAAAGCACAATTGCCATACCTATGTAAACACCTGTATCAATATCTACTTCTAAATAACGAGAAAACACAATTCCTACACCTCTCATTTGCCCCGCTACATATGTAAAGGATACGATTAAAGCTGCAATTACAGCAACAACACGTGCTACATTAGAATAATATCTATCCCCGATAAAATCAGGCACTGTAAACTTTCCGAATTTCCTTAAATAAGGAGCAAGTAATAATGCTAAAAGCACGTATCCTCCTGTCCATCCCATTAAATACACAGATCCGTCATACCCTCCAAAGGATACAATACCTGCAAGCGATATAAATGATGCGGCAGACATCCAATCGGCAGCTGTTGCCATACCATTAACAATAGGGTGAACGCCTCCACCTGCTACATAAAATTCTTTTGATGATCCTGCTCTAGCCCAAATTGCAATTCCAATATAAAGTGCAAAAGTGACTCCTACGAGTATCCAGGTCCAAGTTAATAATCCCATAATATATATTTTTAGTTTTTTATTAGTTTATTCGTCAACTCCATATTTTTTATCCAACTTATTCATCAACCTTATGTAAACGAATATGAGAACAACAAATACATAAATTGAACCTTGTTGTGCAAACCAGAACCCTAATTTGAATCCACCAAACTTGATCGTATTTAACTGATCAACTAGTAATATTCCAAATCCGAAGGAAACTATAAACCAAATAATTAATAAAATAACTAAGTACTTTAAGTTCTCTTTCCAATACGCTGCTGCGTTATTTTGTTTTTCAGACATAATTTTATGTTTTATAAATAAATCATCGCTTGAAGCGATATAATATTAGAATCTGTTATTCCAAATTTTTGCTTTTTATATTCTAACGTTAATTTTGAATTATGACCACTCATATAAGCATTTACTCCAACACCCAGAGTGCTCCTATTGTCACTAACGGCATTATAACTATGCGTACCATAACTTACATAAGGCTGATATCTTGTTTTATTTTTATCGCCTTTTAAAACATAACCTACATGACCATACACCATACTTCCTGTACCGTATGCACTAAACAAATAGTTTTTTCCGTAATCACTAGACTGGAATACAGCATAAGCAGTTAAAGCACTACCATTATCACCTATTGGTGTATCATAAAATGCATCTACAGCAAAAATGGAAACATCTTCTCCTACTAAGTTTGGAGCGATTACTGTTCCTTTATCTATAACTGATCCTTTTGGGTGTAAAAAGAAACCTGCACCTACATTAAATACTTTTTTACCTCCTAAATAAGTTCCTACTTTGTACGGTAAAAAATTTGATTCTTGATCAAAGAAGTGATAATCAAAATAACCCGCATAGGTTTTTCCTGCATTATTAGAACCTAAAGTAGCACGTCCGTTATACACAGTATTACCTCCTGCCTCAGCTGTTCGAGTATCTAAAGAAGATGCCGATGCATCATTTATTGCTACACGATATTGAAGCCTATTAAATTTACCTTTTCCAAAAACACCTAAATGACGTGCAAATTGATCCGATAATCCAATAGTAGCCCATGATTGACGATGATTATCTAGAGTCATCATGTTTAATGTACTCTGGTTATTTAAACGAGATATTCCATTAAAATAATGCAGCCCGCCACCCACAGTGTGATTATCACTTAAATTATATTGCCCCCACACATCGTGAAAAAACAACTGAGAACCTTCCCCTTTTCCTGTTGGACTTAACGAAGAACTAGTTAAACTATTTAAACCAAAATGAGTTAAAATTAAAAAGTCCTTATTAATTTGTGCGAACATTAAAACACGAGCACGTCGTAAATTAAAACTTAGCGAACTGTTTTCATTTCCGTTTGCATCAAAAGTTTCATCTGTATTGTAGTTTGCTTGTACTTGTGCCCATGAAATGACTCGAAGATATTTTGAGCCGTCTTCATTGAATTTCATCTTAAACCCGCCACTATAGTCGGGAGATCCTTGTGCTTTTATAAATTGAAAGGATAAAATAAATAATCCGATCAGTAAAAGGGTTTGTTTTTTCATTGTTTTTAAGGGTTTGGTTAATCAATATTAGTTTTATGTGCAGCACTAAACTCTAAAAAACAATCTATTAACAAAAAAACAATATATTTTTTTGTTAAATTACTATATTTATTCTTTAAAACGCTGCCACTTTATTAACATAAATTTATCTCCCAGTTCGGTAACAACAACACCAGCCCCCCTTATGTTTTCCGCATCTTGGAAGTAATTTCCTAACTCTACTGCATTTAGTATTTTATATGTTGAATGGTAATTCGCATTATACGGTCGTTTAATATTATATTTCTTAACCCAATTCATAATACTCACATGAGAAATTCCTAAAATTCGCTCGATTTCGCGATAGCTTAGCCCTTCTAAATATAATTGAAGTGATTTATTTACATAATAGTCATCAATCTTCTTACCTACCTTGTTTACAGAGAAGAAATAACCACATTTCTTACACTTATATCGCTGTCTTTGGTTTACAATTCCACTCTTTATTTTATTATCAGAACTACAATTTGGACAAAGATCTATTTTCATATATACTAAATTAGCATAAATATATCAATTTAGCAATATTTTAAATTATAAATCGCTCAGACACTTACACATAAGCTCTTATTAACATTAAAATCCCACCAAGAACCCCAGTTATACGGAGCATCCGACTTTAATGTAATGATTTTTGTATTCATAAATTATATATTTAATTCCGGCAAAAAAAAACATGATAATAATTTTATGGAAATACCTGTTTAGCTGAACCAAAACAAGTAAGTAATGATTTATAATCTCCATGATACAATTACTCGTCGTTAGAAAAGAGAGCATGAGGACAAATCAGGTAGCTTTATAAATAACCAATAATTTAATCTAATTGAGAAGTAATTAAGAGTAACAGCTGAAGAACTAGATTAACAATAACTATTTCACTGAAAATTAAGCGCAAAAAAAAAGAGTAATCATTTCTGATTACTCTTACTTAGTAGCGGGAACTGGACTCGAACCAGTGACCTTCGGGTTATGAGCCCGACGAGCTACCTACTGCTCTATCCCGCGCTATGACTGCAAATATACAACTGTTTCCTTCAATAACAAGTGTTTTATTAAAATAAAAACCGTAAATTGTACATTTGTCTAATTTTTAGACCTTTAAGCGTATACCTCTAGCTCTTCTTGAACCTGCTCCCATTCCTCCATTAATTGCTCTAGTGTTCGCTTCTTTTTTTGATACCCGTCAAAGAAGTTATCCTGAGCTACGGTTGCATCATAATTAGTTTCTAACTCAACATCAATAGCCTTAATTTCTCTTTCTAACTTATTAATGTTTGCTTCAACTTTACTTAGCTTGTTATGCAACGCTTTTACTTTTTTCTGCGCTTCATACGATTGTTTTTTATCTTCCTTTGGAGCTTCTTTTTTTATGACATCTCTTTTTTCAACTTCACGTAAGTTCTCCACTTTACGTTCAGCTAAATAATAATCTATATCCCCTAAATATTCACGTATGACATGATCCTTAAACTCATAAACAGTTTTTGTTAAGCCTTGTAAAAAATCTCTGTCATGCGAAACCAATATTAGTGTTCCTTCAAACTTATGCAACGCTTCTTTTAAAACAGTTTTTGATTTAATATCCAAGTGATTGGTAGGTTCATCCATGATCAACACGTTTAATGGTTGCAGCAGCATTTTTGCTAACGCAAGCCTATTACGCTCCCCTCCGGATAATACTTTAACCTTTTTATCAACTTCTTCTCCTCGGAATAAAAATGAACCAAGAATATCTCTTACTTTACTTCTCGTTTTTTCATTTGCAGCATCAATCATGGTGTCTTCAACGGTTTTATTCCCATCTAAATACTCTGCTTGATTTTGAGCAAAATATCCGATTTGAACATTATGACCGATTTTTAAGTCTCCTTTAAAAGAGATATCATTTACCATCATTTTTGCCAACGTAGATTTTCCTTGACCATTTTGCCCTACAAAAGCGATTTTACTTCCACGTTCAATCAATAAATCAATGTTACTCAACACCAATTTATCACCATAACTTTTTGAAAGATTGGTTGCCTCAACTACAATTTTACCAGGAACTATCGATACCGGAAACTTTAAAGTCATTACTCCATTGTCCTCTTCATCAATTTCAATGCGCTCTATTTTATCTATTTTTTTAATAAGTGATTGAGCCATTGTTGCTTTATTAGCCTTAGCCCTAAACTTTTCTATAAGTTTTTCAGTATGTTCTATTTGTTTTTGCTGATTTTTCTGAGCTGCAGCTTGCTGATCTCTAATTTCTTTTCTTAAAACCAAATACTTAGAATACGGTTTGTTGTAATCGTAAATTCTGCCTAATGAAATTTCAATAGTTCTATTGGTTACATTATCTAAAAACATTTTATCATGCGATACTATCACAACAGCACCTGGATAATTTTTTAAGAAGGATTCCAACCATATGATAGATTCAATATCCAAGTGGTTTGTAGGCTCATCTAACAATAAAATGTCGTTTTTTTGTAATAATAGCTTAGCTAACTCAATTCGCATACGCCAACCTCCAGAAAAAGTTTCTGTAAGCTTGTCAAAATCTTCTCTTTGAAAACCTAAACCTAATAAGATTCGTTCTGTTTCTCCTTGATAATTATATCCGCCATGAATTTCATATTGCTGTTGTAACTCGGTTACATCATCAATTATTTGTGAATATGCTGCGCTTTCGTAATCAGTTCGTGTTGTTAACTCTTCATTTAGCTCTTCCATTTGAAACTCTAACTTCTTAATAGTTTCAAAGGCTTGATACGATTCTTCAAGAACACTTCTACCTGGAATAAAATCAATATCCTGACGCAAAAAACCTATTTCAATTTCTTTGGCTAGCGCAATTTGACCACTGTCATACTCCTGATCTCCAGAAATAATTTTTAGCATGGTGGATTTTCCAGCTCCATTTTTACCAATTAAACCGGCTCTATCACCTGCTCCTAATCTGAAAGTAATTTCTTTGAATAAATCTTCCCCTTGAAAAGAAACGGTTAAGTTATGTATGTTAAGCATCTGATGTAAGTTAAATAAGCTATAGCAACAAATAGTGTTTAATGTTAAAACAATAAACACTAAATTTGTACTAATTATTAATTTGCAAAAGTACACAAAATAAATGCTTAAAAAGGGATACAAATTATATAGTATATTATCAGGAACATGTCCTCGTTGCCAGCAGGAAAGCATGTATGTTACTAAAAATCCATACAAGCTAAAAACAACGCTCAAATTAAACGAGAATTGCAGCTCCTGTAATTTGCATTACCATCTTGAACCTTCCTTTTTTACCGGCTCAATGTATGTAAGTTATCCTATTGGAATTGCTTTTACAGTACCTCCTTTTTTAATAAGCCATGTACTTTGTGAAGCTTCCCTACTTACTACATTTTTTGCCATAACAGGTACTTTGATTGCCGCACTACCTATAATAGCGCGCGTATCTAGAAATTTGTGGATCAATTTTTTTGTAAATTATGATAAGGATGCTGTAAACAAACACAAAAGCAAATAAACTCAAACTTTTGTGTAACACAAAACCTCTTACTCAGCATCATTATTGTATGCCAGAGAGAATCTTGTTATATCAATTTCAGCATCTAAAACAGCATTGTTTTCTATATAATTAAATAACTGATCACTAACCGTTGGCGCAACCATAACTCCACGAGTTCCTAAACCATTTAATACATACATGTTATTATACAGTGGATGCTTGCCAACTAAAGGACGCCTGTCCTTAACCGTAGGACGTATACCAGCCAACTGATCTATTACATGATAGTCACAACTCAACAAGGTATCAAGCTTGCTAATCAACTCAGATTTCGCCTCCTTGGTAGTTTCCCAGGTTTTATCTGTCCAATGATACGTTGCTCCAACTAAATAACAATCTACCTCCTCTAAAGGGATTAAAAAAACACCTGATTTAACTATGGAAGCTAACTTGAGATTTTCTGCTTTAATGATAAGCACTTCTCCTTTGGTGCCATTTAATGGTAGATAATTAAAATACGGGTTTGACTTTAAACCGAAGCCTTCACAAAAAACAATCTTTTTTGCTTTCAATCCTTTATAAGAAATACAATCATCAGTAATTTTTAAAGATTCAAAATCAAATGATTCATTAAGATAACTATCCTTTTTTAGTAATTCCTCTTTGTAGGCTTGCAACAATTTAGCTACTTGAATTCTACCAGCCTTTTCAACTACTCCAAAATCATTCTCGGCTGCTATAAACTCATTATCATTCTTCATAAAATTAGAAGAAAGAAAAGGAGCAAGATTTGGTTTATCAGAAGCAATAAGCCAATTATTTTGTTCTTCAATAGTATTAAATACTCGTAATACTGGCAAAGGTGTATTTACCTGAGTATTTAATCGACTTTCAATTTTCGAATAAAAAGGTATGGCGTACTCCAATTGTGGAAGCGCATTCCAAGGAGATGTAAAGCGTTTTAAAATAACAGGGTTATACATACCCCCAGCAACAACAGATGATGACTTATCTGATTCAGAAATAACAACAAATGACTTGTTATTTTTTTGCAATTGTTCCGAAAAGGACAATCCTGCTAAACCAAAACCTACTACTATATAATCTAACACCATAATTAACACCAATTAAAATTCAAAAATAAATATAAAAAGAACCGTAGCCTAATAAGAATTAAAACATATGACATCACTGCTATCCGAAAGTTATACCAATTAAAATTCAAGGTGCTCCTAAGAAAATTGAATTATTTTAGATTTAGTTGAGTTTAAAAATATAAGCATAGCCTCAGCTACGGTTATATTTATAAGCGACAAATAAATTTTAAAGAAACTATTTAATTGTGCATTTTGAGTTTTAATCGGTATTAGTTAATTTTTAGAGGCGTGTTAAAGTAAAATTGTTTTTAACGTTACTTTATTGATGTTAAAAAATAAAAACTTAATTTATGATACTAAAATAGTTATCAAACTGAGAATCAAGTTTTAAAAAAAACAAGCGGAAATAATGACGTATCTAGCGTCAATGGTAGCACTTCGACAAGCTCAGTGTGACATTTAATACGTTAAGAATGTTAGAATTGTCAGACTGAGACGTTAGTTTTTTTCAAAAAAAACAAGCGGAAACGATGACGTATCTAGCGTCAATGGTAGCACTTCGACAAGCTCAGTGTGACATTAAATACGTTAAGAATATTATAATTGTCAGACTGAGCTTGTCGAAGTCCGATGGTAATTTACTGATTCATCAATTCGAGTGGTTTCCTTATAAAATTTGTTTTGAATTTATAAGGAAATTGTATCGAGAATAGCCATTTTAACTAATTACGTCAATGGTAGCTTGTAGAAGTCATATGGAAACTATTGCTTTATCGATTTCTATACTTCGGCTATGCTCAGCACAGGCGCAGCACAATCTGACAAACAATTAAGTTTTTATTGAAGCTTTCGGGCTGTAGTGATATAACATAAAAAAAAGCTCCTGCATTGCAGGAGCTTTTATACTATAATAAATTGGAGAAATTTATTAATATTGCCATTGATCTAACTCAAAGTCTCTAATTTTTGTTTTGATTCTATCAGACTCTAATAATTGCATTAATGCATTATCAGGTATGTAGTCTTCAATTTTTCTATCTTCATACACATTTTCTTCTTTGTACATATTCGCGTTGAATCTTCTCGCATTTAACATATGATCAAAAGAAATAGGCATTGAAGTATTTTTATTATTAAAACACATTGCCTCGTTTAGTATATCTCTAACATCAGGGAAGAAAATCCAAAATGCTTGCACTAAATCTGGAGTATCAGAATCGATAAAATAAACATCTGGTACTACTGGACATATAGCTATAAGTCTATATTTCAATTCCCCTTGACGCTTATCAAAATACCACAATCCTTTAATTCGATATTCTTTTACATCATACGAAGTGATTTGAGTTTTTTCAATATATTCAGGTGAAATTGGCTCACCTGCATTGTACTGTTCATAACCAACATCCAACGTATCTGTTCTCGACATTCCTTCATCAATCTGCTCTAAGTTTGTTTTAGCAGTAAAATAAGAATCGATATATAAATTTTCAATTTTTCCGTTTTTAATGTTTTTCATTAAAACATCATATAAACTTCTTCTTTCTTTACCAATATTAGCTGTATCAACTGGGTAATAAAAAGGGAAATTAATTCGTTCATCAAGAACTATTTTTTCCCATACCATTTTTGACCAAAGCACATCCTTGTCATCAATAAACCCATACTCTAATGGCTTTGCATTATCATACTCTTTCTGAGCTTCAGTTTTAACACCAATCTCTTCAGGGCTAGTCGCATTTAAAAGGTTGTATTGTGCAAAAACTCCTTGAGTTAATGTAAATAATGTAATCGTTAATAAAAAATTTCTCCAATTCATCTTTTCAATTTTTGTTTTTTATTACATCTGTTATGTAATTCACACAAAGCAACTAAAGCTTAGCTGCTTTGTGTGTATTTTATGTTGTATCTGTTTCTTAGTTAGAAATTTCAATAATACAAGGTGATGCATCTTTTAGTTTAATAGGACTTCCTACTACAGAGGATTTCATACCAAATATTTGCACTGATTCACCTCTTTTTACTTTAGACAATGCAGCTTTTGCTCTTGCATTTAATTTACTTCCTTGACAAACAATAGTTGCTACACCAGGAGCTTTAAATTTAAATGAGTTTACTTTCAATTTCAAATCGAAAACGAAATCTTCCAACTTGGCAGAAATTGTTGCTACTTTTAAAGAGTTTTTAGGTTTCTTTATTGCTCCCATCGCACCACTAACAGCAGCAGCTGGACGAGGAACATCTTTAATCCTAAATTTCTTATTATCAGACACTCTACTACCATCAGGTAATGTACCAGATACTTTAATAGTAACCTCTCTACCTTTTGAAGGTGTCATCATGTATCCTTTACCCGATTTTCTTAAACCAGGTGCTGAAGCATTCACTTTATTGGCAGCAATACCAGCGAAAGATATAGTCATTGGGTTAGGAATACCACGATAAACAACGTTCATCTTATCTGCAGAAATAGTAGCAGAATTAGGCTTAGGAACAACTGCATAAGCACTTTCAATAGCTACTTCAATAGGTTTTCCGTTTTCCATGAAAACAAATTTACCTTTCAAATCTCTTTCTCCAACAGCTCCAGCAGGGAAATCTAAAACAACTCCACCATTCTTAAAGTTTTTAGCATCAACTTCTTTTCCATTAAGCACTACTTTATTAGGCTTCGTTGCATTATCATAACGTCCTAGAACGATTCTACCTTTAAAATTTTCTCCAGAAAAGAAAGCTGTTTTTTCAGGGATAACAAATGCCTGGTAGTTATCGAAAGATAACGCAGATTCTTGTTGACCAGATAATAATCTTGATAATACTTCAGACTCAATAGCTTTAACATCAGATTGCATTGAAGAAACCTTTGCTAAAGAAGCAATTGAAGGAAAACCTTTAAAGTTATAATCTAACCATAACTTCTTAACTCCTTCATTATCTGCTACTGGATCAGTCTTAAACTTAGCGTTTACAAGGTCAATCAAAGTTTGATTTGCTTGTTTACCCGTTTTTTCGTTTTTGTTATCAAGAGATTTAAACATATCCTTACGATACTTTGCAAACGCTGCAACTACCGCGTCTCCTTTCTTAGATAATTTATCGCCGTTAAACCAAGCTTCATCAAGGTGATCACCTTTATCCATTGATTCGTAAGGCAACACTCCTTCTACTTTATCATCAACATAAGGAGCTTCTATTTTAGCTTTAACACCGTCTAAAAAAGCATAAAACTCATTAGATGTTTTTGAAATATTCTTAGCTCTAGAGTTGATTACACTATACTGTTCTGGTTCATCAGCTGCTTTTTGTTCAAGCGTTGCTGAGAACTGACTATTTTTAACTGTAGCGGTTTTATTACCTTCTACAAATTGATCATTCATGATACCAAATGCTGTCAATACTTCTTTTGACATATTTAGTGCTAACATTGCAATTAACACTAAGTACATTAGGTTAATCATCTTCTGCCTTGGGGACAATTTTCCACTCGCCATATTCTAATTAGTTTTTAAATTATTAAATTAATGATTTAGTTTAAAAAACTAATTATTTGTTTGTCATAGCAGATAACATTCCACCATATACTCCGTTTAAAGAAGATAAATTAGATGTTAACGACTCCATTTGAGACTTTAATCCTTCAGCGTTATCAGCTGCCATTTTATTAGCTTCAGCTTGACGCGCAGCAGATTCCATTTGAACTTTATAAAGAGAATTTAAAGATTCCATTTGTCCAGCTGCTAATGACATTTGTTCTGAATATTTTTTAGTAGCTGACATAGAATCAACCGCTGGCTGAATACTTTCAGCTGCTCCTTTAAAGTTCTGAATAGAAGAACTTAAAGATGACATTAAGTTAGCATCTAACTTAGCATCCTTTAACATGTCATCTAATTTTTGAGACAACATTCCTTTAGCGTCCCCAGGTACTTCTTTAGATTTTTTTCCTCCCATTGATGCTCCTCCAGATAATTCTGGGTAAACTAATGACCAGTCTAAATCATCTCCTAATGGTTCGAATGCAGATAATGCGAAAATAATTGCTTCAGCTCCTAATCCGATAATAAGCATTGGTCCTGCTCCAGGCCAGTGCATTAATTTGAATAGTGCTCCTAAAATTACAACTGCAGCTCCTAGTCCGTAAGCCATTGCCATAAATCTTTTGTATCCTTTTGATTGTGCCATAATAAATAGTTTTAGTTAAGTTAAGTTGATATAAATTTGTTGGTAATATTAATAATTTTAATTATCGGGCTGTGTTTTTTGTTGGTGTCGTATCTGTACCCATATAATCCTGTACAGTTCTAAACCCTACATAACTACGAGCTGAATCAGCATACTCATAATCACGTGAACTTACTTGTAAAAAGAAAGCTACATCTTTCCAAGAACCACCACGAATTACTTTACGCATGTTCTTTTTATCATTTACACTTGGGTTCATTGTTGACATATATTCATATGCATTAGCCTCATAAGAAGATGCTGTCCATTCCGAAACATTTCCCGCCATATTATACAAATTATAATCATTTGGCGTATACGCATCTGCTTCTACTGTATACAACGCTTGATCGGCTGCATAATCACCTCTTAAAGGCTTAAAGTTAGCTAAAAAACAACCTCTGTCATTTTTTGCATAAGGACCTCCCCATGGGTAAGTACCACCTTGAAGACCTCCACGAGCAGCATATTCCCACTCCGCTTCAGAAGGCAATCTGAATCCATTTACATGAGATTGACCTTTTTTAATTGTTGAATTTTTCTTTAATGTTCTCCAGTCACAGAAAGCTTTTGCTTGTTGCCAAGACACTCCTACTACAGGGTAACTTGTATACGCATCATGCCAGAAATAATCATTATGCATAGGCTCATTATATGAATATGCAAAATCTCTAATCCATGCTGTAGTATCAGGATAAACCTCAACTGTATCAGTTTTAATAAAATTCCTTCTTCTTTTTCCTTTATTAGATGCTTTAGCAGCTTCTTCTATATCTAACCATTTATACCTATATACAAATTTCTTTACATCCCAAGGTCTGTTTCCATTAAAAGCTTCATCAATTGGCAAATACATTGTATCCATTACTTCAGAATAATACTCATCTGGATAATCATCCGTATCTGTTAAAAGCTCAATGTCGTTATTCAACTTTCTACCTTCATAACCATCCATTAAACTGTAATAGTTATCATTATTATACTTATCCCATTCAGACATATCAGTAGTATCCGCGTCCTTAAAAGCATAATCACCAATCCCACCGTTCTTGCTTCTCTTCCCTGTAGTAGCATCTACTCCAGTTTCACCAAGTTCATCAGCTAAAATCGCTAATTTTGTTCTTACTATAGAATCTCTAACCCAATTAACAAACGATCTATACTCTCCATTTGTAATTTCAGTTTCATCCATGTAGAAAGAACGTACTGTTACCGTTTTCGCGGGAGCATCTTGTATTGCTGGTCTATCCTCATCAGATTTTCCCATAGTAAATGAACCACCTGGCACCAAACTCATTCCGTAAGGCTTCTCAGGATGCCATTTTCTTCCTCTTGTTTCCAAAAGTTCTCCATTATCTTTACTACCACAACTTGTAATTAGGGTAAGGATGATGGCTAAAAGCATAAACTTCTTCATAGAATCGCTGTCTTATATTAATATCTTATTATTTTCAAAGGCGTAAACATATCCATATATTTTCAAAAAAACAACTTTTAATTGAAAAAACATTTACCTAACTAGAAAAAAAACGTGCGTTTTAACTTAAAAAACCGACCTTTTGTCGATAAAAAGCTAAAAACACACTAAATTAAATTTTTTCTAAACGCCTTAAATATTCTCTTAGGTATTTGTTGGTCACAAGCTATCAAATAATCTTCTTGTGTGCAAGATAATAACGATTGTTTTTTCGTTTTATTGCAATTTACTTCGTTATCTGGTAATTTAACCCACCATCTTTTACTAACTAAGCTTTCATAAAATACCAAATCGTAATCCTGAGAAGGAACGATGTATTTTTTATAACCCGATTCTGAATTTAATGAAGGTTCTATAATTCGGCAATGCACTCCTTCAATAAAATACCAAATCATTTGCGCAGCAAGCATCACTCCTGATGCTGACAACTTATTATTTAACTCAAACAAACCGAAACTAGAAACAGTACTACTAACCCCTGCATAACGTGCAATTGTACAAGACTCTTTTCCATTAAATCCGTTTGGTGATCTATACCCAGAACCCATTGCTATTTCAGAAGCCTGTATTGCTGTAATATCAAAACTCACGATATCTGCATCCCTTGTAATTGGCTCAACCAAACCTAAGTTGTTAGTAACCTCACCTAAACGATACGTTTCAAAGTAAAGTTTCTCTAGTAAATCTATTTCTTCTTGTGAATTATAATAGGTTTGAAACCCAATATTTGAAAAGTTGATCAAATTATTTGGTTCTTCCACAACAACACTATTCATGTAGTTGTTATTCTTGATTCCTTCAGAAGGGTCTTTTAAATCAAATTTTGCATCAACACAGACCAAATTCACCATTTGATCCAAATCATCGTAGGCGCGATACATGGCATATGTTAAATCATGAGAGCCTCCCAATACAATCGGGATCGCTCCTAATTTGACCACTGCGGCAACAACTTTCTTTAAAGCAAAGTAGGTATCCGAAACCGTTTCCCCAGCGCAAATATTTCCAATATCAACAATTGACATATTCCAATTACCCGGAAACAATTCGCAGAAAGCTTTTCTAGCCTCGTCAAAAGAAAGTTGCTCTCCTGAATAATTAATATCATTTCTATTCTCTAAAACACCAACAAGTACTAAAGCCTTTTTTTCTATTTCAGGAAACGCTCCTCCTTCTTCATAAAACGAAATTGAATTCCCTAACGACTGCTTGTCCTGTGATTTTGCATAAGCTATTACACTGTTTGCAACTGGTGTTAGAAAATCTAATATCATTTTTTAGCTGGTTTTTTCTTCGTAGTCTTTTTAGCAGTTGCTTTTTTCTTTGCTGCTGGTTTCTTTTTAGCTGCAGCTTTTTTCTTTTTAGGCTTTTTAGCTTCAATTAATTCCTGAGCTTCCTCTAAAGATATTTTAAAAACATCAACTGTTTTCGCTAACTCAACTTTAAACTTACCTTGGATAATATTAAAACGTCCCCAACGTGCTTTTTCTATTCTAATTCCTTCTTCTTCCCAATTAACAAGCAACTTATCAATTTCTTTCTGCTTCTTTATTTCAATTAACTCTTCTAAATCAGCATGGGTTAAATTATCGTAATCGTATTTTTTATTGACATTGATGAAAATTCCATTCCATTTTATAAACGGACCAAAACGACCAACACCTTTAGTTATTTCAAAACCTTCATAATGATGAATTGGCGCATCTGCTATTTTCTTCTCTTCAATCAATACTACCGCACGATCAAAATCAACATCCATAGCATTTTCTCCTTTTTCAAGAGACACATACTTTTCACCAAATTTAATATACGGACCAAAACGACCGTTACTTACAATCACTTCCAACCCATCATAGTCACCCAAGTTTTTTGGCAACTTGAATAAATCCATTGCTTCTTCAAAAGTAATTGTTCCTAAACTTTGATTTTCGGTTAAACTTGCGAATAATGGCTTTTCTTCATCTTCAACAACTCCAATTTGCACCATTGCTCCAAAACGCCCTAAACGAACACTTACACGTCGCCCTGACTCAGGATGCTCACCTAAAATACGCTCTCCATTTCCACGTTCTGCATTTTCCTGAACGTCTAATACTTGCGGATGAAACTCTTTATAGAAATCTTTCATCATCGCTTTCCAGTCTTTATCACCAGAAGCAATTAAATCAAAGGTTTCTTCTACATTAGCTGTAAAGCTATATTCTAAAATACTTTCGAAATTTGTAACCAAAAAATCGTTTACAATAATACCAACATCCGTAGGGATTAACTTTCCTTTATCCGAACCTACTTTTTCTGTTAAAGTAGTATCTTTTAAATTATCGTTTTCTAACAATAACTGGCAATAGTTACGCTCAACTCCTTCAATTTGCCCTTTTTCAACATAATTCCTATTTTGAATAGTTGAAATTGTTGGTGCATACGTTGACGGACGACCAATACCTAATTCCTCTAGCCTCTTTACTAAAGAAGCTTCCGTAAAACGATATGGCGGTCTTGTGAAACGCTCGGTTGCTGTGATGTAGTGATTCGAAACCGAATCGCTAACCTTCATTGCAGGCAACATTCCATCTTCTTCTTCCTCTTCATTATCGTTTCCTTCCAAATATACTTTCAGGAACCCTTCAAACTTCACTACTTGACCACTTGCAGAAAATTGCTGTTTATGAGTTGATGCAGCAATTTTTACATTTGTATTTTCTAATTGCGCGTCACTCATTTGCGATGCCAACGTACGTTTCCATATTAATTCATACAAACGAGATTGATCTCTTTCCAAATCAACCGTATGCACATCCATATTTGTAGGCCTAATTGCCTCGTGCGCTTCCTGAGCTCCTTTACTTTTGTTCGTAAAACTTCTGGTATGCGCATATTCCTTACCGTAGTAATTTTCTATTTCTGTTTTAGCCGCCTCTAAAGCTTCCGCTGAAAGACTCACACTATCAGTTCTCATATAAGTAATTAACCCTTGCTCATACAACCGTTGTGCAACTTGCATGGTTTTACTTACTGAAAAATATAATTTACGTGACGCTTCTTGTTGAATAGTAGATGTTGTAAATGGTGCTGCTGGCGATTTTTTTGCTGGCTTTTTTGTTAAGTCAGCCACACTATAATCAGCTCCTTTATTTGTTTCTAAAAAGACTTCTGCTTCTGCTTTAGTAGAAAAATCCTTTGATATTTTAGCTTTAAATTTTTTCCCAGCCTCAGTACTAAACTCTGCTACTACTTTATAAGATGCTTTCGTATTGAACTCTTGAATACTTCGCTCTTTCTCAACAATTAATCGAACAGATACGGATTGTACTCTACCTGCCGACAATCCTCTTTTTACTTTCCTCCACAATACTGGAGACAATTCATAACCTACTAACCTGTCCAAAACTCTACGAGCCTGTTGTGCATTAACTAAGTTATAATCTATTTCTCTTGGATTTTCTATTGCGTCAGTTACTGCTTTTTTAGTAATTGAATTAAAAACAATACGTTTAGTTTTATCTTTATCTAATCCCAACGTTTCCGACAAATGCCATGCTATCGCTTCTCCCTCGCGATCCTCATCCGAAGCAAGCCATACCATTTCTGCTTTTTTAACCAAAGCTTTTAGTTTTTTAACTACTGCTTTTTTATCGTCTGAAACAATATATTTAGGATCAAAATCTCCTTCTACATCAACCCCCAATTCTTTCGATGGTAAATCCGCTATGTGACCATAACTAGATTCCACTTTAAAATCTTTTCCTAAAAATTTTTCAATCGTTTTCGCCTTTGCAGGTGACTCAACTATAACTAAATTCTTTGCCATTTATTCCCCTTTTAGATTTTGCAAAAGTATATCAAAAAAAACTATAACTAAAAAAAAACTGCTTTTTACCTTAAAATATTGGTTAAAAGCAGTTTTCAAACTTTTTATTTAAAGTGATTTATAATTCTTCAATTTTCTCAAATCCTTGCGTATTATTCAAATCACTTCCAAAACCAATTACTTCTTTATACACGAAGTACAGTGGTAAATAAACAAATGACATGGTCACAAAAATACCAATACCACATAATATCAAACCAACCAATTCAGCCAGTATTCCTGATACTATTATTAAGCCAAAAGTAATTAACCATTTTTTATTCCCTAGTTTAAAACTCGCTTTTATCAAGTCGGCATTTGATATTTCCGGGTTAAACGAAAAAATAGGTATTAGTAACGAAAGCGGTACTATTACATAAAACAACGGCAAATAACACGCTAAAGCAGCTATTATAGCAATAAAAAACGTTACTACAGACAGTATTAGAGCTTTTACAAAGTACTTAGTTTTAAAAAACATTGCGAAAGAAACCGAAGAAGCTGGTTCTCCTAGATCTATCTGCTTTACTACTCTGTAAAACGCCATATTTAACAGCGTTGAAAATATTGATGCAATAAATATTACTGGAAACATCACTACATACATTAATATGATAGGCATAAAATCAGGATCACCACTCTCTAAGCTTTCGAAGCTTGACGAATCAACAGCTCCCATTAAAAACATAGGTACAAAAACCACCATCATAATTCCAATTACTAAACCTATAGTAAGTAATGCATGTAACAATCCTTGTTGCCATGTTTTTTTAAACAACTCAATCGACTTATTAAAAATATCCCCGAAATCAAGCGATTTGTTTTCATTAATTTTTTGTTCTAATTCTGTAAAATTCATTTCCATATTTATTGTTAGTTTCGACAAATATAGACAAATATTCTCTGCCACTTTGTCAGAGGCTTATTTTAGCATTATCTTTGCTTTAAATTAGAGAGAAACATACTAGATGGAGAAGACTATAGACGAAAGCAAACAAGGGGAACAATTAGCCACTATTAATAAAAAAGGGAATTTACGCAAACTTTTTATTGAAAGTTATGGCTGTCAAATGAACTTTGCTGATAGTGAAGTGGTTGCCTCTATTTTAGCTCAAGACGGTTTTAATACTACCAATAAATTAGAAGAAGCAGACCTTGTTTTAGTAAACACTTGTTCTATACGTGACAAGGCTGAACAAACAATTCGCAAGCGTCTTCAAAAATACAATGCTGTAAAAAGAGACATCAACCCGAATATGAAAGTAGGGGTTTTAGGATGCATGGCAGAACGCTTGAAAGAGAAGTTTTTAGAAGAAGAAAATATTGTAGATCTTGTTGTTGGTCCTGACGCATATAAAGATTTACCAAATCTTATTGCCGATGTTGATGACGGAAGAAATGCTGTGAATGTATTGCTGTCAAAAGAAGAAACATATGCAGATATTTCTCCAGTAAGATTACAAAGTAATGGTGTAACAGCTTTTGTTTCTATTACCCGAGGTTGTGATAATATGTGTACCTTTTGTGTAGTCCCTTTCACAAGAGGAAGAGAACGAAGCCGAGATACACAATCTATATTAAATGAAATCACCGATTTAATCACCAAAGGATACAAAGAAGTTACCCTGTTAGGCCAAAACGTAGATAGCTACTTATGGTATGGTGGCGGACTTAAAAAAGATTTTAAAAACGCAACCGAGATGCAAAAAGCTACTGCTGTAGATTTTGCAAAATTATTAGACATGATTGCAATAGCAAATCCAAAACTACGCATCCGTTTTTCAACTTCAAACCCGCAAGATATGAGTCTGGAAGTGATAAAAACCATGGCAAAACACAAAAATATTTGCAAGCATTTGCACTTACCTGTACAAAGTGGAAGCAATAGAATACTAGAGAAAATGAACCGTCAGCATACTCGCGAAGAGTATATGGAACTTACGGATACCATTTATCAAATAATCCCTGAAATAGCATTGTCACAGGACATGATTATTGGTTTCCCTACTGAAACAGAACAAGATCATCAGGATACTCTTGATTTAATAAATCATGTAAAATACGACTATGGTTTTATGTTTTCATATTCTGAACGACCAGGGACTTTAGCTGGAAGAAAACTTGATGATGATGTGCCTTTTGAAACAAAAAAACGTCGTTTGCAAGAAGTGATTGATGTGCAACGCGCTATTGGGCACGAACAATTAAAAAAACACTTAGGAAGAACTGAAGAAGTATTAATTGAAAAATCTTCGAAAAAATCAGACGCACATTGGGCTGGAAGAAACACGCAAAGCAACATGGTTATATTTCCTAAAGAACACTATAAAGTAGGTGATTTTGTAAACGTAAAAATAAACGATTGTACCACGGCTACCTTTTTAGGAGAAGCTGTTGGGTATGCCGATAATAACTAAAAATTAATCAACAATTAGTAATGAGCAATTAATAATTGTTAATCACTAATTACGTATTGTACTATATGGAAAACATTCAAGCAACAAAACAACGCTTCGGTATTATAGGTAATGATCCTAAACTAAATAGAGCACTTGAAAAAGCAATTCGAGTAGCTCCTACGGATATTTCTGTTTTGGTTACTGGGGAAAGTGGTGTTGGAAAAGAAAGTATTCCAAAAATCATACATTCCTTATCGCATCGAAAACACGGAAAATACATTGCCGTAAACTGTGGAGCAATACCCGAAGGAACTATTGATAGCGAACTTTTTGGTCATGAAAAAGGTGCTTTTACAGGCGCTACGCAAACCAGAAACGGTTATTTTGAAGTTGCCGATGGTGGTACTATTTTTTTAGACGAAGTAGGAGAGCTTCCTTTAACTACTCAAGTACGGCTATTGCGAGTATTGGAAAATGGAGAGTTCCTTAAAGTAGGTTCTAGTAAAACACAAAAAACAAATGTCCGTATTGTAGCCGCTACAAATGTGAACATGTTTGAAGCTATTAAAAAAGGAACATTTCGTGAAGACTTATATTATAGATTAAGTACAATAGATATTAACCTTCCTCCTTTGCGTGAAAGAAAAGAAGATATTCACATCCTATTTAGGAAATTCGCTTCTGATTTCGCACTAAAATACAAAATGCCTACGCTAAAGTTAGATGAACAGGCAGTTCAATTACTTATAAAATATTCCTGGAACGGAAATATCCGTCAGTTAAGAAATATTGCTGAACAGATATCTGTTTTAGAGCGCGAAAGAAATATTAATGCAATTACTCTAAAAGAATACTTGCCTTCCATGGGAAGTAATTTACCTTCGGTTGTTAACAAAAATAAATCAGAGAGTGATTTTAGTAACGAACGTGAAATTTTATACAAAGTTTTATTCGACATGAAAGCGGATTTAAACGATGTTAAAAAACTAACTATGGAATTGATGCGTAACGGAAATACGCAAAAAGTTCAGCAGGAAAATGAAGAGTTAATTCAGAAGATATACAATCCCGAAGAAGAAACAAGCATACCCGAACCACAAGAAGAACCAGTTAAGGTACTACAAATACCTCAAGAGGCAATTCCATCAGTGTACTCGGAGCCAGAGACTTTTGACTATATTGAAGATATTACAGTAGAAGAAACACTTTCTATTCATGAAAAAGAATTAGAGCTGATTAAGAAATCTTTAGAACGAAACAAAGGAAAGCGAAAACTAGCTGCTAAGGAACTAGGTATTTCCGAACGTACTTTATATAGGAAAATTAAACAATTTGACCTTTAACAATTTATTTAGTAGCTCATCCTTTTAAAAACTGTACTTTTAAACCCATGAAAAAAATAATCTTATTACTTCTTATTAGTCTTACCATACAAAGTTGTGGTATTTACTCATTTACCGGAGGTGACACTGGTGACGCTAAATCATTTCAAGTAAACTTTTTTCAAAATAACGCTCCTATAATTGAACCCGGAATAGATAGAAATTTCACTTTAGCTTTACAGGATTTGATACAAAATCAAACAAACTTAGAGCTTACCAATACAAATGGCGATTTAGTCTATGAAGGAGAAATTACTGGATTTGCTATTGCCCCAATGTCAGCAACTTCGGATCAAACTGCATCACAAAACAGGCTAACCGTAACTATTAATGTTCGTTTTACAAACAATTTAAAAGAAGAAGATGATTTTGAAAAAAGATTTTCTTTTTACTATGATTATTCAGCTACACAACAGTTAACTGGCGCAAGTTTAGATACTGCTATGGAAGAAATATACGAGCGAATAACTCAAGATATTTTTAATGCTTCATTAGCTAAATGGTAAAGTAATGAATACGATAGAATTTTCTAACATATTAAAGCAGCCGCAAGGAATTAACGAACAGCAAACCATGAAAATTAAAGGGCTTCTAAATGATTTTCCTTACTTTCAATCCGCTCGTGCGCTATATTTAAAAGGCTTAAAAAATGAAGAAAGCTACACCTATAATTACGAATTAAAACTAACGGCCGCTTATACGGCTGACAGAAGTGTTTTATTCGATTATATTACTTCCGATTTTTTTAATCAGAATGTTATTTCCAAAGCCCAACAGAAACTCCAAGAACAAATAAGCAACATCGCAGTAATTGCGGAAGAAATTGCTGTTTTTGACTCCGAAGTAAGTTCTTATCACGAAAAAGTATTAAACCCGGATTTATTTGAAGAAAAAACAGCAGAAAATTCAATTGCTATCATTGAGGATAGCTTGGCTATTGGTACACCTTTAGAGTTTGACTCTAATGAAACACACTCCTTTCGTGAATGGTTAAAACTTGCTGCTACACCTATAATTGAGCGCTCTGAAATCAAGCAAGAAGAAAAACCAAAAACCCTTAGAAACGTAGCTCTTATAGATAAATTCATCACCTCAAAACCTAAAATATCACCTGTTAAAAAAGTAGTTTCATTAAAGAACTTAGCACAAGGAAACAGCTTCAACTCCAACGAGTTAATGACTGAAACATTGGCGAAAGTTTATTTGGAACAAAAAAATTATAAAAAAGCAATTCAAGCTTATCGCATTTTAAGTTTGAAATATCCAGAAAAAAATAGTTTCTTTGCAGACCGAATATCGGATTTAGAAAAAATAGAATCAACTAATACAAAATAAATAATACCATTATGTTTAATATCTTTTTAGTACTTATAATGATTGTTGCCTTTTTACTAATTGTAGTAATCATGGTTCAGAACCCAAAAGGTGGAGGATTAGGCTCATCATTTGGAGGTGAAACACAACAAATTGGTGGTGTTCAAAAAACTACCGACTTCTTAGATAAAAGTACGTGGTGGTTAGGAATATTAATGATTGTATTAATATTATTATCAAACGTAACCATTTTTGGTAACCAAGGAGCTAAATCAAAAGCTTTAGACGGTGCTAATGATCAACAAATTGAAGTTCCTGTTTCAACTACACAGGATGCACCAGCATCAACTGTACCAGCTACAGACAAAAAAGAAGAAGAGTAATCTTTTTTAAATCATACCATTAAAAAGCCAACTGTTTAAGTTGGCTTTTTTGGTTACAACAAGCTGCAATTAACTGCCTAAACAAATAGCGCTGGAAATTTGAAATTTAATTGCTATAAATCAAGCTTAGATAACAACTCATATTGATAGAATGAAAAAATGTCAGTATCACAAAAACGGTATAATTTCTGACTACTACATAATAACTTAATAAACTAAATAAAATTCATATATAATGAACTTAAACATTACACCATTGGCAGACAGAGTTCTTGTAGAACCAGCTGCTGCTGAAACAACTACCGCCTCAGGACTAATTATTCCTGACACCGCTAAAGAAAAGCCTCAAAAAGGAACTGTAGTAGCAGTTGGTAATGGAAAAAAAGACGAACCCTTAACTGTAAAAGTTGGCGACACTGTATTGTACGGAAAATACGGAGGTACTGAATTAAAGTTAGAAGGTACTGATTACTTAATGATGCGTGAAAGCGATATCTTGGCAATTATTTAATTACTTTAGGCCGAATGCATTAAGCTAAAGGCGTTTTTAATATAACAACAACTAGACTTCCGTTTAAAAGGAAGCGTAAAATAAATTTTACGATGGCAAAAAATATAAAATTTGATATTGAAGCACGTGACGGATTAAAACGTGGTGTAGATGCATTAGCAAATGCTGTAAAAGTAACTTTAGGACCTAAAGGTCGTAATGTTATCATTTCAAAATCTTTCGGAGGACCAACCGTAACTAAAGATGGTGTTTCTGTTGCTAAAGAAATTGATTTAGAGGACCCCTTAGAAGACATGGGAGCTCAAATGGTTAAAGAAGTTGCTTCTAAAACTAATGACCTTGCTGGTGATGGTACAACTACTGCTACCGTTTTAGCACAAGCTATCGTTAAAGAAGGTTTAAAGAATGTTGCCGCTGGAGCAAATCCAATGGATTTAAAAAGAGGTATTGATAAAGCTGTAGAAGCAATTGTTACTGAATTAGGAAAACAAGCTAAAGAAGTTGGATCTGATTCTGAAAAAATAAAGCAAGTAGCATCTATCTCTGCTAATAACGATGAAGTAATTGGTGATTTAATCGCTACTGCTTTCGGAAAAGTTGGTAAAGAAGGTGTAATTACTGTTGAAGAAGCTAAAGGAACTGACACCTATGTTGATGTTGTTGAAGGTATGCAATTTGATAGAGGATTCCTTTCTCCTTATTTTGTTACTGATGCTGACAAAATGCTCGCTACTTTAGAGAATCCTTATGTGTTATTATTCGATAAGAAAATATCTAACCTACAAGAAATACTTCCAATATTAGAACCAGTTTCTCAATCAGGAAGACCATTATTAATTATTGCTGAAGATGTTGATGGACAAGCATTAGCTACTTTAGTTGTAAACAAATTAAGAGGTGGTTTAAAAATTGCTGCTGTTAAAGCTCCAGGTTTTGGAGACCGTAGAAAAGCAATGTTAGAGGATATTGCGATTTTAACTAACGGAACAGTAATTTCTGAAGAAAGAGGTTTCTCTTTAGAAAACGCTGACTTAACCATGTTAGGATCAGCAGAAACAATTACTATTGACAAGGACAATACTACAATAGTAAATGGTGCAGGTGACGAAGGAAACATAAAAATAAGAGTAAGCCAGATAAAATCTCAAATTGAAACGTCTACATCTGACTACGATAAAGAAAAACTTCAAGAACGTTTAGCTAAATTAGCTGGTGGTGTTGCAGTTTTATATGTTGGTGCTGCTTCTGAAGTAGAAATGAAAGAAAAGAAAGACAGAGTTGATGATGCTTTAAATGCTACACGTGCTGCTGTTGAAGAAGGTATTATCGCTGGTGGCGGTGTTGCTTTAGTTCGTGCTAAAAAAGTACTTGCTGATGTTAAAGCTGAAAATGCAGATCAAGAAACTGGAATTAACATTATTGCTCGTGCAATTGAAGCTCCTTTACGTACTATAGCTGAAAACGCTGGTAAAGAAGGCTCAGTAATTTGCTCAAAAGTAATTGAAGGTAAAAAAGACTTTGGTTATAACGCAAAAACTGACGAGTATGTTGACATGCTTAAAGCAGGTATTATCGATCCTAAAAAAGTAACAAGAGTAGCTTTAGAAAACGCAGCTTCTGTTTCAGGAATGATCTTAACTACTGAATGTGCATTAATTGACATTAAAGAAGATACTCCAGCAATGCCTCCAATGGGTGGCGGAATGCCAGGAATGATGTAATACAATATATCACACTACATAATATTACTAAAAAGCCATCAAATTTATTTGATGGCTTTTTTACTTTAATCGAATTACTAAAAAAACACTCTCTCCTCAACAATCAACTGTATTTGTTAGTAAAAACACAGTTAAATCAACATACAACAAACAATACATCAGGTAATTATGTTAAAATATTGTAAATTACCAAAATAAACGGGTAACATTTATCAAAAAACAAGAACTTACTAATACAAACCAAAAACTATAAATCATGAAAAAAACTGTACTACTATTATGCTTATTTACAATAAGTATATTTTATGCCCAAGAACGTAACTGTTCTTCAATGGAAAATTTAGAATACCGAATGCAACAAAATCCTGAGTTAAAACAACGTATGGAAAACATTGAAACATTCACAAAACAGCGCGTACAACAACAGCAAACCAATAGGGTTGATGGTGACATTATTACAATACCTGTAGTAGTTCATGTTTTATACAATACCGCAGCAGAAAACATAAGTGTTGCACAAATTCAGTCACAAATAGATGTTCTAAATGAAGATTTTAGACGTACCAATAGTGATGCTGACAATACTTGGTCACAAGCAGCTGATACGCAAATAGAATTTTGCTTAACAACAATTGACCCAAATGGAAATGCAACAACTGGGATCACACGTAAATCTACAACGAAAACATCATGGGGAACTAATGATGCTATGAAAAAATCGTCTCAAGGTGGAGTGGACCCATGGGACACATCAGAATACCTAAACTTTTGGGTATGCAATATTGGTGGAGGAATTTTAGGATACGCTCAATTTCCTGGAGGAAGTACAGCAACCGATGGTGTTGTTAATAGTCCGCAATATTTCGGAAGAGTCGGTACCGCTACTGCTCCTTTTAATTTAGGAAGAACAGCTACTCATGAAGTAGGACATTTTTTAAACTTACGTCACATTTGGGGCGATGGCGGATGTGGTGTTGATGATTATGTATCCGACACTCCTGAATCTGATGCTTCAAACGGAGGTTGTGCTACAAGTCACACTTCTTGTGGAACTTTAGATATGGTTCAAAATTATATGGATTATTCTGATGACTCTTGTATGAACCTATACACTCAAGGGCAAAAAACAAGAATGCGTTCAGTTTTAGAAGCTGGTGGTAGCAGACGTAGTTTAGCTTTATCAGATAAATGTGGCGCTACAACTACACCAACATGTACTGACGGTATTCAAAATGGTGATGAGACAGGTATAGATTGTGGTGGATCATCATGTGCGCCATGTAGTACACAAACAGCATGTACTGGAGGTGTTTCTTCTTTTCCATATACAGAAGGATTTGAAGCTTCTTTAGGACAATGGACTCAAGATACTAGCGACAATTTTGATTGGACTAGAAAATCGGGTAGTACTCCATCAAGCAACACTGGACCAAGTTCAGCTAGCGCAGGAACTTACTATGCCTATATGGAATCTTCTGCTCCTAACTACTCAACTAAAAGAGCTATTTTAAACTCTCCATGTTTCGATTTATCTGATAAATCACAAGCTACTATTAGCTTTAAATATCATATGTATGGAGCTAGTGCAATGGGTAGCTTAGCATTAGAAGCAAGTACAAATAATGGAAGTACTTGGGTTTCAATTTGGAGCAAATCAGGTAACCAAGGTAATTCATGGCAAACTGCATCAGTAAACATGGATAGTTATGCAGGTAATACAGTTAAATTAAGATTCAATGGAATAACTGGTACAACTTGGAAAGGAGACATGGCAATAGATGCATTAAACTTAGCTACTTCTGGCGGAGAAACTCCTTCTTGTATTGATATTAAATTAGCAATTACATTTGATAATTACCCTGAAGAGACTAGCTGGGAAATTAAAGATGATAACGGAGCGGTAGTTGCTTCAGGAGGAACTTATGGGACTCAAGCTGACGGTAGCACATTAAACATTACTAAATGTTTACCTATAGGATGTTATTCTCTTGTAATGAAAGATGCCTATGGTGACGGTATGTGTTGTAGTTATGGAAATGGTAGTTACACATTAACTAACTCTTCAACAGGTGCAACACTTGCCTCAGGAGCGTCATTTACATCAACGGATACAAACAGTTTCTGTGTCGGTAATACAAAAACTGATACTACTAGAGAAATTAAAACATTGGATACAGAATTAAGTTTATCAATATTCCCTAACCCTGTTAGCGGAAATGAATTAAACGTGATTACTAATAACGATGAAAAATCAACTTATAGAATAGTAAACACTTTAGGTCAGGTATTAATGAATGGTGAGTTGAACGATATTAAATCAACCATCAACGTAAGCAGATTAACAAGTGGAGTATACTTTATTGTAGTAAAAAACAATTCAAGTAACAGTACTAAACAATTTATTAAAAAGTAAACTAACCCCTTTTTAATAAAAAGGTCCCTAGAGAATATTTTCTCTAGGGACTTTTATATTTATACCAATTAAAAAACAAACATTATTTTTTCGAGGCACAACTTGTTTTTGTCACTTCTTTTGAAGTACAGCAAGATGACTTTACTTTATCTTTACAACAAGGCTTTGTGCAATCTTTTTCACAACCACCTCCTACTACGAATGTTCGTTCGTATTTACAACAACCATGTAATCCCTCATACGCTTCAGTTGTAGCCTGAACCTCAACAGTATCATGACCAATAGCCGCCATGTTTTTTTGAATGGTTAATTCGTCTGTTTTATATTCATTAATGATTAAACTCAAACTTTGAGTTTCCGAACTCCATTCTGCAGATTTTACACCTTTAGTTTTAAACGCTGCCTTTTCAATACGTGCTTTACACATATCGCATATTCCGCTAACTTCTATAACTGTTTTTTTACTTTTTGATTTCTCTTGTGCATTTATTGCTACCACAGTAAACAACAATACGAATGTCAGTATTTTTTTCATTTTCAATATCTTTTTAACTTTTCTATTATTTTATTTTAAATCGCACCCCTGTATACACCGTTGCTCCTTGAATTGGTGCGTGTACTATTGTACTATCAAAATACGCACCAAAAGGATCATTAGATGCTAAAATAGGGTTATCCTGTTTGTATCCTAATACATTTTCTGCTCCAACATATACTTCAAATTGTTTAGAAAACACTTTGGTTACTTGTAGGTTTAACTTGCTATAAGGGTTGGAGTACGCCTCCAATTGATATTGTTCAGGATTAGCGCCCGTATTTGGCAAACGTTGTTTTCCAATCCAATTCCATGTAGCATCAAACTTCCAACGAGAACCTTTATCATTTAAAAAATGAGTTTGATAAGAAACATTTGCTAACACTCTATTTTCTGCCAACAATGGCTTTGACAACCTGTTAAACTGGTAATCAGAAACAACATTATAATATTTATAAGACAATCGTAAATCAAGGTGTTTTGCTAACGTATAATTAAAGTCAGTCTGTACACTATGCGCTACCGATTTCCCTTTTAAATTATAAAAAGACACTTCATACGGACTACTATCAACATCAACAACTACTTGATTTTTAAAATTTGTGGTGTAATAATCTATTGACCAATCAGCTTTTTTTTCAAAGAGTTTAAATTTTTGTAAAAAACTAACTCCATAATTCCAAGCCTCTGCCGGATCAAGACCATAAGCACCGTTACCAGAATCAATTACATTAAAAGTTCGTGACGAAGCAAAGTAATGCTGATTTTCAGCAAAAAGACTTGCACTACGTTTCCCTTTTCCAACTGATGCTCTAAGAACCGAGTTTTCCCATGGATTATAGCGTATGTGTAATCGTGGTGTTATAAACTCACCTAATACATTATGAGTATCTGCACGTACTCCAGCTACAACACTTAAATTATCACCATTATCATAGGTATATTCAAAAAACGACCCTAATGAATTTTCTTTTCTATCTATATCCGAATTCAATACATATTCCTGATATTGATCATAGGTAAAACTCAATCCGGCTTTAAACTTATTTTGAGTATTACTCAAAATTGAATTGTATATAAAATTTGAATACAAACTTTGGTGGTTGATATCATATCTTCTTAGCCCAAAATAGGCTTTTTGATCATGATTACTGTAGGATGTTTGTAAACCTAAACTTTTATATTTTTGCTCTTTGAACACAAAACCTGTTTTATTACTTACATCTATTCGTTTTGTATTAATTTCACTTCCCCAAGCATTTGTAGTTAACTTGTCCATTTCAGGATTGAAGTTTAATTCACCAGCTTGTTTATCGTCTTTCATATACCTAAAATCGAAAAAACTTACCCAACCTGATTCGGCATTTGTATACTGCCAACGATTCATTAAGTTAATTTGACTGCTTAATGGTGCGTCCATAAAGTTATCATTATTCTCATCTCGTTTTAAACTACGATTATTCACATGAATATACATACCTGTACTCCACTTGTTGTTTAATTTCTGGTTAAAATGAGTATTCAATTCTAGTCTGCCATCAATAGAAGCATAGGTATTTATAAAAAAAGGATCATCACTAAAAGGTTTTTTAAGTTCAGTATTTATTTGACCCGCGATACTTTCATACCCATTTACTACGGATCCAGAACCTTTAGTTATCTGGATACTTTCCAACCAAGTACCCGGTGTAAATGTTAGACCATAAGCTTGTGAAGCTCCTCTAACACTAGGGATGTTTTCCTGTGTAATTAGAATATACGGGTTTGTAAGTCCTAACATTTTAATTTGCTTGGTTCCTGTTACTGCATCTGAATAACTTACATCTATTGACGCATTTGTTTCAAAGCTTTCAGAGAGATTACAACACGCAGCTTTTAATAATTCTTTTGAATTTAAAGTGATTATATTGCGACTATCCAAAAGAGATACTTGGGTAGCCTTACGTTCCGCATTTATTACAACAGTTCCTAAATCATTGCTCTCCAATAATTTTACAGCAATAACTTTAGGCTCAGTGATTGTTATTGTTTTTTGTTGATAGCCAACATAACTAACCACCAAGAGCTTGTTTTCTTTTGAAAAAGGGATTGTGAATTGTCCTTTTTCATTGGTTACAGTTCCTACAGTTGTCCCTGACCAATATACGTTAGCTCCAAGAATAGGCTCTTGTTTGCCATTTATTTCTTCTGTTACACTTCCTGAAACCTCGCTTTGAGAAAAGCTTAGCATAGGCAATAAAAAGAGTAGTATTACTATTTTTTTCATGAATATACATTTTTATAATCCTAATGATTAGCATTACTTAATAGCCCAAGTTTGGGCATTTCTTAACCTGCTTTATATAACTGACGCATCTTTTTATAAAAAGATGCAGTTAGGAATAGTGTTAAGCGTAATGTATGTATGTTCCGTAAAGTTTATAGAGTGGTGGTGCATTACTTTGAAACGTGTAATTAGGTAATGCTACCTTATTTTGAAATTTTGTGATTTTAAAACTATAAAAAGCAGTGGTAGGCAAAACTGCTATAAATTGTTTTTCGCCAACTGTATCATAAAACAATGAATCATCATCTACTTCAGATAAATCAACAACTGTATCATTACAACAACCAGGCTTAGTTGTTGTTTTTTTAGCACAACAAGAATTTTGCGCAACTTCCATTTCACAAGCTACTTCTGAAGAAATAGCAGATACACCAGCCAACGAACCGCCGCAAAAATGCACCGTTAAAGTTAACCCAACACATATTACTAAATAGTAACATGTAAATAGTATTGCTATATTCTTTTTGAAACTCACCTTACAAAAGTACTATTTTTTATTTTGAATTAATCCAAATAATTTCTTAAAACTAGTTGAGTACTAGCTATCAGCAACTAAAACATTATAAATCCTCGTTACCAACCGAAAGTTTGTTAATTATTGGAGATGTGTTAGAGTAAGCTCATTATTTTACAGTGCTTTTCTAGTCTTAAAAAGAAAAACTTAATTTCTGATACTAAAAATAGTTGTCACACTGAGAATCAAGTTTTTAAAAAAGCTAGCGGAAATAATGCCGTATCTAGCGTCAATGTTAGTACTTCGACAAGCTCAGTGTGACATTTGGTTAACGTTAAGAATGTTAGCGTTGTCAGACTGAGCCTGTCGAAGTTCGATGGTAATTTACTGCTTCATCAATTCGAATGATTTCATGATGAATTCTGTTTTAAATTTATAAGGAAATTGTATCGAGAATAGCGATTTTAATGAATTACGTCAATGGTAGCTTGTAGAAGTCTTATGAAAACGAATGGGTTATGGATTTCGACAAGCTCAATCGGACAAATAATGAAAAAAAAATCTATTACTTAAACCAGCTAGAATACTCTATATAGTTTTCAGCAATTCTATCAATTTCTCCTGAACTTAATTCCTCCGAAATGTCCTTTACTTTTTTAGCAGGAACACCAGCATAAATACTTCCTGATTCAATTACTGTATTTTGAGTAACTACAGCTCCAGCTGCTACAATTGAATTGGAATGAACCACACAATTATCCATTACAATACTCCCCATTCCAATAAGCACATTATCATGTATTGTACACCCATGTACAATAGCATTGTGCCCAACCGAAACGTTATTTCCCATAATGGTTGGATATTTTTTATAGGTACAATGAATCACAGCACCATCTTGTATATTAACTTTATTTCCTAGTTTAATGTAATTCACATCACCACGAAGTACCGCATTAAACCATACGCTACATTGTTCCCCCATAACTACATCACCAACAATAGTTGCGTTTTCTGCAATAAAACAATCTTCTGGTATTTGCGGTGCTTTTCCTCTAATTTCTTTTATAATCATATTTAGTACTACTTAAAATAATTTAACAATGCTGCTTTTCGTGATGGAGCTACTTGAAGTTCTTTGTCATTTATCAATACCACACTTCCTCCTTTTCCTTTTTTATACTTAACTATTGAATTCACATTAACCACATAGGATTTATGTATTCGAGAAAAACCAAATTCTTGCAAAGCTACCTCAAAGTATTTTAAAGTTTTACTCGCTAATAACTTACCTGTATTCATGTGGATTTCAGTGTAATTATCATCGGCTTTACAAAATAGAATATCCGATGTTTTTATTACCTCGAATCCATCTTGTTGTGGCACTGTTATTTTTCCTGACACCATTTTACTTTTTGGCACTAAAACTGCCTCTGCTAATTCAGCTTCCTTTTGCTTAATAGCCACAACAACCTCAACCGCTGTAATTAAATCGTCAATTGAAATTGGTTTTAATAAATAATACGATGCTTGATTATTTAAAGCTTCAACCGCGTAATGATCATATGCCGTTACAAATATAGTTTCAAAAGTTCTGTTTTCCACCTTATCCAATAAGTCAAAGGCATTTCCATACGGCATTTCAACATCTAAAAAAACTAAATCTAGTTCATTATTTTTAATCAAACCCAATGCTTCTTCTATTCCTGAAGCCTCACCTATTAATTCAATATTAGGGCAGTATTTAACTATATAGTTCCTGAGTATTTCTCTGCTTCTTGCTTCATCCTCTACAAGTATTGTTTTTAATTTCATGCTAGTCCTTTTTAAGTGTCAATACTACTTTTGTTCCTCCATTATCAACTATATCTTCGATAAACACATCTACTTTATCGGCATACATTTCATTTAATATTGCGACTCTTTTTTTTATGTTCCCCATTCCTTTTGAGTTCTGATTTTTCTGATGTGTGGTTTTAAACTCTTTCGATTTTTCTCTACCTATACCATTGTCTTCAATCACAATTTGCAACTTATCCTTTCCCAAGTTTTTTAAACTAATTTGGAGCAATCCTTTTTCTTTTTTATACCGCAATCCATGCCATACTGCATTTTCGATATATGGCTGTAATAACATTGGCGGAATTAAAAAGTCGTCCACGGTTATTGCATCATCAACTGTTATGTTATAATCAAACTTATCTTGAAATCTGAAATGCTCAAGTTTGGCATATAATTGCAGTAACTCTAACTCTTTGGAAAGCGAAATAAAATCTTGTTCAGAATTCTCTAAAACACTTCGCATTAATTTTGAAAAATCTGTTAAATACCTATTTGCTGTTCGTTCATCATTAGAAGCTATAAAGCTATTTACTGAATTTAATGCATTAAATATAAAATGAGGATTCATTTGAGAACGCAGCGATTTTAATGCGAGTAAATTATTATTTACGCGTTGCTGTTTCATGTTTCTATACATATAGAATGCTAGTAGCAATAATAACAGTAAACCAGCTAAAAGCGAATAAATAATAATGCTTTGTTGTTTATTCCGTTGGCTTTGTAATTCATTATCTTTTGCAACAAGCAACAGTTTACTTTCGGACAATTTTCGCTCGTCCTCCAAGCCTACAACACGTTGTTGCTGCTTAAGTAAATCCCTCCTTACTTTAGATACATTTGCAATTTGTTGTTCTTTTTTCAGATACACCCTATCTACCAAATCAACATAACTTTGATACGTTTCCAAAGCTTTTGTATAATCACCAACTGTTTTATATACTTCAGACAATTTTCTAGTAGCATCTTTTTCTATGATTAAATCTGATTTTTTATTCGCTTCAGAGATACTTTTTTCTAAAAAAGGAATTGCATCAATGTATTTTGCTTGTTGCACATAAGCGTTTGCAATTTTATAATTACTTTTTTGCGTGGTTAATGAATCATCTTCATATAAGCTGTTTTCTGTAAGCACCTCAACATCGAGATGTTCTAGTTCTTTAAGGTTTTTTTTTCTTAACGCTATTTCTTGATCAAACTGTTTGTTTGAATTGTAAAAATCGGCTACTCGTCCTTTTTCAACTGCTGCTCGTTGTACATTTTCTTTGGAAGATAAATTTAATGAGTTGTCAAAATATACAGAAGCTTCTTGTACCTTCCCTTGAGAAAAGGTCACCTTTCCTAATTTAGAATTTAAGTCGGTAATTTTAGGAGTTACCAAATGCTTATTAGCAATTTTTAATCCTTTGTTATAATATGCTTCTGCCTTAGAAAACTCTTTTTTAGCAGCAAACACATCGCCTAATTCCTCGTTCAACACAATTTTTTGCCAGCTTGATAGCATATTTGTATCAATTAAATTATAAGTTGCTATTGCTGCATTATAATTTTTATTTTTCGAATAACTTTTAGCTAAATTTAACTGAGTGATTACATTTTTAGTATACTCCAAACTTCGTTTATAATTAGCAACCGCCAGATCATATTGTTTCCAATGCATATATATACTCCCTAAAAGACTATAAGCAACAGCCTTTTGATTATTCTTCATTTTTTTAGAAGTTAATAATGATTTCGTAACATATTCAACTCCTTGTTTAGCATCTGTCTTATATATTTTATTAGCGGAATCAATTAATTGTTCAAATGTATTTATAGTTTTATTCTCTATTTTTTGAGTTCTTTTTGACTCTTCAACATATACAATTAGTTTATCATCATCACTTTTTAATACATGATATACTGTTTCAATATCCGGATGACTAATTACTACTTCATCACCTACGTTAACTTTAACCCTAAAATTTCCTGACAATGACGTTTTTGTATACCCACCTCCAAGCACCTGTATTTCCACACCAGATATCGGGTCACGTGACTCCTTTAACAACACTTCCCCCTTTAGGTAAAAAGATTTACTGTTCACCACTCTGTATTGATTATCTTGCGAAAACACATGTATTGATGTTAAAAACAGTGTTATATATAGTAGGTATTTCATTTATTTAAAATAAGTTCTAATTCCCCATAAACTTACGCACTTTATAATTAATAGAATATATATTTCATTAAAACCAGTCCATTTTTATTCTATTTTAATACCCTTCACTCAAATAAATAACCACTTCCCTCACTGAACTGTTTAATTCCCTCATTTTGGGTTTTTCTTAAGAGTACCTGTTTGTAATTTTACTTCAAATAGAAATAAACTCATGATGGGTTTTTAAAAACAATTACTATGAAAAAATTATTTTTAAATGTATTATTCATGCTACCAATAATATGCTTTACACAGCATAAAGGAAACGCTAGTCATGAAAAAATATCAAGACAAAACATTGCCTCTGGACTTGGTAACGCTGTTCTTTATGGAAAACCGCCAAAACAGCATCAAACTAATCTATATACTAGCAATAATATCACTATCGATTTAAAAGCCTTGTGCAATGTAAAAGCCAACTCCTATACTGCCATATTTAATTTAGCACAAATTGGCACTACTGCAGAAGAAACCCATAGCTTAATGAAGGAGCGTATAGATCATATGAAAACGAGCCTAGCGTCTCAAGGAATATTAGCAAAAGACATTACAATAGATGTTATATCTTTTATTCCTAGGTATGAAGTAGCTGTTGAGAAGAAACTCTTCAGTAAAAAATACAACGAAGTTCCTAAAGGGTTTGAGTTACAGCAAAACATCCATATTCGGTTTACAGAAACCCATCAGTTTGAAAAAATCCTAGCAGCTTGTGCCAAAAATGAAATCTATAACCTCGTGAAAGTAGATTATTTTATAAAAGACATTCACTTAATATATAAAAAACTTCAAGCTGCATTACTAAAGTTAGTAGCGGAGAAAAAAACTTTTTACACCACCCTAGGTTTTGACTTTAAAACATTTAATACTCAAGTAGCTGACAATAAGTACTGTTATTTTCCAAAAGATTTCTATCACAGTTACCAAGCTTTTAATAGCATATCCTTTGAAGCTATCAAAAAGAGTAAAGGAATTACTAAAGCACAAAAGCTAACCTCATATTACTATCAACCACTAACCTACGAAAACTACGATATTGTTATGAATCCAAGTATTCTAGAGCCTGTAGTACAAGTAGGAATGGATTTAAAACTGCTATACAACCCAAAACCAAAGGAACAACCAAAACTTACGCCACAACCAAAAACAAATCATAAATACTACGTAGTATCACCAAATGGAAATATCGATATTAAAGAATTGAAAAAATAACTTAAAAATTTAAATTATGAAAACTATAAAAACAATAATTTTGCTCGCTTTATCATTCAGTTTATTAGCTTGTAAAGCTGAAACAAAACCAATAAAAAACAACATCTCCGAGATAAACGAAGCCCCTAAACCAATCAAAAAAAGCACTATTAAAGTTGCTTTATTACTTGATACTAGCAATAGTATGGATGGCCTCATTGATCAAGCAAGAGCTCAATTATGGGAAATAGTAAATGAACTATCCTATGCCAGATGTGACGAAGAACGACCAGATTTAAAAATTTCTTTATATGAATATGGTAATGATCAATTATCTAGCACTAACGGATTTATAAGGCAAGTGAGTGCTTTTTCTAGCGACCTTGATTACATTTCAGAAAAACTATTTTCATTAACTACTAATGGCGGAAATGAATTCTGTGGGCAAGTAATACAAACCTCCATTAATGAATTAACTTGGGGAAGCAATGAACGCGATTTAAAACTTATTTTTATTGCAGGAAACGAGCCTTTTACTCAAGGCCCAATAAGCTACGTAAGCGCGAGTACGGACGCAAAAGAAAAACAAATTAACATTAACACTATTTATTGTGGAAACTATAATGATGGGATAATAAGTAAATGGCAACATAGTGCCAAACTTACTAATGGTGATTACATGTCCATTGATCAAAACCAACAAATAGTTCATATTCCCTCACCTTATGACGATTATATTTTAGAACTAAATATTAAATTAAACAAAACATATATTCCCTATGGAACAGAAGGAAAGAAAAAAATTGCAGCACAGGCTTTACAAGACAGTAACGCTTCAAAATATGGGAAAGCTAATAAAGTAAGTAGAACAGTCAGTAAAAGCTCTTCATTTTACAAAAATAGCACATGGGATTTAGTAGATGCCGAGACAGAAGAAAAAAGCTTTGACTACTCTTCCATTAACAAAAAATTATTACCTAAGGAATTGCAAACAAAATCAAAAGATGAACTGAAAGCTTATGTTTTAAAAAAGAAAGAAGAAAGAAGGCACATTAAACAACAAATACAAAAAGAAAATAGCAAACGAAAAAATTATATCACAATTGAGAAAAAGAAAAACAAGAGCGACAATAGCCTAGAAAATGCAATGTTAAGCGCTATAAAAAAACAAGGTAAACAAAAAAACTATAGCTGGAGTAATTAACTTTCATCAAAAGTAGTTTCATGAAAAAAGCTCGCTAATAGCGAGCTTTTTTATATAAAAAATTTTACATTTCTTAGTACTTAGTTTATCCCAGGACAGTTACAATCGTATTTTTCAGGTTTGCAATTTAAGTTAATACCTAAAGTTATTTGATGAAAACCACCATCAACTAACTTCAATTGCCCCATTTGTTTAGAATAAGTATAACCAAACATATACCTATCATAATTAACTCCAATAAAAGGTGTAATGTATTGTAATTTTTGTCCTTCACCAGAACCCGTTGCAGTTGCATATTCGGCACCATCTAAACTTCTTCTGTATGATAACCCTCCCCATACTTTACCAAAGTCCATTTTTTTGTATGTCTTTATATTTACATCAAACTGCGTTTCCTTAGTTTCTGATATATGTTGAAATAACATAGAAGGCTCTACTGACCAATCACTGTTTATTGTTGAAAAAACATATCCCATAGAAATCAAGAAACGTTGTAAGTTTGCGCTTTCTTGTACAGAATATAATTTTCTTCCAGTACCCATTAAGTTTTTAATGGTTAAATGCGCATAGAAATCTAATAAATGATAAGACACTCCAAAATCAACATTATAATAAGTGCTTGATATTTTATCATTTGAAACAAAATTATCAACACCACTACCACCCCAGTTTAAATCCCACTCAGTCTGATTTAAGCTACTTTGAATCAACCCAACACTTAAACCAAAAGAAACTTGATTTAAATCAATTGTGTTTCTTCCTAACATAATATGATGTGCATAAGTTAAATACGCTCCCGTTTGTGAATGATATCCGTTTTTATCATTAAATAATATTATCCCTCCTGCTGAAGGCTTATTCTCATCAAACCGTGTGTTAAAACTCGCTGTCATTAATGCCGGCGCATCGTCCAGCCCGAACCATTGTTGACGACCTGTTAACCTAACCTTTGTACAGTTAGATGCACCTGCCATAGACGGGTGAATTAAATATAAATTATCTGTTAAATAATCAGAATATGTGGGCAATCCTTCTTGGGCGTTCATTCCCAAAAAAGCAAACAATGCTATGAAAGTGTAAATGTTTTTAGTCATATTTTAATTCCGTTAATATTTATGCGGCTGGTAAAGCATAAATAATTGCTTAGTTTCAGGTAAAATTGATAGTTTTCAAATATAAAAAAAAATCAATGAGTAAACCTATAAAAAAAAAAAATTATACAAAAACCCTTCTTTTAATTAGAAAATAATTCTAATGACAACGAAGAAATTCAGTACTTTTGCAGAAAATATTACTCCCATGGAAGTACATCAAATTACTATATCACATACATCATCATTAAATATTGTTAAGTTTGAATCTAATCAGTTTCTTACTGAACATCAAAGCTTTGAATTTAATAATATTGACGAAGCAAACAATTCACAACTTGCGAGAGAATTATTTTATTTACCATTTGTTAAAAAAATATACATTTCAGGAAACTTTATTGCTATTGAAAAATACAACATCGTTGAATGGAGCGAAATAGAAGCTGATGTTGCTGAACAAATTCAAGATTTTTTGAATACTGGTAAAAAAGCCGTTGATAACGATATTGTTACAAAAAAAGTAGCTGTTACCGTATATGCTGAAAGTACTCCTAACCCAAGTGCAATGAAGTTTGTTGCTAATAAAAAGTTAGTAGACACTATTTTTGAATTTAAAAACATTGACGACGCAAAAATTTCCCCTTTAGCTACCAAGTTATTTCATTTCCCATTTGTAAAGGAAGTTTTTATTGATGAAAACTATGTTTCAATAAATAAATTTGACTTAGCAGAATGGACAGATATTGCTAATGAAATAAGAGAAGTTATTAGGAACTTTATTGCTGATGGACATATGATTGTGGATACCACAATTGAAAAGCCTAAAAAAGAAGTTGCTCCGGAAATAAATTTAAACATTGATGACTTAGATGATATTTCAACAGAAATCGTAAATGTTTTAAACGAATACATTAAACCTGCGGTTGCAAGTGATGGAGGAAACATCATGTTTCAATCCTATGATGAAGCAACTCAAGAAGTGCGTGTTATTTTACAAGGAGCTTGTAGCGGATGCCCATCATCAACTATGACTTTAAAAAGTGGCATTGAAGCTACTTTGAAAGAAATGATCCCTGGTAAAATTAGTTCGGTTATTGCCATAAACGGATAAGCTCACCCTACAATAAACCAAAAAGCACTCATCTACTTAATGTAATGAGTGCTTTTTTATTTTTACTTTGTATTTATTAACTTTAAGTTATATATTTTATATTTAATGAAGATGCATATATATCTAGAAATCATAACTATCAAAATAAGTTAAAAAACACCCGAACTGTATTTCAACCTAAAAAACAACATTTTATCGACAAACCTTCCTCTTTTAAAAGATAAATTTACCTCTAAAAAAACATACATTTACATTTGTGAAAACTCAGCTTGTCTTTTCCCGACAGAAAACACTACTCAAGCACTAAACTTAATTAAAAATAAACATGCAGACAAAAGAAATTGAACACATTCAAAGCGATACGAATATCTGGATTGAAAAAGGAATAAACTTCATCAGTGAATTTGGTCCAAATGTAATTGGAGCTATATTAATATGTATTATCGGATCATGGTTAATCAAACAAATATTAAAGCAGACCAATAAACTAATGGATAAAAGAGACTATGATAAAAGCCTCAAGGGATTTTTATCAAACTTATTGGCTTGGACTTTAAAAATAGTTCTAATTGTTACCATTTTAGGTAATTTAGGCGTTGAAACCACTTCATTCGCAGCTATTTTAGCAGCTGCTGGACTAGCAATTGGACTAGCGCTACAGGGATCTTTAGCTAACTTTGCCGGAGGTGTTTTAATTATGATATTTAAGCCTTTTAAAATTGGTGATTTAATTGAAGCTCAAGGAGAATTAGGTGTTGTAAAAGAAATTGAAGTATTCACTACTAAAATAAACACTCCTGAATTCAAAGAAGTTATTATCCCGAATGGAATATTATCCAATGGGAATATTACTAATTATTCTACTGAAGGACTATTACGTGTTAATTTAACTATTGGTATTGGTTATGATGAAGATATTAAAACTGCAAAAGCGGTTTTATTAAAAGTTTTAACTGACAACGCACAAGTATTAAGCGATCCTGCACCTACAGTAAATGTATCAGAATTAGCTGATAGTTCAGTGAATTTTGCAGTAAGACCATGGTCTACAACGGCTGATTACTGGGATGTATACTTTGGAACATTAGAAAACTGTAAACTAGCACTTGACAAAGCAGGTATTGAAATCCCTTACCCACATGCAGTTGAAATACATAAAAAAGCTTAAACCTTCTTTTTAGCAGGGGTAACCAAAAAATCTTTTAAATAATAAGGTTCAAAATAAGCGACATCTTCGATGTCGTTTTTTTTGTGCTTTTCATATGCTAAAACACTCATATCCTTTGCTGAAGGAAGGCTATCAACAAACCTTGCATTTTCATTGCTAATAAGCTCTTGTGTTTTTTCTGTTTTATTACCTACAAATACAGTTCCGTATTCACTCAGGAAAGTTGAAAAAGAATTTTCATCAAGAATTTCGGCTTCAATTTTACGGACTCTTTCGTATTCTGAATTGTAAACGGCCGTATAGGCTTCCATTCTTCTTGCATCAATCATTGGCACTATAAAGCCATTTTCTATAACTACTTGATGTGCTAATATTTTTAAGGTTTCTATGGCTATTAATGGAATATCTAATGAATAACACAAGCCTTTTGCTGTTGACACACCTATACGTAAACCAGTGTAGGACCCAGGGCCTTTACTTACAGCTACCGCGTTTAAATCAGTATATTCTAACTTATTCTCAGCTAAAATTTCTTTGATAAACACATGTAAGTTTTCTGCATGTGAATACCCGTTACTAATTTCTTTTATTGCAATCGTTTTTCCATTTTTAGAGATCGCTACTGAACAGTTAGTTGTTGATGTTTCTATTTGTAAGATGTAAGCCACAAGTATTTTTTTTTTGCAAAAGTCGGTAATTGAGTTCAATTAGACCAATTTTACATTACAATACCCTATTAATTTTTACGCATAAGCAATAATAAGCTGCCATTAAATTGACATGAAACAAAACAGACTTAATCATTTAAAGGATTAAGTCTGTTTTTATCACTTGAATACGAAAGTTTGTTAATTTGCTGAAATGCATTAAAGCAAACTTGTTATCTAACAATACTTTGTTAGATTAAAAAAACTTAATCTCTTATGATAAACATCTTTGTCAAACTGAGCTTGTCGAAGTTTTATGGAAACGAGCATCCTATGGATTTCGACAAGCTCAATCTGACAATAAAATATTTTTAAAAAAACTTTCTAATGATAGTTATTTTTAATTGTAAAAATTAGTCTAGCAACGATTTACCAGCGTAAAAATCAAGTACTTTTGATTTGAACACAAAGTTATATTTTGCATTAATCAATGCCGATTGTGCATTTACAAACCTACTTCTTACTTGTTCAAATTCAAAAGAAGTCATTACTCCTAAATCATATCTATCCTGAGCGTTTTTAAAAGCTTCCTCCTGAGCAGCTACTGATAACTGAGCTGACTCAAATTGTTTTAATGAAGCTTTAGCATCCGCATAAGCATTTTCTATTTTTACTCGTAAATCCTGTTTTTCTTGAATTAATCTAGTGTTGCTTTTTTCAACATTAATTTTAGCTCTATTAACTCTTGCTTTGGATTGATTTCTATTAAAAATAGGAATACTCAAATTTAAACCAACACTATACCCTAAGTTGTCTTCAAATTGAGTTCCGAACCCATTGGGTATTGTTGAAAATCCAGAAGAACTTGTTGCATCTACAATTGTCCTTACGTCCTTTTGCCCTTGGGCATGCTGATATGAAGTCCCTACACTTGCACTTGCACTTAATGTTGGCATATAAGCTCCTTTAGCAATCTCTACATTGTATTGCGCATCATCAATATTTAGCTGAGCACTTTTAATTTCTGGTCTATTTTCTGAAGCTGTATTGAAAATATCTTCTGTACTATCATATAACAATGCCACTGAATTTAATTCTAACTCAATATCCTCCACATTAAAACCTACGTGAGATATTTGCAACAACTGCGCTAAACTTAACAAGGCAAGATCGATACTATTTTGAGCCGATACTTGACTTTGCTGGTCAGTAGCTAATTGTGCTTTTATTTCAGATAAATCGGCAACTGCTCTTACTCCTGCGTCAACTAACTTTTGAATTTGAGTCAATTGTTGTGTAGTCACATTTATTTTATCGTCGGCTATTTTTAAACTTTCCTTATTAAACAATACGTTTAAATAACTATTAACAACATTTAAGGAAATATTGTCCTTTAATATAGCCAATTGCAATTTACTTGACTCTAAACCTAGTTTTGATTGCTTATAGGTATTGGTGTTTTGAAAGCCATTAAAAATAGTGACCCCTGTGTTAATTCCAAAATTATTACCTCTAGTATCTCTAGATACTCGGCCTCCATTTTGATCAATATAGGATCCAAAATTGAAATTTTGAGAAGCTGATGCATTTACACCAGGCAAGAAATTACCTTTTGCTGTTCTGATATTTTCTATCGCTAATTCAGAATCTAGTTCTGATTGCTTAACCGATATATTATTCTCTAAAGCATGAGTAACACATTCTTCTAAAGTCCATTGTTTTTCTTGAGCAAAAGAAAAAGAAGTGATTGCTGTTGCTAAAACTAATATGATTTTTTTCATGTGTAGTGGTCCTGGTTTATTAGTCTTCATCCTCATCATCGTTGTTATCTTCTGAAGCTTTATTCCAAACTTTAATTTTATCTCCGTCCTTTAAACCTTCTGTTATTTCAACATTAATACCATCAGATATTCCTAACTCAACATTAACCTTTTTAAATTTTTGGTCACCTTTTTCTACTTCAACAAATGGCTTTTCAGTAATTCTATTAAACTGTAATAAAGATTCTTTGATTGAGAATACTGAGTCTTTCTTTTCTAATTCAATTTCAGCATTTGCACTATAACCAGCTCTTACATAAGTATCCTCATCAATAGTTACATCGGCTTTTATAGTAAACTGAACTGCTCCTGATTCTTCTTTTCCTTTAGGAGCTACAAAAGTTAACTTTGCAGGAAAATCCTTTCCTTCAATTGCTCCTAATTTGATAATTATTTCTCTTCCTTCTTTTAATTTTCCAACTTCAGCCTCATCTACTTTTCCTTCAAATATCATTTTACTCATATCAGCAATAGTAGCAATGGTAGTTCCTGCATTAAAAGAGTTACTTTCAATTACTTGATTTCCTTCTCTAACAGGGATTTCTAATATTGTTCCTGAAATTTGAGCTATAATATCCGTATTTGCAGCCGATCCTGAACCAGAAGCCGACCCTTTCTTGATAATTTGATAGTCGGTTTGACTTTGATTTAAGCTTTGCTTAGACTGATTGTATGCTAATTCACTATTTTCGAAATCTTGTTTAGAAATCACACCTTTATCAAACAATGCTTTGTTACGGTTATACAATGTTTTAGAATTATCAAAAGATAGTTTTGCAGAACGAACTCTACTTTGTGAGCTTGCTAAATTTTGTGCATTAGGTACTACTCTTATACGAGCGATTAAATCGCCTTTTTTAACAATATCTCCTTCTTTGACTAGTATTTCTGAAACAATTCCAGAAACTTGAGGTTTTAGCTCTACTTCTTCTTCAGGGTTTACTTTACCTGTTGCTACAGTTTTAGTAATAATGCTAGTTTTGAATGGTGTGCTCGTTTTGTATTCTATTGCAGCTTTTGAATTTTTATTTGCAAAGAAACTCATAACCACTACTAGTAGGACTATTCCTACGACTACGAATATTATTTTAAGTGCTTTATTCATTTTGTTTGATTTACTAATTCTAATTTTAATTGATTGTTTTTATGTCTATTTATTTTTATTCTTCACGTAGTGCATCAATTGGCTTAACACTTGTTGCTTTATATGCTGGAATCATCCCAATTAAAGTTCCAAATGTGATCAATATTGCTAATGCCAGCCAAACGATTGGAATGGAAACGGAAGCATTTACCAACATGGCATCTTCACCTCTTCCAAGGGCCAAATCCATCGCTATTAAGATTAATCCTCCTGAAATAATCCCTGCTAACCCTGCTATCAAAGTTAATAATACAGCTTCTAAAACTATTTGTCGTTTTATTTCAAATGGCGTCGCACCTAGAGCGCGTCTGATTCCTATTTCTTTGGTTCGTTCTTTAACCGTTATGAGTAAAATATTACCTATCGCAAAAACTCCCGCTATTAAGGTAGCTATGCCTACAAACCAAGTTAAAAATTGCATTCCAGTTAAAAATCCTGTGGCTTTTTTAAATTCTTTCCCTAAATTAAAACTTCCAAAAGCACGTTTATCCTCTGGATGCACTTTATTTAAGTTTTTCAAGATTAGTTTTGCATCCATCTCAATTTGTTGAATATCATATTCTGGTTTTCCTGTAACCATCATCCAACCAATTTCCTCTCCTTTATTATAAATTTGTTGAAATGTAGTAAATGGAATATGAATATCCGTTGAAGGGCCACCCATACTACTTGATTCAAATATTCCCCCTACTCTAAAGTTGATGCTATTTATTTGAATATATTGCCCAATTGCCTCTTCATCTTTTTTAAATAGCTGCTTATAAATATCTTCGGAAATGAACGCCATTTTTTTACGTTCATCAATATCATTTTGATTGATAAATCTTCCGTGAATTAATTTTTTCTTCTGAACTTTATCTAACAAAGGATAATCACCAGCGATACCATAATTACCTGATTGAAATCCGCGAATCACAAACCCATTTGTTTGGTTTCTCGGAACTACAAACTCAATACCTTCAACTTCAGACTCAACAATTTTAGCATCACTTAATGTTAACCTAACTTGTTTCCCTTCTTGAAATCCTTTAAAAGGTTTATTGGTATTCTGCCCCCAAATAAATACGGAGTTGGTTGCAAAATCGCCAAACATTCTATTGAATTTATTCTCCATTCCTCTGGCTGAACCTAATAACCAAATTAGCAATAAAATTCCCCACCAAACTCCAATCATAGTCACTATGGTACGGAATTTATTTTTACGTAAACTGTCGTAAATTTCTTGCCAAGTATCGCGTTCTATTAAAAATCGTATCATACTATTCGTCTCTTAATGCTATAATTGGTTTTATTTTTGAAGCTCTTTTAGCTGGTACATAACCCGCAATTGCTCCTGCAATGATTAATACAATAGTTGCACTAACAATTAAAGATGTACTTACGCTAGGATTTGTTATAAAATAGTCTTCCAAACCATCTCCTATCAATTCTAGAGTTCCCATTCCAATAAGAAGTCCTAAATATCCTGCAAACGCTGTTACTAATACGGATTCATACATAATTAAACGAACAATAGATTTTGGGGTAGCACCCAATGCTTTTCGAACTCCTAATTCCTTAGTACGTTCTTTCACCACAAATATCATAATATTAGCTATTCCAACTATTCCTGCTATTAATGTTCCCATTCCTATAACTAAGATCAATATTCCTAAAACCGTAGTCATTTGATTTACATTATTGGACTGGCTAGCAATATCAAACAAACGGATAGCACGTTGATCATCCGGATCAACATTAAACCGTTTTTTAAGTTTCTTTTCTATGGTTTTACTAAACGCCATTGCTTGCTCAGGTGTCATTTCCGGATTATGGGTCAGGTTAATCTGATTTACATGATCGGTATTTCCATAAACTTGCTGCGCAGTTGATAGGGGTAAATAAATGATTCTTTCCTCATTATCACCTCCATCGTCTTTATATACTCCAACAACTTTATATGATATTCCTCCTAAATTAATATACTTTCCTAGGGCGGTAGTTTTAGCAAATAAATCCTCGTCAACTAACCTACCAATTACGGCAATTTTAGTTCTTTCCTGAATATCTTTTGTAGAAATATACCTTCCTTCATACACCAATGTTTTCTCCAAGTATTGATGATCAGGATGTACTGCTCTTACATCATATACATTTTTTTCATTTTTATAAGATGCTGATAAATTTTTATAAATCCTAGAGGTTATATACTGTACTTTATCACCAAAACCTTCTTTTAAATAGGTGTAGTCTTCATTTTTAAATTGAATAACTCGCCCAGATTTAAATCCTTTATAAGGCTTTGTTGTACGTCCTGACCGTATAAAAATTGAATTTTGTGCGTCATCCTTGAACAATTCATTAAAGGTGTTTTCTAAGCCACTAGCTATTCCGAAAAGTAAGGTAAATAATAATATAGCAAAAGATACTGTAAAGCCCGAAAGTAAACTTCGAAGTTTATTTTTACTCATGCTCTGGAATATTTCTCTCCAAAGTCCTAAATCAAACATATTGTGAAGCTCTTACTTGTTCTACATAACTATCTTCCATAATAACCCCATCTTTCAAACGTACAATACGTTTACACATATTGGCGATATCTTCCTCGTGAGTTACAATCAATATTGTTTTTCCTTCATCATTCAATTCCTGAATGAAGTCCATTATTTCATACGATGTTTTTGTATCCAATGCTCCAGTAGGCTCATCGGCTAATAACAATTTTGGGTTTGCAGCTAATGCTCGTGCAATTGCCACACGTTGTTTTTGCCCTCCAGACAATTCATTTGGTAAATGTTTAGCCCAATCAGTCAAGCCAACTTTTCCTAAATGAAACATTGCCTTTTCAAAACGTTCTTTTCTATTTACTCCTTGATAATAGAGTGGCAAAGAAACATTTTCAACAGCATTTTTGTAATTGATTAAATTAAACGATTGAAAAATAAATCCTAAAAATTTATTACGGTATACTGCCGCTTTCTTCTCATTCAAGTTTTTGATTGGAACATCATCTAAAATATACTCTCCTTCATCGGCTTCATCCAACATCCCTATTATATTTAATAAAGTTGACTTTCCAGATCCTGAAGACCCCATTATAGCAACCAACTCTCCTTGTTGAACAGAAAGATCAATCCCTTTTAATACATGTAAAGAATCTTTCCCTATAGGATAAGATTTGTGTAATTTTTTAATTTCTAACATTTGACTGATGAGTTAGTGTGTTTAACAAAAGGTAATTTTATTTAGGAATTACTTCTCGATACATTTTTATTCCGTTTCCCTTCATAAAAACACTCGAAGTGACGTTTTGTAAAACACACACTTGTAACTCGTAATAAAAAACCAGTTTTGTTATTGATTTAGTTATAAGACTATCATGTGACAGATTTGTTACAGTTGAAATGTTAAAAAAAAAGAAAAACTATAAATCGAAAAATATTAAATGTAAAAATTTAGCAGTAAGCCAGTACTTTTACATTTAAGATTTTACATTTTAACTTTATTTTATTTATAATAAATTACTCCACCACAGTTCCTACAACTGGTATTGTAAGCTGCTGTTTAGGAAAATTACCATGCAAGGTTATAGTCTCATTTATAGCTCCTAGTTTATTAGGTTGATACAATAATGTAAGTGTTATTGGTTTATTTACTGGAAAATATCGTATCAATATATAGCTACGAAAAAAGCGCCTAAAAATACAATTGTATTCGTAGTCGCTTTGAAATATTTAATTTTAAGTAGAGTCTATTCTACTTAAAATTAGCTCATTCTGTATTTTTTACAATAAAATGGATTTAGATCCTTAAAACTTGGGGTGTTTTCTAGTTTTAGATACACTACCATCCAAAAGTTTCAATAAAAACTTAATTTATTGTCAGATTTAGCCTGTCGAAATCCACAAAGAATTAGTTTTCAAAAGACTTCGACAGGCTCAGTTTGACAACTATTTTTATCATCAGATGATAAAGCTTTTCTTTTATAAGACTATCAAAAAACGAGTTAACTTAATTGGGTATTACATCTCGGCAAATTAATAAACTTTTCGGATAGTTGTGTTTTAGATAGTGAAAAATTAGTAGCCTAAACACAAAATCATTTCTTTTTTTTATTGAAACTTCGGTATATAAAAAACCCGACAACAGCTATTAAAATATACGGAACCGCCATTAAGTACACAATTCCATCGTTTACACTTTTAGCTAAGGAATTGTCCTCCATACCTTCCAATTGCGCTCTACACATTGCACATTGGGCATTAACTAAAAAAGAAGAAAGAAAAAAAAAGGATGTGACAAGAAGCTTTTTCATAGAATGATTATGCATAATAAGGTGATATCATAAAATAAACAACTACTCCTGTAACTGCCACATACAACCAAATTGGGAATGTAATTCTAGCAATTTTTTTATGCTTGTCAAATCGCTTAGCTAATGCTTTTACATAGGTAATTAGCACTAACGGAATTACGGCAACAGACAATATTATGTGTGTTATTAAAATAAAGTAATATATAAATTTAATTGCTCCTTCACCTCCAAATTTAGTTGATTCGGATGTCATATGATACCCTATATACAATACCAAAAAACAAACAGATAACGATATAGCTAATTTCATTAAACGCTCATGAGCTACTCTGTTTCCTTTTTTAATCATTACTACTGCTGCAACCAACACAACAGCCGTAAACCCATTTATTGTGGCGTAAATTGGCGGTAAAAATGTTAAGGGTTCTACATCAAAGCCCATTTTTTTTAAATTAACTCCGAATAATGCTGCAACAGCTACTGGAATTACAATAGATAATATCCATATCCATTTGTTGTATTTCTGTTCCGTTGTATTTTGTGTGTTCATATTGTTATGTGTTCAGGAGTATACCCTCCTATTATATTCAGAGACTTTATGTGATTTCTCGATGCAAATTTAACTCATACTTAATCGTAAAACTTACTATCATAGATGTAATGCATTAAAATCGCTATTCTCGATACTATTTATTTATAAACTCAAAACAGGTTTTATAAATAAATCACTCGAATTGACGCTTGATTATTCAAAGACGTTATGTGATTTTTACTATCGTCGAAATGACGAATCGTAAACTTAAAACTGTTTTATTCTTTTAATAATTTTAAAATATCTTGTTTTAATTCTGTTAGTTGATGGTATGATGTACCAATCACTTCTCCCGCTTCATCTTTACTCGATTCTGTGATTCCTCGGTAACATAAAATAGGGTTTCCATACTCATCTTTCCTAGAACGTATAAAACCATTTTTATCAACTAATGCAAACATTCCTGAATGCTCAAAGCCTCCTGGAGCTTTATTCTCCATAGCAGCATATAAATTAAATCCTTTATTTGCTAATTTCATGATATCATCATGACTACCTGTAAGCATTTGCCAGTTTTTAGATTTTATCCCATGAGTTGCTTGATATTCTTTCAATATTGAAGGCGTATCATAAGCAGGGTTTATGGTAAACGAAGCGATTGCAAAATCTTCCAAATCGCCAAACTTATCTTCTATTTGCAACATACTTTCGGTCATGATAGGACAGATAGTTGGACAGGTGGTAAAAAAGAACTCCACCACATATACTTTATTTTCAAAGAATGAATTTCCAAGTTCAAGACTATCTTGATTTCTGAAATTAAATTCAGGTACTTTTGAGAACTTTACTAGTCCTGAATCCATATTAGTGGACTGTACACCTTTTTCTACTTTATTTAATCTGTTCGCATCAGTAATGGTATTCTTTGATATACGATCGATGATTTTTGGCACAGCAAATATCCCGAAAACTAGAATGATAAATGTTATTCCGATGTATGATTTATTTCCCTTCATTTTTTTGATTAATTTTTAAAAAAGAATCTCTTCTGTTTATCGTATAATTACTCTTCAATGCGGCATTATATTCAAATAACAATACGGTAACATCATTATTCATTTTTTTATGCAAAATTGAAACAGCAGTTGCATCATAGCCATTGTATTGCTTCAACTCTTTATCGTCAGCACAACGCAAACTTTGCTCTTTATCAATTATAAAAACATAATCAGTCCCTAAATTTTCATCTAAGGATTCCGTTAAATTTAATGATTGATACACTTCATTAATTGCTTTTGGACTTCCAAAAGCAAACTGCCACTTCTTAATTTTTGCGTAACGAGAAAGTTCTACAATAACTTCTTCTACTTGTGGTTCTGCTCCGTTTGGTAATAGCATTAACATTTGAAAATCTTCATCAGAACTATGAATCCCTTTGTATATTTTCTCATGTAAATTATATACATTGATTTTCCTGTCGGTTAAATCGGACCCAAGAAATCCTAAAACTGTTAATTTATTTTTTAACTGAACTGCTTCTCCGTTAAGGTTTTTAAAAGCATTTACTTCTTTTACATTTTCAGAAACTATAGGCAATGCAGAGAAATTGTAAACCCCTGTTGCAAAGAATAGGTAGATAATGATTGGACATATAAACAACAGTCCGAGGATGAGATTTTTTTTATTCAAAATAACTGTTTTTACCCACCAGTGGGTTTATATTACAAAACACAGTTCAATATTAATACATAAGAACCAAGATGTCAGACTTATATTTTTAACTGTGTAATAATTTAAAATACAAAAATAAAAAAGACGGTTAAAATAACCGCCTTTTTTATTCATTAATATGTATTCATCTACTAAAAATCTTTAGTAACAAATGATGATTTCATAATTTCATAGATATAACCACCTTCTATTAAGATAATAAAAGAAAGGTATAAAATCAAGAATACTCCTGTCCATACTACTGAGCGTCTGAACCATTTCTTCTCTCCATCCATGTGCATAAATGCCCAAGTAATGTAATATGCTTTGTATACTGTTAAGATAATGAAAATCCAGTTTAAAATTTTCATTCCTACAATTCTGTTCTGAACTAATGATTCAGGCTTAATAAGCCCTAAAACAACTTCAAAAATTGTTACTGCAGATAATAACCAAAATACCATCCATATTTTACTGATGTTATTTTTTGGTTTTAATAGTCCGAAAAAGAAAGGTTGTACTTCTTGTGCCATTGTTGTGCTTTTTATCGTTATCTATTTTTATAATGCTATATCGTAATCAAAATTAAACTAAGTAGAAGAAGGTAAATACAAATACCCAAACTAAATCTACAAAATGCCAGTATAGCCCAACTTTTTCTACCATTTCATATTGCCCTCTTCTTTCATAAGTTCCTAACACAACATTAATAAAAATGATGATATTAAGTAAGATACCGGTAAGTACGTGGAAACCGTGAAACCCAGTAATAAAGAAAAAGAAATCAGCGAATAGTGGATGTCCATATTCATTCTCTTTCAAGTTAGCTCCTTCTACCGAACGAACACCTCTGTTTAAAGCTACAATTGATGCAGCTCTACTTAATACTGTTTTTTCTCCTGTTTCAGTTAATTGCTGCGTTCTAACTCTTAAGTCAGTTCTTGCTGCAAATGAACTTACTACATCCTTCATAGCGTAAGGAGGCAATGGACTCTCGCCAACGTGCCATAATCCTTTACTAGCTTCATGACGAACTCTATCGGCTGCAGAAGCAACTACAAATTCGCTCATACGAACTCTATGCCCCTCAGCATCTGTAAATTGCAATAAATTACCAGAATTTGTTGAAACCGCTCCGTATCCTCCAGCAATAAAGTTTTTCCACTCCCATGCTTGAGAACCAACGAATATAACACCACCAATAATAGTTAAGAACATGTAAGTAATTACTTTATTCTTTTTCATATGATGACCTGCATCAACTGCTAATACCATTGTTACAGAAGAAGCAATCAATATAAATGTCATTAATGCAACATATAACATTGGTGCATCTACCCCATGTAAAAACGGAAAGTGATTAAACACTTCATCGGCAATTGGCCATTCTTCTATAAACTTGAATCTAGAAAATCCGTAAGCAACAATGAAACCAGAGAACGTTAAGGCATCAGACAAAATGAAAAACCACATCATCATTTTACCATAACTAATTCCGAAAGGTTTCCCGAAACCTTTACTTGTATCATGTCCAGAATTTACAGCTGCTGTAGCTCCCATACTATATATTGAATTATTAAATTATAAAAATCTCTTAAAAAAAACAAAAATAACTATTTTTCTTATCTAACGAAATAGAAAAACAAAAACAAATAGACCCAAAGAAAATCTAAAAAGTGCCAAAACATTACACCAAGCTCTAATCCAAGTGTTTGTCCGTTATCATAACGTTGTTTGTAATGATTATAAACTACAATCAAAAGAACAATAAAGCCCGAAAATAGATGTGCCATATGCAATGACACTAATATGTAAATAAATGAGATTACAACATTACTTGTTGGGCCTGTAAAATTATAGCCAAATTCATTAGTCATGTACGAAAAGCCAAGTAATTGAAAAATCACAAATGCGATACCCAAAATCATAGTCACCAATAGCAACAACATTCCTTGTTTGTTATCTCCTTTTTGAATAGCGTTTTTTGCAAAATGAATTGTAATACTACTAATAGCTATTGCTATTGTACTCCACAATAACATTGGTGGCAAATCAAAATCCTTTAACCAATCCGGTCGTGAACTACTTACTACATATGCGCTTGTTAACCCTGCAAAGGTCATAGACATGCTTATCATAGCAAACCACAACATTGTTTTTTTTGCTCTTCCGATTTTTTCTTTTTCGGTACCTTGTGTTAAATCCATTGTTTATTGTAAAAATTTATCTACTATATATACTATTTGTAACAGTGTGATGTACGAAACACTTGCTAACATTAATTGTCGTGCTGTTTTTGCGTCCATACGCTTAAATAACAATATTGCATAATACAACATCCCTAATCCCAATACAAATACAATTACCGCTGCTACTATTGATAATTTTAAATCACCTGTAAAGCCAAATACTGGAATTATAGACGCTAAAATTGTCCAAATAGTATACATGATAATTTGTACTGCTGTGTTTTTATCTTTTTTACCCGTAGGTAGCATAAAGAAACCTGCTTTTTCATAGTCGTCGTACAAAAACCAACCTATAGCCCAAAAGTGAGGAAATTGCCATAAGAACTGCATTAAAAACAAGGTTCCTGGCTCTATACCAAATTCATTTGTAGCTGCAACCCAACCTAACATAAATGGTATTGCTCCAGGGAAAGCCCCAACAAAAACTGCTAAAGGCGTTTTTGTTTTCAATGGCGTATACAAACTTACATACATAAATATGGAAATAGCGCCAAACATTGCTGATTTAGGATTGATTAGATACAATACTACCAAACCTATTACTGTTAGTAAAGTTGCGATTACAAAAGCCGCTTTAACTGAAATTGTTCCTGCAGGAATAGGTCTGTTCTTAGTCCTATCCATTAATTTATCTAGATCCTTTTCTATAATTTGATTGAATGCATTAGAAGCTCCAACCATACAATATCCACCTATAGCTAACATTGCCAATATTAAAAAATCTACTTCTCTACCTACAGCTATTAAATATCCTGCTATAGAAGAAAAAACCACACTAATCGCTAAACGATGTTTTGTAATGGCTTTAAAATCCTGAAACAGATTTGATTCCGTACTGATTTGTGTAGTGCTCAAGGTATGATGTACTTAAAAATTGACTGCAAAATTACAACTTTTTATTGAAACGATATTTAATTAACTTGAGCTTATCTTAAAATAAAAAATCTCTCAATATAATATTGAGAGATTTTTTATTTTTACAACATCTTATTAAAGAATTACACCTTTAACAACTATCATACTTATTGCCTTAAATATGTATACACATACACGTCTGCTCCATCAGAATCTTTTATTTTAAGTATCGCATCATTCAAGGTTGTAATTTCAACCTCATAAGTTCCATCCTCATCAGTAGTTATCAAACTACTACCACTAACTGAGTAAGAAGATGTATAAGAATTCGTTAGCCCACAGTTGGCTCCTTCATAAAATGTTTGAATTACCGTATCAGCAGTCATAACTAATTTTGTTAACAAGTCACATACATCTAACGCTTCCGCCGTTCCATTATAAGTTTCATCTACTAATTTCCATTCTCCTACTAATTTCCCCGAGTTAATAGAATCACCTCCATCATCATCACTTTTACATGAAGTAATTAATAATCCTGCAAAAACCGTAAGTACCAATAATTTAATTTGTTTCATTTTATCAGTTTTTTTATTTAATTTAAAACAAAACTACACTTAAAAAAAGCACTGTACAATACCCATATTTGGGTATTTTTAAATCACTAAACTTAGTAACATAATACCTCTTAATAATCAGCGTAGTTATTAAACAAATCGGTTCTAAAACCAAGATTAAACCATGTTGTGTTTTTTTCAAAAGAATCCGGAGCATTTGCTGGTGAAAAACTACGTTGTGTTACATTAATAAACGCTTTTAAATTAGTTGAAGGATTTACTAAATACCCCGCTTGTAAGTCGGCAATAAATACATTTGCTGTATCTCCTTGCAATATTTCAACACCATTATCCGATGGACGTAAATCATTATTTACATAAATATTACTTCCATAACTTACTCCATCACCTTTATCCAACCCACGCTGTCCGTAAATTAATTTCGCCATACCATACCAGCGTTTGTAATTATAATGTCCAACCCCAATTATCTCTCTGAAATTAGCTCCCCACAAATGCGCCATTGACTGGTTGTTATGTCCGTAATTTAACAACAATTCATCATGTGAATACGTATATGGACGCACTTGATTATATTCTACTTGAAGCATCAAATTTTTCACCTTAAATGCATTGTAATATTTAGCTCCAATTTGATATCCTAATTTATTTTTCCAACTATTTTCACCTCCGAAAATATCTTTTGAAGAAAACTCATCAATTATTAATTGCCCATAAATATTAACTTTATTGGACACTTTATACTTTCCACTTAAACCAATTAATGCGTTACCAGCCCTTGAACCAGTAGAAAACTCTATTGCTCTGTAAAATATAATTGGGTTTAAATAATTAACATCAAATCCTCTATTGTTATTATTTGTCCACAGTACAGATTCAAAAAATCCTAGATTCAATTTTTTGGTAACATTCCAACTTAAAAAATGTGTTGCCATATACTTACTTCCGTAAGCTCCATCAACAGTTGCCTCAGGACGCACATCCTTCAACCACATCCATGTATTGGTATATTTTATTTTCCAAAAAGAAGTATTTAATTTCAAGAAAGGATGCGGACTAGCTGCATCGCTTACAAATAAAGAGCGATACCCATCACCAATAAAAATTTTTCCATGGCCGAATTGTGCTGTAAATAATTTACTCGCTCGGTAAGAAATATACCCTTCTGCTATTGGATAATCATACCCATCATCACCATGAATTTTAGCAATTCCTCTTCCTGGAACAATTGCAGGGTTCCCTCCATTAGGCTTAATACTTTCTGCATACGTGTTTACATAATCCGCAAAGCGACCTTGACTTTCAAAAACACTAGCAGAGAAACTTAATTTATCACCTAAACCTCCTTGCACATTTATTGCACGTGTATTATTGTAAGTATATGACAAATCACTTTGTAGATCCTTTCCTAATTGTAAATCGACCGCTACATCAGCAGTAAACCAATAATCTTTCCCTTCAAAAGCAACCAGATGCTCATTCCAAAACTTCTTACCCAACCACGTCTTTTTATCTTTCAATAATGACGAGATATTGTTTTCAAAACTGTAATATTTCGAAACCTCTACATAACTATATGGTTTCACAGCCGTATGAGAATTTGTTCCTACTACATTAATATTGTAATCAAACTTAGCGTAGTTTTGGTGTGTAAACGGCACATTCAATCCACTTTTATACTGCTTTGTATTTCCACCTCCTAAATTAACAATACTATCATACTCCATAGCAGCAGCTTCAAGTGTATTTTTTGGCTCTTTAGCATTCTTTTCATCTACTTCTGGAACCACCCATTTTAATGACGGAATTAGCACCTTCATGGCATATTGTGTATATACTGGTTTCCCATCAAAAGTAGCAGCTGTGACTACTGGGAATTGCCCAAAAACATTTTCTACTTCTTCTTTTAATTCAGTATAAGTGGCATTTGCATATATGACTTTAAAAGCACCTGTTTTAGTAACTTCAAATAAAATATCCATTTGCCCTTCATAACTGTCCTTTTCTATTATTTCAGGCATTTTAAATTTACTAGAAAAAATTTGCTGAACACTTTCTTTAAAACATTCAGGTAACTCAGAAACGGCTGTCAATTCACAGGCAGGAAAAACCGGGTATTTTTCGTAATTATTTATCGTTTGTGAATGCGATAAAAAACCGAGCGCTATAAATCCTATAAAAAAAATAACTTTCATGTGTCTAATTTGATTTAGCGAAAATACAATAAATACTTTTACCTCCTTGAATATAAAAAAACCCTGCTTATAAAACAGGGCTTGATTATCATTTAAAACAAATTTAATTTTGAATACAGCAACTAAGCTTTAATCTACCTTAAAAAGTAATGGTAGCGCATAGGTTACATTTACTTTATTAAACCCTTGTTTTGCTGGCTTCATTTTAGGCAGTGACCTTACTGCTTTTATAGCCTCTTTTTGCAACTCAGGATGTGGCGCTCTTGCTTTAACATCTACTACATCACCTTCATGATTTATTGTAAATAAAATTGTTATTTTCTGAATACCCGTAAGCCCATAATCAGCCGCAATTTCATCATTAAATTTACGTTTAATATGCTTTGCAATTTTTTGTTGAAAACACTCAAATTTTCTACTTCTATCAGAAAATTTATCACAGCCTGGGTACTCAGGATAATCACTGACTAGCGATACAGGAATAGTATCAATTTTTGGTTCAACATCTACAACATCAATATCATCAACTTTCGGTGATTTATCAATAACAACTGGAGGCGTTTTAACAATATCCTCCAAAACCGGCTCATCATTATCTACAACTTTAAGGTTTTCCAAAGACTCCGACTTTGTTACCACAGGTTGATCCTCAACTTCCTTAGGGATGTTTTCTTCAATAATATAATCTGGAAATAGCGTTGTTAATTCAATAGGACCATCAATCTCTATTGTATTAAGTACTATTTCTTTTTTATCAAACTGTAGCTGAAACAGTCCAAAAACGATAAATAATGTTGCAATTAGCCCTATTTGAAAATAGAGTCCGCTGTTTTTTTGTAAATTAGCTTGATGCTTCTTTTCTCTTAGAGACAAAGCCACTTCTTTGGTAGCTTGGTTTTTTTTTAGAATGTTTAAATTCATAATTATATGGTTTTAGTTAAAAGAATCATTACAGTTTTTCTCTTACTTAAATAGCGTCCAACTTTTATGTTAAGAAAAACTTAATGTTACGGATTCTAAACACAAGAAGTGTACCAAAAAAAAATCCCGAGCATTGCTCGGGATTTTTAATTCTATAATTATGTATTAACTAATCTTCTACCTGAAAAATTACTGGTATAGAGAATGGCATTTTTACAGCTTTACCTCTTTGCTTACCAGGTTGCATTTTAGGTAGTGTTTTAATTACTCTAATCATTTCTTTTTTTAATGCTGGATGTGGAGCTCTTGCATTTACATCTACAATATTACCTTTTTTATCAACCTTAAAACCAACAAATATTTTCTGACGACCTGTTAACCCTAAATCAGCAGCTAAATCAGTATTGAATTTTTTATTGATAAACTTTGATATCTTTTCAGACATACATTTTTTACGGTCCGTATTGTTCTTTTTTCTTTCACAACCAGGGAAAACAGCAACATTTTCTATAATTGAAAAAGGAACTTCAACATCTTCTTCTATTTCTTCAACTTCTACCTCTTCAATTTCTACTATTTCTTCTTCGTCATCCGTTTCAGTAGATTCAATTACAGTTTCTTCTATTTCCTCTTCATCTTCAACTATTTCAATAACTTCTGGTGCAGCTGGTGGTGGCGGTGGAGGTGGAGGTGTTTGTAATATCTCCGTTAATGGAATTTCTTCGTCATCTAAATCACCCATGTCAAGCGCTGCGATGTCAAAATCAATTTTATCGTATGTTTTATGATTTAATGCTAAAAAAGTAATTAACATTACAGCAGCAATACCAACAGCGTAATAAAACGAGCTGTTTTTTTTAATATCTGCTTTAGGATTTTTCTTTAGTTCCATTTTGCTTTAATTTATAGATGCTAAAATAACCAAATAATAGGGACTTACACAACTATTTAACTGATTTTAACTCCTTATATTTTTTGATTTGATACAGAAAAACCACTGCTAACAGTATGCCAACGGTATTTGCCAACACATCATTCACATCGCCAAATCGGAATTCAGTAAATAGTTGCTGAGAAATTTCAATGCTTACTCCTACAAAAAAAGCTAGTACCGACGTTTTTATAACATCCTTAACAATTGATTCCCTATACTTTAAGCCCACAAAATAAGCAAACCAAACTAATGTGAAAATAAAATAGATACCAAGATGAACTAACTTATCAAAATTATTAACTGTAATTTTTACAGGGCTTTGAACCTTTACCAAACTAATAACGTACACAAAAATTGTGTACGTTATTGCTATTAAAAATAATTTATGCTTACTAAGCACCTACTAATTCTTTGTACGCTGTTACCGATAACAACTCTTCTAATTGAGAAACATCACTAACCTTAACTTTAACCATCCAACCAGCTCCATAAGGATCTGTATTTACTTTTTCTGGCTCATCTTCCAACGACTCATTAAACTCAATGATTTCCCCTGCAACTGGCAGGAATAAATCAGAAACCGTTTTAACTGCTTCAACAGTTCCAAAAACCTCTTCTTGCTCTAAAGTTTCGTCCAAAGTATCTACTTCAACGTAAACAATATCACCCAATTCTTTTTGAGCAAAATCTGTAATACCAATTGTTATTACATCACCATCAACCTTAATCCACTCATGGTCTTTTGTATATTTTAATTCTTCTGGAAAATTCATTGTATTGTTGTTTAATAATTTCTAATTGTTTGCAAAACTAATTTTTAGTTCTGATTAATCAAACTTAATGTTAATTTTTTCTAATTAATTACCAAAATTGTACCTCAGAGTAAACCCTCCACGCATTGTTGTTTGTGGGAAAGATGTTGAAATTTCTGATTCTGAAAATGTATAATCAAAATAAAACAATGTTGTGAAATTCTTACTCAATGCATAATCAGCCTTGAAAGTTCCACTCCATAATTTTTGTCCTGCAGTAATTTGATTGTTATCAATATCTAAATAACGTACAATTGTTTTGTTATTACGTAATGATACATCAAGTTTAAAGTTTAAGTCACCAGATAGGGTTTGCTTTTTTCCTGTCAGGCTAGTTTTAAATTTTAAATCTTTAATCCTGTACCCAAGTCCTAAAATATATTCTCTTCCTTTTATCTCTGTCAACAAGCCATTATCCAAACTCAATGACAACGCTCTGTCTTTTTTAATTTCAGCACTCAATTTAACTGAGTTTTTCATTTCCATGTCAATTTTAAATAACGGACTAAATTGCTCTGTTAGGTTTACATTTGAAAGTACTGTTTCACTTTTAAAATTACCTGCTTGATCCACATTATTACTAGGATCCGCTTGCAGTTCCAAATTTGTTCTAAATTGATTAACCGTATAACCTGCTTTATATCCATGCGCTATAGAGAAACGTTTAAAGTTAGCCTTAAACCATTTCATTTGCATCAACCCAGTATACTTTAACGACCAATTTGGTAATGGAATATCTCTAAACACTCCCGTTTTTTCTTTACTAACATCTTTCCCCGAGTAAGCAGCTAAGAACGCTGGCAATAACACTTGTTGACTTGTTTTACCAAAACCGTTAGGATACCCTTCAGAATCTAAATTAGCTGGATTACTCACATCAATTCCTGCTTGTCTTGCCAAACGAAAAGCGACATCTTTCCTATTCGACTTAAACGTATCAAATGTTCCAGATCCAGTTTCATCACTTTTAGTGAATGCTGTTTTTATTAAAATTGTGGATATATTAAAGTTTCCAAACGTGCTTGGTGTTAAAGCTTCATATTGCCCGTTTAAGCCATCAGAGTTTGCTCCATTAATTCTGTAATTTTCCGTATAATTATGCTGATACGTTCTATTTGCATTTAAGTCAATCTTTAGTTTTTTTATAGGCTCAAGATTTGCTGTAATATTTAATTGTTTATTTATTGAACTCGTAAATTGCTCATTAAAATCAGGATACAATGTTAACCATCCTTTTTTAGCAGCCTCATAACGTAATTCATCAGATTGTGTTCCAAAAGTGTAGCCTAACGAAGGTTTTAAAGTACCAAAGAACCCTACATCATTTGTGTATCCAGGAACATAACTACCACTGTTTTCTGTATATTTTACTTGTATTTTTTTAACAGAAGTAAGCATACCAACTCCAAAATTAAATAGTTTATTAGAGATACTCGCCTTTGGTTTTTTTCTAGATTTAGATTTAATCTCCTTTAAGTCTTCAGTTAAAGATGCTATTTTTTTATCTACCTTTAATTGCTTACTTTCAGATAAAGAATCTTTTGCTTTGAAGCGTTCTAACTTTTTAGTCTTTCTATTTTTTTTAGGTCTTAACGCTTTAGCATATGTTCTTTTAAAGTTCTTTTTCTCTAATCCGACATACTTATAAAACTTCTTCATATCTAAAGAAGATGTTAAATCATGTGTTTGTCCGTTTTGAACTGAGTTCCCTAAATTAAATGTCCTTCCAGTATCCACACCAAACTCATCTTGCTCAGCAATTGCAGTTAATGCGTCAGATCCTTTTTGCCATTGAAAATCTCCCGTATACGAGTACGTAGATTTCAAGAAACTTAGCATAGGCAATTTATCTAGCGGTAAATCATAATTCAATTGAAACTGTTGTGAGTGTAGATTAGGGTCACCTGTTTCAAAAAAGCCGTCCCAAACTGTGTTATCTTGATCGATTACACCAGATTTAGTAATGTAGTTTTTAATAATATTATTACGTGTAGCAGAGAAATTAAATCGTAATTTATTAGTTAAATTATGCTGTATATTATATTGCCAGTCAAACATATAATTACGTTTATACAAATCAGGCAATGGAATACTACCTGTGGTACTATTCACCTCTCTAAATCGTTGTTTGTTATATAGTCTTGAGACGTTTGAATTAAAAGAAATATTTGAAGGCAACAAATTGAAATTTACATCTTTTAATATTTTGTAATACTTACTTCTATTTGTGAACTTCATATTCTTTAAAGGCTCAATAGTTTTCTCAGGGAACCCAAATCCATACGTTAGTCCTGCACGGACATTTTGCTCTAAATAATTTTGTACTTCATAATCACGATGATCTACTTGATTATATGAGTATGATGCTGCAAAGTTTTCAACATCATAAACTCTTGGTTTCGCTTCACCTGTACGTTCTTTCCTAACGCCAATAAAGTTTATACTTTTCCTTTTTGTAAAGTCTTCTGCTCTTTCTCTATAGAAATCTTCATTATCAGGATCTTGATCAATAATCGATTGCAATTCAAGATCTTGATACAAGGGATCATATTTAGGAGTAATAATCTCTTCTCCTATTCCATAATTAAAGGGTATTTTAATCCCCCATTTTTTAGGTAACAACTGTCCGATATTTAAATTTGTTACTACGTCATACTGCTTTACATCATCTCTACTTCTTTCATTAGGACCTTGCTCAAGAGAACCAAACCCAATAGTGCTTCGTTTACCTGAAGCAGAAACTGTTGCGAAGTCAGCTATATTAGCGTCAGCACTTAGTAATGCTGCCCAACCACCTTTGTTATCCATATCAGACAAACGCAACTCATTAAACCATACTTCTCCAGAAACGGTTTGTGGAGCTTGTGAAGGGTCAATATTACTTTTTACCCCAAGCATTAAATTACGAATACTTCCTATACTTGGATTCCCCTTAATTGAAACCCTGTACCTAATATTATCTCCAATATTGGTATTAGGTAAACCATCAACATCTAAATTTAAATATTCCACAAAACTACCGTCTTCTGAAACATCAAAGTACCTCACATTTGTAGCGATACCTGAAGTTGTTATTCCGGAAGCTTTAATTTGTTTTAAAACACTCAACTCTAAATCAATTTCATTTTCTGTAGGCCAAACTTCCGTTGCCGACACACTTGCAACTGAAGATCTTAAAGGCACTTCAATTTGATAATAGTTATTGGTTAAATCGCCTCCCATTCTCAGGAATGCAGCCAGTTCTCTATCTCCCAATATTTCTGTATCAGAAAAATTCTCTGCATGAATAAACATTTTCATTTTTTTAAACTGCAGCATATCAATGCTAATATTTTTATATACTGCTCTGGAATCTTTAACTTCTAAATCACTCACACGAACTGATAATGATTGCTCATTTTGACGCAAGACTGTGTTATTACTAAATAATTCCTCTAATTCAATACCTGGAGGCATTACATAACCAGGATTTTGTTGCGTATTCACTGCTCCAACTTCAAAAGAAGTAGGGTCAGCTAACGGATCATCTGTTCCTTCTAAGGATTGTGTATAGGTTCTCCAATCGCCTCGTACTAAATCCAAGGTTCCGAAACGAATTACTACTTCCTTTTCAAACTCACTTAAAAACATACGCATGAATCTAACCGATCTAAAATCACTTATTCCATTAACTGCTTGCGCATGTGTTCCTCTTAATGGAACTCTAAATTGAATCCATCGCACTCCTTTTGTTGTTCCGTTTGGCAGCGTTACATTTCGTGTTTTAACATCTCTAACAAAATTTGACGCTAAATCCATTCCTGGAGTAATATCTATTTCATATTGATAATAACTATCAATAGTATTCATAGTATTATCCCTATTTAAATCCTCTACATCTGGCAAAGTAGTTGAACCTCTATTGGTATCCGTTACGCTCACAGGCGAGTTTCCTTCTGTACCGTTATAATTATAATAACGCTCTAATACCGTTCCTGGTGTATTTAAATAATACACATAATTATCTCCCGAAGGGTCACTTGATGATGCATTATTTGTATAAATAACTCCTTCATTACCATCACTTAATCCATCTAACCCAACATCTTGATTTGTTCTTCCTACTCCTTCGGAATCGAATGCATAAATCAATGCCTGGTTAGTTGGCACCTTACCCCAATCGGTAGGAGTGGTGTTACTTGTTGATCCATCTTCTGGCAATCCATTTTCATATTGCTTACGACCATCGCGTAAAACATCTTCAGAAATACTTCCTAAATTGATCGTTAACTTCCCTCCTGTTGATGCAATTTCTACATTGTCATAATACGGATCTTGAACCCAAAACTCCATAAACTCAACATTTGATTGCTCAAAATCCGTAGTAGTTAATTGCCTCGTAATTCCTGCCCAGTTATTTGTAGGGTTAGTTTGTATATTAGCATCTGATGCATTATTATAAGGTCCACGTTGATTAGGATAATACGCTAAATCCAAGGTTTGCAATACGGTAGTTTGACCAGTAGCAATATCTTGATCTATTACTTCATTGATAAAAACCCTTCTAGTTGCTAATGTAGAAATATCATCATCAGAAACTCCTGAAGGCTTATTATTACTATAGAAAATTGGATCAACACCATACCAAGCCAACTTTGCTCGTCTGAATCCCTCGTCTAAAATACCGGATTGTACAGGTACACTTAATGAATTATCAAGTCCTTTCCCTCTTGGAATACTAGCTAGTTTCCATGACAAAGGCGCTTTTAAATCAATTGCTGATTGTGACGCTTCAAAATCATCAATATATGTAGTTGCTTCACCGTTTTGTTGTGTTTGTTTTGGTGAGCCTGGTAATAAATATGCAAACTCTCCACGAACGGATAAATTAGAAGGAACATCAGTATCAATATTTGGCAACTTATTCACTAAGCGCGTTAAAAAAGGAACTTCTGTAGAATAGTTTCCGTTAAAACCAACAATTGTATTATTTATTGGTTCGTAGCCTAAATTAGCTTTTTGAGTTAATGGCTTTTCTCTTAAATTTAAAAATGTTCCTCCAATTTGGAAATTATCATTGAATTTATGTTCTACGTTAATTCCTGCAAATCGTTTTGATTGTTGCCCAAATACGGAATTGTTCTCTACTGATATATCAATTGGCGTTCCAGATGCTTTTAAAGCTTCGTCTAAAATTTGCACTCTTCCTAATTGATAATCTACAGTATAATCAACGCCTTCTACTAGTTGTCTTCCCCCTGCAGTTACAGTTACAGAACCTCTTGGCACATTAAATGCTCCTATAGATATTCCTCCACCTCCAGTAGACTTATAGCGTCCTTTTAATTGAAATTTATTTTTTTCAGCATCTTCAGCTGCTATTGTTTTAGTTGATGTATATAGGTTTTTATATACATACTTTTTTTGATTTTCATTATAGGTTAGTAGTTCTGTTTCCGTAATATCCACATCATCATCATAAACCTCCGTAGTATTTGCACGAAGTTTATCAAACAGGTATTCCCCAAACGGTTCTACTTTAGTAAAGAAAACACTTCCATTATCCGTATTTACAGTAATTCCTGGATAGAAATCGAAAAATCCATCCCCCCCTTGTTGCGGATCATTATTAGCATTTAATTTATCTAAATCAAAAACCTGTAATAATGTGGTTAATTCAACATCGGATGGTAACGGTGTTCCAGGAACTTCAGTAATATAGTTTACCGGAGAAGGATCCGTATACAATATATCCAACTTAAATGACTCTTGACTTAGCTGATACGCGCCTAAGCTATACACGTTTTTCATCATTAAATCCCAAACTGGTTCTGAAACATTAGTCAAATTACTCTTCAGCATTTTAAGCACCAAAGATTGGTTTGTTACTAAAACATCTCCTGTACTTGTATCGGTAACAGCTGTAGTAGCATCAACTCCATCAGTTGCAAATTCCCCAACTTGAAATACCTGACCACCTACCGTAAACTGGTAAGCGACAGCCAAAACTTCATCATTAGTTAGTCGTTGATTTAAAGAAAGATACCCTAACTGAGCATTGTAATTATATTCTGAGTTTTCAATTAATTTTCTAGCATTTTCTAATTTTGAATAATCTGTCCCTTCACTTACTATACTTGATAGCGCGCCAAAACCAGTTTGAACAGTTGCTATGTCTCTAATTTGTGTTGTTAATACCGATCCAGAACCAATAGTTTCTGGATTTAGATTATTGTTTCCGTTATCAGGATAAGAATTTGCCCCAGCAGTAACTGTTACCGCTGATTCTCCTATATTTGTAACCTCTCCTAAATCCTGTAAGGCTACAATATTCCTAACATTATTTATTGTATTATTCCTGTTTGTTACCCAAACTTCTAAACGCGTAATTTGAACATTCGATCGTATTAACGGATACTCTTCTAAAGCATTATCATAATTGTTTCTAAAATATTGTGACAAGAAAAAGTGCCTACTTTCATCATAATCTAACGCAAATAACTCAAATTCTTCTAGCGTACCACCACCTTCAGCCGTAACACTTTTACGCTCTGATTTTTGTTCAGAATAAACTGCTGTAACAGTTGTTTTACCAAATTGCAATTCTGTTTTTACTCCAAACAAACTTTGAGCCCCAGTAATTAAGGTACTGTTTAAAGGCATGCTAACATTACCTACTTCTATTTTTTTGATAATATCATCCTCGGTTGGCGTGTATTCTAATTTTATTTGATTTTGAAAATCGAATACTGATTCCGTGTCATAATTAGCCGTAATCTGTAATCGTTTCCCAACTTTACCTAGCAAACTCAAACTAATTTGCTGATCAAAATCAAATGTAAAACTAGATTTATTTTCTGGTGATAATACAGGGTTATCTTGTTTTGAATACAAAAAACCAATGTCCATTGAAACATATCCTTGCGGAATAACCTCTATGGTATTTCCTCCAAAAACAGATTCAAAAAAACTAGAGTTTACATAAAATTCTGGGAGGAGATTTTTTTGAGCATCTTTAGCCCCTTCTTTTTTCCCTTCAAGCGCATCAAGTTTTGTTTTGTAATACCCTTTCATGTATTCTTGCAAAACTAGCTTTTCGTATTCCTTTGGAGTAAGAATCACAGGGTAATTGATATTAAAATCACCTATCGACTCTGTATAAATATACCTGTCCGTAAACGGATCATAAGTGTATTTAGATGTAATACTTGTAGGATTAGGCACATTTAATTGCCCTAAATTATATCCTGTTTGTGGTTGTATAATTGAATCATTCGCTATTGGATCCTGTGCAAACATAATTGCAGAAACAAAAACTAATACCCCAAAAATTCGTTGCGCTAAAATGCTCATTATCTTTTCTTACTTAACTCATTTTACAAACTCTTTAATGCTAACTTGATAATTGTTTCAACCGTTGCATCAGGTGTTGTACTTACTATTTTATTACAAACTCTTTCAGCTTGCTTCCTTTGGTATCCTAAAACCTCTAAAGCAGATAACGCTTCTTCTTTGTTTGTATTGTTTAAAGTACCAGAAACTTCGTCTATTCCGAACACTTTTAACACTTTATCTTTTAAATCTAATATTACTCGTTGTGCTGTTTTTGCTCCAATCCCTTTAATAGACTGTATTGTAGCCACATCTGCCACAGCAATTGCTTGTTGTATTTGTTTGGGAGAAAGAGATGATAGCATTACTCTTGCCGTATTTGTCCCAATTCCAGAAACAGATATCAACAACCTAAACAATTCTCGCTCAGCCTTTTCCATGAAACCGAATAACGTATGTGAATCCTCTTTAACTTGAAGGTGCGTATATATTTTTAAAAAATCACTCGTTGGTAATAATGAAAAAGTATGCATTGAAATATTTATTTCATAACACACACCATTACAATCCACAACAACGTTGGTAGGATTTTTCTCTATTAATTTTCCTTGTATTTGAGTTATCATTTTTTTTAAATCAAAATCAATCACCTCTAGCATACAGCCGAGATTGGGATTACTATTCTTTCATATGCAAAAACTAACTTTGTCATCAAAAAAGCCTTGCAAATTAAATTCAAAAATACACTTTTTTTACCAACATTTATTACCCGTTATATTTTAAGCATTTTCCATACTTTCTTTCTGTTGTGCATCTACAACTGCAACAGCTGCCATATTAACCATTTCCTCTACTTTTGCTCCTAATTGCAATACATGAACTGCTTTATTCATCCCCATTAAAATAGGCCCAATTGACTCTGCTTTATTTAGTTCTTTCAACATTTTATACGAAATGTTTGCTGCATCTAAATTTGGAAAAACTAAGGTATTTACTTTCTTTCCTGCTAATTTAGAAAATGGAAAATTCTCACTTAACATTTCTGAATTTAACGCGAAATCCATTTGTAATTCTCCATCAACTACTAAGTCTGGGTAATATTTATGTAAATAGGCTACCGCTTGCGCCACTTTTTCTGACGATTCATGGTCAGACGAACCAAAGTTTGAATAGGACATCATAGCCATAATTGGCTCCATACCAAACAACTGTACGGTTCTGGAGGTCATTCTTGCAATTACTGCTAACTCTCTTGCTGTTGGATTTATATTTATTGAGGTATCTGACAAAAACATCGGCCCTCTTTCTGTCATCATTAAATTTGTTGCCGCTACTCTTGATACACCTTTTGCCATACCAATAAGTTCTAACATTGGTTTTAATACCGTAGGATAACTTCTGGAATACCCTGTAATCAACGCGTCTGCTTCTCCCTCATTTACCATCATTGCCGCGAAATAATTGCGCTCTCGCATCCATTTTTTAGCTTCTAAGAGCGTCTTTCCTTTTCTTCTTGATTTTTCCCAGTAACTTTTAGCATAACGCTCTCTTCGCTCTGCTTCTTTATCTATTTTGGGGTCAATAATCATTACCTCTTCATCAAAGCCAATTTCTGATTTTAACTCTAAAATAATCTCTCTATTTCCTAATAAAATTGGCGTACCAATTCCTTCTTCGAACACAATTTGCGCAGCCTTCAACACATCTAAATGATCGGCCTCTGCAAATATAATTCGTTTAGGGTCTGACTTGGCTCTTCGATGAATTAATCGAACTAATTTATTATCGGAACCCAAACGTTGCATTAATTCTTCTTCGTACTTGGACCAATCCTCAATTGGGTTGGTAGCTACACCTGAATCCATTGCTGCTTTTGCAATTGCTGGTGGAATTTGAGAAATTAACCTAGGATCAAATGGTTTTGGAATTATATAATCTTTCCCAAAAACTAATTTTGTTTCTCCATATGCAATATTTACTTGTTCAGGAACTGGGGTTTTAGCTAAATTAGCAATTGCATGAACTGCTGCTAGCTTCATTTCTTCATTAATTTTCGTTGCACGAACATCCAATGCTCCACGGAAAATAAATGGAAAACCTAATACGTTATTCACTTGGTTAGGATGGTCGGACCTTCCTGTGGCCATAATAATATCGTCACGAGTATCTATCGCAATATTATATGCAATTTCTGGAGTTGGGTTTGCCATAGCAAATACAATAGGGTCATTTGCCATAGTTAAAAGCATTTCAGCTTTTAATATATTACCTACCGATAATCCTAAAAACACATCCGCATTTTTCATTGCATCAGCAAGTGTTGTACCTTCTTTCCCTGAAGTGAATTTTAATTGTAGATCGAACAAATCCGTCCTCCCTTTATGTAAAACACCTTCCACGTCAAACATGGTAATGTTTTCATATTTAGCTCCTAGACGCACATATAAGTTTGCACAAGATATTGCTGCCGAACCAGCTCCTGATATAACTATTTTTACTTTTGATATTTCTTTTCCTGCAATTTCCAAAGCATTTAACAATGCTGCGGAAGAAATGATTGCGGTACCATGTTGATCGTCATGCATTACTGGAATATCCAACTCAGCTATTAACCTTCTTTCTATTTCAAAAGCTTCTGGAGCTTTTATATCTTCTAAATTAATCCCTCCGAAAGTAGGCGCTATATTTTTAACTGTTTCTACAAAAGAATCTATATCTTTAGTATCAACTTCAATATCAAAAACATCTATATCTGCAAAGATTTTAAACAATAATCCCTTCCCTTCCATTACTGGTTTTGAAGCTAAAGGACCAATATCTCCTAAGCCTAAAACTGCTGTTCCGTTGGTAATTACTGCGACAAGATTTCCTTTTGCAGTATAGCGATACGCGTCTTCTGGGTTCTTTTCAATTTCTAAACAAGGTTCTGCTACACCTGGAGAATATGCTAACGCTAAGTCACGTTGTGTCGCATATTTTTTTGTTGGTACTACTTTTATTTTCCCGGGTACAGGTTTTGCATGATAAATTAATGCCTCATGCCTCATTCTTTTTTTACTCATAACTAATTATTAGTATAATTACACAAAGTTATACCTATGTTTCAATTATGAAAGTTTTCCTGAATTTATTTTTTAAGAAAAGAGATATTACGTTCCAATCCAGCAAATTTTGTTCTTTTAACTGCTGATTTCTGAAACACTTTAGCAAACACTTCTTCAGTTATCTCTTCCCAATCCTTCTTATTCATATGTAACAAATCAGCCTTAGGAGCAAACAAAGGTTCGTTGTGTGGTTTTGAAAACTTATTCCAAGGACACACATCCTGACAAATATCACAGCCGAACATCCAATTATCAAACTGCCCTTTGAATTCAGTAGATATACTCTCTTTTAATTCTATTGTAAAATAGGAAATACACTTGCTACCATCCACGGTATTATTAGGGAGAATTGCTTCGGTTGGGCAAGCATCAATACATTTTGTGCAAGTTCCGCAATGATCCGTCATTGGAGTATCATAATCCAACTCCATATCGATTACTAATTCTGATAAGAAAAAGAAAGAGCCTTGTTGTTTTTGAAGTACTAAAGAATGTTTCCCCTCCCATCCTAAACCTGCTTTTTTTGCCCAAGAGCGCTCCATCACAGGAGCGGAATCAACAAAAGCGCGACCTTGAACATCACCTACTTTCTCTTTAATAAATATTGACAGTTCTTTTAATTTTGCTTTTATTACATGATGGTAATCTTGTCCATATGCATATTTGGCTATTTTATAGGAATCTTCATCTTGCAATTTTTCTGGATAATAATTATAACTTAGTGAAATAACCGACTTTGCGTCATCAACTAACAAACGAGGATCCAATCGTTTATCAAAATGATTTTCCATGTATTTCATTTCTCCATGAAAATTATTTTTTAACCAGCTTTCTAATCTTGGAGCTTCTTCTTCTAAAAACCCAGCTTTAGAAATACCACATGACAAAAACCCGAGACGCAATGCTTCGGTTTTTATCAGTTGTGTATGTATTTCTTTTAAACCCATAAATAGCCTTCAAAAATAACGAAAATTGATAGAACTTGTTTATAATTGTTTGCTTGACAAGTTTAGCTTATTTATTAATCTTTATAATTTCTTGAATTTAATAATTGCTGATTTTGGTTTCAAGGTTATTAAAGGATTAATTTCAATTTTACTCAGGGATTCTAGCTCATAATTTTTAATTACTTCAGCCAGTGTTAGCATCATTTCATACATCGCAAAATTATTTCCGATACACATTCGTGGTCCTGCGCCAAACGGAAAATAACTGGCTGAATATTCTTTTTTATTATCATCTTGAAAACGATTTGGATCAAACACTTCTGGATTACTCCAATAGTCTTGATGCCTATGCATTTCATAATAAGACAATAACACTTGTGTATTTTTTGGGATTTTCACTCCATTACATTCATCATCCTCTAAACTCAATCGATCTGAAAAATAGGCTGGCGGATACAATCGCAAGGTTTCTTCAATGCATTGTTTGGTATAGGTCAGATTTTGAATACTACTTAGAATATCATTTGGATCAAACAAACGTGCTTCTTCTCTTATTTTTTTTTGAATAGTTGCATCTTGAGCTACTAATTGTAAAGAAAAAGTCAATGCATTAGAAGTTGTTTCATGACCTGCTATAAACAAAATAAGAATCTCGTCAATCAATTGCTTATTAGTCATTGCAGAACCGTCTTCATATCGTGAATCTAGCAACATCTGGAGTAAATCATCTGGAGTAGAATTGCTATCCTTCCGCTCTTGAATGATTTCTAATAAAATCACTCTTGCTTCTACACTTAATTGTTTCGCTCTTTGTAAACTACCATTGAGCTTATACCACCACTTTTTAAACGGCTGCCTCAATTCCTTAATCAGCATTTCCTGAATACCTTCTGTTATTTCTTGAAGTCGGTGAATTTTATTTTCTTTATCAATATAGCTGAATAATGATTTAGCAACTACATTAAAAGCTAAATCGTTCATGATAGGAAAAACATCTAGTGTTTTATTTCCTGAAATTTCCTGAAGCTGTAATTTGATTTCTGAGAACATTATTCCCATTAAGCTTTCTAATTTCTTTTTATGAAAAGCGGGTTGAATCAATCTTCGCTGTTGTAACCAATAATTACCATTGGCAGTTAACAAACCATTACCTATATATTTAGCTAGGTAATGTGTTTGAAGTTCTGACTTAATGTAGTTTTTATTATTTTTCTGCAGTATGTGTTTCGCTAAAACAGGATCTCTAGAAAAAATAATAGGGTTTCCTTTTCCTAAACTAATCGAAAAACTATTTCCATATTTTGTAAAATTGGCATGATGAAAAGGCAACGGATTCTTTAAAATACTTGCAGTATTAAGTAGTACCTTAAGGAAAGATACTTTATGAAGTGTACTATTATTCATAAGCTAAATTATAATTTTTAAAACACCCATTATTACATTAAAAGAGATTGCATGTTTGAAAACAAAAAACACCGTGTCTGATTCAGTTATTCTTTCTTGTGAAATCATTCACAATTTCACTCAACCTATCCTAAAATAATCCTCCTTGAATATCTCCTCTAACCTTACCCAAATGTTTATAAGCTAACTCCGTAACTTCTCTTCCTCTAGGTGTACGAATCAAGAATCCTTGTTGGATTAAAAATGGCTCATACACTTCCTCTATAGTTTCTCCACTTTCAGAAACAGCAGTTGCCAATGTAGTAATACCTACGGGACCACCTTTAAATTTGTCGATTAAGGTTGTTAAAATTTTATTATCCATTTCATCCAACCCATGCGCATCTACATTCAATGCTTTAAGAGCGTATCTTGCTATTTCTATATCTATTTTACCATTCCCTTTTATTTGAGCAAAATCACGAACTCTACGTAATAACGAGTTTGCAATACGAGGGGTACCTCTGCTTCTACCTGCAATTTCAATTGCCGATTCGATATCAATAGGCACTTTTAAAATTTGTGCACTACGCTCTACTATAGTTGATAATAATTCTGTTTTATAATACTGTAAACGTGACTGAATACCAAAACGTGCACGCATAGGCGCCGTAAGTAATCCTGAACGAGTTGTTGCGCCAATTAATGTAAATGGATTCAAATTAATTTGAACCGTCCTAGCATTTGGGCCTGACTCAATCATGATATCAATTTTATAGTCCTCCATTGCGGAATATAAATACTCCTCTATAATAGGACTCAATCGATGAATTTCATCAATAAACAGTACATCTCGCTCTTCTAAGTTAGTTAACAAACCAGCTAAATCCCCTGGTTTATCCAACACAGGACCTGATGTTACTTTTATCCCAACTCCTAATTCATTCGATAAAATATACGCTAAAGTAGTTTTCCCTAAACCTGGAGGCCCATGAAATAACGTATGATCCAATGCTTCATCACGCAAGTTTGCTGCTTGAACGAATATTTTTAAATTTTCTAACACTTGATCCTGTCCAGCAAAATCATCAAAGGATAGTGGTCTTAACGCTCTATCGACATCTAATTCTTCCGGATTATAATTTTCGTTTGTTGGGTCTAGATTTTCGTTCATAGTATTCAAACAGACAATAGCTGATTAATTATTGAGTGATTGTAAAAATAACAAAAATCTACTTGATGCATGTTGCAACTTAATTAAAAAGTAATAATAAGACCTCTTATTCTAAAAACTAAATAGTAAAAAAACAGCTCTAGTAACAATACCATCCTTAAAAACAAAAACAATATCAATCGTCCCGTTTCACAACACAACAAAGCCTTTTCACAACTAAAAAAAGCACTTAAAAGTAATTTAATACTCTTTTGTCAATTTTATAAATTTTCATTTATTCAAAAATTAACATTAAAAACACCTTAATCATCAATATTTTACAGTAAACATCCTACAATTAACAACAAAACAATTCACAGATATTAACATATGATAAAATCGACGAAACACACTTTAACATATTGATTTATAAAGTAGTAGGAACTACATTTGTAAGGCTGGAATTTAAGAGAGCATATTGGGGAGAATTAAATTATATAAAGTAAACTAATCATGAATACCAAGAACATTATCCTTACTGGAGTTTTATTTTTATTAATTGGAAGTGTACATGCAACTGACAAAAATACTAGTAAGAAAAACATTGACAAAAAAGCTTGTAGATATGTTTTACAACGCATTGCTGTGATACAGGAGTTTCACAGCTTAGAAGAAGGATACGGCGTTGAATTAACTTCAGCAAGTAACTTTCTTGAAAAAATCACAAAGATAAAATCTAAATCAGGATATAGTTACGAAACTATTGGAGAAACTGAAAATAACGATCTTAAAACTTGGAAAAACTGGTTTAATGAAAACAAACATTTATTACACTGGGATAGAAAAACAAAAACTGTTGTTATAAATTAATAAATAATTAACTTCTTATTTTAAAGGGCTTCATATTATGGGGTCCTTTTTTTTTGTCATCATAAATCAACTATCTAATACTAATATTACAATTCAAAAAATGACCGATACAAATAGTTTGTTTTACGCTTCCAAGCCGACTACTTAAGTGTATTTGGCATGACTCGTTAGAAATAACAGAACACTATTCGCTTCAATAATTAGATCACAACTATAGCATTAACAGCAAAACCTATTAGAGCCATTAATTCTCTTCATTGTTCCAGATCATGTTTGTTAAATTAATTAAACGCACCATAAAAGTTATAGTTCATATTATGATATCCTAAAACATAAAATTGATAAAACAAAAAGTCCCTTTCTAATTATAGAAAGGGACTTTTAAATATCTCGGGATTTCTTATTTCAAGGGAATTCTAGTGATGTAATTCTTCTTCTCCTGGTTTCATAGGAACATTTTGCGGAACAAAATCTTCATCATGTCCTGGTTTACTATAGTCATAAGACCAACGGTGAACTTCAGGAATATCTCCTGGCCAGTTACCATGCATATGCTCTACTGGAGTAGTCCATTCTAAAGTATTAGATTTCCAAGGATTTTGAGGTGCTTTTTCTCCATTAAAAATACTATTAAAGAAGTTATATAAAAATACAAGCTGTCCAAACCCTGTAATTAGAGCAAAAATAGTAATGATAACATTAATATCCGTTAAATCATCAAATATCGGGAAGCTCGTGTTGTTATAGTAACGACGTGGCAAACCTGCAAGTCCTGTAAAGTGCATTGGATAAAATACCCCGTAAGCACCTACTGCAGTAATCCAGAAGTGTAAGTATCCTAATTTTTTACTCATCATTTTACCGAACATTTTAGGGAACCAATGATATACACCTGCCAGGAATCCATAAACTGCTGTTACACCCATTACCAAGTGAAAATGCGCTACAACAAACATCGTATCGTGAACGTTAATATCTAAAGTACTATCACCTAAAATGATTCCTGTTAAACCTCCTGAAACGAACGTAGAAACTAAACCAATTGAAAATAACATTGCAGGATTAAACTGTAAGTTACCTTTCCATAAAGTAGTAATATAATTAAATGCTTTTACCGCTGATGGTATTGCAATTAATAAGGTAGTAAATGTAAATACCGATCCTAAAAATGGATTCATACCAGAGATAAACATATGGTGACCCCATACGATACATGATAAGAATGCGATTGCTAAGATTGATGCAATCATAGCACGGTAACCAAAAATTGGTTTACGTGAGTTTGTTGCTATAACTTCAGATGTAATTCCTAATGCTGGTAATAATACGATGTATACTTCAGGATGTCCTAAAAACCAGAATAAGTGTTCAAACAATACTGGTGATCCACCTTGGTAATGCAATACTTCACCGTTAATGAATATATCAGATAAGTAGAAAGAAGTACCAAAACTTCTATCCATTATTAATAATAATGCTGCTGAGAATAATACCGGAAACGATACAACTCCAATAATTGCAGTTACAAAGAACGTCCATATTGTTAATGGCAAACGCGTCATTGTCATTCCTTTTGTACGCAAGTTGATTACCGTTACAATGTAATTTAATGATCCTAATAATGAGGAAGCAATAAATATAGCCATTGATACTAACCATAACGTCATTCCCATTCCTGAACCAGGAATAGCTTGTGGCAATACTGATAATGGAGGGTAAATTGTCCAACCTGCTGATGCTGGTCCAGCTTCAACAAATAATGAAATTACCATGATTATACTTGACAAGAAGAATAACCAATAAGACACCATGTTTAAGAATCCTGATGCCATATCTCTAGCACCAATTTGTAATGGGATTAATAAGTTACTAAACGTACCACTAAGTCCTGCTGTAAGTACAAAGAATACCATAATAGTACCATGAATAGTTACCAATGCTAAATAAGCATCCGCATCTAAAACTCCACCTGGAGCCATTTTACTACCCAAAAGGATTTCCATTATTTTAAATGGTTCTTCTGGCCATGCTAATTGTAATCTGAAAAGCATTGACATTGCAATACCGATAATTCCCATGAATATACCAGTAATCAAGTATTGCTTCGAGATCATTTTATGATCTATACTAAAGATATATTTAGTAATGAATGTCTCTTTGTGGTGTCCGTGATCGTCTTGTGACATAACTTTATATATGGTTATATAATTTTATAATTCTAGTTAATTAGTTTCCTGCTACTGTAATAATGTCCTTAGCTTTTTGCTGAGTTTTCATCCAAGAAGCATAGTCTTCAGGAGTATCAATCACTATTTTCATTTGCATATTGTAGTGTGATTTTCCACAAATTTTATTACATAATAACAAGTAATCAAATACATAATCTTCCTCTTCTAAATCTTCACCTGCTTTCCTACGTTCAGCTCTTAAAGCATTAATTTTAGCAATTTTAGCGATGATTTTTTCATCCTTACGCATATCTACAGTAGTTACTGTTGGAATGAATGAAAATTCAGTTACCATACCAGGAACACAGTTCATTTGTGCTCTAAAGTGAGGCATGTATGCTGAATGCAACACGTCTTGCGAACGAATTTTAAAATGCACACGTGTACCTGCTGGTAAGTGTAACTCTTTAGTAATAACATCATCAGCATAATTTTTATCTGAAGTGTCTAATCCTAATACATTTACTGCATCATAGTCAATTAAACGAACGTTAGCATCACCTAAAGTTTTATCCGCCCCTGCATAACGTGCAGTCCAGTTAAACTGTTGTGCATATAATTCAACAACAATTACATCCTCTTCATCTTCAAAGTCAAAAGACATAATGTCATTCCAACTAAATAACCCGAATAAGATTAAACCTGTTAAAACAATTACTGGAATGATAGTCCAAATCATCTCCAACTTCATATTATCTGAATAATACAATGCTTTATTACCTTCTTTACCTTGATATTTAAAGGCGAAATAGTGTAATAAAAACTGTACCATAAAGAACACAGGGAAAATGATTGCCCATGATATGTTCATTAACAAGTCATAATTAGGTCCGTGAGCCGAAGCAGGTGTTCCTAACATTACTTCACTCCAAGCGTAAAAACCGTAGAATGTAAATGCGAACATAAATACTAAGAAAGCCAACATTAAACCACCTTGGGTTTTGTTATCAGCATCATTAGCTACATCAGTATCTGTTTTTGATGCTTTATAAATTTTTACAACTTTACCTAATTGCCATAATGAAATTGCAATTAAAAGCGCTACTACTATGTATAAAAAAACTGTCATTACTTTTAATATCTAGTATTTATTAATTTTAATAATGAAAATGTTCACTCTCATGAATAAACGGGTTACGTTTAGGTACTAAAGGTGCTTTTGTTAATGCTGTAAACACAACATATATAAACAACCCTAAGAAAAATAATACTGAAGAAACTTCAGGCAATCCTATTGACCATTGTGTACCAACTGTTGCTGGCATAACCATTACATATATATCCACATAATGACCTAATAAAATTACTATACCTGCAATAACTACGAACCAGTTTACACGTTTGAAATCACTATTCATCAATACTAATAATGGGAATAAGAAATTCATAACTATCATACCAAAGAAAGGCAAGTTATAGTCTTGTATACGTGTTACGAAATACGTTACTTCTTCAGGGATATCTGCATACCAGATTAACATGAATTGAGAAAACCATAAGTAAGTCCAGAAAACACTGATACCGAACATAAATTTCGCTAAATCATGAATGTGACTGTTGTTTACTTTTGGTAAGTAATCAGTTTTACCAGACTTCAAAAATATAGTCACTAGTGCAATTACAGTAATTCCACTTACAAACATACTTGCAAATACGTACCATCCAAATAATGTACTATACCAGTGTGGGTCAAATGACATGATCCAATCCCATGACATGATAGACTCTGTATATAAAAACACTACTAAGAATCCTGCTGATAGCATGAAATTCTTTTTGAAGTACTTATTATCAGAAGCAGTATCTTGAGCTCTTGACCATTTTTTAGAAATAACCTGATAAGCAGTCCATAATGCAGCATAAATAAATGCTCTAATCATGAATGAACCACCATTTAGCCAACCTTGTTTATTATCAATTAATTTATCATATCCAACTTTAGTTGGATCTAATTCCGCATGCATCCAAGCAAACAAATGATTTCCATGGCCTATAGTAGATATTCCTAATATGATTAACATGATAACTAAACCAACTGGCAAGTAAGATGTTATTGCTTCCATTACCCTAAACAATAATGGAGACCAGCCCGCTTGAGCAGCTCTGTTAACTGCATAAAAAGCTAAGGTTCCTAAGGCAATCATCATAAAAAAGAAACATGCTACATATAATGCGGACCAAGGTTTATTTTGCAACTGACCTAATACATGTTCTAAGTGCTTTGTGTGTTCATCATCATGCGCATCAGCAGCATGTGCCGCTTTATCATTATGAGAATCTTGATGATGAGCTTCTCCATGGGCTTCAATAGCTCCGTGTGTAGCAGCTTCAGCGTCATGACCACCACCGTGACCATCTTGATGTGCTAAAATGTGTTCTACATCTTCCACCGTTGAGGGTGCCGACATAAAACCTACTATAATACCAACAGCTCCAACTACCATCAATCCGATAGCCCACAGCTTTAATTTTTTAGAAAAATCGTACATATCTATATCTTAATCTAATTTCTTATTTGGTTAAATCCGCCTTAAGCTTACTCACGTACATAGCAACTTGCCAACGTTCGTTTTCATTTAACTGACCTGCATGAGATCCCATAGAGTTTAAACCGTAATAAATAGTATGGTAAATACTACCTGTTGTGATGTCTCTATCTTTATAATTAGGAACTCCTAAAAACTTTTCGCTTTTAACAAGTCCACCATCTCCTTTACCTTTTTTACCGTGACAAACTGTACAGTAAATTCCGAATAACTCTTTACCAGTAGCTAAATTAGCTTCTGACGTTTTTAAAGGACTTACTAAACTATCTTTAGCAAAAATTCTTCCTTCTACAGTATCTGCAACTTCAAAAGGCAACCATCCTCTTTTTACTGTTCCTTCTACTGGTAATTGCGCTGCAACTCCATCATTAAATGCAGATGATTCACTATATGTTTCATATCCTACAGATTGATACATATTTGGAAAGAATTGATAGTTTGGTGCTGAAGTTTCTTGACAAGACACCATTACTAAAATTCCTACTACTGCTATTGCTTTAACTAAAACTTTCATCATAATTAGTGCTTTTCAGTTAGGTTAATTTCTACTGCACCAGTTTCTTTTAATAAAGTCTGTAATGCTTCTACATCATCTCCAGCAGGAATTTCCATAAGAAAATGATCATCCGTTGTTCTTACATCAGGGTTTTCAGCTTGTTTAAATGGCCATAACCTACTTCTCATATAAAAAGTAATTACCATTAAATGGGCTGCAAAAAACACTGTTAATTCAAACATAATCGGCACGAATGCTGGCATGTTTTCGATATAAGAAAAACTTGGCTTTCCACCAATATCCTGAGGCCAGTCTTGAATCATAATAAAATTCATCATTACTGTTGCAACACACAACCCTACTATACCATACATAAAAGCTGTAATTGCTAAACGTGTAGGTGCTAATCCCATTGCTTTGTCTAATCCGTGTACTGGAAAAGGTGTAAATACCTCTTCGATATGATAATGTGCATCCTTTACTGTTTTAACAGCATCTAACAACACATCATCGTCAGTATAAAACGCGTGAACTACTTTCTGACTACTCATGACTTTCGCTAGTTTTTTTGTATTTATCTCCTGATGATTTCAAAATAGACTTAATCTCTGCCTGTGCAATTACAGGGAATGTTCTTGCATATAATAAGAACAATACAAAGAAGAAACCTATAGTACCTATAAATATACCAATATCAACAAATGTTGGTGAGAACATTGTCCATGATGATGGTAAGTAATCTCTGTGTAAAGAAGTAACAATAATTACAAAACGCTCAAACCACATTCCAATGTTTACTACAATAGAGATGATGAAAGAGAATATGATACTTCTACGTAATTTTTTAATCCACATAAACTGCGGTGAAAACACGTTACATGTCATCATTGACCAGTATGCCCAAGCATAAGGACCTGTTGCTCTGTTTAAGAAGGCATATTGTTCGTATTCAACTCCTGAATACCAAGCCATAAATAACTCAGTAATATATGCTACACCTACAATAGAACCAGTAATCATAATTACCAAGTTCATTAATTCAATATGTTGCATTGTAATATAATCCTCAAAGTTACATACTTTTCGCATAATGATTAACAAGGTGTTTACCATTGCGAATCCTGAAAATACTGCTCCTGCAACGAAGTACGGAGGAAATATTGTTGTATGCCAACCTGGGATAATTGAAGTTGCAAAATCAAAAGATACAATTGTATGTACTGAAAGTACTAATGGTGTAGCCAAACCTGCTAATACCAAAGATACTTCTTCAAAACGTTGCCAATCTTTTGCTCTACCAGACCAACCGAAACTTACTAAAGCGTAAATTTTCTTTTGAAAAGGCTTTACTGCTCTATCACGCAACATAGCAAAATCAGGTAACAAACCAGTCCACCAGAAAACTAAGGATACCGATAGGTAAGTTGATATTGCAAATACATCCCACAATAAAGGAGAGTTAAAGTTTACCCATAGTGAACCAAATTGATTTGGAATTGGTAATACCCAATATCCTAACCATGGACGACCCATGTGAATTAACGGGAATAACCCTGCTTGTACAACGGCAAAAATTGTCATTGCTTCTGCTGAACGGTTAATACCCATACGCCATTTCTGACGGAAAAGCAGTAATACTGCTGATATAAGTGTTCCTGCGTGACCAATACCAACCCACCAAACGAAGTTAGTAATATCCCAAGACCATCCTACGGTTTTGTTTAATCCCCAAGTACCAATACCTGTAGAGATTGTGTAAATAATACATCCTACTCCCCAAAGGAAGGCTGCTAATGAAATAGAAAAGACAATCCACCAATGTTTGTTAGCACGACCTTCAACTGGTCTAGCAACATCTACTGATACATCGTGATACGATTTATTACCAGTAACTAAAGGTTTTCTTATCGGTGCTTCGTAATGAGACCCCATAACTTATACTTATTATTACTTATTAATTTTATTACTTATGCTTCGTTTGAGTTTCTCACTTTTGTTTGATATACAACATTTGGTTGCGTACCAATGTGCTCCAATAAGTGATATGCTCTATTATCATTTGCCATTTCAAAAACTTTACTATCATGGTCATTTACATCACCAAATGACATTGCTCCCGATTCACATGCGTTAGAACAAGCAGTTTGGAATTCACCATCCTTAATTGCTCTACCATCACGTTTAGCGTCAAGGATAGTTTTCTGTGTCATTTGAATACACATAGAACATTTTTCCATAACTCCTCTTGAACGTACAACTACATCTGGGTTCAATACCATTTTACCAAGATCATTGTTCATATTAAAATCAAACTCATCGTTATCATTATATAAGAACCAGTTGAAACGACGTACCTTGTAGGCACAGTTGTTAGCACAGTAACGTGTTCCTACACAACGGTTATAAGCCATTTGATTTTGACCTTGACGACCATGAGAAGTTGCTGCTACTGGACAAACTGTTTCACATGATGCGTGATTACAGTGTTGACACATTACAGGTTGGAAAACCACTTGTGGGTTTTCCGCTGGATTTTCTAATTCTGCAAATTCAGATAAAGAACTTCCTAATCCAGAAATGTTATCTTTTTTCTCAACATCACCAATAAATGAATCTTGAGAAGAGTAATATCTATCAATACGCAACCAGTGCATATCTCTTGATCTACGCACTTCTGACTTACCAACTACAGGAACATTATTCTCTGCATGACAAGCAACTACACAAGCACCACAACCGGTACATGAATTCAAGTCGATTGACAAGTTAAAATGATGACCAATTGTACGATCAAACGCTGTCCATAAATCTGCATCCGGAGAATCTGCAGGTATCATAACGTGATCTTTAGATACCATTGGTTTAGGATTCCAAACCTTAGCGTTTTTTGTATTAAATACTTCTAAAGTAGTATCCTTGATGATATCTCCTCTACCCATTAAAGTATTATGCAATTGAAGACAAGCAAACTCATGTTTACCTTCAGTAGCTTCAATTTTAATATCTTGAATTGTATTGGCGTTTGCATATAATTTATACGCACTAACACCAGTTTGCATTTCAGCTTTTAAACCTGCTTTTCTACCGTAACCAAATGCCATACCTACTGAACCAACAGCCTGACCTGGTTGAATCATTACTGGCACTTTAACTGTAACTCCGTTAACTGTTACGTTAGCGTAAGTTCCGTTTAACCCACCATTTGCATCGTGACGTGCTTCGTCAAAAAATGTAGATTGCGCTAAGCTTAATCCTAAACGATCAGCATCAGCCTGTGACATTGTTAAGTAGTTGTCCCAAGTAGCTCTAGTTAACGGATCTGGAAACTCTTGTAACCAAGGGTTGTTTGCCATTTGACCGTCACCCATTCCTGTTTTAGGATACAGTGTTAACTCCATTCCTTTAGCAGTAGCTTTTGCTAGTTTAGCAACAGCTGAACTTACATTAGCAATTGGAGCTTCTTCAGAGGCAACAGCATCACCTTCTTGCCCTTCAACAGCAACAACAGGCGCAACTAATACTCCATCATGTAAAGCCTTGTTCCAAGAAGACCCACTTAAGAATCCTGTTGACCAAGTTGACTTGATGTATGTGTAATATGACTCAGTACTTCCCATCCATTTTAATAATGAATCTTGGAATTGACGTGTATCAAATAAAGGTTTGATTGTTGGTTGCATTAAACTGTAATGTCCTTTTTTGAACTCTACATCACCCCATGATTCTAAATAATGAGGAGCAGCACCTAAATATGTTACATAACTTGAAGTTTCATCTTCTCTTTCTGTAAACGATACTGTTAAATCAACTTTCTTTAAGGCATCACCAAACGCTTCACCGTTTGCTAATGTATATACTGGATTTACACCAGCCATGATTACTGCATCAATTTTTCCTGACTTTACATCAGCAACTAATTGATTCATTGCAGTATCATTTCCTTGTCTAATTTTTACTGGAGTAGCAGTATTAAATGCTTTACTCGCTAAGGCCTCGTTTATTGCTAAACCAACCATTTGCGCTCCTTTATCTTGTATTCCTGTTAAAACAACAGCTCTACTTCCTGCTTTCTTTAATTCAGCAGCTGTTTTTTTAACAGCAGCTTCAACAGCAGCAGGTAATTTTCCTCCAACAGCACTTCCAGTTATATAACCGTATAATTTTGCTAAAGCAACTTTTTGTTCTGATGGCGTTAAAGGCACACGTAAATCAGCGTTAGCTCCAGACAAACTCATGTTGGACTCAAACTGTACGTGGCGTGACATTTTTCCGTTTTTAGGAACTCTGCCCTTAGCATAATCACCTTCATAACCTCCACCTTGCCAATCTCCTAAGAAATCCGCACCAATAGATACAATTACATCAGCATCAACTAAGTTATAAGAAGCCAAACCTCTTTCACCGTATTTTTCTTGAAAAGCGTCTAATGCAGCAGACTCAGAAATTGAATCATAAACTACGTGACGTACATTTCCGTATTTTGCTTTAAACTCAGCAATCAAACGAGTAGTAGATGGACTTGCAAAAGTTTGTGTTAACAACACTACTTCTTTTCCAGCTCCATTTAGCTCCGTTAATTTTTTAGTAACATCAGCGTCAAATTTAGACCACGTTGTGATAGCCCCATTAACTTTAGCTGACTTTAAACGCATATTATCATATAATGATAAAACAGACGCCTGAATACGAGCAGTTGTACCTCCGTTAGAACCTGCCAATTTATTTGGCTCGATTTTAATAGGACGACCTTCTCTCGTTTTTACTAATACACTAGCAAAATCAAAACCATTCGCGATAGTTGATGCATAATAATCTGCAACACCTGGACGAATCTGTTCTGGTTGAACTACATATGGTATTGATTTAATCACTGGACCTTCACAAGCAGCTAATGATGCAGCAGCAGTGCTGAATCCAACATACTTAAGGAAGTCACGACGAGTAGTTGACGAATCTTCAAGAGTTTCTTTGTCTCCTAAAAAATCTTCAACTGGAATCTCTTCAACAAATTCACTTTGTTGCAGCTTCTCAACAATTGAGTTAGTATCCAACTCCTCAACACTTTTCCAGTATTTTTTGTTTGATGCCATTTATAGTTTAATTTAATGATTGAAAATTCAAAGTGTTAAAACTCATTCTCTTCAATCGTTTAATTTTTTAATCGTTTAATACTTATTTAGATTTCCGAATTCTCGGAAACTACTAAAACTTATTTTAGTAGTGACATTTTCCACATTCCAATCCACCCATTTGAGCGACTGTAAGCTGGTCCACACCATATTTTTTCTTTAACTCAGCGTGAATTTTAGCGTAATACTCATTACCCTCAGTTTTCACATTTGTATCACGATGACAGTTAATACACCATCCCATTGTTAAAGGAGCGTGTTGCTCTAAAATTTCCATTTCTTCTACAGGGCCGTGACACTTCTGACAAGCCACACCAGCAACAGTAACGTGCTGTGAGTGATTAAAATAAGCGAAGTCTGGTAAATTATGAACTCTTACCCATTTCACTGGCTCAGGAGCTCCTGTATAATTTTGACCATCCCATCCAGTTGCCTTGTACAACTTCTGGATTTGCTTGTCGTAAAATTCTTTTGAATGATCTGCATCTGCTGTAGCAGGAGCTACTTCAGAAATATTCTTATGACAGTTCATACATACATTTAAAGCAGGTATTCCTGACGTTTTACTTACTCTTGCATTTGAGTGACAGTATTTACAATCGATACCGTTATCACCAGCATGTATTTTATGAGAAAAATGTATTGGCTGAACTGGTTTATACCCTTGATCAACCCCTACTTGCATAAAGAATCCAAATACATGGTACCCTGCAAACAACATAAACGCGATTACAGAAACCAATACTAAAAATTGATTCTTAACAAAACGCTTCCATATAGAATCTGTTTTTTCAACTTCAACACCAGCTTGCTTAGCAAGGTTGTTTAATGTTTTTGTTACCATGTACAACATAGCTGCTAACACAACCAACACTAAAGCTAGTAATGCTAATACGATATCCGTACTGATCCCATTGCTACCCCCCTCACCCTTTACTGGCTTCGGAGTATCTATTACAACTTTAGGAGCAGATGTATACGCTAATATATTATCCAAATCCGCATCAGAAAACTGAGGAAATGCCGTCATTGCCGTTTTATTGTACTTTTCAAAGATTTCAACTGCGTAAGAATCTCCAGCTTTAATCATTTTTGAACTATTACGAATCCAATCATAAAGCCAATCTTTCTCTAAACGTTCAGCAACACCTCTTAATGCAGGCCCTGTCATATCTTTATCAAGCTTATGACATGCAGCACAATTGGAATTAAACAATGATTTACCCGCAGCTACGTCGCCTTGAGCAAAAATAGAAGTAGAAAATGCTAGCATGATTGCTAAGCAAAAACCTAGAACTTTAGAAGTTGAATTACGGTGTTTCACCTGTTTCATCTGTAATGTATCTATAATTTATTAGTAATACCTGTAAAAAAAACACAGGGCGATTTCTCTTTTGGCACGAATTTTTCAAGTATAGCCACGAAGATAGCTATATTTTGGAAAATTGTTCCGACAAAAATACTATTTCAGATTGATATTTTTAAGTGTTATAGAAATGTTAATCCTAATTTATAGATATTCTAAATAAGATTAACCGCTGAGTAAAAACTAGCAAAAAATGTACTTTTGCACAAAGACAATTCATTATGAGTAGCTTATCCTTTATTAAAACAATCACAACTTTCACTTTTATTCTCTTTTTTAGCTTAAAAAGTAATGCTCAAGAAGGAATTGTTAGTATTGAACAAGATGAAAAAATTAAATATTTACTTAAAGAGCGTAAACGTTTGTTAAAAAGCGGTGCGCTAAAAACACATTATACAATACAGGTGATTTCTGGAGAATTAACTACAGCTAGAGAAACACTTCAAAAGTGCAGAAGTAGGTTTCCTGATTTCAAATCGAATGTTGTTTACGAAACCCCTAATTACAAAGTACGTGTTGGAGAGTTCAGAAACAAACTTGAGGCTGACCAAGCTTTAGTAGCTATTAGCGAAAAATATGCTGGAGCATTTGTTATTAAACCCGAAAACAAAAAATAACTATACCTTTAGTTAAAAAAAGGACTTGGAATAATGCTATTCCATGAGAAACAAGAAAGAGCCAGTTGTAAATTACAACTGGCTCTTTCTTGTTTACTTTACACTCAGTTCTATCCAACATTTATGATTCAGCGAAGAACATTTTTTTAGCGAAAAGCTAAAAGGAATTAGCCATAAGTTTTACGATTCATTTAGTTTGATTTTGAGTTGCACTTCGACAAGCTCAGTATGACATTCGTGATAAATGTAAAATTAGTCCTATTTAAATTTTAATCTTTAGAAGTTTTTTTTAGTTAATAAGTGGGTGAAAAAGTCGTTAGTTTTGCGGTTTATAGTGCTATAATTTCCACGTCTTTCGACTTTTCGGAGAAATCACATCCGAGTGAGTGACATAAAATAATGCGTTCCAAGCAGTTTGCGATTTCTCCATAAGGTCGAAATGACATCATTGTCAGACTGAGCCTGTCGAAGTCCTAATGAAAACGAAAACAATATGCGATTTCTCCTTCATCGAAATAACATCAGCGAAGAACTATTTTTTTTAGCGAAAAAGGAAATGATATTAGCCATAAAAACACCAAATTACTGTAAACAAACCTACCTCCTTCGTTTCTTTTTATACTTCTTCTTATCTTTTGACTTCCCTTTAAAAACAGTTTTATCGCCCTCTTCTTTAGACAATACACTTACAAAACCTTTCTTTTTAGGACCTGAATTTGAATTGCCTTTTTTGAAAGAATCCTTTTTTAATTCATCTGCTTTTGGAAGCAAACGATCAATCAAGTCAAAACGACCAACTTTCTTTAGTGAATTACGAATCCATTTTTGATTTTCTGGTTTATACCAAAAGAAAAAACGATGTTGATCTTCTTTCTCCTGCTTTGTTTTAGGAGTTTTCATTTTCTTCAAGGTATATGGATGGTATCCACTGTAATAAATTACTGTTGCAACTGTCATTGGCGTAGGAGTAAACCCTTGCACCTGCTCCAACTTGAAGCCCATATCCTTAGTTTCGGCTGCTAAATTAGCCATGTCCTCCAACTCACTAGCAGGGTGACTCGAAATAAAATAAGGTATTAATTGTAAGTTTAATTTCTTTTTGATATTGATTTTATCAAATAATTTTTTAAACTGATGAAAGTTAGAAAACGATGGTTTACGCATCAATTTCAATACTGGATCAGAAGTATGTTCAGGAGCAACTTTTAGTCGCCCAGAAACATGCTTTGTCAACACTTCCTCGGTATATTCTTCTAATTCTTTAGGATCGGCGTTTTTATTAAATTCAGGCACTAACATGTCATAACGTATCCCACTTCCAATAAATGACTTTTTCACTTTTGGATGCTTATCAACCGATTGATAAATATCCGTCAATGGCTTATGCGATGTATCTAAATTACTACATATAACTGGGTTTATACATGATGGAGCTACGCACTTATCACAGATAGACTGCACCTTCCCCTTCATTTGATACATATTAGCCGATGGCCCACCAATATCAGAAAAGTACCCTTTAAAGTCTTTCATATTAGCAACAGTATCAACCTCTTTCATAATAGACTCCTTACTCCTACTTGCTATAAATTTCCCTTGATGAGCAGATATGGTACAGAAACTACATCCTCCAAAACACCCTCTATGGATATTAATAGAAAACTTAATCATTTCAAAAGCCGAAATCGGCCCTCGCTTGTTGTATTTCGGATGTGGCAAACGCGTATATGGCAAATCAAACGAACTATCGATTTCCTTCTCAGTCATTGTAGGGTAAGGTGGATTAATCACCAACCTATTTGCTCCTACTTCTTGAATAATTCTATTTCCGTATGTTTTATTTGACTCTTGCTCAATTACTTTAAAATTAGAAGCAAAGGTTTTTTTATCAGCTAAACATGCTTCATGAGATGCTATTGTAACAGCTTCCCAATTTTTATTTTTCTGTAATTTTTCTGATTTATCTTGTAAATACGCTGTTTGCTTTATTGTTTTTAATGACGAAAAAGGTACTCCTTTTTTCAATAATGCAATGATATCTCGCAAGGGTTGTTCTCCCATTCCATATACTAACAAATCAGCATTTGACGTAGTTAAAATATCTGGCGATAGCTTATCACTCCAGTAATCATAGTGCGTAACGCGACGTAATGACGCTTCAATTCCTCCAATAATAATTGGTGTGTCTGGGAAATTTTCTTTTAATATTTTGGAATACACGGAAGTTGCATAATCAGGACGCAATCCTTTATCACCATTTGGCGTATAAGCATCTTTATCACGTTGCTTCTTTGAGGCAGTATAGTTACTCACCATAGAATCCATGGTTCCTGAAGTAACTGCAAAAAACAATCTTGGTTTCCCTAACTTCGTAAAATCTTGCAAATTATCCGTCACCGAAGGCTGTGGAACAATAGCAATACGCAAACCACAATCCTCTATAATCCTACCAATTACAGCAGGACCAAAAGATGGATGATCAACATATGCATCTCCACTAAATAATATTACATCTAGCTCTTCCCAACCACGGATCTTTACTTCCTTGTTAGTTGTTGGTAACCAATCTGATAGCCTTAATTCATTCGTCATTTTGCAAAAGTAACCTATTTATTATAGATAACGAACTATTTACTTGTTGCATCTGTAGTTTAGTGAAGAGTGAAAAGAAACTAGGTAATAGTTTTTGTCAGAGTGAGCTTAGCCTGTGCTTAGCATAGACGAAGTATCGAAGTCTCTACTTAATTACAGTGATGTACACTTCGACAAGCTCAGTGTGACATTCGTGTTAAATTTCAAATGTAAACCAATAAACTGAGAATGATTTTCTTTTAACTTTTACATTTGATATTTTACATTTTGCTGTTTGATTTTTTACCCAAAACAATCTAGCTACAATTTTCTGATCAATTTAAAAAAAGTTGACCAAAAAACCACTCGATATGACGATAACTTAAATTAAACCAATACATCTCTTCGAGTGATTTTGAGGAACGAAAAATTGTATCGAGAAGGCATTAAGTTTTAGTGAAAATCGAAAAATCGACTAGTTTTTTACTGTCAGACTGAGCTTGTCGAAGTCTAATCCGAGTGGGGGCGATAAATAAAATACCACTGCTTTAAGCAAACACTTTTACCAGCTCTGCGTGACTTCATCATCACTTCTATTCTAACTTTCTTAGTTCTTATTTTTTAAAACAGCTCAAATATGTTAAGTTACAGTTGTAAGACTTATATTTACTATTCGTCTACAACTTAATCAATACATATTTACATGTCAAAAACATATTACGATCCCGCAGATTTAAGAAAATTTGGAAAAATATCAGAATGGAATGAAGAACTCGGAACTAAGTTTTTTGACTATTATGGAAAAGTATTTGAAGAAGGAGCTTTAACTGCTCGTGAAAAATCTTTAATTGCCTTGGCTGTTGCACATACGGAACAATGCCCATATTGTATTGACGCGTACACCCAAGATGCCTTACAAAGAGGGATCACTAAAGAAGAAATGATAGAAACTTTACATGTTGGTGCTGCAATTAAAAGTGGCGCAACTTTGGTACACGGCGTACAAATGATGAATAAAGTGAATAAACTAGAAATGTAAGGCAACCAGTTTCGTTAAATTTTTAATGAAACTTCGACAAGCTCAGTTTGACAGCTGAATAACTTTATCATAGAATCAGAACATAGACCGCTTCATTGATAGAATCAAGAACAAAGACTTTTTTAAATGCTAATTTCATTTTTTCTCTTGATTCTTGATTCTATAATCATGTTACCAATAAAAATAGCGGCCTATTCGTAGCTAAAAAAAACAAACTAAATGATAAAATCCCTACAAAAGAGAGAAAGCGACTTAGCGAATGCAAACAGACAATTGGAATTACTATCTAATGGGATTTTTGCTAACGGTGAGCTGCCAACCTTTAAGGATAAAATAGCAGAAACAAATCTGTTTCCGTTAACTCCAAATAAACTAGAAATATTACAAATTAACTTAGGTTATATGTGTAACCAAGTTTGTGAACATTGCCATGTTGATGCTGGTCCTGATAGAAAGGAGATTATGACTCGTGAAACCATGATGCAATGTTTGGAGGTAATTAAAAAAACCGAAGCACATACTTTAGATTTAACTGGTGGGGCTCCCGAAATGAACCCTGAGTTTAAATGGTTTGTTGAAGAAGCCTCTAAAGCAGGAATCAAAGATTTTATTGTTCGTTCTAACTTAACTATAATTAGAGCTAATAAAAAACACTACGATTTACCTGAATTTTTCAAAAAACACAATGTACATGTTGTTTCTTCTATGCCACATTGGACAAGAGGAAAAACTGATAAACAACGTGGTGATGGTGTTTATGATAAATCTATTAAAGCTTTACAGGAATTAAACGCTGTTGGTTACGGGATGCCAAATAGCAAATTACGTTTGGATTTAGTGTACAATCCTTCAGGTGCATTTCTACCTGGTGATCAATCATCCATGGAACAGGAATTTAAAAAAGCATTAAAGGACGATTTTGATATTCAATTTCATAATTTATTTGCTATTACTAATTTACCTATCAGCAGGTTTTTAGATTATTTAATTGCTTCTGAAAACTATGAGGATTATATGTATTCCTTAGTCGATGCTTACAATCCGTCAGCTGTTTCAAGTGTAATGTGTACCAATACAATTTCTATTAGTTGGGATGGATGGCTATATGATTGTGATTTCAACCAAATGTTAGAACTAAAAGTTGCAAGTAAAGTAAAACATATAAGCGACTATAATGAAGCGCTTTTGCAAAACAGAAAAATAATCATTTCACAACATTGTTACGGATGTACCGCTGGAGCTGGAAGTAGTTGCCAAGGAACAGTTGCGTAGTGATTGTTGAATGATGGAGCTTTAAAAAGTTAGCACCAAATTTATTTTGTCAAAACCTGCTTTTTTTTTCAGTTTCAAGTTCAGTTTAAAAAGTGAATGCTGAAATAGTGAAGAGTGAACCGTTAGCAGTGAACAGAAATTAGTAAAAAAACTATTCGTAACTTCGAGTGATTGTTAAGAAACAAGAGAATCCCGATAGCTATCGGGAGTATCGAAAAGTTGTTAGTGAGATGTAAAACGTGAATTGTGAGCAGGAATTAGTTTCAACAACACTTCGACAAGCTCAGTGTGACAAAAAAAATGTAAAACCGAAAAACTGATAAATGTAAAAGCAGATTCCTTTAAACTTTTACATTTTGCGGTTTGTTATTTTTTTACCCTTCCGTTACTTCGAGTGATTTTGAGGAACGAAAAATTGTATCGAGAAACAGTTCTATTCTAATGAAGAACAAACTTTTAACTTAAAAAATGAAAGGCTCAATTTCGGATTCAAATTAGTTTTAAATATTAACTTATGAAAACAACTTTTTATATCGTTCTGTTATGCAGTTTTTTATCATTTTCTCAAAAATCATCTTTTGATAAAATGATTGACTCAACCTTAAAAAAAACAGTCCCGTTTATACATACTAGTGTTTTAGCTAAAAACTACGCCGATTATATTATTCTTGACACAAGGGAATTGGAAGAATACAATATCAGTCATCTTGAAAATGCTAAACACATAGGTTATAACGAGTTTAACTATCGGAAAATAAAAAAGGAAATCGCTACTAAAAAACCTATCGTTGTTTATTGCTCTATCGGATATCGCAGTGAAAAAATTGGAGAAAAGTTATTGAAAAAAGGATATACAGTCTATAACTTATATGGAGGGATATTTGACTGGAAAAATAAAGACAATACCATTGTAAATAATTCAGGTGTTGCTACTAATAAACTACATTGTTTTAATCAGGAATGGAGTAAATGGGCTATAAAAGGAGATAAAGTTTATAGTAAACAACAGATTGAAGATTGAAGATTGAAGATTGAAGATTGAAGATTGAAGATCGGGTTTTCTTAATTAAAAAAAAGTGAATTCTATTAAATTTAAAAAAATCTCCTTTTTGTTTTGACTCCTCTTTTTATAAAATAACAAACAACACCAATTCATGACAGCATCAAAAAACCTCATCTTAATATTTACACGAAACCCTGAATTAGGGAAGTGCAAAACTCGCTTAGCAAAAACTATCGGAGACGAAAACGCATTGACTATTTATAAAATATTATTACAACACACCGCTAATGTAGTTGAACAATTAACTTATGACAAAGCAGTTTACTATTCCGTAAAAGTTAGAGATTCCGATTTATGGAACAATACTATTTATCAAAAGTACCAACAACAAGGAAGTGATTTAGGATATAGAATGCAAAGTGCATTTAACAACAGCTTCAAAGCTGGCTATGAAAAAGTACTTATTGTAGGTAGTGATTTATACGATTTAAAACCTCAGCACATTCAAAAAGCATTTGACGCATTGGATTCTCATGACATTACTATTGGTCCGGCTGAAGATGGTGGTTATTATTTATTAGGTATGAAAACCATGCATCCTGATATTTTTGAGAATAAAAATTGGGGAACAGAAACAGTAAGAGAAGACACGCTTAATGATTTAAAAAATCAATCTATTTTTCTTTTAGAAGAATTAAATGACATTGATTTGTATGAAGATTTAAAAAAACACGACCAATTACTCAATCGTATTAATCTTTAAATCTATTATCATGAAAACAAAACTACTTTTATATGTTATTTTTGGTATTCTTTTTACAACAAACACAACTAATGCGCAATGCACACAGCAAGCTATTGAATTTGGAAACAATTTCAGCACACCAATGTATAACATTACAGGTGACGTATCAGTAACACTAAATGGAGGACAAACAATAACTTTAGATACAGGTACTAATTTCATGACAGCAGCTGGACCCGATGTAAACGCTTATCTGGTTAAATCTAATGGAATGTCAAATGCACAATTAACAACAACACCATTAGCAAGTTTAGATAATATACATTTTGGCTTAATCAGTAGCAATACAGTAAACCAAAATGGAGCTAAATCCTTTACTGTAAATATTCCTTCCGGAGTGAATATTGAAGAATACGATACCGTTTTTTTCTATTGCTTCCAGTTTTCTGCTTTTTGGGATCTAGGAAAAATAACCCCATTTACTACTGCCAACTGCACTGTCCTTGGAATAGAAGACAACATTTTTGAAAAACAATTAAACGTATACCCTAACCCTATAAAAAATAGTTTACATATTAACACTGGTTTAGCCGAAACGGTAAACATTAAAATTTATACTATATTAGGAGAAATTTTATTTGACAAAAAAATAACAAACACAACTACCATAAATACGCAACATTTTAAACAAGGTATTTATTTAGTTGAGATGACATCAGGTAATAAAAAAATCATCAAAAAACTTATTAAAAACTAGCATTGAAAAAACAACACTTACAAGAAACTATTCGTTTCTTAAAATCACAAGGAATCAATAACCCGGAAATAGGAATTGTTCTTGGTACAGGATTAGGGAAAATTATACAGGAAATTAAAATTGAGCAAGAAATAGCATATGCTAACATCCCTCATTTCCCGAAAGCAACCGTAGAGTTTCATTCCGGAAAATTAATTTATGGAACTTTAGAAGGTAAAAAAGTTTTAGTAATGGCTGGTAGGTTTCATTTATATGAAGGCTACAATTTATGGGAAGTTACTTACGGAATTAGAACAATGCATGGTTTAGGAATACAAAAACTATTAGTTTCTAATGCTGCTGGTGCCATCAACTTAAATTATAAAAAAGGAGACTTAATGTTGCTTGACGATCATATAAATCTTCAAGGAAGCTCTCCACTTGCTTTTGCAAATGTTGGTGAATTTGGAACACAGTTTACGGACATGCTTGCGCCTTATTCCAAAGTAATAAATAGTAAACTAAAAGCTATCGCTCAACAACATGATATCATTCTTCATGAAGGTGTTTATGCTAGTGTTGTTGGTCCTCAATTAGAAACAAGGGCTGAATACAGAATGCTTGGTGTTTTAGGAGCCGATGCTGTTGGGATGAGTACAGTGCCAGAAATTATTGTTGCCAATCATTTAAATATAGAAACTGCTGCAGTATCCGTATTGACTGACGAGTGTGACCCCGACAATTTACACCCTGTAAATATTGAAGAAATAATTGCGATTGCTGGAGAAGCCGAACCTAAAATGATTACGCTTTTTAAAGAATTAATTAAACAACTATAAAAACAATTTTAGAATCAAGATCCGAGGTTAGTTTCTAGGTATCTTGTTTCTATTAACTTTTATCATAAAATATATGAGTTACTTAGATACTACACATGATGTATATAAAGAAGCAGCATTAACACCTGACGTTGGTTTATGTTGTACAACGAATCCTATATGGGAATTACCAGGACTTAAAATTCCTAGAATAATGCAGGAAATGAACTACGGTTGTGGATCTACAGTTCATGCTCGTGATTTATCTAATAATCCGAAAATGCTATATGTTGGTGTTGGTGGCGGAATGGAACTCTTACAGTTTTCTTATTTTAACCGTCAAAAAGGTGGTGTTATTGGTGTAGATGTTGTTGATGAAATGTTAGAGGCATCTCGTCAAAATTTTAAAATAGCCGAAGAACAAAACGACTGGTTTAAAAGTGAGTTTGTTGACCTTGTAAAAGGAGATGCGCTAAACCTTAACGTTCCTGACAACTCCATAGATGTTGCTGCTCAAAACTGCTTGTTCAATATTTTTAAAGCAGACGATTTAAAAAAGGCTATTGAAGAAATGTATCGTGTATTAAAACCACACGGCAAACTAGTTATGAGTGACCCTACTTGTGAGCAACCAATGAATGAAACCTTGCGTAATGATGACCGTTTGCGTGCTTTATGCCTAAGTGGTAGTTTACCAATTGCTGAATATGTAAAAGCATTAACTGATGCTGGCTTTGGAACTATTGAAATTAGAGCTCGTAAACCATATAGAATCTTAGATCCTAAAAATTATCCAACTGATGAATTGATCTACATTGAATCAATAGAAGTTGCTGCAATTAAAGACCCGATGCCAGAAGATGGACCATGTATATTTACTGGTAAAGCTGCTATTTATTACGGTGACCAAGATTATTTTGATGACAAATTAGGGCATATCCTATTAAAAAATCAACCTTTAGCTATCTGTGACAAAACTGCCGCAGCATTACAAGCATTAAACAGAGATGATATCTATTTTTCAGAATCTACTTTCCACTATGATGGTGGCGGATGTTGCTAATTCACTTAGTGAACATCATACTAAAGCGCCTTTCTTTTACTGTAAAAGAAAGGCGCTTTTTTGTATTCAAAACACTATAATTGGAAAGTTTCAATAAAAACTTAATTTATTGTCAGATTGAGCTTGTCGAAATCCTTAAGACATTGGTTCAAAGCTAACAAAACACTGTTAAATAGCGAATTAATTTATCATGCCTCAATAAATTAACAAACTTTCGGATAGTAGTGTATTCCAACTGTAATCAACACATAATAAGTACGACTATTATTTTTTAGAACAACCAAAATATATTTTCTATATTAATTGTAACTAACCACTTATTCTATGATATACATCCTTTTATTTTTAGCTGCCTGTTTTTTAGCCTACAGTAACGGTGCGAATGATAATTTTAAAGGAGTTGCCACACTTTTTGGCAGCAGAACAACCAATTACAACAAAGCAATTGGATGGGCAACCATTACAACTGCTTTAGGATCCATATCCGCTATTTATTTAGCTGAAGAGTTAGTAAAGAATTTTTCAGGAAAAGGCTTAGTCCCAAACGAACTATTACTATTGCCTTCCTTTGCTATTGCAATTGCACTTGGAGCCGCTATAACCGTTTTTGTTGCTACAAAAATAGGAATGCCAATCTCTACAACGCATAGTTTAGTTGGGGCATTATTTGGTAGTGGTGTAATGGCCGTAGGAAGTGCTTTTAATTTTGAGAAATTAGGAAGTGCTTTTTTAATTCCACTTATTATAAGTCCGTTAATGGCAGCTTTAGGAAGTTACATTATATACTTGATTTTTAGATTTTTCAGACGTGCTTTAAAAATTAACAAACAATCGGAAGTAACTATACATACCAATCCTGATGTTATGAGAATGCAAATGAATGTTGCTACAGTTGTAGGCGACAGCTCATCAGACTTTAAGAATGTGGAAGTAGAAATATACACTGGGGAAATACTTGGATTATCTACCCAAAAAATAGTAGATTCCTTACATTATATAAGCGCAGGTATTGTTTCATTTGCAAGAGGTTTAAACGACACTCCTAAAATTGTTGGCTTATTAATCATTATAAACTCATTAGATATTAGATGGAGTATGTTAGCTATTGCAATTACAATGGCCATTGGAGGCTTACTTAATGCTAAAAAAGTAGGCATGACTATGAGTACTAAAATAACTCCCATGAATTCTGGACAAGGATTTACCGCTAATTTAGTTACAGGATTACTTGTTACAACCGCAAGTATTCATGGCTTACCAGTATCAACTACCCATGTTTCTATAGGATCAATTTTTGGTATAGGAACAGTTACCAAAAAAGCTGACTATAAAATGATTGGTAAAATTATACTATCCTGGGCGCTTACATTACCCATTGCAGCACTAATTAGTGCCTTAGTTTATTTTTTACTCTCACAATTTGTTTAAATTTATCATATGAAATTTCACTTAAACATAACAGTATTCTTTATTACGTTTTTACTACTAACCTCCTGTGGGGCTAATAAAAATACGATTATCAAAAAACAAACAATCAAAGAAGTTGTAAAAGATTCAATTGTTAAAATTAAAAAGATAATTAAAACCCTTCCTCCTCCTCCAAAACCACCACCCCTGATAATTGAAGATAGTTATGAAACTGAAGTTTGTGATGGCTACCATGGAAATAATATAGTTGAGAAATTTAACCATCATGTTTTAGATCAACTATTAAAAAATAACGTTTCTGATAATGGAAATATAAATTACAAAAACTTCATTAAAAATAAAGCTGTCTTTAAAACTTACTTAACTTCTTTATCCGAAAATATGCCTACTGAAAAGTGGACTAAAGAAGATAAATTAGCCTATTGGATGAATGCATACAATGCGTTTACCATAAAATTGATTATTGACAATTACCCTACTAAAAGCATCAAAGACATTAAAAACGCATGGGATAGTCGTTTTTTTAAATTAGGAGATAAATGGTATAATTTAAGTGATATAGAACACAAAATATTACGCAAAATGAACGACCCAAGAATCCATTTTGGAATTAATTGCGCCTCATTTTCTTGCCCTCCATTATTAAATAGGGCGTTTACTGCTGCAACCGTTAATAATGATTTAGACTATTTAGCACATCAATTTATAAACGATACTGCCCGGAATACTATTTCAGAAAACGCTATTCAGTTATCTAAAATATTTCAATGGTTTTCAAAAGATTTTAGAATTGAAGGTTCATTAATTGATTACCTCAATAAATATTCAGACATTACCATTAAACAAAACGCTAAAAAAACCTTTAAAAAGTATAACTGGAGCTTGAATAATTTAATTATTAATACCACCTTTTAATTATTGAATCTTTAAATCTTTCAATTCATTGAGCATTTCAATCATCATACCAACACTAAATGAAGCAGTAAATATGGAGCGTTTACTGCTTCATTTGTTACACCATAGTTCAGAAAAAAATATTGCTGAAATTATTGTTGTCGATGGTGGAAGTAAGGACGATACTCAAAACATTGTTTACAAATTCATCACTTCGAGTGATTTCGAGTGTAAAGAGAAATTGTATCGAGAAGCAAGTGATTTCGAACGAAGAGATAAATTGCATCGAGAGGCAAGTGATATGACTATCGACACAAAATTGGCTGAAGATAATTTCCCTCGAACTGACGTTAGACTTTATATTTCAGATCATGGTAGAGCCAAACAAATGAATTCAGGCGCTCGAAAATCTAGTGGCGATATCCTGTATTTCTTACATGCGGACTCCTTCCCTCCTAACAACTTTGACCAACTGATTATAAATGAAGTTGTAAAAGGTAATCTCGCAGGCTGTTTTAAAATGAAATTTGATTGTACGCATCGGTGGTTACAATTAGCAGGATGGCTAACTCAATTTAAATGGCGTGCTTGTAGAGGCGGCGATCAGAGTCAGTTTATTACTCATGAATTATTTAATGAGTTGGGATGTTTTAATGAACAATTTACTGTTTATGAAGACAATGATTTGATCAATAAACTATACAAAAGAAAAGAATTTGTGGTTATTCAAAAATGGATTACAACCTCAGCAAGAAGATATCAGGCTAATGGTGTTTGGAAATTGCAATATCACTTTTGGGCTATCTATGTAAAAAAATGGTTTGGCGCTTCTGCTGATGACTTATATGCCTATTATTTAAAATACATCAAGGACTAATCAACACCCTTTTTAAAGTCAATTTGGATAATTACATCTTAGGTCTTGTGTTAAAATAAAACCGAATACTTTTCCACAACAAATACCCACTTAATAATGCTATTACTAGTGCCCAAATCCAATAGGTTCCGAATATATTATTTGCTATTACCTGTGTGTCTGATATTTGTATTGCACCATTTCTTTCAAATTGTTTGGTAAATAAATAATCCAATTGAAGATAGGTACTCAATACTGATTGCACTCCTAAAAACAAAATAGTAATTACTTCAACCCGCCTACTTTTAAGAAGGGTAATTGCAATCAATAGTACTATATAACCACTCAAAACTGCCACGCCCCAAAAGGACCTTACCCATAAAAGTAAGGATAGGATCATTAATGCTATTAGCAACCTGAGCACAATCATGGAACTTTTATGATATTTAGCCGAAGCTATAAGTATTCCTCCAGTAATAACAGGCCCTAATAAACCTCCTGCTGCAACTAAAGCATTCGCAATACTCTTTGGTAAATAGCTATTTCCGACTACATAATAAGCAACTCCACCTCCATTTTCATATATTTCTAGGTGTTTAAATGAACCACCTACCAACAAAGCCGTTAATCCATGTCCCATTTCATGAAACCATGTTCCTAATAATATAAACGGATATTGCAGCCAACCAAAATAAGGGAGCTTCCATATCGCAATTACTATAATTGAGATGATAATAATGGTGTAGTCAAACTGCTTTTTGATAGTGGTGTTTTTTAGTTAACTAGTAAGTGTTCATTTATACTATAATGTTACAGTTTTAATCAAGTCTATTCACTACTATCCGAAAGTTTATTAATTTGTTGAGATGTGTTAAAGTAAACTCGTTATTTAAAAGTGCTTTGTAGGTATTTAAAAAGAAAAACTTAATTTTTGATACTAAAAATAGTTGTCAAACTGAGACGGGAGTTTTTTTAAAAAAAAACAAGCTGAAATAATGCCGTATCTAGCGTCAATGTTAGCACTTCGAGAGGTTCAGTGTGACATTAAATACGTTATGAATGTTATAGTTGTCAGACAGAGTTTGTCGAAGTCCGATGGTAATTTACTGCTTCATCAATTCGAGTGATTTCATGATAAATTCTGTTTTGAATTTATCATGAAATTGTATCGAGAATAGCTGTTTTAATGAATTACGTCAATGGCAGTAGAGCCTGTGCTGAGCTTAGCCGAAGTATCGAAGTATTATGAAAATCAATGCCTTATGGATTTCGACAAGCTCAATCTGACAATGAATTAAGTTTTTCTTGAAACTTTCGGATGCTCGTGAAGTCTATTTATATCAGTTTACAAAAAGACTTAGTCTTTCACTTTTAAATAAAAAGAACGAATTAGATCTTCCGCAGGTTTATTCTGAGGCGTAAATCGGGGATTATCAACTCCACCAGATTTTTCATAATCAATAAACCATTTCCATACAAAACCACCAGCAAACCAGTTTTCATGCCATAGCTCATCAAATAATGCTTGCGTAGCATTTACTTGCCCTTTAAGGTTAACCGATGTTTTATTATAATCAACCTCCCACGGTTTAGCAGCAGCAAAATCAACACTCCTATAACCAAATTCAGTGAAAAGTATTTTCTTTTGTAAAGAGTCAGCGTGTTTCTTCATTGCTAATTTATGTTTCTGCCATTTTTTTCTCAAAATAGAAACCTCAGGAGTTTTTGCATCTGAAAGAGGAAAGTATCCATCAATACCTATATAATCTAATTCATTCCAAAAAGTAGTTTTAGGGTATTCATCCCAATTAGCTGCATAGGTAATTTTTCCTTTATAAATAGCTTTCACTTGCTGTATCAATCCGTTCCAATAGTCCGGACGTTGTTTTACAAACAATTCCAACTCCGTACCTATACAATAAATAGCTACCTTATTATCATGAGCCACTTTTGCATAGGTTAAAATAAAATCAGTGTATTTTTTTTCAAGAAGCAACCAATCTTGTTCTGATTCCATTTTAATTTTCCCTGTAAACTCGCCTTTCGAAACCCATATTTGTGGTTTCAGCATCGTTTTAATGTTACTATTATGTAATTCGGTAATATACTGTGCCACACCATCTGCTCGCTCTCCAAACCATTGACGGTCACTATTAAAATTAACTATAGGTGATTGAAGGTTTTTCATAAAACCAAAAGGCATTACTGCTGCGTAGTTTGCATTTAAGCGAACAACTGGTGTAGTATGTTGTTCTGTTACTTTTTCTCCAGAAGCCACAAAGGACACTCCATTAATTTTCTCATCTGACTGTCTAATCATTGAACAGGATAAAAAAACACTTGCTAAAAAACTAATTACTACTTTTTGCACAACCTTACACATAATTTTCAATTTAAAGTAATTCTAAATGGTATTTTAAAAATAAGGTTTTAACTTTAATCTCGACTGATTTTAAAATTAATATTTTTGACACAAGTCAAGAAAACCTTACAAAATCAAACCCTACTGTTGGGCAAACTATTTTCTATGGAAGAACATATCGTAATTATTGGGAACGGAATTTCAGGAATTACCTGTGCGCGTCATATCAGAAAAAACAGCAACAAACAAATTACTGTTATCTCTGGAGAGTCTGATCATTTTTTCTCTCGAACTGCACTAATGTATGTGTACATGGGGCATATGAAATTTGAACACACACAACCTTATGAAAAATGGTTTTGGAAGAAAAACAAAATTGATTTAGTCCGAAAATATGTTGCTTCAATAAACACCGATGCAAGCGAAGTTATTTTTGAAGATGGAGATACTTTAAATTATGATAAATTAATTATCGCAACAGGGTCAAAACCAAATAAATTTGGTTGGCCTGGGCAATATTTAAATGGTGTTACAGGAATGTATCATAAACAAGATTTAGAAAAAATTGAACACTATGCTCCCGATAATAAAACATGCAAACATGCTGTAATAGTAGGTGGCGGCTTAATTGGGATTGAATTAGCAGAAATGCTACACAGTAGAGACATCCCTACAACCTTTTTAGTTCGTGAAAACAGCTTTTGGAACGGTGTTTTACCAAAAGAAGAATCAGCAATGATAAACCTAGAAATTACCGACAATCACATCAATTTACGATTGGGTGTAAATCTAAAATCAATAAATTCCGATGAAAATGGAAAAGTAAAGTCCATAACCATTGTAGAAACTGGAGAAGAAATAGCTTGTGATTTAGTTGGATTGACTGCTGGAGTAACACCTAATGTTGATTTATTAAAAGAATCAGGAATTGAAATAGGAAGAGGTGTAAAAGTAAATAGGTATCTAGAAACTAATATACCAAACATATATGCGATTGGCGATTGTGCTGAGCAGAATGAAGCCATTGATCAGCGCCGTCCAATTGAAGCTGTTTGGTATACAGGAAGGATGATGGGTGAAACCCTAGCTCAAACTATTTGTGGCAATAGAATAATGTACAAACCAGGACATTGGTTTAATTCTGCCAAGTTTTTTGATATTGAATACCAAACCTATGGTTGGGTTTGGGCACAACCTAAAGAAAATGAAGCTCGTTTTTATTGGGAGCATAAAGATGGTAAAAAATGTATCCATATAAATTACGATAAAAGCACACATGAATTTCTTGGAATCAATAATTTCGGAATACGTATGCGTCATGAATTCTTTGATAAAATGCTGACCAATAAAAAGTCAGTAGAACATGTTTTAGCTCATTTAGCTGATGCTAACTTTGACCCGGAATTTTATCAATTACATGAAAAAGAAATTATTAACAAATTCAATATCGAAAACGGAACTAACATTCAGTTAAAAAAGAAAAGCTGGAAACGTATCTTCAGTCATTAACTATCATACTTAAGAAACGATAATATTAACAAATAGATTCCTGCCTTTATAGGAATGACAAAATAACGTATGAAAAACATTCAAAATACAGGCCTTGGGGTATTCTTAATAGGTTTAACGCTTTTTATTTCCCTTATTTTTTTAGGAACGTATAAACTTACTCCAATACTATTCAGCCAAATAGTTAAGGACAAAGGCATTAAAAGTGAGTTATTTATTAATGACATGAACACACATGTGGTTGGAAAGGAATTTACTGGCCCATTTCGTTTTTCTTCAGAAATAAGAAGTGCATTAAACAATGCAAACACCTTACATATAAAGAATAAAGAATATGGAAAAAAAATATGGAGCAAACCTCATGCATTTGCTTATGACATTGCTAAAAAATCCGGTACTGGGCTTATAAAAGAGAACAAAGGAATGTTTTGGTGGTTGACTTTTGGACTAGCTATTATTGGAGCATTACTTTTTATTATCCCAAATGTAATTACATTGGGTCCGAAAGGAATAAAAAACAATGGTGTGTTTTTAAATACAGCAACAAATAGAGGCTGGGTAGGTTGGTTTGTTTTTATATTTTTAGTTATCTTTTACCTACTGCTTTATTTTGCTCCGGATTACATTGTTAACTGGACATATATTGTTGATCCTATTAGTGAGTCATTGAGTGGGAATCTTGCCGGTCAATGGTTTTTATATGGATTTTTATATTGTGTTGTTATGGTTGTTATGGCTATTAGAATGTATATTAAATACCGCCATAACAAATACCAAATACTACGAACCACATCGGTTTTATTTTTCCAAATTGTATTTGCTTTCTTAATCCCTGAAATCATGGTACGTTTTCAAATGCCATGGTATGATTTTAAAAACGCATTCCCTTTAGACTATGATTTTTTCTTTAAATGGAATTTAAAAGAATTAACAAATAGTGGCGGTATAGGCTTGTTTATATTGGTTTGGGGAATTGTACTAACTGTAGTCATTGTTCCATTAATGGTTTATTTTTTTGGTAAAAGATGGTATTGCTCATGGGTTTGCGGATGTGGTGGTTTAGCAGAAACACTTGGTGATCCGTACAGGCAATTGTCTGATAAATCTTTAAAAGCTTGGAAGTTTGAACGCTGGATTGTTCACGGAGTTTTAGTTTTTGCTATAGTAATGACAGGAATTACATTATACACATTCTTTGCAGAAACAGGTAGTGTGCTGGGTATTAAAACAAGTACTATTCAAAACATATACGGACTTTTAATCGGTTCAGTATTTGCTGGAGTTATCGGAACAGGGTTCTATCCTATATTCGGTAATCGTGTTTGGTGCAGGTTTGGTTGTCCGTTAGCTGCGTATTTGGGAATTGTACAACGCTTTAAATCTCGTTTTAGAATTACTACCAATGGTGGACAATGCATATCATGCGGAAACTGTTCTACCTATTGTGAGCAAGGAATTGATGTTAGATCTTATGCCCAAAAAGGAGAAAACATTGTTCGTTCCAGCTGTGTAGGATGTGGGATTTGCGCTGCAGTTTGCCCACGTGGTGTATTAAAATTAGAAAATGGACCAGAAGATGGAAGAATAAACCCTACGGAAGTTTTATTAGGTAATGATGTCGATTTAATGGGTTTATTAAATAAGTAAACTGATTGAATCATGACTAAACAATTTTTTTAATTAGAGATTTCTATTGGTTTTTCATCATGCAAACCGAGTTATATGCGCTAACCAAAAAATAAAAAATGTGTTCTTCTCCAGGCAAGCATTAAATAACCATTATGTTTCCTCTAGTAAATATTTCTGAAAAAGAGCTGACTACACATCAATTATAGTATTTTTGTCGAAATTTTAAGTTGAATAAATGTCCATAATTAAGGTAATCATTCCTGCTTATAACGAACAGGATTCTATTGCAAATGTAATTACTGAAATACCTTCAGTAGTTACCGAAGTGATAGTTGTTAATAATCACTCTACCGATAATACCGTTTCAGTAGCAGAAAATGCTGGCGCAACAGTATTAACTGAAACTCAAAAAGGCTATGGATATGCCTGCTTAAAAGGAATGGAGTACATTGCTTTACAAAATGAGAAACCCGATATCGTTGTTTTTTTAGATGGAGACTATAGCGACTACCCTGAAGAATTAACTAAAATTATTGCTCCAATACTTACCAATGATATCGATTTAGTAATTGGTGCACGCGTACCTGAATTACGTGAGAAAGACTCCGTAACACCTCAGCAAATTTTTGGTAATTGGCTTGCATGCTTTTTAATGAAACTTTTTTTTAAAGCTACATATACTGATCTTGGGCCTTTTAGAGCCATCAAATATACTAAATTACTAGCACTCAACATGAGTGACAAAACCTATGGTTGGACAGTAGAAATGCAACTAAAAGTACTTAAAAATAAATTTTCATATATCGAAATTCCAGTACATTATAAAAAAAGAATTGGAGTTTCAAAGGTGTCAGGTACAATAAAAGGTGCTATATTTGCAGGCGTTAAAATTTTAACTTGGATTTTTAAATATAGTATCAAATAACTGTGGATAAAGCAATATTATACGGGTCATATTTTATTATGACGATATACTCAATATCGTTAGTAATTATTTTGTTTTACGCATTAGCACAATTAAACTTGCTAATCAATTATTTGAAAGCAGAAAAAAACAAGAAGCACGGACCACAATTTGATTTAAATAATCCCGATGAAGTTCCTTATATAACAATACAACTACCTTTATATAATGAGTTATATGTTGTGGAGCGCTTATTGGACAATATCGCATTAATTGATTATCCTAACGATAAATTAGAAATTCAGGTTTTAGATGATTCTACTGATGAATCCGTTGCAAGTAACGCAGCACATATTAAAACATTACAAGAAACTGGATTAGATATTTCGCATATTCGAAGAACAAATAGAGAAGGTTTTAAGGCTGGTGCTTTAAAAGAAGGTTTGAAAGTTGCAAAAGGAGAGTTTATTGCCATTTTTGATGCCGATTTCCTGCCACAAAAAGATTGGTTAAAATTAACTGTTCCTCACTTTAAAGACGATAAAATTGGTGTTGTACAAACACGTTGGGGACATATCAATAGAAATTACTCTTTACTAACCAAAATTCAAGCTTTTGCCTTGGACGCTCATTTTACACTAGAGCAAGTTGGAAGAAATAGTAAAGGCCACTTTATTAATTTTAATGGAACAGCTGGTTTATGGCGTAAAGAATGTATTTACGACGCAGGAAACTGGGAAGGCGACACCCTAACTGAAGATTTAGATTTAAGCTATAGAGCACAGTTGAAAAACTGGTCGTTCAAATACCTTGTTGATGTTGAAACTCCTGCTGAATTACCTGTGGTAATTAGTGCGGCTCGATCACAACAATTTCGTTGGAATAAAGGTGGCGCAGAAAACTTCCAGAAAATGTTTAAACGAGTAGTGTCTTCAAAACAACTATCGTTTAAAACTAAGTTTCATGGAGTAATGCACTTGTTAAATAGCACCATGTTTTTAAATGTATTTATTGTTGCTATTTTAAGTATTCCAATGTTGTACATTAAAAACTACTATGGTCATTTTCGTTCGTATTTTATCGTGATGAGTTTCTTTGTAATGAGCACGCTAATTTTCTTTATTTGCTACTGGCACATGTACAAGAACCTCAATGGAAAAGGCTTCAAGAGTTTCTTTAGTTATATTGGTCATTTCTTCTCGTTTTTCTCTATTGCAATGGGGTTTTCGTTACACAATTCATTAGCTGTTTTAGAAGGACACCGAGGAAAAAAGAGCGAATTTGTTCGTACTCCAAAATTTAATATTAGCACTTTAAAAGACTCCTGGAAAGACAATAAGTACTTGAGTAAAAACATTTCTAAAAACATCATTATTGAAGGTGTTTTATTATTGTACTTTGTATTCGGATTAGCAAGCTCTTATTTAGTTACCATATTTGTTGGCGCAAAAGAAGTTGATTTTGGATTAGTTCCTTTTCACTTAATGTTAGTAGCTGGATTTGGTTTTGTGTTTTTCAAATCACTGACTTCAAAGGTTTAATTTTTAACCTTTTTTCACTTTTTTAAAAATTATTTCTCTATTTTAGGTTAGTTATTTTTTAGCATAGCGACTATTCTATAATTGTACTTAAAATAATCAAAATGAGGTTTGAAAAACAACTCTTTATTCTAATAGCAGTTGCTTTTATAACTAACACAAGCGCGCAATATAGAAAAAACTCGATAATAACACAGCTGCCTATTACGCAGGTTTACACAGTTGTCAACCAAGAAACCAATACTTTATCCTTTTTTGAGAAGAATGTTTTTAAAGTAACTACATACAAGGATTCAAATGTTAAATAGCTCCTTTTTAAAAGCAAACACTACAGTTTTTATAGCCATTATAATAGCTTGTTTTGGATATTATTATTTTGGATATGAATTAATACGAGGCGATTTCAATTCATTGTTAATTAGCTATACTGGTTTATTTTTATTATTCCTCTACTTGTATAGTAAAAACTTGTCATGGAAAAGTCTAATTGGTATTACCGTCCTTTTTAGAGTAATTTTATTGGTTGCTACTCCGAATTTATCACAGGATTTTTATCGTTTTATTTGGGATGGACGAATGCTACTAAACGGATTTAACCCCTATTTGTATTTACCTGAAATATACCTAACTCCTAATTACACTGTTCCTAATCAAGCTGCTGAATTAGTTCGAGGAATGGGCGGTTTAAATGCAAGTCATTACAGTAATTACCCTCCACTAAATCAATTGTGCTTTGCATTGGCCGCAGTATTTTCAAACAAAAGTATTTTAGGTAGTATTATAGTTATGAGAGGGCTGATTATACTTGCTGACATTGGTGTACTTTATTTTGGATCAAAGCTCTTAAAAGCGCTGAAATTGAATCCAAAAACAATATTCCTGTACCTACTAAACCCTTTAATTATAATTGAGCTTTCGGGAAATTTACATTTTGAAGGAATCATGATTTTTTTATTAGTGTGGAGCCTGTATCTACTACAACAATACAAATGGAAATTAGCGGCAATTCCATTAGCTGGATCCATTGTATTAAAACTAATACCCCTGATGTTTTTACCCTTGTTTTTCAAACAATTAAAACTTAAAAGGTTATTTATTTTTTATACAATCATTGGACTAACAATTTTAGCATTCTTTATTCCGTTTATATCTGAAAACTTAATAGTAAATTATTCCAAAACTATAGGATTGTGGTTTGGACAATTTGAATTTAATGGAAGCCTACATAACTTAATAAAATATATTGGCTTGCATTTTGATCAGTATTATATTGTGAAAATGCTTGGAAAAGCAACGCCGATATTGGTCATTATAGCTATTGCAATACTTGCTTTTTATCAGCAAAAAGAAAATTTAACATCCCTAATTACAACACTGTTATTTGGGTTAAGTTTTTATCTTTTCACCTCAAGCACAATTCACCCTTGGTACCTTGCAATTCTATTAGTTTTATCTGTTTTTACAAAATATCGTTTTCCATTAGTATGGAGTTTCACTATTGTATTGAGTTATTCTTTTTATAAAAACGAAGCGTTTATTAACAATTACTGGTTAATTTTCATAGAATATCTACTTGTTTTCGGATTCCTAATTTGGGAAGTTTTTCTGCATAAAAAAACCCTTCATAATACAATTAAGAAGGGACTTTAATATTGAAAAAAAACTAAGCGCTTATTTAAAGTGCTTTAAGTTGATTAACTCTTGCTCGGTCAAATGTTTCCAGTGACCTCTTGGAATATCTTTTTTAGTTAAATCACCTATCATTACACAGTCAACTTTTATCAAGTCGTAACCCAAGTGTTCAAATATGGTTCTTAACACCCCATTTCCTGTATTTAAAATAGAAATACCTAATTCGTTTTTAGGAGAATTGGTAATGTAAGACGCTTCTACAACGGTTACTTTTTTACCTTCTATTAAAACACCATCTTGAATTTGTTTCAGATCTTCTGATTTCAAATTTTTATCTAATTCTACGTGAAATAAACGCTTCACTCCTGTTTTAGATCCCGTAAACTTCTTCACCATATCATCATCATTGGTAAAAAATAACAGTCCGGTAGAATTTCTTCCTAGTCTTCCAACAGGTTTAATTCTTGAACTCGTAGCATTTGCTACTAAATCCATTACTGTCCTACCTTTACTTTCACTTGTAGTAGTAGCAAAACCTTTAGGCTTATTTAAAAGCACATACGCCTTAGGCTCAGGATTTATTCTAGAACCATCAAAACGAACATCATCATCTCTCTTTACTTTATACCCCATTTCCGAAACTACTTTTCCGTTAACAGTAATACTTCCAATAGAGATATGCATATCAGCCTCACGACGAGAACAAATACCAGAATTTGCTATATACTTATTTAAACGGATATCATCAGATACCGATTTTTTTACAGGAGCTGCCTTGACATCAGTCTTCTTTACTGAAGATTTTGACTTTGACGCTCTTGATTTTGGGGCATTTGCCTTTTTATAAGATTCGTTTGTGTGCTTCTTCCTTCCTGTGTTCTTTCTTTCGCTTGACATGTGTACTAAATTTTACGCAAAGGTATTGCTATTTATTATATAAATATGAGTAATTTATTGTCTAATTAAACTAAACACGAAGTCATTACACAGCTTTTCAACTATTACATAAACTAAAAAAGCATATTAGTTATATAATAGCTCTATATACACTTAACTAATATGCTCTTTAATTTATGTTATCTATTAATATAAACCCAACCGAGAATAGGAGTATTGTCAATTGTTTCGATGGAGTAATAATATGTCCCTACAGGCAATTCCTGGTTATCATCAGAAAAACCACTCCATTCGTTTCGGTAATTTTCTTTTCCATAAACCTTAACGCCATGTCTATTGTATATTGTAATATTTGTAGCCCTTAACCATGAAATTTCAAAACTATCATTAATACCGTCATTATTTGGCGAAATACCAGATGGTATGACACAGTTTTTAAGAGTCGTTACCGTTACTTCGTACGTATTGCTACATAAATCATTTGTGGTATATAGAATTGTGTAAGTCGTATCTGGCGAAGCATTTGTTATTTGCCCTGTAACACTATCAATTACAGCATTATCAGATGATGGAGAAGAAAGAGAAAACATTCCCCCACTTACTCCTAACAAAACAACCTCTACATTATCACAGGTTACAGATTCAGCATTTACTTGAAAATCTGCATCATCAAGACTCCATAAAGTAACATTTGTTTCACTTGTACTTACACATGGTCCATCTACCACTGTATAATTAACTAGATAGGTTTCGCCAAAAGTCCCGTTATTTATATCTCCAGTAACAGGGTCAATTGTTGCATTGTCCTGTGGCAATGACACAAATGAAAATACCCCTCCAAGTGTACCATCAATATTTGCCATCGCAAATGTACAATCGACTACCGGATAACTTATCTCAGAATTAATTAATACTTTTTGAATAGTTACAGAAAATGATTCATTACAAGTTCCAAGAGAAATAGTAACCGTATAGACTCCAGAACTAGTAATATCACTTAAACCTGAGTTAGTCTCTCCGTTTAAAACCATACTATCCAACTCCCATTGATACGTTTCTGAGCCATCAAAACTCCCTCCACTAACAAATAAGTTTACCGCATCATCATTACACAATACTAGTGTTTGGCTTGATGGAATAACTGAAGAAGCCTCTAGTAACAATCCCTGAAAGGGGTCCTCTACAGTGACTGTAAATGTGCAAAAAACTGATGTCCCTACACTATTTGTTCCACTGTAACTTACAACAGTATCACCTATAGGAAAATGACCATCAACTGCCAATCCTTGTACTAATAATGGTGTTGTATTAGCTAAATCACAGTTATCTACCAATGTTGGCAGTATGTAATTTGGAACTCCATAACATTGACCCGAAATAGTTTGTATTGTCACAGAACTTGGACAAGAGCTAAAACTTATATCATCACAAAGAGTTGACATCGTTACTGGGCCAACCCAATTACTTTCATTTGCAGGCCCACAAATAGCTTGAACATAAAAATCATAGGTTGTATTGGGTGTTAAGCCAGTTACCGTATATGGGTTTGTGTTAACAACAATCCCTACTCCTGTAGGAACATCACCTGTTGGCAACACTTCTATTTCCCATGTACTAGCCGTACCATTCTCTAACCAACTAAAATCAATAGTTGTTAAAGTTGGATTACTCAATATTAAGTTACTAGGGTCGTCACACGCAAGAATACTTTCTATAGTTATATCATCAATGGACATATCTCCTCGAAATCCTGACCCTCTTACTCCTCTAAATCGAACCTGAAAATTTGATACCGTTTCATACATACTAATATCAATAAACTCTTGAATCCAAGCTTGAGAATGAGATGTTTGGTTTTGCCCCGATAAAACTCTAATATCGTTCACCCAATTAGTCCCATCAAATAAATCAACATGTAAAGACCCCATGTTTGACCCGTACATATGGTAATTAAAATGCAAGAACGTATTAGTAGACGTTGTTAAGTCGAAAAAAGGAGAATACAGCTCAGCTACACTTCCAAAACTACCACTAGAAGCTTCTGTATAAAAATAATTAGATCCGTTAGCCGCAGCGTTTGGACCTGTTGATACGGATGGTGTGCCACCAGAATCGACTCTCCATTGAAAAACTGTGTTTTGTGCTGACCAGCAATTATCTATTGTATTAGCACTTCCTAATTGTTGTGTTTCAACTGGCTCAACATAAGGCACACTAAAAACAGAACACGGAGTATCAAACGTAATCATAGCCCATTCTGAACATGTTAAATTATCATTAGCCTGAATATAAACATCATACTGCGTATTCTCTATTAAACCAGAAGCTATATAAGGATTATTTGTAGTTGTTATTCCAACTCCAGTAGGTGTTGTTCCACTAGGTACTATTTCTATATTCCATGAAGTTGGATTAGAAACCTGAGTCCAGCTAATTTCTACTGAAGTTTCTGTAAGTGTAATCACATTTATTGAACTTGGAGCCTCATAAGTAGGACTTATTGTAACCGTAGCTGTACAATTACTTACATTTCCGTAAACATCTGTAACTGTAAGTATTACATTGTTTACACCAATATCACCACAATCAAAATTAGTTTGTGATAATAACATCCCTTGAATTCCACAGTTATCAAAACTCCCGTTATCAATGTTTGCTGGAGTAATCACTGCGTTACCTGTTGAATCTAATGTTAATGTTAGATTTTGACAAATTGACGTAGGTAAAATTAAGTCCTCTACAACTAAATTACTTGTTGTAGAAGCAAAACAATTGGGTGAATTTACCGACAAAGTAACAGGATATGTTCCTGTTGTTGCAAATGTATGACAAGGAGCTTGTTCAGTAGAAGTAGTTCCATCTCCAAAATCCCATAAAAAATTAGCTGTATTATTTGCAGAAACTAATACATTATCCAATCCCCAATTATCATGACTTGTAGATGTTTGGTCAGGTTGATACCATCTGAATCTGGTATTAGCAGTCTGTGCTGCAGGAGGTATATTTTCTGTATATTGATTCCATTGATAAAGCGGCCCTGTATAATTAGGCAAAGGAACCCAGTTATTGATAGTTACCCATGTTCCTCCACCATCAATAGAGTATTGTAAAAATACTCCTTCAGATGTTAAATCAGGATCTTCACAACCATTAGTAGGATCATCAGATCCATACCTCATATAAAACTGTATTATCCCTCCTAATGAAACATCTAAAATATTTGTTGTAACTTTTCGCTCTCCATCTGTATCAATTTGTCCTGCCCAAAAATACGGTGTATTATCGGTCATGTCAGTATAACATGCAGAACCTACCGTATATGGTGATGAATTCCACCCTACTGGTAAATTTCCTGAATTAAAATCAAAATAAGTTCCAAATTGAGGCCCATCAGGGAAAAAGCAATATTCTAAACAACCACCTGTTTCACCAGCTACTATTGTAGAAAAATCGCATGGTAATGTAGAAAAAATAACTGGTCCTATCCAATTACTATACCCGCTTGTTGTACAATTAGAGCGAACATAAAACTCATAATCTCCTCCTGACACTAAGTTAGATGCTAAAAATGGTATCACATTAGTAGCAACACCTACACCTGTAGGCACAGTTCCAGAAATAACCACTTCTACTTCCCATGAAGTAGCCGCACCTTGCTCGGTCCAACTTAATGATGCTGATGTTTCGGTTATTGAATTTGCTGAAATATTATTAGGGTCTACACATTGTGCTTTTGCTACTTTTACACCTAGTAAAAGCAGTATTACTACTACAAATTGCTTCATTTATTTATAATTTTTTGGTGGTAAGATTCGCAAAAGAACTATAAATCAGTGGATTTATTTTTTTGGCATTAACAACTCTCTTAAAGACAAGAAATATTCTATCCTTTTGAATGGAATATTTTGGAATAAAAGTTTGGTTTGGCTCTAAAATTAAAACTCGATAATCTTCATCGGTTAATTCTAGCTTTTCATTTGAATATTTATAATTGCTTTTAAAATCCCAATTAACATAGAGTTGTTTTTGGGTTTTATTTTGATAACTGTATTGAATGTATTCTTTTTCAATTCCGTTCTTTTTATCATCAATACTTAATACGCGTTCACTTATCAGTAAATTTTCATTTTCAATCGTTGTTTTCCAATCAGAAATTGGTTTCTCTTGGCCAATTAAAAAATTTACGAACATCACAAGGACTATCCGTATAAAATAATGTATCCCCATATTATTTTTACTATTGAGTTAGTTTACAACTTAGTTTCACGTCTAGGTTTTTTTTGAATTTATCCTAGTCTAAAAAAAACAAGTTATTTTTTGCCGTAAATATCGTATTTATTTTTAAAGAAGCACTACAAATTTAAATTAAAAAAACGCACTCAAAACCTTTAACTTACTAATAATCAAATCCGGATTAATCAACACAACACTAAAAACCCCTGTAACGATAACAAATTTAAGTATATTGTGCAGTAACACATAGCTCAACTTTTCATGAGCTATCCACAGTTTTATTACATAAAACAACAATATTATAGCTGTGAAGTAAAAGTAATAATTCATCTTACCTATATTGAAACAATAGGCTAATACAATTGAAGTAATAAGCGTAAATACAACCAATGCAGTTAGAATTGATTTTGTTACTTTTTCACCATAAGTAACAGGTATTGTTTTATAATCTAATGTCAAATCTCCTTTAATATTTTCTAAATCTTTTGTGATTTCACGCATCGATATAATTAGCGCCAAAAATAATCCATGAAAAAAAATTACTGTATCAAAATTCCTATAATACACAAACACAATAAAGAAAGGCGCAATAGCCAATGAAGATGCTATTATGTTTCCTATAAACGGATATCGCTTTAGCTTATGCGAATAAAACCATATCATAAAAATATAGGATGAGAAAAACAACACCGCTTTAAACGACACATAACTTGCTAGTATTACCGTAATAAAATTGAGTGCAAAATACACTGATAACTTAGTATTTTGACTCACCAAACGGTCTAACATAGATTTTTTAGGCCTGTTAATTAAATCTTTTTCTGAATCGTAAAAATTATTAATAATGTATCCTGCTGCAATAACTAAGGAACTCGCAAAGACTAATGTGAATAATCTAGAATCTAACAACACGTCCTTTAGTGACGCATCCTTAGATAAAATATAAATTGAAGAAAGATATTGTGCTAAAACAATCACTAAAATATTATACCCTCTAACTACAGAAAACAAGCTGAAAAGTTTCTTTAAAATCAGTTTGTGTTTTCTTGAGAACATAATTTAATTAGGAAATTAAAATAGTGACTTTTATAAGAGTTGATTAATTATAAGTCAAACAGCGTTTAATCACTAGAAGTTATAAACTAGTTCTAATTTATATTCTTTTAAGGCTTTTTGCGCTTTTCCATAGTCTTCCGTAAACCCAAGGATATAACCTCCACCACCAGAACCACATAATTTCAAATAATAGTCATTGGTTTCAATTCCTTGTTTCCAAAGCTTATGAAATTGCTCCGGTATCATTGGCTTGAAATTATTCAAAACTACTTTTGACAATTGTTTTACGTTTCCTAATAACGAATTAATATTCCCTTTTAAAAAGTCGTCAACACAAGCATCAGTATGCTTTGTAAACTGTGTTTTTAACATTGTTCTAAACCCTTCCTGCTTCATGTTTTCCATAAAAATATTTACCATTGGTGCAGTTTCTCCAACAATTCCTGAATCTAATAAGAAAACCGCTCCTTTACCAGTCGTCATTTGACTAGGCAAACCTGCTGGCTCAATATTATCTTTCGAATTAATTAAAATAGGCAAACTTAAATAACTATTTAAAGGATCCAAACCAGAGCTCTTACCATGGAAGAACGACTCCATTTGTGCAAAAACTTCTTTTAACTGCAATAATTTTTCTCTAGATAAATTTTCTAAAACAGTAATTTTATTTTGAGCATATTTCTCATAAATAGAAGCCACTAACGCTCCTGAACTTCCTACTCCATATCCTTGAGGGATTGAAGAGTCAAAATACATTCCGTTAGCTAAATCCTGTTGTAAACTATCAATATCAAAATGCACTAAACTATGCTTCGTTTCTTGTAATTGTTGTAAATGATTAGCCAGTGCTTTTAAATTTTTATTAGAAGAAATAGCTTCTTCAGAAGAAGTATCTTCTAACTTCAAAGCACCATTGTAAAAATTATATGGAATAGACAACCCCTTAGAATCCTTAATGATTCCATATTCACCAAACAATAAAATTTTTGAGTAAAATAATGGTCCTTTTTTCATAATTTATAATTTACAATTGAAGTAATAGGTTTTTAATTTTATTTTCCAATTAAATTAGCCCCTAAACCGACACTATCACAAATATAGTGACCATTTTGGCAATAGCCAACTAATTGAGTGTTAATGAAATCTAAAACTTGTTGCCTTTCATTTTCAGGATATAACAAATGTACGTTGGCCCCAGCGTCCAAAGTAAAACACAAATGTAGCTTTGATGCCTGCCTAAACGCCCAAATTTTATTGATTATTTCCAATGTATTAGGTTTCATTAATATAAAATAAGGCAAACTAGTCATCATCATTGCATGCAACGTTAAGGCTTCACTTTCCACAATTTCAATGAATGATTTTAAATCACCGGACTTAAATACCTTGCTTAATTTAGATAAGTTATCATGCGCTTGTTGAAACCTGTTTTCAGCATACGGATGGTTGTGCATTAAATTATGACCTATACTACTCGAAACTTGCTTCTCACCCTTATCTACTAACAAGATTGTATCCTGATAATTTTTAAAGTTTTCATGAACTTTAAATGGATATTTTACACCAAATAAATCAGACGTCCCTTTAATTTCTTTATGAGTTCCCCAACACACCAAATCACCTTCCAAACTTCTACAAGCACTCCCTGAACCCAATCGAGACAAGAAAGACGCTTTTTTTGTAAAATCAGCATCCGATAAATCCGGATTCAATTCTTTTTCTATGGACATAATACACAATGCTAAAGCACTCATCCCTGAAGCTGATGATGCAATACCCGAACTATGAGGAAACGTATTTGAGGTTTGAATTTCAAACTCGTACTCTTTTATAAACGGAACATACTGCTCTATTCGTTTAAAAAATGTATTTATTTTAGGCTTAAAATCATCTTGTTTATTCCCTTCTAAATAAATCTCAAATTGATACTCATCAGTTGGGTTCGATAATTTTTTATAGGATAAAGTTGTAATTGTTTTACAGTTGCTCAATGTAAAACTGATAGACGGATTCGCTGGGATTTGATGTTCCTTTTTACCCCAGTACTTTACTAGCGCAATGTTACTTGGCGACTCCCAAGTAACCGATCCATTTTCAATAGTAATTTCTGATAATTTATGTATGAATGCTTGTTCTTGCATTGTTTGCTTTTGTTTTTTTTTACAAAGATAGTTTTTCTAAACAATACTAGTAACTATTTTAATATAGGACAATAATGAGTGTTTTTCAAAAATAGAAAGGCATCACAAATGACATGTTTAACCGAGTTGTTTGATGAGATTCGCGTCTACACAGAAATGACAGCTTTATTCTATTTGTCATTCCCACGCAGGTGGGAATCTATTCTACTTACACAAAACATTTTGATAAATTTAACCAACCATCATTTTGAGATTCTATTAAATTCATTTTATTAACGCTTACTCTAATGAGATTCCCGCCTACACGGGAATGACGAATAATCTAACTACCACTAATTGCCTTTGCTACGATATAACCACCTGTCCAAGCATTCTGAAAATTAAACCCTCCAGTTACGGCATCAATATTTAACACCTCCCCAGCAAAAAATAAATTTTTATGCAGCTTACTTTCAAATCGTTTAAAATTAATTTCTTTTAAATCGATTCCTCCTGCAGTAACAAATTCCTCCTTAAAAGTACTTTTCCCATCTACTTTAAAAATGGCATTTGTTAATTGATTTGCTAAATTTTCTAATTGCATTTTAGTTAAATCAGCCCAACGGTTAGCATCCCCTATTTCACTTGCTTCAACTAATTTTCTCCACAAACGCTTTGGCATTTCAAACTGATTGTATTTTACCACTAAGTTTTTAGCCATGTCTTTTTTTAATTCTTTTAACTGATTCAAGCAATCATCCGTTGCTAGTTCAATAAAATTAACCGAAATATCAAACTTGTAATTTTTATCAGCCAAAGCTCTTGCACCCCAAGCAGAAAGCTTTAATATTGATGGAGCGCTCAAACCCCAATGCGTAATTAATAACGGACCATTACTTTCTAAATTTGTGTCCAAAACTTTAATATTAACATTTTGAGCGACTACTCCAGGAATATCCGTTAGTCGATCGTCCTTTATATTAAACGTAAATAAAGAGGGAACAGGATTGATGATATGATGCCCTTTTGATTGTATCAATTTCCATAATTTAGGGCTGCTACCAGCAGCAATTACTAAAAAATCCGAAGTATAGATTTTTGTTTTTGTAACTACTTTCCATTTATCATTTTCGCTTTCAAAATCAGTTAATGTCTGATTCGTTAATACGTCAATTTTGTGTTTTTTAACCTCTCCTTGAAAACAATCAATAATGGTTTGAGAGGAATCCGTAATTGGAAAAACACGCCCATCTTCTTCAATTTTCAATTCAATACCACGTTGGTCAAACCACTCAAAAGTATCGCCACAACAAAACTGATGAAAAGGCCCTAAAAGTTCTTTTTTTCCTCGTGGATAGTATTGCGTTAATTCCTTAGGGTCAAAGCATGCATGAGTAACATTACAGCGTCCTCCACCAGATACTTTTACCTTTTGCAATACATCCTTCCCTCTTTCGAGTATCGCTATTTTTATATCCGCTCTTTGCTGAGCAATATTTATAGCCGTAAAAAAACCTGCCGCTCCGCCTCCTATTATTATAACATCATACTCACTTTGCATAACTTTTGCTATTTAAAAACTATTTAGAAACAAAAAAACCTCCAAGAAAACTTGAAGGTTTTTAATATGTTTTTACTGTTGATTAGTTAAAATCAATTTTTGTACAAGTTTCAGCATATACATGCCCTAATACAATTTTAACTGCTTCATCTGAAGATTTTGCATTACCTAACTTACGACCTGCATCTAATACATCACCATTTTCAGCCCATGTATATGTAGTATCGTTTCCTTTAATGATACGTTTACCATCTCTAGTACTTACTCTGAATGACTGGTACTCTCTATCATATTCAACACCTGCAGGGTAATATGTTTCTGCATTAAAGAAAGATGTTCCTTTTGAAAACAAATAGCAAACACAGTTACCAATATCACTTCCTTCAGAAACTCTTACCGTATTGTTATGGATTATTTTCCATTCTCCTCTTACTAAAGAAGCAACTAAGTTCATTAATATCGTTCCTTTTTCAGCAACTTTACCGTCAATTTTTGATTCAAAATTAACTAAAGCTGACACTGTTCCTGCTCTCTCTTTTTGAGATTCATGAACGATTTCCCCAATAGTCATTTGGAAATTATAATTTTTGTTCTTAACATTTTCAGCTAATTGCTCAGAGAATTGCTCAAACCCAATAGTGCTCCTTTTTACAATACCAGAAAGCCCTACGTATGCAACATTGTTTTTATACCTATCATCAAACAATGACAATACATTATTGACTTGTCTAGTTTCGCGAAGCTGGTTTGAATTTTCAATATATGATTTCAATAATTTTGTTACTGGCTTTTCTTGTGAGAATCCGGTAAGGAATGACAACATTGCAACAGCCATAACTAATTTTAAAGTCGTAAGTTTTTTCATGTGTATAATATTTTAAAAAGTGTATTTCTATATAATGTTCGCTAATATATAAAAAAGATAGTTATATGAACAATACTGCACGAACAATTACTCTAAGTCAAGTACTGTGCCAAGAAAGCACTCCTTAATAAAACAATTTAAAGTTAAATAAATTTTGAATCATTGTCTTTTATGCAACATTATAATACTTCCTCTTTTTATATCATAACTCAATTCGCTGGTAATAGATCTAATATCTTATACAAAGACCCTAAATATAAATACCTTAACAAAAGGTATCGTTTCAATTGTATTTAGAATACACTTTTATTTTAACCCATTGCCAAATATTCTCGAAAAAGCAACAACCATATATTAACGATAGCTATATCAATTATAAGTTAAAACAGAGCGTGATTATATAGATTTCTGGAATACAAACATCTAGCTTATTTAAAATTCATATTTCAATGCTAACTTTGACAAAAAAAACAATCTATTTATTACATAATTTTATATATTTGAATCAAATAAAAATATAAAATTATGATTTTAGGAGTTTCGGATTGGTTAAGTCCAAAAATAAGTGTTGAAGCAAAATTTATTAGAATAGGTTTTGTAGTTGCTGCTATATTTGCAGGTTTTGGTCTTGGATTATACTTAATATTATGGATTGTAAAATTACTTTCTAAGTAAGAATCTTATAAGCCTGGCTTATTTTTATTACCTCTTCATGTAATAAATCGTACTTTAAAAAAGTATGGTAATGATAATTAACCCCCAGTTTTTAATTTTATAAAAACTGGGGGTTGCTCGTTCATAGCACATAACTAACTATTTTCATAGACACTAGGAAATCTTCATGTTTTTAAGTGCTAATTAATACTAAATGTATTTCCGTACACCAAAAAGGAAATTTATTTTGATGTAATTGAAAAACAGCTCGTTTACTCGTGCATGAAATTTAGAGAAGGATTTAAATATCGAAAACAAAAAACCGTAACACCTATAAATAAAAGGGTTACGGTTTTTTTAAGTACTCGAGGCGGGAATCGAACCCGCACGACCGAAGTCACTGGATTTTGAATCCAGCGCGTCTACCAATTCCGCCACTCGAGCATTAATTTGCAGACTGCAAAAGTATAAAAATAATTACTCCCACACTATTTATTCTATAAAAGTTATGAATTAAAAAAGATCCAATTTTTATGGCTTTATGTTAAACTATAAATTCTTATTTTTGCGCCACAACAATACAACTAAATAAAATATAATGTCTGAATCAACATTAGAGCCAAAAATATTTGCTTGCTCACAAAGTAAAGATATTGCAGAAAGAATTGCAGAATCATTCGGAACAAAACTAGGAAACGTTATCCGATCAACTTACAGTGATGGTGAATTTCAACCATCATTTGAAGAATCAGTAAGAGGTAGAAGAGTGTTTTTAATAGGATCAACGCATCCTAATTCAGACAATCTGATGGAATTACTCATGATGTTAGATGCTGCAAAAAGGGCGTCTGCAAGACACATAACTGCAGTTATACCATACTACGGATGGGCTAGACAAGACAGGAAGGATAAGCCTAGAGTTCCTATTACTGCTAAGTTAGTTGCTAACTTATTAGAAACTGCTGGAGCAACTCGTATCATTACAATGGATTTACATGCTGATCAAATTCAAGCCTTTTTTGAAAGACCAGTTGACCATTTGTTTGCTTCTACTATATTTTTACCTCACGTAAAAGCATTAAAACTTGACAATTTAACCATTGCTTCTCCTGATATGGGAGGTTCTAAACGTGCATATGCATATGCAAAAGCACTAGAAAGCGATGTTGTTATTTGCTACAAACAACGCGAAAAAGCCAATGTAATTTCACATATGGAATTAATAGGTGATGTAAAAGGACAGAATGTAATTTTAGTAGATGATATGGTAGATACTGCCGGAACATTAACTAAAGCTGCTGACATGATGATTGAACGTGGCGCTTTAAGTGTTAGAGCTATTTGCACACACGCCATATTATCTGGTAACGCATTTGAACGTATTGAAAACTCTAAATTAGAAGAATTAATTGTAACCGATTCTATTCCTCATGAACGTAAAAGTAACAAAATAAGAGTTGTAAGCTCTGCAAAATTATTTGCCGATGTAATGAAAAGCGTACATATGAATAAATCAATTAGTGAAAAATTTATAATGTAATACCTATTAAGTAACAATTTACTATTCAAGTATTTTGCTATAGCTAATAATTAACTTACATTTGCCGTCCCTTAAATTAAGGGATCATAATAATCATTTAAACATACAAAATGAAATCAATTACAATCAACGGATCACAAAGAGAAAGCGTAGGTAAAGTTTCTACTAAAGCCTTACGTAATGCTGGAATGGTACCTTGCGTAGTATACGGAGGAGACAAAGCAGTGCATTTCTCAGCAGCAGAATTAGCATTCTCTAAATTAGTTTACACTCCTAACGCACACACTGTTGTGATTGCATTAGATAACGGAACTAGCATCAATGCTATCTTACAAGACATTCAATTTCACCCAGTATCTGACAAAATCTTACATATAGATTTTTACCAGTTATTTGATGATAAAGAAGTTACTATGAACATTCCTGTAACTATTTCTGGGACTGCTCCTGGTGTTATGGCAGGTGGTGTTTTAAGCCGTAACCAACGTAAATTAAGAATCAAAGCTTTACCAGCTAACTTACCAGATTCTATCACTGCTGACATTTCTGAATTAAATATTGGAGATAAAGTAACTATTGCTGATGTTGCTAACGATAAGTATTCTTTCTTACAACCAGAAAATACTGTTGTTGCTCAAGTTAGAGTATCTAGAGCTGCAATGAAAGCTGCTCAAGATGAAGCTAAAGCAGAAGCTAATTCTGACTCACCAGCTGAAGCTGCTGCAGAATAATTTATAGCTTAAATAATTTTTAAAAAGCATTCAACATTTGTTGAATGCTTTTTTATTTTTGTATAAATTAAAACAAACATTATGTTTCAATGGATAATTAATATATTTAAACAAAAAGAAACATTTCAATTAGAAGAAACAGATACTATGAAAAAATTCTTGATTGTTGGCTTAGGAAACATTGGAGGCGAATACGAAAATACGCGTCACAATATTGGCTTTAAAATACTCGATCATCTTGCTAAAAAAGAAGAATTAACTTTTGAAACACAAAAACTAGGCGCATTAACAACTTACAAATTAAAAGGACGAAGCTTTTTACTACTGAAACCTTCTACTTATATGAATTTAAGTGGCAAGGCAATTAAGTATTGGCTGACTAAAGAAAACATTCCATTAGAAAATTTATTAGTTATTACTGACGATTTAAACCTTCCGTTTGGAGCTTTACGTATTAAACTAAAAGGAAGTGACGGAGGACATAACGGACTTAAAGACACACAGTTACAACTACAAACTACCAAATACAATAGATTCCGATTTGGAATTAGTGATGAGTTTAGCAAAGGTCGACAAGTAGATTATGTTTTAGGAAACTGGACAACAGAAGAAAGCGACAAGCTTACGGAACGACTTGACAAATCAATTGAAATTATAAAGTCGTTTGCTCTAAGCGGAATAAATAACACCATGAATAGCTTTAACGGAAAATAAGCATATTCATTAATATTTTTTATCTTTATCAACTGATTTCATAAACACCAATAAGCACCCTAGAACTCAATTATGAAAACATTTCATTCTATTGAATCTTTCACTTCAAAAAAACCAACCGTTTTAACTATTGGAACTTTTGATGGCATACATATTGGACATAAAAAAATTTTAGAAAGACTAATTAATACCGCTAAAAACAACCACTTAGAATCGCTGGTACTTACCTTTTTTCCACACCCAAGAATGGTGTTACAAAAAGACACTGAAATTAAGCTAATCCACACTATTAACGAACGTGAATCTATTTTAGATTCACTAGGAATAAGTAACTTAATAATTCAACCATTCTCCAAAGAATTTTCCCGATTATCAGCCACCGAATTTGTTCGCGACCTACTCGTAAATCAATTAAATGTAAAGCATATTATTGTTGGTTATGACCATAGGTTTGGACGTAACAGAACTGCAAATATTGATGCCTTAAAAGAATTTGGAGGAATTTACGACTTTACTGTAGAAGAAATTTCTGCCCAAGATATAGATGCGGTTTCCGTTAGCTCAACAAAAATAAGAAACGCACTAAACGAAGGGGACATTCAAACAGCCAACTCCTATTTAGGCACAAATTTTCAACTAAAAGGAACCGTTACACAAGGAAAAGGAATTGGAAAAACAATAAACTTCCCAACTGCAAATATCAACATAGCAGAAAGCTATAAAATGATCCCTAAAAACGGAGTATATATTGCTAAAGCCAAAATAGAAAATAAATATTATTTCGGAATGATGAACATAGGTAACAATCCTACCGTTAACGGAACAACACAAAGCATAGAAATACATTTATTCAATTTCAATAAAGATATTTATCATAAAAACATTTCTGTTTCTATTTTAAAAAGAATTAGAGATGAGCATAAATTTGATTCCGTAGAAAAACTAAAACTGCAATTACAAAAGGACAAAGAAGAAGCATTAATTTATTTTGAAAACAATGCATAAGTTTTTATTCAAACAAATAGACAACTCCTCATTAATCATTTTCCGAATAATATTCGGACTCTTAATTTTTTTAGAATCTGTAGGTGCAATTTTTACAGGCTGGATAAAACGAACACTAATCGACCCTGAATTTACATTCACCGTCATTGGTTTTGAATGGCTACAACCGCTACCAGGAAATGGAATGTACTTTTACTACCTACTCATGGGTATGTTTGGTTTTTTTGTAATGATTGGCTACAAATACAGGCTAAGCATAATATCGTTCACTATTATGTGGACTGCGACCTATTTAATGCAAAAAGCATCCTATAACAATCATTACTATTTACTCATATTAATTTCATCGTTCATGTGTCTTGTTCCAGCAAACAGATACTTGTCGGTCGATGCGAAACAAAACCCTAAAATAAGTTCATTTAAAATGCCAAATTGGGCTAAATGGGTATTTATTGCACAAATGGGTATTGTATACACTTACGGAGCAATCGCAAAGCTATATCCTGATTGGCTAGACGCCTCGGTAATGAAGCAATTAATGATGGCTAAAAAACATTATTATGTTATTGGTGATGTGTTACAACAAACTTGGTTACACTATATTTTAGTCTATGGAGGAATAGCTTTTGACGGATTAATAATCCCCCTACTCCTTTTTAAATCTACAAGAAAAGTTGCTTTTATAGCTGCCATATTCTTTCACATGTTTAATGCTATCGTATTCCAAGTAGGTATTTTCCCGTTTTTATCCCTAGCGTTTTGCCTATTCTTTTTTGATGCTAAAACTATACATCAGTTATTCTTAAAACAAAAACCATTTTACAGTGCTGAAGAAATTAACCCCCCAAAATATGCATCGCTATTAAAACCTGTGTTAATCATTTACTTTGTCATACAAATCCTACTACCTATTCGCCATTGGTTTATTGAAGGAGATGTTTTGCGCACTGAGGAAGGACACCGCTTAAGCTGGCGCATGATGTTGCGTACAAAATCAGGAAACATCAGCTTTAAAGTTATTGACAAAGCTACTGGAAAAACTACATTTGTACGATACCACAAATTAGTTAGCCCAAAACAAGCGCGACTAATAGCCAACAAACCAGACATTATTTGGCAGTTTATACAGCGTTTAAAATCAAAATACAAGCTAGAAGGAAGGTCCGTTGAAATATACGCCGTAAACAGCAAGGTCAGCATCAATGGAGGAAAGTACACGCCTTTTATAAACCCGGCAATAGATCTAACTACCGTTGAATGGAGCGCTTTTAAACATAGTGACTGGGTTTTAGATCCAAAGCCTGAATTGAAAAAGAATCCTATTGAGAAGAAATAAAAAGTAATCCCCTAATGTACCAACATTAGGGGATTACTTTTTATACCCAGACCCGCTTACCGAATTTACAATATCAATGTCAACACCTGCTCTAAAATAATCTTTTTTACTTATTAAACAAACACTCAAACCTCAATATTAACAATACAAAAAAAGCCTCTTCAAATGAAGAGGCTTTTACTTGTTATCCCACAAGGATTCGAACCTTGACTGACAGTACCAAAAACTGAAGTGCTACCATTACACCATGGGACAATGCGTGATTGCGGGTGCAAATTTACAAGAAATAATGGTTTGTACAAACATTTTTGAACAAAAAATAACAATTTATTTTATAAGTTTTCTAAACAACTATAACAAAGCCATATACAATCTAATTATTTGGCAATTCATTAAGATATTTTAAGGGATAATTTTTAGTACTTTAGCCACTTGTCAAAACAAGAGAAACACATGTCAGTAACAGACTTTTTTAAATGGAATAAAATATTAGGTTGGACAGCTTTTGCTATCGCTTTAATCACTTATGGTTTATGCGTGGAGCCTACCGCAAGTTTCTGGGATGCAGGGGAATATATTTCTACCTCAGCCAACTTAGCAGTTGGTCATCCACCTGGAGCCCCTTTATTTCAAATGTTAGGAGCCTTTTTTGCGATGTTTGCATTCGGAAACGTAAGTAATATTGCTGTAATGGTAAACATGCTATCGGTAGTTTCTAGCGCTTTTGCTATTTTATTTCTATTTTGGACCATCAGCATGATTGCTCGTAAACTTATTCTTAAGAGTAGTAATGATTTCGGTAAAAATAAAGCCATTGCAATTTTAGGAAGTGCTTTAGTAGGATCATTATCATTCGCCTTTACGGATACCTTCTGGTTTAATGCTGTTGAAACAGAAGTGTATGCAATGGCAACATTTATCATGTCCCTATTATTCTGGCTTGGTTTAAAATGGGAAGAGGACATGCACAAACCAAGAGGAAACAAATGGCTACTTATTATTGCCTTTGTAATAGGACTCTCGTTTGGTGTTCACTTTATGGGTTTATTAACTATTCCTGCTATCGGTTTAATCTACTTCTTTAAGAATTACAAAACTGTCACCATTAAAAATTTTATTATAGCAAACATAGCCGCAATAGCTGTTTTATTATTCATTTTTAAATTATTACTTCCTAATGCATTATCCTTTTTCGGGTGGATGGAAGTATCGTTGGTTAACGGTTTAGGATTACCATTCCACTCCGGATCAATCATTGCCTTTTTATTAGTTATTGCTGCATTTTATTATGCATTAAAATTCACTAGAAAAAACGGCTATGTAAATGCAAACACGCTTACTCTATGCATCTTATTTATATTCATTGGATTCTCTTCTTGGACAATGTTACCTATTCGTGCAAACGCAGGAACTACTATTAACGAGAATAACCCTGGAAATGCAAGAGAGTTACTCGCCTATTACAACTTGGAGCAATACCCTTCTAATCCGTTTTTATACGGACCTCAATTTACAGATCAGTTTGCAGGGGTGGATGAAAACAACCCGTACAAAGACGACAAACCTAAATATGAGCAGGATAAAAAACTAGGCAAGTATGTTATTATAAACAACTACATAAATGCTAGTTACAACTCAAATCCTGATCACTTATCTATTTTACCGCGGATGTGGAGTTCCGATCATGCTGAGCGTTATTTACAGTTCATGGACATTGAATTAACTGTTAAATCAGAATTTTATGGTAAAAAAGAATTGCGCCAAATTGTTGCCGAATTCAATAATGATGTGAAACTTGGAGAAATACAACCGGAAGATCAATTAGCATTTATCAAAAAGTTTGGACAATACACCAATGTAAAAAAACCATCACTGATTGAGAATTTTAAATTTATGTTCCAATATCAGCTGGGAGACATGTATGCTAGATATTTCCTTTGGAATTTTGTAGGAAAGCAAGATGATATCCAATGGAAAATGAGTAACAATGGTAATTGGATTAGCGGAATCAACTTTATTGATTCAATCCTATTAGGAACCTCGCAGGATAATCTTCCAAAAGATATTAAAGAGAATAAAGGGCGAAACACGTACTTTTTCCTACCATTTATTTTAGGAATTATCGGATTGCTTTTTGTAATGAAAAAAGACTTAAAACTCTTTTGGGTACTATTAGTTTTCTTCTTATTTACAGGGTTGGCTATTCAAGTATATACAAACGTTCGTCCGTTTGAACCTAGAGAGCGTGACTATTCCGTAGTAGGATCATTCTACGTATTTGCCATATGGATTGGAATTGGAGTATTGAGTTTATATGAAGGTCTTAAAAAATACCTGTCGCCTAAAATAACAGCTCCATTAGTAACGGCACTTTGCTTATTAACTGTTCCGTTATTATTAGCAAACCAAAACTGGGACGATCATGACCGATCAGGAAAATATACGGCGCAATCAATGGCAAAAGCGTATTTGGATTCATGTGAAGAAAATGCCATATTATTTACCATTGGTGATAATGATACGTTTGCTTTATGGTATTTACAAGAAATTGAAGGGCACCGAACGGATGTTAGAGTCATCAATACAAGCTTACTGGCTACCGATTGGTATATTGACCAAATGAAGAAGAAAGCTTATGAAAGCGATCCAATTCCATCACAATTAAGTCACAAACAATACCGCTACGGAACTAGAGATGTAGTTATGTTTCAAGAGCGTACCAAAGACACTATTACAATAAAACGTTTAATGGATTTCATTGCTTTGGACAAAGAAGAAGTAACGGTCGAAATGCAAAGTGGTCAGAAATACCACACGTATCCAACTAAAAACATTCGTGTTCCTGTAGATAAAGCAGCAGTTTTGAAAAATAATATTGTTTCTGCAAAAAATGCTGGAGAGATTGTTTCTGACATGTACATGCGCATCAAGAATGATCAGTTATCAAAAAACCGTTTGCTAATGCTTGACATTTTAGCAAATAACAATTGGGAACGTCCAATTTATTTCTCAGGAGGAAGTAATGATCCTGCCGAATTTATTTGGCTGAAAGATTATTTACAATATGATGGTATTGTTTATAAGTTAGTACCTATCCACTCGCCTATTGATAAAGAAAATCCGTTTGACATGGGATTCATTGATACAGATTCTTCTTACAAGAAAATTATGGCTTGGGATTGGGGAAATTCTGGTAGCGATGATATTTATCATGATGTTGAAACACGTACAAACGCATTTAGCTATAGGGCAAGTATTGCACGTGTATCAGAAAAATTAATTGACGAGAAAAAATTTGGAAAAGCAGAGGACTTAATGGACTTAGCTATGGAAAAAATGCCTGTTAATAAATTTAAATTGTACACCCTGGTTGAACCTTTCGTTGATGGTTTTTACAGAATAAACAAGCCTGAAAAAGCACGTAAAGTTTTTAATGATTTAGGCTTTATGTACAAGGATCATATAAACTATTACAAAACCTTACCTTTGGAAGAGCAATTACTAATTCCTGATGATATCCTTACCGATTTAGAACGATACAAGAGCATTATAATTACAGGTATTGAAAATAAGGACCTCAGTATTATAAAAGAAGAAATACCGTATTACTTAAATACTCTAAAACCATTTAAACCGTTACTGCACCAAGTAAATTATGGCTTAAGTTTAGACCGGCTTATTGAAGGTTTATACAAAGCTGAAATGAACAAGGAGGCAAGGGAATTATACTTATCAGAAGTTGCTAAAGTATATGGTAATTTAGACTCAGCTAGTAAATTAAATGAAGAGCAGATGTATGGTTTTGCTGAACAAATTTTAATGGATATTGCGGATTATAAAAAATTATTACGCATCGTTCATAAAAACGATGACAGTCTATTTTTTAATAAAGAAAAAAAACGCTTTGACCAGAGCTTAGATAAATTAGAAACGTTCTTTATGCCTGAAGAAGATGATCAGGATTCAATTAAACTTCCTACCTCATCTAAACCTGGATTATAAGCATTCTACTTATTTAATAAAAAACCCTAATTATACACATTTGTATCATTAGGGTTTTTATTATCGCTTTATTGTACCTTTATCAATATGTTATACTTTGTAAAAACACCACAAGTTATTAAAAGGATATTCGCCAACCTAACTTGGGATGTTCCAACAGATGAAAAGGTTCTTTACTTAACTTTTGACGATGGTCCAACCACAGAAATTACTCATTGGGTGTTATCTGAATTGGATAAACACAAAGCAAAAGCTACCTTTTTTTGCATTGGTAAAAACGTAATAAACCACCCGTCTATTTTTCAAGATATTATAAAAAAAGGACACGCTATTGGCAATCACACACACAATCATTTGAATGGTTGGAAAAAAACATCCAATGTTTATATTGAAAATATTAATAAAGCACAACAAACAATAGCTACAGAGATAGAAAAGAATCCTCAAGTATTTCCTCAATCAAAAATCTCCTGTCAAAAATATCTAATCAAGAACCTTTTCCGTCCACCTTATGGTAAAATAAAAAATAGTGTTGCTAAAAAGCTACTTAAAAAAGGCTATAAAATTATTATGTGGGATGTGTTGAGTGGTGATTTTGACCAATCACTTACAAGAGAGAAGTGTTTAAATAATGTATTGAATAACGCCTCCAAAGGAAGTATTGTTGTTTTTCATGACAGTGTAAAAGCCTTTGATAATTTAAAATTTGTATTGCCTAAAGTATTAGATCACTTTAGTGAAAAAGGGTTTGTATTTAACGTAATAGAATAACTTCTCGATGCAAAATTGTTTTCCATTGCATTTCAAATAATTTTACTCGAAGTAAGGTATTCACCAAGGCTGTTATCTGTATAATTTACGATACGTATTCATGGATTAATCCAATTAAGGTCTCGGCATCTTGTTCACCTGATTGTCGCCATTTCATTTCTCCATCTTTATAAATCATTAGTGTCGGCAAGCCTTTAACACATAATGCCTCAGCTAATTGAGTGTTTTTATCCACATCAATTTTAATTACTTTTGCTTTACTCCCTAATGTTGCAGCTACATTTTTAATTACAGGATGCATTGCTACGGAATGTTCATTCCATTCGGTATAAAAACTTAATAATACTGGAACTGAAACATCAATTAATTCACCAAATTTAGACATAGTAACCTATTTTAATTTTCAAGTAATACGCACTCCTAACTACCACTAAGTTAACACTTTTAAACAATTAAGCAGTAGTTCCTTTCTTTTTAAGCTTTATAACTGTTATCTCAGGCCATATCCCAACTCTCCCTGCGAAACCATGAAACCCAAAACCTCTATTTACATTTACGTAGCGTCCAAACTCCTCATACAACCCTGCCCATTGCTTGTATATAAAACTAGATGGGCTCCACTTTATAAAACCTGGTATTTCAATTCCCATTTGCAATCCATGCGTATGACCGCTCAAGGTTAACTGATAATTAAAATCATTTTCTTTAACCTGGTATTCCCAATGCGAAGGATCGTGACTCATTAATACTTTAAAATCTTTCTGATCAACTAAAGCAGACGATTTTTTTAAATCACCAGCTTGTTTCCATCCTTTCCCCCAGTTTTCTACACCAATAAGCGCTAGTTTTTGATTGTCCTTTTCAATAAAACGCGATTCATTTAACAACAATTCAAATCCTATTTTTGAATGAATATTTTTTATCGCTTCAAAATTCGCTTTTTTTGCTGTTTTAGTTTTCCACTCCGCATAATCACCATAATCATGATTTCCTAAAATTGAATACTTCCCAAAAGGGGCTTTTAATTTTGAAAAAATATCAATAAAATCATCCATTTCTTCTGCTTTATTATTTACAATATCGCCTGTAAATAATAATAAATCTGATTCCTGTTCTGCTACTAAGTCAAGTGCATATTGCACCTTTGATTTATCGGTAAAACTCCCGGAATGAATATCCGAAATTTGAGTAATTGTAAATCCATCAAATGCTTCTGGTAAATCATCAAATTCCAATTCGTATTTCAATACTTTAAAATTATATTTCCCTTTAGTAACTCCATATAAAAAAGAAGCGAACGGTATTGCTGCGATTCCAAATGCTAGTTGAGCTATAAATTTTCGTCTTGTCGGAATAGATGTTACCTCTGAATTACCAAACATTCTAATTCCTTTCACTATAACTCTATAAACATCTTCCCCAAACATGATTACTAACAAAATCACTTTTGGCAACAGAAACATTAATAATAATGAAAATGCATATTGAAATCCTTTCGTTTGCCCATCGGCTCTTGAATAATTTAAAAACACTATTAAAAAAGGGATATAGACTAATGCGGACACTACAATCCATATCCAGCGATACAGTTTTTCCTTTGACAGTACTTTAAATGCTTGAAAAGCATAAAACTCTACAAACAAAAACACTCCAGTCATGATTAATAAGGCAACGTAAAATTTAGACATCTTTTTTGGGATTTTACCAAAGATACTAAATTGACTATCTTACCGATTTTATTTCTATAAAAATTAACATCTGAACGCTCATTTCATTATTATATTTTTACCTTTCAGAATTCAATTTTCAATTATGTCAGCAGAAAAAAGAGTATTTTTATTAGATGCATTTGCATTGATATTTCGTGGATATTACGCCCTTATTAAAAACCCAAGAATCACTTCAAAAGGAATGGATGTTTCTGCTATAATGGGTTTTACAAATTCATTATTCGAAATATTACGAAAAGACAAGCCGGAATATTTAGCAGTCTGTTTTGATAAAAAAGGAAGTGCTTTGCGACGAGAACTTTTTCCTGAATACAAAGCGAATAGACAAGAAACCCCTGAAGCAATTAAGATTGCTGTCCCAATCATACAGGAAATTTTAAAAGCAATGAATATTCCAATTATTGAAGAGGCTGGTTTTGAAGCCGATGATTTAATAGGAACTTTAGCCAAACAAGCTGAAAAAGAAGGATTTAAAATCTATATGGTTACTCCTGATAAGGATTTTGCGCAATTGGTTTCTGAAAATATATTTATGTATCGCCCAGCAAGAATGGGGAACGGTATTGAAATTTGGGGTATTCCTGAAGTTCAAGCTCGCTTTGAAGTGGAACATCCGGAACAAGTTATTGATTACCTAGGAATGATGGGAGATGCTGTAGATAATATTCCTGGCTTACCTGGAGTTGGAGACAAAACTGCTAAAAAGTTTTTGAAGCAATATGGCTCAATGGAAAACCTATTAGCCAATACTGCGGATTTAAAAGGGAAAATGAAAGAAAAAATTGAAGCAAATGCTGAACTTGGAATCCTTTCAAAAAAATTAGCTACCATTTTACTTGATTGCCCAGTAAACTTTAATGCTGAGGAATATTATGTTTCTAAACCAAATACAGAGGATGTTACTTCATTATTCCAAGAATTAGAATTTAGACGTTTACAAACCACTTTTGAAAATATTTATGGATTAACAAAAGCTGCTGGCTCTGAAAAGTCTACTTCGGAAAAAGCTTCTAGTTCAAAAAAAGAAGCTAATAGCTCGGATGATTCTCAATTCTCATTATTCGGTGGCACCATCAATTCTGATGACAATAACACCGTCATTTCTGGATATAAAACAGCTGAAAGTACACCACATCTATATCAGTTTATAGACACTGATTTTGCACGAAAACTATTCTTACAGCAATTAATGAAGCAAACCTCTGTTTGCTTTGATACGGAAACAACTAGCCTGAATACTTTTGAAGCGGAATTAGTTGGAATATCCTTTTCATGGGAAGCTCACAAAGGATATTATATTCCTTTCCCTGAAAGCCAAGAAGAAACTCAGCAATTGGTTGATGAATTAAAACCGTTTTTTGAAGCGGAACAGATTGAAAAGATTGCTCACAATATTAAATACGACGCTAAAGTATTACACAAATACAACATCACTGTTAAAGGAAAGTTATTTGATACCATGTTAGCACATTATCTGATCAACCCTGATATGCGTCATAATATGAATGTGCTTTCAGAAACATATTTAAACTACCAACCTATCACTATTGAAAGTTTGATTGGTAAAAAAGGTAAGAATCAAAAATCATTCAGAACGGTACCTTTAGCTGATCAAACAGAATATGGAGTTGAGGATGCTGATGTAACGTTTCAGTTAAAGCAATTGTTTGAAGAAAAATTGATAAAAACTGATACCAAAAAATTATTTGATGAAATTGAAATGCCTTTAGTGCCTGTACTTACAGCAATGGAACTAGAAGGTATTAATTTAGATGCAACTTTTCTGGGAAGTTTATCTGATGATTTATCAAAAAATATTAAGGAGTTAGAAACAGCTATTTATAAAACAGCTGACAAAGAATTTAACTTAGCATCTCCTAGACAACTAGGTATTGTTTTATTTGAAGACTTGAAATTAGTTGACAAACCTAAAAAAACTAAAACTGGTCAATATTCTACTTCGGAAGATGTATTAAGTAAATTAGATGAGCATCAAATTATCAAAGATATATTAGCCTGGAGAAGTTTAATTAAACTGCAAAACACCTATGTTGATGCATTGCCTTTACAAGTAAACGCAACTACAAATAGGATTCATACCGACTATCATCAAGCGGTAGCTTCTACTGGACGTTTGAGTTCTAACAATCCGAACTTACAAAACATTCCTATTCGTACCGAACGTGGTAGGCAAGTACGTAAAGCCTTTGTTCCGAGAGATGAAAATCATGTTCTTGTTGCTGCCGATTATTCACAAATTGAATTGCGAATTATAGCTGCTTTAAGCAAGGATGAAAACATGATTGAATCTTTTATCAACGGTGATGATATTCATGCTGCAACAGCCGCAAAAGTGTTTGATGTTCCTTTAGAAGATGTTACTCGTGAACAACGTAGTAATGCCAAAGCCGTTAATTTCGGAATTATTTATGGTCAAGGTGCCTTTACTTTAGCACAACAGCAAAAAATATCGCGTAAAGAAGCAAAAGAGTTAATAGATAACTATTATAAAACATATCCGAAATTAAAAGCATACATGGCTAATCAGGTAGATTTTGCTAGAGATAATGGTTATGTAGAAACAATTTCACAACGACGCAGGTATTTAAAAAACATCAACTCACAGAATGGGATTGTTCGTGCTGCTGATGAACGAAATGCTGTAAATGCTCCAGTACAAGGAAGTGCTGCTGATATTATCAAAATAGCAATGATTAATATTCACACTATTTTAAACAAAGAGGAATATCAGTCAAAAATGCTACTTCAAGTGCATGATGAATTGGTTTTTGATGTTATTAAAGATGAGGAAGACAAATTAATAAGTATGGTGAAGTTTCAAATGGAAAATGCTTTTAAAATGCTAGTTCCATTAGATGTTGAAGTTGGACAAGGAACAAATTGGCTTCAGGCACATTAATTTTCTATAATTTAAAACAACGATTTAACTCCTTGTTAATAAAAACACTAGGTGCATTCTATTTCTTCAAAAATTATTTTATAAGCGGTACCTTTTTGTTCTAAGAACTCTAAGCTACCGTTTAATTGTTTCACAAATATTGACACTAATTTTGTTCCCATACCGTTATGCTCAATGTTTTTTGAGTAACCCGATCCGTTATCTGTTATTTTAATTTCAAATTTTTCACCTTGTAACCGCTTCATAGCAATGCTAATTTCACCTTGTTTCATTTCATTAAACGCATACTTTAGTGAATTGGTAATCACCTCATTAATAATCAAGCCAAGAGGCGTTAAAGTTTGCATTCCAAGATCAATTTCTTCTATATCAATTTCTAATTTTATTTTTTTATCAACTGCATAACTATTAATTAAGTTTTCTGATAAACGCTTAAAATGCTCACGGACGTTTATCAACTCTAAATCATACTCTTGTAATAGACTTTCATGTAACAACGCCATTGAAAAAATTCTTTTTTGAGTGTTTTTGAACATCTCAACTACTTTTTCATCCTCTACCTTAGAGGCTTGTAGGCGTAACAAACTAATAACTACTTGTAAGTTATTTTTCACTCTATGATGAATCTCCTTTAACATCGCTGTTTTTTCATCATTCTTAATTGTTATTTCTTCTTTCTGTTTTTTCAGAAGTTCATATATTATTTTCTTGCGTTTATTCCCGCTATGTATTACTGCGCTTAAAATCAAAGCTAATACTAACGCTATTGATATTAATATTATCCTTGTCCTATTTTTACTTAACTTCAATTTTTGCAATTCCTTTTCCTTAAGCAGCACCTTATTTCGTGTTGACAGCAGGGTGATTTCTTGCTCTTTTTTTCCTATTTCATATTTTGATTGCTGTTTACTCGCATTTTTTTCTGTTTCTATACTCCGTAAACTATCCTGTATTACAACACTTAGTGATTTCATTTCATATGCTTTCTTCCAATTCCTTTCAATTACATATATTTTATTTAGTGTTGCTGCTGCATTTTTAATTCTTAGGGGATACCTTAATTCCTGAGCTATATTTAGGCTTCTTAATGCAGATGTTTTTGCTTTGAGAACATTATTATGCTCTATGTATAATGAAGCAATATTATTAAACGCTATAGCTACACCTTCTTTATTTTGAATTTCTTTATTTATTTCTAAACTTTTCTTAAAACATTCCAATGCCTTTCCTATGTCTTTTTTATCTAAAAACAATTTCCCTAAAAAACTTAATGATTTGGCTATTCCTTCTTTGTCCGAAATAGCACTGCTTATAACTAAGCTTTTATTGTAATTAGCTAGTGCTATAACTGTATCTCCTTTTATGTAATGAATAAACCCTAACCTATTTAAGGATATAGCTATTCCTTTTTTGTCACCTAACACTTCCTTTATATTTAAACTCTTTTTAAAGTATTTTATAGCCTGGAGATAATCTCCTTGAGATTGATATATCCCTCCTAAATTATTTAGTAATGCTACCTCCCCATGTTTATCATTTATTTCTTCTAAAATAGAAAGACTTTTGAAATAGTATTCTAATGCTTTTACATCATCTCCATTGTTTCTGTGTATTAATCCTATATTATTAAATACATAAGCAATTCCTTTTTTATCATTTATAGTTTGACGAATTTTTAAGCTCCTTTGATAATATGATAATGCTAATGCTATTTTCCCTTTTTTTCTATTAATAGCTCCAATATTATTTAAAACTGCAGCAGTATTATCTTTGTCTTTAATTTTTTTCAACAACTCAAGACTTTCTGAATAGAATACTAACGCCTTATCTTTTTCTGATCTTTCGTTGTACATGTACCCTTTAGTGTTTAATACTAAGGCTTTAATATTTATTAACAATCGCTTTTCCTTCGGGTGCAACTGAGATGAGTCTGCTAGTTTTTTAGCAGTGAATTCATAGAGCCAATTATTATATTTTGACCACACTTTTTCATTTGGCAAATACACAATTAGCTTATTTATTATTTTTGCTTTTGTTGTATCCTGTTTTGTATTATAAAAACTAATAAGAGAAGAGTCAATTAGTTTTATTTCACTGCTTGACAACTCATTTAACGATAAACTATCAATTAAATAATATTTTTTATCGGCATAATTTTGCGCATACAATTGTACTCCAAAAAAGGCTATTAAAACTAAAAGTATTTTATTTCGAAAACTATTTTTCATTTAAAATTATAATTTCTTCATGATTTTGATTTATTTTTAATCTTCGTTTTCTACTTTAAAATTTAACTTATAGAAGGTGCCTTTCTTTTCTAATAATTTTATCGTTCCATTTAATTGTCGAGAAAATATATTGATAAGTTTTGTTCCAAGTCCAGTGTTGTCTTCTTGAGGATAAAATCCAATTCCATCATCACCAATAATCATTTCAAAAACTTCTTTATTATTTTTTTTTAACGCTAATGAAATATTCCCTTTTTGTTTATTCATAAAAGCATGTTTTAATGAGTTTGTTATAATTTCATTTACAATTAAACTTAGCGGAAGTAAGGTTTTAATGCAAAACTCTTCATTAATAATGTTATACTCTACATTAATTTCTTTCTCTAGGCCATAACTATCAATAATATCAGAAATCAAACCCGATAAATGTTTGTTTACATTAATCAATTTCATGTTTTCTGTACCATACATATTTTCATGTAGTTTAGCTATTGACATGACTCTACGTTGAGTGTTTTTAAACATTTCTATAACCTGACTGTCCTTCACCTCTCTTGACTGAAATCTTAACAAGCTATTTACAATTTGCAAATTATTTTTAACCCTATGATGTATTTCTTTCATCATCACCTGTTTTTCTTGATTTTGCTTCTGTAACAACCTTGATGCAATCTTATTCTTATTTAAAACCTTTCTTGTAAATAAGGCTATGAAAGAGAGTAGTAATATACCCAACACTGCAATGGCTAAAATAATTCTATTATTTCTAAGAGTAAGTCGTTGTATATCGTTTTTAGTTGATAATGATTCTATTTTTTTCTGTTTTCGATCAAGGTCAAAAGTTGTTTGTTTAATAATTATTGACTCTTTAATTTCGTCACTCTGTATGCTGTCTTTTAACTTGGTATAAAGCTGTTCCATTTTAAAGGCTTCTTCCCAATTGTGACTACCCTGATATACATCACGCAGTAGTTTAATTACATTTACCTGACTCCTTAATGTATTTTCTTTTCTTGCTATTTTTAAGGCTTCTTTTCCTTTTTTTTCAGCCTGTACAAAATCCCGCTTTTTTACATAAACGTTCCCTTGGTAAGTCAACGTAACTGCAGCTCCTTTATAATCATTGTGGTTCAGTTCTAACAGAAGACTTTTATTAAAATATTCTAGCGCTTTATTATATTCTTTTTTTCTAAAATATACTTCTCCAAACAAATCATATGTAATTGAAATTCCATATGATTCTTTTGATAACTCACGTGCTTTTAAACTTTTTTTAAAAAAAACTATGGCAGAATCCAACTCTTTCCTATCTGATAAAATTCGTCCTAAATTAGTTAAAGACATCGCTACACAACGGTGATTATTATATTTCTCACTTAAATGTAAAGACTGCTTATAGAAATATTCTGCTTTTTTATAATTTCTTATATCATGATATAAAGAGCCTAAATTATTATAAGCTTCGGGTAATAAAATACTATCTCTAATTTGCTCTTGTATTGCTATACAATCATGATAATAATTAAGCGCCTCAACATAGTTTCCTGCCTCATGAGTTATAATTGCCTTATTATTTATTGTTGCAGCAAAATAGCTAAACAGCCATCTATTTTTATTAGTTATTTCATTAGTCGTTAATTTATTATGCCTCAATTTTTTGGTAAGGTATTGATTCATCCAGCTATTATATTTTGTCCAAACATTTTCATCCCAAGAGAGCTCAATAATGTCGGTTATATATTTTAGTTTTAGTGAGTCCTGCGTTGTTCTATGAAATTTAGTTAACGCTGAATTAACAATTTTTTTATCCCCTTCGGATAGTTTACTCAATTCTAAACTGTCAACCAAATAATATTCTTTATCGGCATAGGTTTGCCCGCTTGTTTGAATCATAAACAAGAACGTTACACTTAAAAATAGGTTTTTTAAATACTGTAATATGTGTATATCTATCATCAATTTAAACTACCTTTTTGAAATATAATTTTATACATTGTTCCTGGTTCATTAAGCAATACTATGGATCTGTTTAGCTGTTTTATAAAAATTCTAATTAGTTTAGTCCCTAAGTTTTCATGGTTTTCTGCTAGACTAAAACCTACCCCATCATCTCCGATTAACATTTCAAAAGAATTTTTACTTAATTGCTTTATCTGTACAATTACTAAACCTTTGTTTCTCTCTACAAACCCGTACTTTAAAGAATTAGTTATCAATTCATTCACAATTAACCCTAGTGGTGTTAAGGTGTCCATGTCTAATTCTAATACGTCAATATTAATTTCCGATCTAATATCTTTTCCTACGGCATAACTTTTTATAAGCTCGGTTATTAGCGTATTGAAATATTCTTGAACATCAACTCCCTTATGAGTATCATCTTGTTGTTGCATCTTCTCATGCAATAATGCCATTGATAATATTCTTTTTTGGGTTTCCTTAAACATCTCTACAACAAGAGCCTACATTATCTTGTAATAAAAAATACACCTGACTCCTTAGCAATCCTGAATCGGTTGTTAAATGTTCAAATCGTAATGTTTGTGATTGACTGTAATTGTTTTGTAATGTTATAAAAAACAAAAATGCCATAAAAATGTACCCCTTCTTTTTTACCATAACTACAATATACCATTTTTTTAAAAAATTAACTTAAAAAAATGACTGTCAATTTTTATCACCCCTTAATTAATTAAGTGTTTACGGGGTGTTTTGTAGAGTGAACCTCCTGAAGCAAAAATGTTTTTTTTCTCTTTAAAAAATATAAACTGCCAACTATTCTTTGAGTAAATAATTTCTAAATATATAACATGAATAATGTATAACTATTCTCTTTATACTTTAAACAAATCAGAAGCGATACCATCACACAAAAACTTTCCTTTTTCTGTGGTAAATATAGTATCAACATGTTCACGGTTAATATTATTAGGTTCACTGGTAATCATTAATAGTCCTTGGTCAATAAACTTTTGCGATTCTTTTTTTATATGAGACGTATATGTTTCACCAAATTCATTGGTAACTTTCGCCAATGACACCCCATAAATTGTTCGTAAACCCGTCATTACATATTCATTATAACGGTCGTCCAATGAGAGCGTTTCACGTTCAATTGGCAGTTTATTTTCTTGAATAGAATTGATGTACTTTGTGTTGTTTGCTACATTCCAACTACGTTGAGCACCATTAAAGGAGTGTGCTGAAGGACCAACTCCTAAATAAGTTTTTCCTTTCCAATACGAAGTGTTGTGTTTCGAAAAATAGTTTGGCTTCCCAAAATTAGAAAGTTCATAATGTACAAAGCCATTACGTTCTAATTTGTTTACTAATATTTGAAAATGTTCATGAGCAACCGCATCCTTAGGAGCATCCATTTTTCCTTTAGCTATAAAACTTGCTAGTGCTGTTTTTGGCTCAACAGTTAATGCATAACTTGAAATGTGGTTTATTCCAAACGACAGTGCTTTTTCAATATTAGCGGTCCATTTTTCAGCACTCATATTTGGTACTCCGTATATTAAATCAATCGTAATATTATCAAAATATTGTGTCGCTACCGATAAGCAATCAATAGCCTCCTTTGCATTGTGAGCACGATTCATCATAGCTAAATCATCTTCAAAAAACGATTGAATCCCAATACTCAGTCTATTAATTCCAATTGTTCTATATGCTTCAAAAATAGTTTCCGACTGAGTATCATTATGCATCAGTTCGGTTAAATCATCCGGATTTGCCTCTAAAGTAACTTCAGGTTTATCTATTACTTCATAAAGCTTATAAATAGTTTTAATTAAGAAATCCAATTCATCAACAGATAATAAACTGGGTGTTCCTCCTCCGAAATAAATAGTATCTATTGGCGTATTTATTTCTTGTTTTCGCAAAGCAAGTTCGCTAGCTATAGCCTGTACTAGTTCCTCTTTCTTCTTTAAGGATGTAGAAAAATGAAAGTCACAATAATGACATGCTTGTTTACAAAAAGGGATATGAAGATAAATTCCGCTCATCTATATTTAATCTTTTAAAATTTAAATTTCTTAGCATTTGCAATGTGTAAAAAATGATTGTCACAATGCCAAGCATAGATACATAAGTTCTCTTTTAATGAAATTACTTCGTTTCCGTCAGGGTGAATAAATGTTTTATTTAATTGTTCCGTAGTTAAATTGCTTAACAAAAACACCCAACGTTTATGGATGCTCTTTAATAAAACTAATGATTCGCTCACTTCATAAGTTTGTGAATCTGGCAATTCAGCCCATGCTGTTTCATTATAAGGTCTTATCGTTGGATTATCCTCTGTTAAAGCCAATTTAAAGCGCATAAAACTATTCATATGGCTATCAATACAGTGGTTTAACACTTGCTTGATATTCCAACCTCCCGAGCGGTAATGATATTTCATTAATTCAGCATCAGTTAAATTTTCTATTTCAGTTGCTACACGTTCCGGAAAATCAGCTATCGTTGTTATATACTCCTTAATTTTTGTTTCAGAAATGAGGTTTGGAATAATTAATTTACCTGCGGGATATTTTAGTTGTTCTAAATTTTGCATATGCAAAACTACTCTTTTAAAGTTACTTTATCGATCATTAAATAATCATATAGAGAAGGGTCTGTTGCTATTTTTTCTTGTGTGGTAATACTTTGAATAATAACAAAATCATGGTCCTTAAAAAAAGGTGATTTTATATAACTGTGAATATTTTGTTTAAATAAAGTTAGCTTACCAATATGAGTAGTCGCTTTCCATTCATTATCTAAATTATTCTTTTTTAAAACATAATTGAAAACTGATGTGTATAATTGAGAATACCCTACACAATGTGCTTTTTTAGTTTTGAAAAAAAGGTTTGGGTTATTAGAGGTTTGGGTTGAACTAAATGTTAATTGTTTAGCTACGAATTTATTAGTGAATTCAATAACCTTATTAATATCAAAGGAGCTTTTCACTTCTTTATTAATTAGATGCTGTAATTCTGAATTTTGAATAAGATATACTTCTCTTTCTCCAGTAGAATGGTATAAAACAAAATTATTATACAACTGCCCTCTAAAGATAAATAGTAGTAAGAATATAACAAAAAACAGTGTCAATATTCTTTTACTATTTTTCATTTCTTAATTCTATTTGAATTCTGACTCACAAAACTTTCCCAGCTACCATAATTTTTTGTTCCGATAGTTTCCCCTGAGTTAAAATGATGACAAACTGCAGCTGCCAATCCATCGGTAGCATCTAAATTTTTGGGTAATGTTTTTAATTTCAATAAGCTTTTTAGCATTGCTGCTACTTGCTCCTTACTTGCATTTCCATTACCTGTAACAGCCATCTTTATTTTTTTAGGTGCATATTCTGTTACAGGTATTTGTCGAGATAATCCTGCAGCCATCGCTACTCCTTGAGCTCTTCCTAATTTTAACATGGATTGTACATTCACTCCAAAAAATGGCGCTTCTAAAGCCATTTCATCAGGATGATAGGTTTCTATCAATTCCATTGTACGTTCAAAAATGAGCTTCAATTTGGTATATGGATCTTTATATTTTTGTAAATGAAGTTCATTCATTTGAAGAAACTCCATTTTTTTTCCTACTATTTTTATGAGTCCAAACCCCATAATAGTTGTTCCTGGATCAACTCCTAATATAATTTTTTCTTTACTCACTATTTTAGTGTATAAATTTATTTTCTACTATTCGTTTTCGCGTTAAGGATGGTAGTGGCATCCTTTTTACTACCGTTTGTAGTAAAAAGATATAACGGACAGCCTGACCAAGTTTTTTCAATTTGGGAACGCCCAAACAATTACATTTCAGGTTTATCGCAGAAATAACAATCAGAATTTATCGAAATACTTACTCCAAAAGTTACATTAAACATTGATGAATTAATTTTATCTGCTAAAACTGATCCTTCATAATTAATTTTTTGCCCCATATTATACATGTTAGAAACATCTGCAAAAAAAGATACTCTATCGGTAACTCCGTAATGAACAGCTACACCAGCCATGATATTAAAATTACTACTCTTGTTATTTGTGTACGGTTCACTTAATGGTTTTATAAACGACATTCCGGGTCCAGCATGTAAAAAAACACCTATACGTTCAGGCAAACGCATTTGCAAATCGTATAAATGATCCCAAACATTGTAATATACTTGTAAATTCACTCTTGTGTAATTGGCTTTGAATTCAGGAGAATCACCTCCTTCACCATAGCGGTTAAACCCTATATCTAATTTTGCGCCAAGCTTTTTTTTAAACATATACCGAACTCCAGCATCAACCGTTAATCCGTTAATTGGTTTTGCTTCGTAACTGGTTCCAAAATCGTCTGAAGGTTTATTAAAACCTACACCCAAATCTATCGTTAATGTTTGAGCTGTTATTAAATTTGAAACTAATACAAAGAATAATACAATGTTAAATCTGTTCATCTGTTTAAATTTTATAATTTGCGGGCTGAATAATACAAACTTACTAAAAACTAATGACCAAGCACAATAGTATGTCTACTTTAGGTATTCGCATAAAGCAAATTGTTTTTATTGCGGTAAAGTTGACTATCGTTTTGGGTGCTGGTTTTTTTATTTATCAAAAGCTTATTAATAATGCTATTTTAGATTTTGATTATTTCCTGAAATTCCTCTACGCGAATAAAGTAATAACTGCTACCAATATTAGTATTCTCTTTGTTTTTAGTTTGCTTAATTGGGGGCTAGAAAGCATGAAATGGAAAGTCCTTGTACATGAAATTAGTCCCATTACCACTTCTGTAGCAATAAAGCAATCACTCAGTTCATTAACAGCATCGATTATTACGCCAAACAGAATTGGAGAATATGGTGCTAAGGCTATATATTACGCTAAACTAAATAGAAAAAGAATACTTGGTTTGAACTTAGTAGGTAATTTGGCACAACTTAGCGCTACACTAATTTTCGGAATTGTTGGTTTATTATATGTTATAAACATCTATCCAATTCCTCTTTTTCATCATAGAACTATTCAAATTAGCATCCTAGGATTCGTTTTAGTGTTTTTAACACTCACTTATTTATCACGAAAAAAGCACCGTATAAGAGGATATTCATTTTCAAAATTAAACCGCTTTTTTAACGGTTTACAGCGCAGCACGCTGATAACTACAGGGGCTTTATCTGCTTTAAAATATATAGTTTTTGCACATCAATTTTATTTTTTAATTTGGGTATTCAAAATTAACATTTCATATATTGAAGCAATGGCTTTTATTAGTAGTATGTATGTACTCGTTTCCATTATTCCTACAATTTTTATTCTTGATGTTGTTGTTAAAGGAAGCGTTGCCGTTTGGTTATTTAGTTTTGTAGGAGCACAAGAGTTTGTAATATTAGTAATCACTACGCTAATGTGGCTATTTAATTTTGTGTTTCCTGCAACAATAGGAAGTTATTTTGTTTTACAGTTTAAACTAAATCAAGACTAATATGGTATTTGTTTTTTACATATTTGTTCTTATAATTTGTTTGTACACCATCCTCATATTACTGTTTGTAATTGGTTTTGACAGGTTAAATTCAACAACTGACAATCATGTGGATACAACTCAGTTTTCAGTTATTATTCCCTTCAGAAATGAAGCCGAAAACTTACCTAATTTATTAAATTCTATTAAAAACATTGCGTATGCAAAATCACTTTTTGAAATTATTTTAGTCAATGATGAATCTACTGACAATTACCTCGAAATAATTAATCAATTTTGTACTAGAAACCCTACAATTAACTTAAAAACAGTTGAAAATTGTAGGCAATCAAACTCTCCTAAAAAAGACGCTATTAATACCGCAATTTCAATTACAAAATACAATTGGATTGTTGCTACTGATGCGGATTGCATACTTCCTAAAACATGGCTGTCAAGCATTAATGCTTGTATTTGCGAAAACAACCCTAATATGCTCGTTGCTCCAGTAAGTTTTATAAGTGACTCCTCTTTTTTACAACAATTTCAAGGTATTGATTTTTTAAGCATGCAAGGAGCAACAATTGGCGGCTTTGGAATTCAGAAACCTTTTATGGCTAATGGAGCTAATTTGGTCTACAAAAAAGAAGTGTTCCTACAATTAAACGGATTTAAAGACAATGATTTTATTGCCAGTGGTGATGATGTTTTTTTATTAGAAAACTTTGTGGCACATGATAGTTCAAAAGTTATTTTCTTAAAAGCCCCTAAAGCTTTAGTAACTACATACCCTACTAAAAATTGGTATGAATTAATTCAGCAACGCAAACGTTGGGCTGCAAAAGCAACTCACTTTAAAAATAACTTTGCTAAAAGCATAGGAGCACTCGTTTTTTTTGCTAATTGTGTAATTGGAGTAACGCTTTTCGTAGGCTTATTCCGCCCTATATTCCTGACACTCTTATTTCCTAAATTTTTAATTGACTCGCTACTTATTTTTAAAACAGCTAATTTATACAAGAACAAAATCAACATTTTATCCTTTCTAAAAACAGTACTTTTTTATCCATTTTTTACCGTTTATATTGCTGTAATAAGTGTAATAAGTCCGTTTATATGGAAGGGTAGGCATTTTAATAAATAAGAATGCTTCTCAATTAAATTAACTAGCATCCGAAAGTTTCAATAAAAACTTAATTTATTGTCAGATTGCCCTTGTCACACTGAGCCTGTCGAAGTGCTTTCATCAACGTAAACATTCATGATAGTTAACACTTTGCTGATATTCAATACGTCGGCTATTCACTGTAGAGGCTAAGCTCAGTTTGATAACTATTTTTAGTATCAGGAATTAAGTTTTTATTTTTAAAACAATAAAGTACTGTTAAATAGTCTGCTTACTTTAACACGTCTAACAAATTAACAAACTTTCAGATAGTTGTTAATTAAAATCACTTATTTTTGTTCTCTATTTTTAAGTATATGGATTGGATATATATTCTGGATATTGTAGGAACATTGGTATTTGCTATTAGTGGGATACTTACAGCAATTGACAGTGATTTTGATGTTGTTGGAGCAAGTATTATTGGTATGGTAACCGCTGTAGGTGGAGGTACGCTAAGAGATATGCTTATTGGGCAAACCCCTGTAGGCTGGATGACTGACCTAAATTATTTGTGGACAATTATAGCTGCATTACTCCTTTCATATTTATTTAAAGAACGAATTTTAAAGCTCAGAAAGAGCATGTTCTTTTTTGACACTATAGGGATAGGATTGTTTACCATTTTAGGATTACAGAAAACTCTATCAGTAGGTTTAGACATTCCAATTGCAATACTTATGGGGATTGTTTCAGCAGTATTTGGAGGTATTATTCGTGATGTATTAACCAATAAAATTCCTTTAATATTTCGAAAAGAAATTTATGCTTCAGCCTGTTTAGTGGGAGCCTTGGTGTTTTTAGGCTTAGAACAGATATTGGACAATCATGCAATTAACACATTAATTTCTATGCTAACCGTTGTTATTATTAGGTATTTATCTGTTCGTAATAATTGGTCGTTGAAATTAACTGCTCGTCAATAAACTGCTATTTTCTTCTTATTATATACCTATTAAAATAAGTTTATTACACTTTTATTTTTTATTTTTATCGAAATTCGCCCAAGCGAATATTTAAACACAATTACATTATCATGAACAGAATCATTATAACATTAGTTTTTACCCTATTATTAAGCAATTTTTCTTTTGCTCAAATGACACATACTATTGATGGAAAGTCATATGAATTAACAGAAAGCATTGCTGGTAAAGCCTCGTTATTTTATGTAATAGCTGATGGAAAATATCTATATTTTATAAAAAAGGAAGGTTCTCTTACAGAATTGACTAACACAAAAGGTGAAAACGGAAAATATCAAGAAGAATATAAAGAAGTTCTTAGCATTCTTACTGCTGATGCTGCAGTGGATATTACAACTATAAACCTTACCCTTGGTAGTTTGAAAACATATGTTGACACGTATAACAAAGCTTCTGATATCGATTATAGATTACAAGCTGAACGACCGGTTACTAAAGCAAGGTTAGGTGCATTTGGAGGTATGTCAAACAATCCGTTTGTAAATAACCCTAACAATACCTTAGTTCCTGTATTTGGTGTTGAAGCTGAGCTATATGATGAAAAACGAACAAGACATTCATTGGGATTACAATTTAAGCAGAGTTTGAAAGCTGATGACTTTAAATATTTCTCTAGTCAATTCGGATTATTTTATAGGTTTAGAGTAATCAATAAAGAATCTTTTTCAATTTACCCACAAGCAATATTTGCAACATACACTTATTCAGAATCAGAAACATCAATTATAACAGGAGGGTTAACTACTGTTTCTAAAAGTTCAGGTTCCGCTTTTGATGCACCTATTATTTTAGGATTAGGTGCTGATATTAAATTAGGAAACGGTTTTATTACTTTATCTGCAAATGAATTATTTGCTTTAATCAACTTTGAAAACCAAGGAAATACTCCTTTGGATTTACGTTTAGGATACAAGTTTAATATGTAACAAATAGTAATATTATAATTCTACAACTAAAAAAACGGTTTCAGTAAAATTACTGAAACCGTTTTTTTATAACTGAATAACTACAATTTAAGTTGTTTTTATAAAGGAAATGTCAATTTATTAATTGTCAGAAGCCTTTGCTATAACACGTATAGGAATAACAAACCTTGTTTTTACAGGGACTAATACTTCTGAATTTATTTTTTTATATGCTTGTCCTATCTCTGGAAGCTCGCTTATACATTGTTCTATGATTTGATCAATATTTGGAATGTTTTCTACCAAAATCTCATCTATTTTTTGTGATATAATAGTTACTTTACCTGTTTCAGAAACTTGAATAACTACACGGAAAGAAACATCTAACTCATTAGCTAAAACCAACTTATTTCCGAGTAAACAATTACTTATATAGATACTTAAAGAAGTAATAAAACAGTTTTTTTCAGCTTCTAAGTTTTCATCTAACTGCTCACAATCTTTAAATACAGGAAATTTGTCTATACTTGAAGTATTCAAGGAGTCTATATGCTGTTGAATAAGTTCATCAGTAGCGTGTATTTTTTGCTCCACGAAATAATTACAGGAGCAAAGTAATAAAATACACACAATAGCAGCAGCTTTCTTCAAATCAATGTTTTAGACTGGAAAAATACGAAAATAACAACACAATAAGTCTATCTTAATATAGAATAGCATTTATACCAATTAAATTTCAATGTGTACATAAGTAAATTGACATCACACCTTTTTAAGAAATTTGTAAATTTTATTCCAATCACTGGTTTCTAATGCTATATGACTATCTAGTTCTTCTCTTTTTACTGTAATTTCGTTGGTTCCTAAATGCGTTTTATCATTGATAAAAATCCCTTTTCCTCCGAAATTTTTCGCTAATTCCATATCGGTTAATCGATCACCAATCATAAAGGAATTTTCCAAATCATACTGTTCTGAAAAATAAGAAGTCAATAAACCCGTATTTGGTTTTCTGGTGGAAACATTGTCCTTAGGAAATGTTTTATCAATATAAATTGCTTTAAATGCTACTCCTTCATTTTTAAAGGTATCAACAACAAAGTTTTGCACTGGCCAAAAAGTATTTTCGGGAAAATAAGCTGTTCCTAGCCCGTCCTGATTAGTAATCATAACCAATTCAAAGTCTAATTTTTTAGCAATTTTATGTAGCGATACAAGTGCTTTTGGGTAAAACACTAATTTTTTAAAAGAATCAATTTTTTCATCAGTAGTTTCCTTAATTATTGTTCCGTCTCTATCAATAAATAATACTTTTTGTTTTTTCATCTATCAATTATAATTATTCTTTAAAGATAAAAAAACCAAAGTGACAACTTTGGTTTTTTAGTGTTATTTTAAAATACTCAGTTAATCTACATTAAAAATAACTGGTATTGAATACGCTACAGTAACTGCCTTTCCGTTATGCATACCAGGTTTTAAAACTGGCAATATTTTTATTACACGTTCAGCTTCTATTGCTAGAGCTTCGTGTGGAGCACGAGCTTTCACCTCTTTTAGTTGACCGTATTCATCAACCTTAAACCCTATAAATATTTTTTGCTTCCCAACTAAATTATGCGTTTTTGATATATCAGTATTGAAATTTTTATTTATGTGTGTAGCGATACCTTTACTAAAACATTTTTTTAATTCTTCCAAGGTTGCGTTTTCATCACATCCTGGGTAAATTGGTGCTTGATCAATACTAGTAAACGAAACTTCCGATCCTCCTGAATTATAATCACTTACATCTTTATAAGCTTCCATTTTAAAACCATTAGTATTCGACAATACTAACAATGTTTTTAATGCCTCATGTTCCTCCTTTGACATTTCACCAGCTACAGCTATAGACTCTTTTAATATTTCAATATTTTCTAACACACTCGTGTTCCTATCTAGGTTAACTGTTTCTGATTGCTCACATGAAGTAAACAATAGCATTCCTGCAATAACTGGTGCGACAACTAAATACTTTAATTTCGAGATTTTGTTTGATTTTTCTTTTGTTAACATAATGATTCGTTTTTTGATTAATGATGATGAATAAAATTGATTGACTAATGAAAACTGTGCGATATTAAAGGTTTTTGCTAACAAGCTTTCGTAATAATTTTGTTGGTGTTTTGAAGCACTTTTATCGGCGATGAACTCGTGTACTTCTGTTATTCTTTTTTGGTAGATATATATTAATGGATTAAACCAAAACACAATTCGCAGTAATTCAAACCATAATAAATCAAGTGTATGTTTCTGATTTACATGCACTTTTTCATGTTTTAAAATACTTTCTTTCTGAGTTTTTTCTATTTGATCGCCTAAAAATATAGTGCGTAAAAATGAAAATGCATCTTCTGAATTTTTAAGCGTCGTTATTGAATAACCGACTTTCTGTACCGAACTATTTGTTAATTTGAATTTCCAAATCTTGACTAGTTTAAACAGTAATAATCCTGCTAAAACAATCATACCTGCATACCAAACCCAAACTATTGAAAAGGTCGCGAAATTTGTATCTAACACTACCAAACTCAAACTTTCGCTAATAACTGGAGTAACTACTTTTTCTTCTCCTAAAATTACCGTTGGTAAATTGACAAAAAACTCACTCGGAATTACTTTTGAAAATGATTTTAACTTTATAAATGGCAGCAACAAAGAAGCAATTGATGTAATTAATAAATATGCCCTGTTCCAATTGAAAAATGTTTCTTTACGCAATAAGAATTCATATACCACTAAAAAGCACAATTGAAAAACTACTATTTGTATCATGATTGCTTCCATAGTCTTATTTTTTAGAATTTATCTCTTTTAAAATCGCTTCTAAATCACTTACAGAAATATCATTATTCTTAGTGAAATAAGAAACCATACTTTTGAATGAGCCTTGAAAATAACCTTCAACTAATTTTTGAGCTGATTGTTTGCTATACTTTTCTTTAGCAACAAGCGGGAAATAGATATACCCTTTTCCTTTTTGCTTATGACTAACAAATTCCTTGGTTTCTAATATTCTTATAATTGTAGAAACCGTGTTATATGCCGGTTTTGGCTCTGGAAATAACGCAATAATTTCTTTTACTGAAGCTTCATTTAAACTCCATAAATGTTGCATTACTTCTTCTTCTGCTCTAGTTAACTGCTTCATATTTAACAATTTAATCTTTCAAACTAAAAACTTAGTTAAACAAATATAACTAAAAGATTAGTTTAAACTAATCTTTTAGTTATTAAATTACACAAGCATTCGAAAGTTTCAATAAAAACTTAATTGTTTGTCAGATTTAGCAGCGCCTGTACAGAGCTTGTCGAAATCCATAAGGCATTGGTTTTCATAAGACTTCGACAAGCTACCATTGACGTAATTCATTAAAATCGCTATTCTCGATACAATTTCCTTATAAATTCAAAACAGAATTCATCATGAAATCATTCGAATTGACACTAAATACGTCATTATTTCAGCTTGTTTTTAAAAAAAAACTTGATTCTCAGTTTGACAGCTATTTTTAGTATAAGAAATTATGTTTTTCTTTTTTAAAACTAATAAAGCACTATTAAATAACGATTTTAATTTAACACATCTCAATAAATTAACAAACTTTCGGATAGCAGTAATTAAAATGTAACAAAATGCAAAAACAAACGTCATATAATCAAACAAGAAAATGGATATTGTCTTTATTATAATTGGTTTCCTATTAATAATTGGTGGGATAATTGGTAGTTTCATCCCCATACTTCCAGGGCCAATTACAAGTTGGTTTGGATTGCTATTTTTATACCTAACCGATGTTGTACCGATGAGTTATACGGTGTTGGGCATTACATTAATTATTGCACTTGCTATATTTATGCTTGATTATTTTATTCCAGCAATGGGTGCAAAACGCTTTGGTGGCTCGCGATATGGAGTTATAGGAACTACTGTTGGATTACTTATTGGTATTTTCTTTTTTCCGCCTTTCGGGATTATTATTGGTCCATTTTTAGGAGCTTTAATTGGGGAGTTGCTTTATGGAACAAAATCTGATATTGCTGTAAAAGCTGCTTTTGGCTCTCTATTAGGTTTACTAACTTCCGTATTTATAAAGTTTATAGTAGCTAGTTGCTTTGCAATACTATTTGTATGGAAGTTTTTTGAATATGGTAGTGACCTATTTTAACTATTCTCTATCATTTCAAGCGATACATTTTTAAAATCTAATTTTAATAGCAATCCTCTTAAGAAAATCCAAACTATAAAAGCTAACCAAATACCATAGAGCATCAAGTCGAAATAATTAGCTATTAATAATACTGGAATAAACCCTAAGAAGGTTGTTAGTAATAATAAATTACGCAATGTTTTCATTTTACCCATTCCTTTGTACATTCCATCATAAATAAAAGCTACTGCACATAATGGTTGCATTGCTATAGCCATCCAGAATGTATTGTAAAATTGCTCACGTACTAATTCGTTGTTAGAATATAGGCGCCCTATTGGATAGTAAAACAGTCCTAAAACTAGGAGTAATAAAAGCCCTACTACTAATCCGTATTTGGTTAATTTTTTTCTCAATATAATCAAATTTTCTATATCATTAGCACCATATAGTTTCCCGGAAATCATATTCCCAGCACTCGCATACCCATCAATTACAAAAGCGCAAATAAACCAAACATTAACCGCAATAGTATAGGCATTAATATATACAACACCGTAACTAGCTGCGAAATAACTCGATAAATTCAAAGCTATATTTAAGGCTAGCGTTCGGACAAAAAGATTGAGAATCATTCCCATTAAATTTTTAACTTCTTTGTTAAAAGGAAGTCTAAATGTAATATGTACTTCCGTTTTTTTAACCAAATAGTAAAATGCCAACACCAACATTATTCCTTGAGAAATCACACTCGCATATGCTGCTCCTTTTAATCCTAATGCAGGAATATAGCCTTCAATACCGAATACTAAAATCACATCTAAAAACAAATTGAATACCAATCCAGTTACTGCAATTAGCATTGGATAATAGGAATTTTGCAAGCCTCTAAATGTTCCCATTATAGCAAAAGTAACGAGTATCATTGGGAAACCTATTGCCCGTATTTGATAATAGTCTACACAATAATCCAATACCAAACCTTTAGCATTATATAAACTAAATATCTCTCTCGCGAATGGAAATGTAGCTCCTAAAATAAAAATACTAATCCCTATAATTATTACAATTGCTTGAATAGGCAAATTTTTAACTTCTTCAAATTTACCTGCCCCCAAATATTGCGATACGATAGATGAAATTGCACTTCTGCTTTGTCCTAACATCCATATTAATGCATTCAGAAAAACAGATACTAAACCTACCGCAGCGGCTGCTTCAGCACTATGATTTGGTAAGTTTCCTATAATTGCCAAATCGGTAGCGGAAATAATGGGTTCAGCAATTCCGGCTATTAAAGCTGGTATTGCTAATTTATTGATGCTTTTAAAACTTAAATCTACTTTCAATTAAATACTATGCTTTTATACACTAACCAATACTGGTTAATACATGAATTAAAAAAATATTTTTAATGGTTATTTAGTGATAGGTAAGTTATACGATTCTTATTTTACAATTTCGTATTGTCTCTTGAACTTCTTGATATATCGAGCGAACTTCGACAAGCTCAGTTTGACATTTAAATACACCCATAAACATTATTAAAATACAAGTTCATAACAATGAAAAGGATGTTGACTTTGTTTCGGAAAATAAACATCTCCTAATTTTTGATATCCTCTTTTTTTATAAAACTTATTATTTCGTTTGTTAACACTAAATGTATCCAAACGTAAAGAAACAAAATTATTTTCTTTAGCATAGGTTTCTGCGAAATCCATAAGTTTTTGAGCAAATCCTTTTCCTTGAAAATCAGGATGAATTGCCAAGCGATGAATATATCCATTTTTGGTATTAGGAGTTAACCAATCAATTACTTTATATTCTTCATCCATTATTTCAGAGACAACTACAGCCCCAATAATAACATCATCTAGTTTTAACACCCAAAGTTGCCCTAACTCAATATCCTTTTCAAACGCTTCATAGGAAGGGTAATTTTCATTCCATTGATAAATGCCGTTTGCAATCATTGCTTGAGCACAAGTTTTGGTGACTTGTAATAACTCTTGGATATCTTGCTTTTTAGGTTTTATAATAATCATTTCGTACTAAAATTCATCAATTCATTTACTGCAATTTCTAAATCACCAGGAAGTGAATCGCTTTCCCACGGATGACTTCCTCCAAAAGAATGGTTTGCATTTTCAATAGGAAATAGCACACTGTTTTTATTCCAACTGTGTATTGCTTCTCCTTCTTGAAACGCGACTGTTTCGTCAGTAGTTCCGTGAATAATCAAATGAGGAATTGTTATTTTTTTTGCAGCGGTTGAAATTGTTAAGCGTGCTTCATTTGCTATAAAATTATCATAAAACTGAATGAAATGAGGCATTTGTTGTTGAGTTCTTCCATTTTCAACATAAGCAACCCCTTCTTTTCTCCAATAGTTTAATTGATCACCAGTAGGAAATCTTGATTTATAATCGGACGCTCCTGCTAATGTAATTACTTTAGTTACCCGATTATCCTCAGAAGCTTTAATAGTTACAATTCCACCAGCTCTTGAATGTCCAACAAGTATTAGCTCTTTTGAATTCACTTGTGAAGCATACTTATTTTCAGGACTTGTAACCCACGAAATAACAGCATCAAGATCATTGAGCTCTTTTGTAAAGTTATTCTCTCCAAAGGCGTTTAAATCCGGAAAATCAATAGGTTGTTCCATCGTTCCTCCATTATGAGAAAAATTAAACTTTAAAAAGAAAAAATCTCTTTCTGCTATATGGGAAGCCATTACATTCCAACATCCCCAATCTTTAAATCCTTTGTACCCATGGCAAAAAATCACTATTGATTTTGGGGTTCCATTGCTTTTAAATGAAACGTCCAAGAGTATTGGCTTATTATTTTCTCTTTCAAGAATACTTGTTTCTTTTATCATACCTACACTTCTTTTTCTGTAAATGGAATATTTATATTACAAATTTCAAGAATCAACTGATTTAATTCTTGAAGATAATCATCAAAGGTTTCCTGAGTAATTATCGCGTCTTTTGTGGCACCTCTGCCTGCTTTATCTTTTTTGGAAAACTTTAAAAAACCTGCACTCAAATTTTTAAACGATACAATTCCAGCTTCTAGTGGTTTAGAAAATTGTTTTTCAGACTGAATCATATACGCATACATTAATATCTGAAATGGCTTACTGTATTTGGTATAATCCGTAGTGATATCTTCCCAATTAATTATCTCCACTTTGCTCTGCTCTACTTTACCTGTTTTATAGTCAATAATCCGTATTGTTCCATCCACCTCATCAATTCTATCTACTTTTCCTGCAATATGAATAGGAAAATCAAGTCCAGATACTTTAATTTTAGTGCGTAAATCAGACTCAATATGACGAATAATAACTTCGTTACTTTGCGCAATTAACTTAAGCTCTTGCTTTAAGAAATTAACAACATAACGTTTTGCAATGTTATAAATAATAAGATTTTTCCCTTTAGTAATATCACCTTTTTTAAACTCTAATTGAAATTGATTTTTTACTTCTGCGTCAATATTTTTCTGCATTAGCTTAATTGCTTCTACAGTTAGAATTTGATTCTCCAGCGGTTTGTAAAAATTCTCTAGCGTATTGTGTACTATTGTTCCTAATGTATTAGCGGCTACCGTTTCCTCCACCTCATCCTCTTCATAAATTCGCAATATTTTTTGCTGGTAAAAATCAATAGGATTCCTAATATATTGTGTTAAAGCAGAAGGAGAAAACCCTTTAGCGGCAATTTCTTTTAATCTATCTAAAACCTTCGCATCCTTTTGTATTACTTTTAATGCTGATGTAGTTGAAGGTATTTTAGGCGAACTTGTATAATAATTTACTGTATGGTTTTTTGATACTAATGTTTCGAGTTGCAATAGAAACCTACTTTTTTCACCTGCATTTAAACCATCGGGTTCCGTATTATAAATTAAGCTAATATTTTCTGATCGTTGCAATAACCGAAAAAAGTGATATGCATATACTGCGTCCTTTTCATAATATGTGGGAAGTTTGAAGGCTATTTTTAAATCGAATGGTATAAACGAATTATGACTCTTACCTGAAGGTAGTATTCCTTCGTTTACTGATGTTAAAATTACACGTTTAAAATCTAACACGCGAGATTCTAACATTCCCATAATTTGCAACCCTTGTACAGGCTCACCCTTAAAATCTAATGTATCAGTACTTAAAACTTCTTTATATATTTGATAAAATTCTTCAATACTTTTAATAGACTTATACTTTTCTTGTAATACTCCTAATACATTAAACACTTCATTAAAGCGATATAAATACTCCAAGTCTAATTGACTTGTCGCTAATTCTTCAACTTGCGATTTTAAACTTAAAATAACAGCTTTAAAAACATGTAAACAATCAGTAATTGTGCTTTTACTAAGCGATACTATTTGTGCTAGAAAGGTATTATCGGGCAATACATCAACTATTTCATTTTTGGTAATACTTATAATATTATGTTTTTGAATATAAGCAATTAGCGTATCTACATCTTCAGTATTGAGTAATATTCGCGTATAGTTGTTATTTAAAAACGTGAGTAATTTTTTATAATAGAATCGCTCACCAGATTGTTTGTAATACAATTGGAATATGCTATCAAAAAAAGAAACTAACGGAACATCTTTTAATGACATCCCCATTGTGATATTAATATCGATTACATTTTTAGGCAATGAATTTAACAAGGGTAATAGCAAACTTTCATCGCCTAAAACAACTGCTGTATCTCTTAATTCCGAAGTTGATAATTTACTTAATAGCTCCCCTACTTTTTTTACTTGTCCTATATTTTTGGGTAAGGCAATTACATCAATATTTTTTTGGGATGAAAACTCATCAGAGATGATAGAAAATTTCGCTGTGTCATAATAGTTCCACTCTTTGTTATACTTCCTTAAAAAGTGACTTGCACTATCAGTATTAGATTCAAAAAATAATTTATCCGTATCAAAAAACACAGTGGCTTTCTTTTGCTGTAGTAAAGCTTGGAAAATAGTTTCTTCCGAGGCATTCAAAGCATTAAAACCTAGGAAATAATGATGTGATGAATTGTTTTGAATATACGACTCAACCTGTTCAGATGCTTGTCGATAAACTAATCCTTGATACCCTACACCATTTTGCAATAATTCCGTTTGTAATTTATCGTAATACTGATATGAATTACGCCAAAAATCTAAGTAGTTTTTTATAAGCGTAGTAGGCTCATCACTTGGTGACCATGTTTCAATTTGCTTAATATTAGAAAGGTTTGAAAAGAATTGCTGAGCATCTATACCATACCTATCAATTTCATTAAAATCATGTAACAATATTTGTCCCCATTTAGAAAAGGATTCGAAGGACTCTTTTAACTCCTGAGGTATAATTGATACATACACATTGTAAAACGTAAAAAGTGTTTCTAGATTATTACTTGTTGTTAATCCGGAAACATCTTCTATAAACTCTTCTATGCTAATTATTTTAGGAAGGAAAAATGTTGTTTGATAATAATTTGCGAGTTCTTTTTTTAAAAACACACCCGCTCTTTTACTTGGTAATACAAACACAGATTCACTTATTAAACTGCTATTTGCATTTATTTTCACTAAACACTTGGCTATAAAACTTTGCATGTACTAATCAATTATTTTAAGTAAACACAAGATATTGATTTTATTTTATTTTTTATAGTTGGAAATAAGCTATTGGTGATAATTTCACATTAAGGCATAAAAAAACGCCTCGATAACGAGGCGTTTTTAAAATATATTAAGAATTTAAATTAGTTAGCTAATTTAACTTCTACTCTTCTGTTGTTTGCTCTACCAGCTCTTGTTCTGTTAGTGTCAATTGGATTAGCTTCACCAAATCCAGTTGCAGTTAATCTGTTAGCAGAAATTCCGTTAGATATGAACCAGTCTCTTACAGCATTTACTCTGTTTTCAGATAACTTTTGGTTACTTTTTAAAGAACCTGCACTATCAGTATATCCGCCTAAGTCAAACTTAGCTGTTGGGTATTTTTTAAAGATTGTGTTCATAGCAGTTAAAGCTGAATAAGCTTGTTCTTTAAAAGAAGATCTTCCTGAATCAAATAAGATTGTTTTAGCATAAGCATTTAATTCTGCAACTACTACTTCAGTAGCTTCAGGACAACCATTGTTAGCTACAGTTCCTGCAACATTAACACATTGATCATCTTTATCTAATACTGAATCACCATCAGTATCAGGCCAAGGACATCCGTTGTTAGCAGCTGGACCAGCTACTTGAGGACAACCATCTTTAGCATCAGCAATACCATCAGCATCAGCATCAGGACAACCGTTTAATTCTTTTAAACCTGCAACATCAACACATTCGTCTTGAGGATCAGCAACACCGTCACCGTCAGTATCAGCACAACCGTTGAATTCTACAGTTCCAGGAACCTCAGGACAAGCATCTTTAGCGTCTTCGATTCCATCTCCGTCAGTATCTGGACATCCTTTGAATTCTTCTAATCCAAAAATGTTTGGACAAGCATCATCTTTATCATATATCCCATCTCCATCAGCATCAGAACCTCCAAAAGCGAAAGTAACACCCAATGTATTTTGGAAGTAGTTAGCATTTTCTAACTCTTCAGCAAAGTTGTTTTTGTAAACAGACTGTACTTTTAAAGCAACATTTTCAGACACCCAAAAGTTAATTCCTAAACCTCCACCAGCAACTAAACCAGAATCGTCCAATGCAGCACCCATATCAATCCAATTGTAACCAGCATTAGCTCTTGCATAAGGATCTAACCAATCCATACCGTTCCATAATGTATTTAAATGGTAATTTACACCTAAGTCTAAACCTAAATATCTTCCATCAATGTCATCTGGAGCAAGTAGTAAATCATCATAACTATGATTTGCATATTGAGTTAATTTATTAAAAGTACCTGTCAAGTCTAAACTTACTCCGTCTCCCATATACCTAGCTACAGTTAACTGTGAAATTGCCGGAGCCATATTCCATTGATCTTCTATGTTAGCATATTCTGTAAATAGTGTTGTTTCTTGACCAGTATTACCAAATTGACCATCATTACCCGCAGCTAAAAAGTTAATTGCATTAGCTCCAACAGTAACAGCCCATGGATTGTCTTCAGTTTGTGCATTAGCGCCAACCCCTAGTATCAAGGCACAAGCAACTAATAATTTGCTAAATTGTTTCATATTAATAATATTTAATTTTAAGTGTTAATCAGAGACAAATGTAATATCTATAAAGTTATTAACAAAAAATTAAGTAATTATTTTTACTTTTTAATCAACAACGGTTCTATAAATATTCTTTTTAAATAATATTCAATTCTCTAGCAACCTTTGTAAACGCTGCTATAGCCTTATCTAAATGTTCTTTTTTATGAGCTGCGGATAACTGTACACGTATCCTTGCCTTATCCTTAGGAACTACTGGATAAAAGAAACCTATTACATAAATCCCTTCTTCCAATAACATATCAGCCATAGTTTGAGATAGCTTTGCATCATATAACATTACTGGAACAATTGCAGAATCACCATCTACAATATCTAAGCCCGCGGCTTTCATTCCTTTTTTGAAGTAGTTTGTATTCCACTCTAACTTGTCTCTTAACGTAGTATCTGAATCTAACATTTCAAATACTTTAATTGAAGCTCCTACAATTGCTGGCGCTAATGAATTTGAAAATAAATACGGTCGAGAACGTTGGCGTAAAATTTCAATAATTTCTTTTTTACCTGTAGTGTAACCTCCCATTGCCCCTCCTAAAGCCTTCCCTAGAGTACCTGTAATGATATCAATCCTATCTAAAACTCCTTTAGCTTCTAAAGTTCCACGACCAGTTTCACCAATGAACCCTGCTGAATGACATTCATCAATCATTACTAAGGCATCATACTTATCGGCTAAATCACAAATTTTATCTAATGGGGCTACAATACCATCCATAGAGAAAACTCCATCCGTAACTATAATTTTAAAACGAGCTCCGTTTTCATTAGCCGCTATTAGCTGAGTTTCTAAATCAGCCATGTCGCTATTTTTGTAACGATATCTTGCTGCTTTACACAAACGAACTCCGTCAATAATAGAAGCGTGATTTAATGAATCAGAAATAATAGCATCTTCTTTTCCTAATAAAGGTTCAAAAACCCCACCGTTAGCATCAAAAGCTGCAGCGTATAATATGGTATCCTCAGTTCCATAAAAGTTTGCTATTTTTTGTTCTAACTCTTTATGAATATCTTGAGTACCACAAATAAAACGTACCGATGACATTCCAAAACCATGAGTATCCATTGCGTCCTTTGCTGCCTGAATAACTTCGGGGTGTGATGACAATCCTAAATAGTTGTTTGCACAGAAGTTGATAACCTCTTCCCCAGTGGAAATTTTAATTACCGCATCTTGTGCTGAAGTAATAATGCGTTCTTTTTTATATAATCCGTTATCTTTTATTTCCTGAATTTCTTGTTCTAAATGCGCTTGAATTTTCCCGTACATGTTCTTTTTTTTATAATAAGTTTATACCGACAAATGTAATTATTTTACAAATATCATCTTACTTCTCTAATCTTAATTTTACCATCTAAATAAACTAATAGTTTTTTATCCACCTCATAACCCATTTCAGACAATACTGATGCGTAATTTAGTACTTGTCTTTCATGTTTTGAATCAAATGAACCTGTTTTATAATCAATCACCGTTGCTTTATTTCCTTTAAAAACAATTCTATCAGGAATTAATGTTTTACCTTCTTTAGTTAAAATTGCTCTTTCAACATAAACTTTTAAATCACCATTAAAATAAATTGTCATTGCTGAATCCTCTATTAAGTCTATTATTATTGGTTTTAAAAGCACTTGTTGTTCTGTAGTTATTATTCCATTTTGAAGTAGCTCTTGAAAAACTGGATCAACATCCTTTCTGTATACAATTTTTGATAATATTAAATGTATTAAATTTCCTTTTTCAATTGCATTAGCTTGTTCTGAATTCCACAGAAAACCAGCCTTGGTTAATATCGCTAAATTATGATCTAATCGTGATGACGAAGTAAACAACAACTCCTTTTCTTCTTTTATTTGTGTTTTAGAAGATAATTTTAATCGCTTCCCAAATTCATAATCATCAACATTTTCTTGCCATTTTCCAATTTGTTTCAAGAAACTTATAAAGAAACCTGAAAATAAATTTTCATTCTCATTCTTAGTCTTTTCATTGATTGCCCTTTTAGAAATTATATACAACTGCTCTTTTGGGCGAGTTAAAGCTACATATAGAAGGTTTATATTATCCAACTCTAACTGCGCTCTTCTATCATTCCACAATTGCTCACCAATTTCGCCATAAGTTTCAATTTCTTTATTGAAATGTAAATATGCTTCTGAAAAACCATTGTATGTTTTGGTATTAATAGGATACCATACTTTAGAATCTTTTTCCTTATATACATCCAACTCAGCAAAAGGAAAAATAATAACAGGATACTCCAAACCTTTTGATTTGTGAATAGTCATTAAGGTTATAGCATCAGCTCCTTCAGGAGCAACGATGCTAAGCTTCTCTTTTTTCAATTCCCAATATTCTAAAAACCCTTGTATACCAGTTTGTTTTTTCTGACTGAAGGACAATACTTCGTCTAAAAAATATTGTACATAAGCATCAGAGCTATTCACTAATGAAAAAGCACGTATTATTTGCTCCACTAACTCGTAAAAAGGCAAGGTCTGAACCGTTAGATAATCAAATTGTATTTGATGAGAAATTGCTAATTCCTTGAACAAGTCCAAAGGAGGTAATTGAAGTAATGTCACGTAAAATTCGTGTTCACTACCTGTTACTTTTAGCTTCATGTATAAATAATTCAAAAACTCCATTTTAGAGTTCTTGTTTTCTGGATAAAGTAAATAGGTTAGAAAAGAAATAATAAACCGAACATCTTTAGATTTGTTTACTAATAATGTTTCTGAAGAAATAATAGAAATTCCTTTTTCAACTAAAAAATCAGCTATCGCTATACCGTCTATCTTTTTTCTTGTCACAATACAAATATCCGATTTTACAAAACCTTGAGACAACACCGTTTCAATGGTTTCTAAAACTTTTTTTTGATATAATATTGTTGCTTCTTCTATTATAACATTTTCTACAAAAGACACTTTTACAAAACCACCTTTTTTAGCATTTTGCTTTTGATTATTTCCTATTTTATATAATTCCTGATGCGTTTTATTTTGAAATCTATTTGACAAAAAACTAAAGAACTCATTATTAAAATCAACAACTTCACTGTAACTTCTGTAGTTGGTATCCAAGTTTTCTATATTCTTTTCAATATAAAATGGATTTTCATTCTCATATAGAGCTATAAATTGTTCGGGCTTCCCTCCCCTCCAACGATAAATTGCTTGTTTAGCATCACCAACAATTAATAACGAATGTTGCTCGTTAGGTTTTGGCTCGGTTACCAAGGCGTTTTCTGTTAATGGAATTAGGTTTTGCCATTGCATTTGTGAGGTATCTTGAAATTCATCGATAAAATAATTTTGATAACGTTCTCCAATACGTTCATATATAAATGGTGCTGGCTGTCCTTTTATTTCATTTGAAATTAACTGATTAAACTCTGAAATCAATAATATGTTTTGTTCTTCTTTAATACTTTGCAATTCCTTATTCACCACATTAAGCACAGACAAAGGCACAATACTTTTTTTAAAATTCTTTAAAAACGAAAATTCATTAAACAAAGCTTTTGTACGTAAGTAAATCAAACTAATGTTTGATTGCATTTCATCAATGGAATTTGCTACTTCTCTAGAAACTCTCTTTGGATATAGTGTATCCCCATTTTGCAATTTAGACTGCCATACAGCTCCATATTTAGCAGAAAAATCTTCTTTTGAAAATTTTAAAAAATACACGAAAATAGATTTTATATCACTCTGAGTAATCCCATTGTTTTCAAAATCGATTAAAACATTTTTTGAAAGCTCTACCAATTCATTTTTAGCATCCGTTATTTTTTCTTCAAGAATAACTTTTAAATTATCAAAATCAGCTAAGCTTTTATCTTTCAACTTTGAAACATGCTCAACCTCATTTTCATTTAACAATAACCTTGAAACTTTATATAAATCCAGGGCTATGTCCCAACTTTTATCATCATCAGCTTTATGCAATGCAAAGTCAATCAATAGCTTTGTTAATTTTTTATCTTCTCCTACCTTCATCAACACATTTGCGATAGCCTCCTGCAAAATATCTTCCGTGTCTAATGCTACTTCAAAATTTTGAGGTAACTTTAAATCATATGCAAATGTTCGGATAATCCTATGCGTAAACGTATCAATCGTTACAATATCAAAAGCTGCATAGTTATTTAAAATAGCCTCTTGAATTCTAATTGCTTTTTTATGCAACTGCATGGTATCTAAATTCAACTCACTTGCTATAACAGCAAACATTTGATGTTGGTTCTTTAAATTTTCAGGAACATCTACTGATAGTATTTCCGGATTTGCAAATGCTTTAAGGTTTTCAAGAATACGACCTTTCATTTCAGCTACTGCTTTATTGGTAAAAGTGACTGCTAAAATACTTCTATACTTACCAATAGCACTCGATGAAAATAACGTTTTTAAATACTCCTTTACTAAAGTGAACGTTTTCCCTGAGCCTGCAGAAGCATTATAAACTGTAAAAGAATTTGTATTCATTAAAATTGAATTTTAAGCATCACAATATACAAACTAAATGGCGCAATAAATATTAATTATTTTAATTGATCTCATCTTAATATTTGTTTTTGTAAATTTGGATAGAATTTAAAAATTAATACTTTAAAAAACATATTATGGCTTTTGAACTACCAAAATTAGGATACGCATATGATGCATTAGAACCAAATATTGATGCAAGAACAATGGAAATTCACCATTCAAAGCACCATAACGGATACACGTCAAAATTAAACGCCGCAGTTGAAGGGACTGATTTAGAAGGGAAATCGATTGAAGACATCCTTGCGAACTTAGACATGAACAACGGAGCTGTACGTAACAATGGAGGTGGATTTTACAACCATTCTTTATTCTGGACAGTAATGAACCCTGAAGGAAAAGGATACTTGTCTGGAGATTTAAAAGATGCTATTATTGCTGAGTTTGGATCTGTCGATAATTTTAAAGATGCTTTTTCTAAAGCTGCAGCTACACAATTTGGATCTGGTTGGGCATGGTTATGCGTCAATGAAGGTGGAAAAGTTAGTGTTTGCTCTACTCCAAACCAAGACAACCCATTAATGCCCGGCGTGACTTGTGGAGGAACTCCAATTTTAGGCTTAGATGTTTGGGAACACGCATATTACTTAAACTACCAAAACAGACGTCCTGATTACATTAATGCATTTTTTAATGTTATTAACTGGAATGAAGTTGAAAGACGTTACGCAGAAAACAAATAAGATTACTGAAATTTATTTCACAGAAAAAAGGGATGTAATTAACTGCATCCCTTTTTTAGTTTTGAACTAATTTTAAACAAAAAAAAAGACAAGAATTAACTTGCCTTTTTTGCCCCAAATCTACCATGAACTTAACCTACTTATGTTATGGTACTGCTAATATAAAACCTTCTATTGGTATAGAAAAAAATTTTAGTTGAACTGCAGTTATACTTGTTAAAGTGTTGGTTTTGTCAATTTTAATACGCTCTTTCCTTATTACCTTCGAAGAAATTGATAAAAGCTCTATTAACTACTCTATATCCTCCAGGAGTAGGATAACTTCCAGTAAAGTACCAATCACCCATATGTTCCGGACAAGCTTTATGTAAATTATCTACTGATTGATATATAATATCTACTTCAGCATTTAACCCTTCTGAACTTAATAATTCTGCAATTTTCTTTGATATTTCTTCGTCAGTATACAAACCATATAAATCTTTTACAAAATTTTGAACTTCTGTATCAGGCAATCCTACTTGAGCAATACACTTATCATACGTTTCTTTAACTAAATGATATTTATTATCATCTTGCAACAATGCTAACATTGCCCTAAAAGCAACTAATCCTTCCAAATTAGCCATATCAATTCCATAACAATCAGGATATCGAATTTGTGGTGCAGAAGATACAACAACAATCTTTTTAGGATTCAAACGATCCATCATCGTCAAAATACTCTTTTGCAATGTGGTACCTCGAACAATAGAATCATCAATGATTACTAAATTATCCGTTGACTTCACAGATCCATAAGTAATATCATATATATGAGCTACTAAATCATCCCTGCTATTATCATCCGTAATAAAAGTCCTTAGTTTAGCATCCTTTATTGCAATCTTTTCAGTACGTAATCTTTTTCCTATAATTTCTTTTATCTTTTCAGGAGTTTGATTTTCTTTTTGAAGTAGCAATTGTTCTTTTTGTTTATTCAAAAACAACTCTCCTTCTTTAACCATTCCGTAGTAAGAAACTTCTGCTGTGTTAGGAATAAAAGAAAACACGGAGTTTTCAATATCATCTCCTATAGATTTCATAATCTGTGGAAACAACAATCTTCCTAACTTTTTACGTTCAGCATATATTTCTTGATCACTACCACGAGAGAAATAAATTCGCTCAAAGGAACACGCTTTTTTCTCTAAAGACTCTAATATTTGTTGAATTTTTGTTTCTCCATTTTTCTTAACTATAATCGCTTTTCCAGGCTCAAGCTCTACTACATCTTCAAAAGCAACATTAAATACTGTTTGAATTACAGGCCGTTCAGATGCTACAACAACAATTTCATCATTCTCATAAAAGTATGCGGGACGTATTCCTGCAGGATCACGCAATACAAAAGCATCACCATGACCTAACATTCCTGCCATAGCATAACCACCATCCCATTTTTTTGCTGATTTTCTTAGAATCTTAGCTATATTTAATCGTTCTGCTATTACGGAAGAAGCTTCCACTTTTGACAAACCTTCATTTTTAGCATCTTTATACAGCTTCCCTACTTGCTTATCTAAAAAGTGACCTATCTTTTCCATTACTGTAACAGTATCAGCCTCAGCTTTTGGGTGCTGACCTATGTTTACCAAATCTTGAAATAACTGACCTACATTGGTCATGTTAAAGTTACCAGCAACAATTAAGTTTCTGTGCATCCAACTGTTTTGTCTTAAAAAAGGATGAACACTCTCTACACTATTCGCACCAAAAGTACCATAACGGACATGTCCTAAAAGAACCTCTCCGATGTAAGGAACTTCTTCTTTTAGTCGTTTAATATTATCATTTAAGGACGGATCAACTTCTAATGCTGAATTAATTCTGTCGTTAATTTGAGCAAACACATCTTGAATAGGCAGTTGTTTATTAGAGCGCACACGACTTATATAGCGTTGTCCCGGCTCCATATCCAACTTAATACTAGCAAAACCAGCACCATCTTGACCACGGTTGTGCTGTTTTTCCATCATTAAGTACATTTTGTTTACACCATAAAATGCTGTCCCATATTTTTCTTTGTAATACTCTAATGGTTTTTTTAACCTTATTAAGGCAATACCACATTCGTGTTTTAAAGCGTCGCTCATTGTAGTTGTGTTGTTGTACTTCCGTACGGTTGTTGAGTTGTTATCTTAAATGCACTAAACATACATTATATATAATCTAGTAACTTATTTCAATGTGAGGTAAAACCTCCAATAATTAAACCCACTAGTGGGAATCAAAAACGCGCTGAAATTCAGCGCGTTTTTGTGTTATAACTCTATATCGAATTGTGTCAGCTCTTTAAATTGTTTTAAGCGGCTGGACACTTCATCCTTAGATAAGGTTTCCATTCGTTCAGTTCCAAACTTCTCTACACAAAAAGAGGCTAAATTGGAACCATGTATAATTGCTTTCTTCATGTTTTCGAATGAGATATTTCCTGTACTTGCAATATGTCCTGAAAAACCTCCTGCAAAAGTGTCTCCTGCTCCAGTGGGGTCAAAAACTTCCTCTAAAGGTAATGCTGGTGCAAAAAAGGCATTATCCTCATGAAACAATAACGCTCCGTGCTCTCCTTTTTTTATCACTACATATTGTGGTCCCATAGCTGCAATTACTCTTGCTGCTTTTACTAAAGAATATTCTCCAGATAACTGACGTGCTTCTTCATCATTGATTGTAATCACATCTACCTTAGCAATTACTGTTTTTAATTCTGCTAATGCACAATCCATCCAGAAATTCATCGTGTCCAAAACTACTAGTTTTGGTTTTTTTGTCATTTGCTCTAATACTCCTAATTGGACTAAAGGATGTAAATTCCCTAACATTACAACATCTGCATCTTTATATGCTTCTGGAACAACTGGATTAAAATTTTCTAATACATTTAATTGAGTATCTAATGTATCACGAGAATTCATATCATTATGATATTTCCCTGACCAGAAAAATGTTTTCCCACCTTTAACAGTTTCTAAACCTGACAAATCAATATTCTTCGCTGAGAGCAAATCCAAATATTCTTGAGGAAAATCATCTCCTATTACAGAAACAATTGCACTATCAACATTATCAAAATTAGCCGCAGAAAGTCCTATATAGGTTGCAGCGCCACCTAATATCTTATCTGTTTTCCCAAAAGGTGTTTCAATTGCATCAAAAGCAACTGTACCTACAATTAAAAGTTTATTCATTTATGTAATTTTTGGCAAAATTACGGAAATTTATTTTCTATAACACAATACTATAAAATGAAAAGTAACTAATCCTAGTATTTTAGTTGCTTAACTGTTCTTTTAGTCGTTTAAAAGTATTGAATGGAGCATTTACTAGCATTGAATTTACAATAAATATCGGCAAGGATCCTCCAGGATCACCATGCATTTGTTGAGTTACTCTTATTCCATCTTTTGTTTTTTCCAACAACCAGAATCCAGAAAACCTATTCACTCTTATTACTCCTTTCTTTTCAGTAAGTTTTTTAGGTGCAGGTTCGATTCTTATCTTAAGTACAGTGTCACTAACAACAGTTAATTTTAATTTTGAAACATGGTCTCTATTTTTTGCAGGCCAAGGCAAATCATTGTACATGTAAACGAAATATTCGTTTTGAGTATTTTTCTCTAGTAACCTACTCTCAGTTGTCTTGTAATTCCATTCTTTCAAATGCTCACCATCTACAATTTTATGTACTACTGATTCTAGTGACGTTTTAATTAATGTAATTGCTTTATATTCCTTGACTTGAGAAGTTCCAATCTCCCTAGTGTACACCTGAATACCTAAATCATCTTTTTCTAGTTCCCAAGTAGATTGTGAGTAACTAAACAGATTGTAACTAAATAATAGAAATAATAAACAGTGTTTTTTCATAGAGTAAAATAACTAAGCACATAAAAACTAGAGCAACGTAGGACCATCATTTTTAACATAATCTGCATCAACAAGTAGGTTACTTTTTTTTGAAGATTCAACAGCTAGAAAATCACATCTATCATTTTGTTTATGATTATTATGCCCTTTTATCCATTGAAAACTTACATTTTGTTTTCTATATATTTTCAAAAAACGCTTCCATAAATCAGGGTTTTTCTTGTCTTTAAATCCATTTTTCTCCCAACCAAAAACCCATTTTTTATCTACTGAATCAACAACGTACTTGGAGTCCGTAAACACTTTAGTACTTGTGTTTTCTTTTTTCAACTGTTCTAAGGCAACTATTACCGCTAGTAATTCCATCCTATTATTGGTTGTTCTTACATAGCCTTGAGAAAGCTCTTTCACATACGGTTTTCCTACCCACTGCATTACAACACCATAACCTCCAGGGCCTGGATTTCCTCGGGAAGAACCATCAGTATATATATGTACTTGTGCAGACATTAATTTAACAATTGCTCAATTACTAAAGGGAAATGTTTTTGCTCTAAAAGATGGATTTTTGCAGCTACATCACTAAAAGTATCAATAGATTCAATTTTAGTTTTTGCCTGAAAAATGATATTTCCTTCATCATAATGTTCATTTACATAGTGAATAGTGATACCCGATTCTATTTCCTTATTAACTACCACAGCTTTATGAACATTTGAACCATACATTCCTTTTCCCCCATATTTTGGTAACAATGCTGGATGCACGTTAATAATTTTATTAGGGAATATAGAGATAACATCTTCTGGGAACTTTAGTAAAAATCCCGCCAGAACAATTAAATCAGGTTTTAAATCAAGCATTAAATTATAAATCACTTTGCTATCATGTAAATCAGACTTATTAAAACTACTATTAGTAACGCCTAGTCTTTCAGCCTTTTCCAAAACTTTGGCATCCTTCTTGTTACTCAACACTTGAATAACCTTGGCTAAACCACTACTTTGGAAGTGTTCAATAATATTTTCTGCATTCGTTCCAGAACCAGATGCGAAAATTACAATACGTTTCATATCTTTGAGCTACATGTGTTATTCATCACAAAAAAAAGAATAAATATTCACAATTGGAAGCTAAAAACCAGTAACTTCACAAAATATTTGAAAAAATAAGTTACATTTTTCGTGTAAATCATGGTTTTAAGGTAAAGTTTTTTACTTTTGCCTCCAAACAAATTTAAAAATTAAAGATTATGTCAGACATTGCATCAAAAGTAAAAGCGATTATAGTAGACAAATTAGGTGTTGATGAAAACGAAGTTGTTATAGAAGCAAGTTTCACAAACGACTTAGGAGCAGATTCATTAGATACTGTTGAATTAATTATGGAATTCGAAAAAGAATTTGATATTCAAATTCCAGATGATCAAGCAGAAAACATTGCAACTGTAGGTCAAGCCATTACTTACATAGAAGGAGCAAAATAAAGAGGTATTAAATATGGAATTAAAGCGAGTTGTAGTTACAGGCCTTGGAGCACTTACTCCAATAGGGAACAATATTCAAGAATATTGGGATGCATTGGTGAGTGGTAAAAGTGGCGCTGGCCCTATTACTCGCTTTGATGCTTCTAACTTCAAAACTAAGTTCGCATGCGAACTTAAAAACTTCGAAGTTACTGACTTCATGAATCGTAAAGAGGCTAGAAAACTAGACCTTTACGCACAATACGCTATGGTTGCTACTGATGAAGCAATTATAGATTCAGGGTTAGACTTAGAAAAAATAAACAAAAACAGAGTTGGTGTAATTTGGGGTGCCGGAATTGGCGGAATTGATACTTTTCAAACAGAAGTAACTAATTTTGCTACTGGAAACGGAACACCTCGCTTCAACCCTTTTTTCATCCCTAAAATGATTGCTGATATTGCTCCAGGGCATATTTCAATTAAATACGGATTTAGAGGACCAAACTTTACAACAGTATCTGCCTGTGCATCTTCAGCTAATGCGATGATTGACGCCATGAACTATATTAGGCTTGGAAAAGCTGACATTATAGTTTCTGGAGGATCAGAAGCCGCTGCTACTGAAGCTGGTATAGGAGGATTTAATGCAATGCACGCTTTATCTACAAGAAACGACGACCCTCAATCTGCATCGAGACCATTTGACGCTAATAGAGATGGTTTTGTTTTAGGAGAAGGAGCAGGAACATTAATCCTAGAAGAATACGAACATGCAATTGCAAGGGGCGCAAAAATTTATGCAGAACTTGCTGGTGGAGGATTATCTGCTGATGCGCATCACATGACTGCACCACACCCAGAAGGATTAGGAGCAAAACTTGTTATGATGAACTGTATTGAAGATGCAGGACTATCTGTAACAGATGTTGATGCTATCAATATGCATGGAACTTCAACACCATTAGGCGATATTGCAGAATCAAAAGCAATTAAAAGTGTTTTTGGCGATCATGCATATAACCTAAATATTAATTCAACAAAATCTATGACAGGACATCTATTAGGTGCAGCTGGTGCAATTGAAGCTATTGCTTCAATATTAGCCATGAAGCATGGAATAGTACCTCCAACAATCAATCATGAAACCTTTGATGAAAACATAGATAACAAATTAAACTTAACACTTAACAAAGCTCAGAAAAGAGAACTTAACGTAGTGATGAGTAACACATTTGGATTTGGTGGACACAATGCATGTGTATTATTTAAAAAAATAAACTAATATATTTGAATGAAAAACATCATTCGAAAAATATTTAATTCCCGAGCTTCTAACGAAGACGGGAATTTTTTTGTTAGTATTACCAAAATAATAGGCTATAAGGCTATAAATATTTCTCATTTTGAAGAAGCTTTCACTCACCGGTCTTCCAATAAAAAAAATAGCAAAGGAAACACCATTAGTTACGAAAGACTCGAATTTTTAGGCGATGCTATGTTAAGTTCAATTATAGCAGAGTATTTATTTAACAAAGTCCCGCACGGAAACGAAGGATACCTTACTAAAATGCGCTCGAAAATTGTAAGTAGAGAACATTTAAATGAATTAGGGAAAGATTTAGGTCTACTTAAACTCGTTAATAGTAAAATGAGTAAATCTAATTTTGGCGATAATATTCACGGCAATGTATTTGAAGCGTTAGTTGGCGCTATATTTTTAGATAAAGGATACAGCGGAGCTGAAAAATTTATTTACAACAATGTTATTAGCCCTTATGTAGACATAGAAAGACTTGAGGGAAAAGTTATAAGCTATAAGAGCTTACTTATTGAATGGTGTCAAAAAGAAAAAAAAATATTCAAATATCTTGTTTATGATGATACCGGAAATGACAACATCAAGCACTTTGCAGTTAAATTACGTATTGATGATAAAGTAATTGCTAAAGCAAGAGCCACCTCTAAAAAGAAAGCTGAAGAAAAAGCTTCTAAACGCGCGTTCTTTGCTTTACAGCACCAAATCACAAGAGAGTAACACTACAACTAGAATCACCCTCCCTAAACAATAATATAAAAAAAACTTCGGTTTAAATAGTTATAAAAACCCTAGCTTCTCTCTTACTCTTTTTAAAACTACATTAGCTGTGCTTGAGGCTTTATCGGCTCCAATTGACAATGCTTTATCAATTTCTGAAAGGTTTTCCATATAATAATTATAAGTTGCTCTTTCTTTTGCGTATTTCTCAATTAGCACTTCAAAAAACGCCTGTTTTGCATGACCATATCCATAATCACCTCCTTCGTAATTTGCTCTCATTTCAACAACTTGAGCATCACTTGCAACCAACTTATATAAAGCAAATAAATTACAAGTATTTGGGTTTTTAGGATCCTCCAAAGATGTGCTATCCGTTGCAATTTTCATTACTTGCTTTCTCAATTGCTTATCTGGAAGAAATAAATTGATAATATTTCCTTTACTCTTACTCATTTTTACCCCATCAGTACCTGGAACATACATCGTTTCTTTCTGGACCTTAGCTTGAGGCAAAACAAATGTTTCTCCCAACTGAGCATGAAAACGAGAAGCAACATCTCTAGTCATTTCTAAATGCTGTTGCTGATCCTTTCCTACCGGAACAACCTCTGCATCATACAACAAAATATCTGCAGCCATCAGCATTGGATACGTAAACAATCCACCATTTACATCATCAAGCCTATCAGATTTATCCTTAAACGAGTGAGCCAACTCCAACCTTTTAAAAGGAAAAAAACAATTTAAATACCAAGAAAGCTCGGTTACCTGAGGCACATCACTTTGTCTGTAAAAAACAGTTTTATCTACATCCAACCCAAAAGCAAGCCAAACAGCTGCCGTAGAGTAGGTGTTTTCTCTTAACACTTTAGCATCTTTAATTTGAGTTAAAGAATGCATGTCTGCAATAAAAAAATAAGATTCATTATCAGGATTATTCCCCATTTCAATTGCAGGAATAATTGCCCCTAATAAATTCCCTAAATGAGGTGTTCCGGTACTCTGTACTCCAGTTAATATTCTTGCCATAATTCGCTTCAAAAAAATTTAGGTAAATTTATTGAATGCATCAGTCATAAAAAAGTTATTTTTGAAACTTAATACATTTATTTTGAAAATATTTACCTACACAGGAAGAATCGCATACAGAATTTGGTTTTACTTGCTCATAGCATTTCCAATACTAATTCTATTCCCTTTTCTTATAATTACATCATCAAGTGATAAATTATACCCGTATTTCTTTAAACTAGCAAGGATTTGGGCTAAAATAATTTTATTTGGCATGGGGTTTAAAATACACATAAAAAAGGAAGACAAAATAGTTTTCGGAAAAAGCTATATGTTTGTAGCCAACCACACCTCTATGACAGATATCATGCTAATGCTTGCCATAGAAAAGAATCCGTTTGTTTTTGTCGGAAAAAAAGAACTGGCTAAAATCCCTCTGTTTGGCTATTTCTACAAACGGACTTGTATATTAGTTGACCGAAACAGTTCAAAAAGCAAAAAAGAAGTATTCAATAGAGCGCAACAAAGATTAAACTCAGGGCTGAGTATTTGTATATTCCCTGAAGGAGGAGTATTTGACAACTGTGACCTTGTTTGCGAATTTAAGAACGGTGCTTTTCGACTAGCACTGGAACATCAAATACCTATAGTTCCAATGACCTTTGCCGACAACCTAAAACGTCTACCTTATGATTTTCTAGCAGGTGGTTCACCAGGAAAAATGCGAGTAACCATCCACAAACCTATTATTACAAAAGGCCTTGACCTATCCTTAAGAAACGAATTAAAAAATCAAACTAGAGAACTCATTTACGGTGAGCTACAAAACTACAACTCGTAAACCTTATTTCTCATAAAATCAAAAGCACCCTAAACTAAGGGTGCTTTTTTTATTTAGCACAGGATACAATCGCACTAAATTAACCAACTTAAAACTTAAAACTCAACCCAGTATAAACCCCTAAAATATAAGGTTTAAAATTCCCTGAATCATTACTAAATGCATTCAACTGATATTTAAACATTGGCTCAAAACTAAAGTTAAATGCTTTTGAAATTTCGTAATTAAAACCAAGTCCAACATTTGTACTATAGCTTATCTTATTTAGATTATTCGCTTCCCCAATATGAGTTTCAACACCATTAGTTACCGTAAAAATATCATTCTCATTTAAGAAAAAAGTACTCATCCCAGCAATTATTGCAATCTTCATTTTTTTATTTGATATCTTATAACTTAATTCTACCGGAACTTCCAAGTAACCAAAACGCTGATTTAAACTGGAGTCAAACAACAATGAAAATGAAGACGGGATCTGAGAAACAGAATAACTACTCGACCCAACCAAATTAAGAGACGAACTTTCTGACGTAAGAGTTACATTCCTAAGCCCTCTCACATCAACTGGAGATTCTGTTACAGGATAAATAGCCACATCTTGAGTACTATATCCCAAGCTAATTTTATTAACCCCTGTACGAATTGTAAGTTTTTTATTTATAGCATAACCTACACCTATACCATAACTCAAATTAATCTTTCCTTTTTTCTTATTTACTGACAGCTCACTATCAATTGGAGATCCTGCACTTAAGGTATTATAATATACCGGAGCAATATTAGGAGCTATCTTCCATTTATTAAAAACAACTTCCTCCTCTTTATTCTCTTCTTCATTTAACTGCTCTTCCAATACTGCAATTGCCTCTTCTATTGTCTTCTCCACTGGAAATTCAACTTCCTCTTCTACACATTCCTCTTCTTGAATTGAAACCTCTTTGGAAACTGGATTATTCTGACTAATTACAACCCCTGAACTTGTTCCAATATTATTTGCACTTGCCTCCTTTTTCTTTACAATAAAAACTGAATCTTTAATTGAATTAATTACAAGATCTTCTTCTTGCACACTTGCTTTTTCATTTACATTATCTGCTACAGCAGCAATCGCATCATTACTTCTAGTTTCCTGCTCTAAATCATTATTCTCTGAAATACTTACTTTTGAAAAAACTGAAGCATGACTTATTAAGTTCTGAATATCATTCCCTTTAACACTCTTATCACCCTTTTTCTCTTGCCTTGAACGCCTACCACTCAAACCAGAACGAAACTTATTCTTTAAAACTGCTTTATCAAAACTACTTTGATTTAAATATGTTTCTCGCTGTAACAAATTATCGGTAGACAATGACAACATATCTTTGTTTTTACTTTTAACCCCCTTAGAACTCTTTTTTGAAACTACCTTCTTAGAGACACCAGTACGCTGGTTTTTAAATGACACATCTTCTAAAAAAAGCTCTTTTTTATTAAATTCAAACACTTGATCAGTAGTGATATTAGTTTTGTTTTTCAGTTCTAAATCAATAGCTCTCTCAATACCTTCAGCTGACACTACCTTGTGACCTTCTTTATCAAAAACAAGCACTTCTCCCTCAATTTGAATCTCTGATTTTGGGACAGCTACAATATTTTCATCAGTAGACAAAACAGAAATACTAACAGCAATGAAAACAATTGCTGTAGCTACTAATCCGCTGTAAAAAATCCAAAGTGGCATTCTTTTTTTACTGGGATCATCTTCATCCAGTTTGGCTTGAATAGAATCCCACATTGCTGTATTAGGAGTTGCTTCAAAATCTTTGAGCTGCTCCTGAAACAATTGATCTATGTTTTTTTTATTGCCCATTTTCAAAGGGTTTGTTTATTTCTGAATTCATTTTCTTCAATTTTCTCTTTTAAAATATTCCTTGCCCTTGACAAATTAGATTTTGATGTGCCAACTGATACGTTAACCATCGATGCGATTTCTTTATGAGAAAAACCATCCAAAACATACAAGTTAAATACCAATCTATATTTGTCAGGTAACTCCTGAATAATCGACAACAAAAAATCTAAAGACACATGATTTACTTCAACCTCTACTATCTCTTCAATAAAATCATCGTCTTTTACAACATCTAACACACTTGCTTTTCTATACCGTTGCAAAGCTGTATTTATTACAATTCTTTTCATCCATCCTTCAAATGAACCTTTGCCGTTATACTGAATTATTTTGCTAAAAATAGTCAAAAAAGAGTCTTGCAAATTATCTTCCGACTCTGCATAATTTTTAGAATACTTCAAGCAAAGGGTAAATAGTTTTTTAGCATATAAGCTATACAGCTCCCCTTGTGCTTCTCTATTATTCTTTTTACATTTTATAATGAGTTGTTCTAAACTCATACTCGATTTCGATTTTTAATTAACTACAGGCACTTCGATTTCTTCATATATTTCTTCTCCCAATTCATCTATCCCCTTCCAAATTCGAAACACATACACTTGGTCGTACAAAACTCTGAATACAAACGATTGATTCGCTTGATTACCTTCAACTAAATCGACACATTCAGAATTATCATATACAATACTCTGAACCGCCAATGTCCTAACTTTATTATCAGCTTTTAAAAAAATATCGTAATACCCATGACAGCTTGTTGGTCTGTTAAAAACAATAGGGATTTCATATTCCTGATTTAGCATGAATTCATTTGGCAACTGAATGCTCTCAATTGGAAGCAAAGCATAATTTGTCTGCACCCCTTCATCAACACTACAATTTAACATTAGTAGCCCTACCAATAACACCAAAGTACTATTCCTCATACTCACCTTTCCTTATACCTCCTATTTAATCAGATGCTTAAAGTTACAAAAGGTTGCGTATAAAAATAAAAAAAACCTGGATATACCAGGTTTTTTTTATTTACGAACTGCGAATTTTATTTATTTTTCCGCAATAGCTGTAACTATTTTCTCTTCCAGCTCTTCCATTAATTCCGGATTATCTTTAAGTAAATTCTTCACAGCATCCCTACCTTGACCAAGTTTAGTATCACCATAACTAAACCATGAACCACTCTTTTTTACAATATTAAACTCAACTCCTAAATCGATAATTTCACCTACTTTAGAAATCCCTTCTCCATACATAATATCAAATTCTGTCAATTGGAAAGGTGGTGCTACTTTATTTTTCACAACTTTTACCCTTGTTTTATTTCCAATTACAGCACCATCATTATTTTTAATCTGAGTTGATCTTCTGATATCTAGTCGTACAGATGCATAAAATTTTAATGCATTACCACCAGTTGTAGTTTCAGGATTACCAAACATAACTCCAATTTTTTCTCTTAACTGGTTAATAAATATTACGGTACAATTTGTTTTATTTATAGCTCCAGTAAGTTTTCTTAATGCCTGTGACATTAAACGTGCGTGTAACCCCATTTTAGAATCACCCATTTCTCCTTCAATTTCACTTTTTGGAGTTAATGCCGCTACTGAATCAATCACAACAATATCAATTGCTCCGGAACGAATTAAGTTCTCTGTAATTTCTAATCCCTGCTCTCCATAATCAGGTTGAGAAATAATTAAATTATCTACCTCAACTCCTAATTTTTCAGCATAAAAACGATCAAAAGCATGTTCCGCATCAATAAAAGCAGCAATACCACCTTTTTTTTGTGCTTCTGCAATTGCATGTAAAGCTAATGTTGTTTTTCCAGAAGATTCAGGTCCATAAATTTCAACTACTCTACCTCTTGGCAAACCACCTACTCCTAAAGCTAAATCTAGTCCTAAAGAACCTGTAGAAATTGTATCTATCTCTACAACCGGCTTATCTCCCATTTTCATTACGGTTCCTTTACCGTACGCCTTATCCAACTTATCTAAAGTAAGCTTTAATGCTTTTAGTTTTGCTTCTTTCTCTGAACTCATAAATCCCGTTTTATATTAACTTTTTGCTAAAGTACAGTTTCTTTTTAGAGCAAACAATCATAACTTTTTCAATTTATTAACATCCTTTTTTCTTAAAAAAAATATTTTTAACGCAACCTTTTACAAAATAAACCATCTATTAATAAAGCGACCAACCCATTTCAAAAACAAATGAGATTTTTAAGCATACATATCATTACAAGCGTTCACGGTTTTACAATTGCTACTTCTATAGTTAGTAATTGTAAGCTAGACGGTGGCTAATATTCGTTACTTTTTAACACAATGATTTTCGAGAAAACACTTCGAAAAGTTATCATTAGTTTAGAAATTTAGTAACGAATTAGCCCATAAAAAGCTTCTGTTTTCAACAGGGGCTTTTTGTATTTTAATACTATACCCACAAGCCTTCAGAATAAAAAATGTATATTTACAGTTACTATTTTTTTTAACGAATTTATGCCTCTTGAGGCTCTATATATATTATGGCTTGTAATAATTGTGGTACCGGAACTGACGGAAAACCAAAAGGTTGCAAAAGCAATGGAACATGTGCTTCTGATAGCTGCAACAAACTTACTGTATTTGACTGGTTATCAAATATGACTTTACCAAACGGACAAGAACCGTTTAATTGTGTTGAAGTACGTTTTAAAAACGGAAGAAAACATTACTTTAAAAACACCGAAAATTTAACTTTATCAATTGGTGATATCGTCGCTACCGAAGCTTCGCCAGGACATGATGTTGGAATGATCACTTTAACCGGGGAATTGGTTAAAGTACAAATGAAGAAGAAAAAAGTAAAAATTGACAGTGAAGAGGTAAAAAAAATATATCGAAAAGCTTCTCAAAAAGATATTGACATCTGGACTAAAGCCAGGGAAAAAGAAGAACCGATGAAGGTTCGTGCTAGACAACTAGCTATTGAATTGAGATTAAAAATGAAAATCTCTGATATTGAGTTTCAGGGAGATGCTTCAAAAGCTACTTTTTATTATACTGCAGAAGAACGCGTAGATTTTAGGCAGCTAATTAAAGAATTCGCCAAAGAATTTAGTATTCGTATTGAAATGCGCCAAATTGGCTTTCGTCAAGAAGCTGCAAGACTTGGAGGTATTGGTTCCTGCGGAAGAGAATTATGTTGTTCTACTTGGTTAACGGATTTCAGATCAGTAAGCACATCTGCTGCTCGTTACCAACAACTATCCTTAAACCCGCAAAAACTAGCTGGCCAATGTGGTAAATTAAAGTGTTGTTTGAACTACGAATTAGATTCATATCTAGATGCATTAAAACATTTTCCTGATAAAAATATCAAATTAAAAACTAAAAAAGGAAATGCAGTTTCTCAAAAAACTGATATTTTCAAAGGAATTATTTGGTATGCTTATGAAGGAGAATGGATGAATTGGTTTATGCTTACTACTAAGGATGCCAATGAAATCATTAGTGAAAATAAAAAAGGAAATATTGTTCCTAGCTTAGAAGACTATGTTTTTGAACTAGAAGAAGAGGCTGCAGTTGAATTTGAAAATGTTGTTGGACAAGACAGCTTAACTCGTTTTGACAAACCAAAACAAAAGAAAGGTAGAAAACCACAGCAAAAAAGAAAACCTCAAAACTCGACGGACTCTAAAAAATCTTCGGATAAAAGAAAAGAAAATACTAATAAACCACCTAATAAACGTCGACCACAAAGAAAAACAGACGATAAAACTGCTGCAAATAAACCTGCAGGTCAACAAAACAAAAAACCAGCACACAAACCTCAAAATGGTGATGCTCCAAAAAAGCCTCAACACAAACCAAAACCTAGAAATAGTGACGCTCCAAAAAAGCCTCAACATAAGCCAAAACCAAGACCGCAAAACAGAAACAAGAGTAACCCAAGTAAAGACAAATCACCTCAAAAAGATGCGTAATTACTTAGTCCTTTTTATTACTATTTTTGCTCTTTTTTCATGTGATTCAAAACATGTTATGGACGAGTATAAAACAATTTCAACCACATGGAATAGAGATGCCATCGTTGATTTTAAATTTCAAGCTCCTGACACTATTGCTACTTATGATTTGTTTATAAACATACGTAACAACAGCACTTATGAGTTTAGTAATTTATTTTTAATTGCAAGTTTAACCTCTCCTAGTAATATTAAAATTGTTGACACCTTAGAATATGAGATGACTACTCCTAGAGGTGAATGGTTAGGGACTGGTTTTTCTGAAATAAAAGAAAATAAACTCTGGTACAAAGAACAATTTCACTTCAATGAACAAGGAGAATACATACTTAACGTAACACATGCCATTAGAAAAAATGGAGCCACAAATGGTGTTCCTGAATTAAAAGGAATCACTGACGTAGGGTTTAGAATAGAGAAAAATACAACCGAGGAAAAAGCATTATAAACATGGCTAAGAAAGTACAAAAGAAGGCAGTAAAAAAAACTACTAGTTTTGGGAAATTTATCAAATGGTTTTGGTTGTTATTCGTTGCAGCAATCATTTGTTTAGCAATCCCTTTTGCATTAGCTTCTATCGGAGCATTAGGTGATATGCCTGATCATACTGTTCTAGAAAATCCAAAAACAGATTTAGCTTCTGAAATTATTAGTGCCGACAATAAAACACTTGGTAAATTTTATTTAAATGATAATAGAACACCTATTGTTTACGACGACTTATCAAAACATTTGGTTGACAACCTTGTTGCTACAGAAGATGAACGTTTTTACGAACATTCAGGAATTGATTTTAGAAGAACCATTACTGCTATTATCCAATTAGGACAAAAAGGAGGAGGAAGTACTATTACGCAACAATTAGCTAAACTATTGTTTCATCAAAAAGAAGGTCGTGGGAGTTTAGTTAATAGAATGTCTCAAAAATTTAAAGAATACGTTATAGCTACCCGTTTGGAACGCCAATATACCAAACAAGAGATTATTGCTATGTATTACAACATATATGATTTTGGTAACAATGGTGATGGAATACGTTCGGCAACCAGAATTTATTTCGGAAAAGAACCGAAAAACATCAACCAAGTTGAAGCAGCAATATTAGTAGGAATGTTTAAAAACTCTTCCTTATATAACCCAATAAAAAACCCAGTTGGAGTTAGAAATCGTAGGAATGTTGTTTTCAAACAAATGCACCGAAATGAATTAATTTCTATAGAACAAAAAGACTCACTTCAAAAATTACCTTTAAAATTAAATTTTACTCCTGAGCACCACAATGCTGGGTTAGCTACTTACTTTAGAGAACACCTTAAAAAAGAAATGAAGGCATGGATTAAAGACAATCCAAAAAGCAAAGACGGCGACAAATTCAACCTTTATAATGATGGTTTAAAAATACACGTAACTATTGATTCGCGTATGCAAGCATTTGCAGAAACTGCAATGAAAAAGCATATGAAAAACCTACAAGGAGAACTTGATATTCAAAACAAAAAAAATAAAACGGCTCCTTTTAGGAAATTAAATCAAAAGGAAATCGATAAGTTACTGAAAACCGCAATGAGGCGATCAGAGCGCTATAGGGTTTACACCAAGGAAATGGGGAAATCAAAAGCAGAAGCTTATGCCTCTTTTGATGTAAAAAAGAAAATGAGAGTCTTTTCTTGGAACGGAGAAATAGACACTATTATGACTCCAAAGGACTCTATGTTGTATTATAAAAAATTCTTACGTACAGGCTTGCTATCTATGGATCCACAAACAGGACATGTAAAAGCATGGGTTGGAGGAATTAACCATAAACATTTCAAGTTTGATCATGCTAAACAAGGAAAAAGACAAGTAGGATCAACCTTTAAACCTTTTGTATACGCTACAGCAATTGACCAGTTAAAATACTCTCCATGTGATACCATATCTGACTCTTATTTCTGCATACCTCAAGGGAAATTTGACAATTTAAACGATTGGTGTCCTAAAAATTCGAATGGAAAATATTCCGGAATGGTTAGTTTAAAATCGGCCTTAGCAAACTCAATCAATACCATATCTGCTAAACTAATGAATCAAGTAGGTCCAAAAAACGTAGTGCAAATGGCACAAAATTTAGGAGTTACCAGCGAAATACCTGAAGTACCCTCTATTTGTTTAGGAACTGCTGAATTAAGCTTATATGAAATGGTAAATGCATATAGCACTTTAGCCAATATGGGACAATATATAAAACCCACAGTTATTTCAAGAATTGAAGATAAAAATGGAACTATTTTATATCAAAATGTTCCTGAAACTAAAGATGTCCTAAGCGCGGAATCTGCCTATGTAACGGTAAAAGTTATGGAAGGAGTTACAAGGTCTGGTTCAGGAGCAAGATTAAGAACTGGAAAAAACACTTGGAGTAACGCCTACAAAAAAGGAATCATCACAGGGCATCCGTACGAATTCAAAAATGATATTGCCGGCAAAACAGGTACTACACAAAACAATTCTGACGGTTGGTTTATGGGGATGGTACCTAATTTAGTAACTGGTGTTTGGGTTGGAGCTGACGACAGATCTGTGCACTTTAGAAGTACTGAATACGGTCAAGGAGCTACAATGGCATTGCCTATTTGGGGGCAATACATGAAGAGTTGTTACGCTAATAAAGAATTAAATATTTCTCAAGAATCTTTTAAAAAACCTGAGAACTTAAGCATCGAAGTCGATTGTAAAAAATGGGCTGAGAATAATTCCGATGACAACCCTGAATTTTAAGGTTACAACAATATAATATTATACCATGATTAAAAAAACAGTACAAAACGTAGAAGAAGCCTTAACCGGAATAGAAAACGGTATGACATTAATGCTAGGTGGCTTTGGACTTTGTGGAATACCTGAAAATAGTATTTCTGAATTGGTTAAAAAAAATGTAAGAGAAATTACTTGTATTTCTAATAATGCTGGAGTTGATGATTTCGGTTTAGGATTATTATTGCAAGGGAAGCAAATAAAAAAAATGATCTCTTCTTATGTTGGAGAGAATGATGAATTTGAACGTCAAATGCTTTCTGGAGAATTAGATGTTGAATTAACTCCACAAGGTACTTTAGCAGAAAAATGTAGAGCTGCACAAGCTGGATTCCCTGCCTTTTTTACACCTGCAGGATATGGTACTGAAGTAGCAGAAGGAAAAGAAACAAGAGAATTTAACGGAAAAATGTATGTTTTAGAAGAAGCTTTTAAAGCTGACTTTGCTATTGTAAAAGCTTGGAAAGGTGATACTGCTGGAAACTTAATATTTAAAGGTACCGCTCGTAATTTTAATCCATGCATGTGTGGTGCAGCAAAAATAACTATCGCAGAAGTTGAAGAATTGGTCCCTGCAGGTGAATTAGACCCTAATCAAGTTCATGTACCAGGAATATTCGTACAGCGAATTTTTCAAGGAAAAGACTATGAAAAAAGAATAGAGCAACGCACCGTTCGTTCACGAGAAAACTCAATTTAATAATGAACCAATATAACAATGAAAAATTTAGTTGTAGATAAATCAATTGAAGCTGCATTGTTAGTTATTAAATATTGTGAAGAGTTAGAAAAGAATAAAAAATACGTTATTTCTAAACAATTATTAAAATCTGGTACTTGCATTGGAGCTAATATTCATGAAGCTCAGAATTCAGAGCAGATTTTATTCATAAAGTTAAAATAGCGGCAAAAGAATTAGAGGAAACAAAATACTGGTTAACGCTATGTGAAAAATCTGATAACTACCCGACTAGTTTGATTTTAAAGGAGCAAATTAATCAACTCGGATTGATTATATATAAAATTTTAAGTACGAGTATCAAAAATAAAAATTGATACATTGTTCAATTAACTAATTGATACATTAATAAAATGTTAGATAAAACTGGAATAGCAAAACGTATTGCTAAAGAATTAAAAGACGGGTATTTTGTAAATTTAGGTATTGGAATACCTACGTTAGTTGCAAACTATATTCCATCAAACATTGAAGTAGAATTTCAAAGTGAAAATGGCGTTTTAGGAATGGGAGCTTTCCCCTTTGAAGGAGAAGAGGATGCAGATATTATAAACGCCGGTAAACAAACAATTACCACATTAAATGGAGCTAGTTTTTTTGACTCCGCTACTAGTTTTGCTATGATACGTGGTCAGCATGTTGACTTAACTATTTTAGGAGCTATGGAAGTTTCTGAAAATGGAGATATTGCCAACTGGAAAATACCTGGTAAAATGGTGAAAGGTATGGGAGGAGCAATGGATTTAGTCGCTTCTGCTGAGAACATTATTGTTGCCATGATGCATACTAACAAACGTGGTGAATCAAAATTATTAAAAAACTGTTCCCTTCCATTAACCGGAGTAGGTTGTGTTAAGAAAATAGTAACGAACCTTGCCGTTTTAGAAGTTACCGATAAAGGCTTTAAATTACTAGAAAGAGCTCCAGGAATCTCTGTAGAAGACATTCAAAAAGCAACTGAAGGAACCTTACTTATTGAAGGAGATATCCCGGAAATGATTTTGGAATAATCCGCTTATAAGTGTAATTTAAATTAGATGCTATATATCACTAGTATCCGAAAGCTTCAATAAAAACTTAATTTATTGAAGCTTTAGCTTGTCGAAATCCATAACGCATTGGTTTTCATAAGACTTCGACAAGCTCAGTTTGATAGCTATTTTTAGTATCAAAAAATTAAGTTTATCTTTTTTAATACCAACAAAGCACTGTTAAATAACGAGTTTATTTTAACATATATCAACAAATTAATGAACTTTTGGATAGCAGTGACTATATATAAATAAACCGAGATAACTTTATTGATATTTCTGTTTATTCATCTTTAAATACCTTTCGGAATTGCATTAATTAAGGATCGTGTATATTCCGTTTTTGGGTTAGCATAAATACTATCTGCCTCTCCTATTTCTTCTATTTCACCTTTATTCATCACTACCAATTGATCACTCATGTATTTTACAACAGCTAAATCATGAGAAATAAATATGTAACTGAATCCGAATTTCTCTTTCAGTTCATTTAACAAATTCAACACTTGTGCTTGAACAGAAATATCCAATGCAGATACTGACTCATCACAGATAATTAACTTAGGGTTCACTGCAATAGTACGCGCAATCCCTATTCGTTGCCGCTGACCACCTGAAAACTCATGCGGATAGCGATAAAAATGTTCTTCGGACAAACCTACACGCTCTAACAATTCAATTGTTTTCGCCTTTCGTTCTTTCTCATTTTTATACAACTTATGAACTTTCATGGGTTCCATAATAGCTTTACCTACAGGAATACGAGGATTTAACGATGAATATGGATCTTGAAAAATCAACTGAATTTCTTTCCTCAATATTCTTAATTCTGATTTAGATATTTTGGTAATATCAACTCCTTTATAGAATATTTCGCCAGCAGTAGCTTTATCTAATTGTAAAATAGCATTCCCTAAGGTAGATTTCCCACAACCAGACTCTCCAACCAAACCTAAAGTTTCTCCCTCATACAAGTTAAAACTAACATTATTCACTGCTTTAAAATTAACATCTTTAGTAAACAGTAATCCTTTTGTTACATATTCTTTATCAATATTAACTACTTTCAACAAAGGCACTGAATCATACATTTTATCGTGATTTTCAACCCTTTCAATTAATGAGATTACTTTATTTGATATTGTATTATTCAAGTAATCTTGTATAGTTGGCAACACTTTTAAACGCTCATTGACTGAAGGTCTTGAATTTATTAACGCCTTAGTATATTCATTTTTTGGATTCTTAAAAACCTCATGTACTGTTCCTTTTTCAACAATACGACCTTTATACATGACCACTATATTATCACATATTTCAGAAACCAATGCCAGATCATGAGAAATGAAAATAATACTCATTTTAGTTTCTTGCTGAATAGACTTTAACAAGACTATAATTTCTTTTTGAACCGTAACATCAAGCGCGGTTGTAGGCTCGTCAGCAATTAACACATCAGGCTTGCATGCTATAGCCATGGCTATCATAACACGTTGTTTCTGACCTCCAGAAATTTGATGCGGATATTTATTGTAAATTTCTTCAGGAGTTGGAAGCTTTACTTTTTCAAATAAAGACAACACTTCTAGTTTAGCCTCCTTTCTTGAAAGGTTTAAATGCCGTACGAGAACTTCAATAACTTGTTTCCCACAGGTAAGTGATGGGTTTAACGACGTCATAGGTTCTTGAAAAATTATTGCAATTTTATTTCCTCGTAGTTGCTGGAAATCCGAATCGGAATATGCTAACAAATCATTTTCTAAATATTTAATTTCACCCGACTTAAATCGCGCTTGTTTTTTAGGAAGCAACCCTAAAATAGCCAATGATGATACGGATTTTCCTGACCCCGATTCACCAACTATCCCTAATATTTCATTTTTTTTTAATTGATAAGAAACATCAAACAACACTTGGTTACTCTTTTGATAGGATTCAAAAGAGATTGATAGGTTATTAACTTCTAAAATAACATCATTCATAAATTAAATATACAACCTTAGATGGCATAATGCCAATTAAACTTCAATATGCTCCTAAGTAAATTAAATTATTTTTGATTTAGTTGACTTTAATAATATTGCGTAGCGCCAGTGCTAATCTTGTCGAAATATAGTTACGGTTATATTTTTTAGCGGAAATAAATCAAAAAGAAACGATCAAATATAGTGTTCTTTAATTTTAATTGATATCACACAAATACAATTTCTTCAACACTTAATAAAGGCTCTCTTTTAAATTTTAAAAACACTTGGGCTACCGCAATCGTATCCTTTTCACAATAACTGATTATCCGTTCTATATTTTGATCTTCGTAATACACGGCAGCTACTTGGCTTCCATCAATATCATCCTTAGGTGATGGAATACCTAAAATATTTGTCAATAATTTTAATGATGTATAGTGTTTATAATCTCCGAATTTCCACAATTCCATTGTATCTAAATGCGGAATTTCCCATGGCTTTTTTCCAAATAAATTTAATGCATTTGGTATTTCTACTCCATGAATAACCATTCGCCTGGCGATAAACGGAAAATCAAATTCCTTTCCATTATGGGCACATAATAAATGATATGGTTTGAAAAAATGCGTATCTAATAAGCCTTTAAAATCAGACAATAATTTTTTCTCATCTCCTGAAAAAGAAGTTATCCTAAAACTTCTGCTGGATTTATCAATAACAAAATACCCTACAGAAATACAGATGATTTTACCAAACTCAGCCCAAATTCCTGCTCTATTATAAAACTCTTCTGGCGAGAACTCTTCTTTTCTTTTATACTTTGTTTTCTTCGCCCAAAGTTCTTTACTATTTTCCGCTAACTCATTAAAATTAATGTGTTCTGGAACAGTTTCAATATCTAAAAATAGAATGTTTTCTGATTTAATTTTTTCAAGCATTATGAATTCAATTTTCTTAACTTCATTTTTTCTTTATAATGGCTTTTTTGGGAGATGTAAATGGTTTTTATCACTTCAGCAAACACTACTCCTGAGTCACTAACAATGTTGACCTGCTTTTTAAAATCAATTTCTTTTTGCTCAGAAACTTCTTTTTTTATTTGAGTTATTTCATCTTCTGAGAAAATAAACTTCGCAAAAGCGTCTTCCATTGCTGGCCTTTTATATTTTACAAATGCGGCTTTATCCCAAACAACATATTCACTACCTAAAATATTCATTAATTGAATCATATAAATTGGATCGGTAGCCGAAAACATACTACCACCAAAAATAGCTCCTACATAATTTCTGTTTTTATAATTTAATGGTATTTTTATGGATACTTCATGTAAGTTCTTTGAAACAGATATAATCTTCCCTACAGATCTTCTGTACATAGGTGATATATTAAAACCATGTTTAAACAGTGTTGCTTCAGAAAAAAAACGTTTTAAAAACTCAAAGGCTATTTTATACATAAAATTAAAGGTACGTATAATCAATCAATATTCTCAATACAAATAAATGAGATATTAAGAAACTATTATGATCTCCTGCATGCGAGAAGTTTACGATAAAGAAAATATCTGAGAATTAAAACGATGATTGTCATAGAAGAACGGTGATAGTGATTACTATTTCGTCATGCTGAATTTAGTTCAGCATCACATGAGTAGAGTAAAATATAATTTTCATTAACAAACCGCAATAAAGACTCCAATATTACTATTTGAATTTCACACTTAAATTATTAGCCTTATTTCCTCATACTCACTCATACTCGGTACGGAAAACATTTCCGCACTAGCACTTGACTTTGTAAATTTTATATATCCGAGCCATCAGGTTACAAATCTGCACTATCCTTTTTTTATGTCTTACTCATAACCGCTACTCGTTACAAACGAGCAGTAGCCCGATTTATTTTAATTCATACGAGCGGTAGCAGGGCTTAACGGTTTGCACCTCATAATTTGACACTACCTAGCTTTAAACAATAGAGCACTAATAACTTTTCCGTTTTCAACCTTCTGCCAAAATAAACTCTTTTTATAGATTACAATTTCTTCATCTATTATTAGAGGTATTTTTTCTATACTGATAGATTGTTTTGATTTTACGCAATTATTTAATTTTTCTAAAGGCACATAAATAAAAGAGTCACTTTTTTGTTTACCAATTCCTTTAAAAGAAAATATACCTTCTGATGTTTCTTTATAAATAAATTTTTGTTCAATATCTATTAATACATTTGAGCATAAATATTTTACCTTAAAAGAACCCAAGGTGTCATTTATAAAATAAAATTTTAATTCTCTAACATCTTTTTGTTTAAAAGAATATTCTTTATATAACTTTTTTGAACAACTTGAAAGAATAATTAATAGGATAAATGTTATTACTAATTTTGTTTTCATAATTATTTAATTTTTATCTTATAATCACTAGTATATAGTAACTCCCCCCGATACCGCTCGTCTGTGACGAGTGGCGATAAACAGAAAAACTAAATTATCCTAAAAATCCTATCTCATCAATTGTCAAAATAGTATGGTCATCAGCAAAATTTCTTGCACTTGAGTATTTCCAATCAGTAAACTCAGTTACAAAACCTCTATTACAGGATTATTGTGTATGTAATTTACCTTTTGCAATATTACTTTCGTACTCCATAATTCTATGGGTTGATTATCATGTTGCCAAAATTGATACTTAATAATATTACTTTTTTCCTTTCCAGCTTTTTCAAACATCCAAAGGAACCATTCTCGTCTACTTTCTTGCGCATTTTCTTCTATTGCATGTATTATTTTTTTAGCAATATATTTTTTAAATTCTCTTAAAAGTGTTGTTTAATTTTCATTAATTGCTCTAAATATTAAATGTATATGACTTGGTATAAAGCACTAAGCATATAGTTTCATACCTTTTTCTATTCTACAATAATCTATACTTTTCGCTAATATAGTAAGATATGCTTCACGTGTAAAAACTTCTATCCAATATACTGTTGCAAAAGAAACAAAATAAAGACCTGATTTATTATGATAACTTATAATCCCTACTCATTTTATAAAGTTACACATTTTTTTTATTGTAAATCCCTATTATAGAGATACTAGTGAGCGATAGTTGGGGTTACTTACTCATGATTACCACACGTCACAGACGGGCGGTAGCGGGTAAATAATATCTTATAAATTTTCACTGCTATCCGAAAGTTTGTTAATTTGTTGAGGTGTGTTAAAGTAAACTCGTTATTTAACAGTGCTTTGTAGGTATTTAAAAAGAAAAACTTAATTTTTGATACTAAAAATAGTTGTCAAACTGAGTGGAACCTGTGCTGAGCATAGCCAAAGTATCGAAGTCTTATAAAAACCAATGCTTTATGGATTTCGACAAGCTCAATCTGACAATAAATTAAGTATTTCTTGAAACTTTCGGATACTTGTATAAATTTTAAAACAGCGACTGCTGTTCACATCCTTGTTCATGATCCAACAACCATTTTTTACGCCATAATCCTCCTGCGTAGCCAGTAAGAGAACCGTCAGAACCTACAACTCGATGACATGGTAGCACAATCCCAAAAGGATTTTTTCCATTTGCTGAAGCTACTGCTCTAATTGCTTTTTCATCGCCTAATAACCGAGCTTGTTTTAAATAATTGGTTGTTTTACCATATGGGATAGCATTAAGCGATTGCCAAACTTTTTTTTGAAAATCGGTTCCTACATAGGCTAACTTTAAATCGAATACTTTTCTGTCTCCATTAAAATATTCATTTAACTGAGTAACACAATTTTTTAAAGAATTTGGAATAACCGTAGTAATTACTTCTGGATCATCTAAAATAGAAACTTCAGAAACCCCCAAGTGACTTCCTTTTATTTTACACACACCGATAGGAGTGTTTATATATACTATTTCAGCCTCTTTATTCATCCCTAATATTCCTATCCTTTTGTACGGTTTTCCCAGTTTTCTCTTGCTAATTGTTGCATATCAACATCGGTATCACTTTCGTCCATTATCTCTAGTCCTAATAAGGTTTCAATAACATCTTCCATAGTTACTGCTCCACTTACCGAACCATACTGATCTACCACTAAAGCGATGTGTTCTTTTTCGGCTATTAATTTTTTGAATAAATTTGGCACAGGGGTTCTCCTGTCAATCACTAAGATTTCACGTTTTAGTACTTTTAATAATAATTGGTCTTCATCCTCTACTAACTGCTTATACACATCATCTTTAAGCACGTAACCTATGATATTATCAGGTTGCTTCTCATAAATTGGAATTCTTGAAAACCCTAAGTTTTTATTCTCCTCATAAAAATCTTTGACACTCGTTTGTTCATCAGCTATTTTCATAACTGTTCGTGGTGTCATTATATCTTCTACTAAAATAGTTTTAAAGTTTAATAAATTCTTGATTACCTTAGATTCCGACTCTTCAAAAACTCCTTCTTCTTTAGCTATATCTGCCATTGCGGAAAAATCCTCTCTACTCAGTACGCTTTCTCCATGCGCTCCTTTACCAAATAATTTTGTAAATAATTGCAGTAACCAAATGATACCTGTCCATTTAAAAAACAGAATCATTCCACTTAAAATCATTACGGTAACGGGCACTAATTTTTTCCAATAGGTAGCTCCGATCGTTTTTGGAATAATCTCAGAAGCAACCAAAATTAAAACAGTCATAACGGCAGACACAAGAAACACTCCATTACCATCATCATTAAACACCGATTTTGCTTCCGTACCAACCATAATTGCTCCAACTGTATGCGCTACTGTATTTAAAGTAAGGATTGCAATTAAAGGCTTATCAACATCCTTTTTCATTTCTTCTAACCGATTTGAAAAACCTTTTCCTTCTTTCTTTTTTACGCTAATAAACGTTTGTGTAACGCTTAACAATACCGCCTCCAGAATAGAACATATAAAAGAAATAACTATTGATAAAACTGCATATGTAATAAGTAATGTCATGTGTTTAAATTTAATAAATTAAAAAATAGTGAGTTCCATAATAAAATCTGGACTATGATAATAATTTTACGATATCCTTTGCAAAATAACTTGCAATAATATCAGCTCCAGCTCGTTTAAAAGCCATTGTACTTTCCATCATGGTTTGGTCATGATTCAGCCATCCTTTTTCTGCGGCAGCTTTAATCATAGAATATTCGCCACTTACTTGATATACCGCTACTGGAACATCAAATTCATTTTTTACTTCACGCACAATATCTAAATATGGCATTCCTGGTTTTACCATTACAATATCAGCTCCTTCATCAATATCCATTTCTGTTTCACGAAGTGCTTCAAAACGGTTTGCATAATCCATTTGATAGGTTTTCTTATCGCCAAATCCAGGAGCAGAGTCCAACGCGTCTCTAAATGGTCCGTAAAAAGCAGATGCATATTTAGCGGAGTAACTCATGATACCAACATCAATCATTCCTTCATCTTCCAAGGCTTCGCGTATTACTCCAATACGACCATCCATCATGTCACTTGGCGCAACAAAATTAGCTCCAGCTTCTGCGTGAGAAACAGCTATTTCTGCTAGCAATTCAGCAGTTTCATCATTTAAAATAATTCCGTCCTCAACAATACCATCATGTCCAAAAGAAGAATATGGGTCCAATGCCACGTCTGTCATGACTAACATGTCCGGGCAAGCATCCTTAACAGTTTGAATTGCACGCTGCATTAAACCTTTTTCATTTAGAGCTTCTGTACCCGCGTTATCCTTTAATTTGTCGGGAACTTTTACAAACAACAATACCGATTTTAACCCCATTGCCGATAGTGCTTTCACTTCCATATATAGCAAATCCAAACTGAAACGGTAATAATTAGGCATAGAGGCAATTTCGTCCTTTACTCCCATTCCTTCTACCACAAAAAGTGGTACTAAAAAATCATTTGGAGTAATGTCGTTTTCACGTACTAATGCTCTAATTGCTTCATTAGTTCTTAATCGTCTATTTCTTCTAAGTGGATACATAATATTATTTTAAACTTGCTATAAATTTTTCTACATTAAACTCTACATCATCTTCTCCTACTTGATCAAATGGATTTTCTAAATGCATTTGGATATTATCTAGACTTACCAAAATTACACTAAATAATATAGGCATAGCATAAATTAAATATACGGAATATTCTTTTGCAGCCTCTGCAAAATAAGGCCCATAAATAATTGGTAAAATGATGATGAATATCTGACTATAGGTACGTAAAGTACGTGGTGTCCTGTACTGATAAATATGTTTAATTTTTTCGAACGAAACCATCATTTTACTTAAGAATGAATTCGCTCTAGAAGCTTCACCAGAAGGCAAACCTAAACTTCTTAAGCTTTTAATAAACATTGATAACTCATCAAAACTTTCATAAATACTTATTTCATTTTTTGGTAAATTATCAAGAGGCTCTGTAAACATTGTTTTGCAAGAACCTAATAAGTATCCCAGATGTTTTTTTACTTCCTCCTGTTTTTCATTGGATGCTTCTGGCAACCAATGCTTCACTGCAAAAAACAAAGCTCTTCCATGCGCTTTGATGTTTCCATACTGATCTAAAGCTGCCTCCCTACGTTTATATGCTCCACCAATTGAAAAAACTATTGGAAATATAATTGCTGTAGCAATTAATGTTAACGGGAAATTAGCCGTAATATGGTAATGATTACAAAAATAGGTAGACACTAAAGATAAAAACAAGACAATAAATGTTTTGTAATTAATAATTAGTCCAATCCTTTTTATTGCTTTTATCATATGCTTACTGTTTGTGTATTGTATTTGAATGATCTAGAAAACTCGATTGTTATTCAAGAAACATGACAACTTATTTAAGCCACTCTTTAGGGTTTTGAAGCACATTAACTAATCGCTCTTCCTCGCTTCCTGCCACAGGAATATGATTGTAATGCCATTGAACTTTTGGCGGCAAGCTCATTAAAATACTTTCTATTCGTCCGTTTGTTTTTAAGCCAAACAAGGTTCCTTTGTCATGTACTAAATTAAATTCTACATAACGTCCTCTTCTAATTTCTTGCCATTTTTTATTTTCTTCGGTGTATTCTTTATTTTTTCTACGTTCAATAATTGGCACATAGCTTTCCAAAAAACTATCTCCAATTTCTGTTACAAAATCATATCGATCCTGCATTGTAACCGCTTCAGTTTCTTTCAAATAATCGAAAAACAAACCTCCGATTCCTCTTCCCTCATTTCTGTGTGCATTGTAAAAATAGGTGTCACAACGTTCCTTATACATTGGATAGAACGAATCATCATGTTTATCACAAGCGCCCTTACAAACATTGTGAAAATGAATTGCATCTTCATCAAATAAATAATAAGGTGTTAAATCCTGTCCTCCACCAAACCATTGTGTTACAATATCTCCATTAGCATCATACATTTCAAAGTAACGCCAATTGGCATGTACGGTTGGTGCAAATGGATTTATAGGATGCAATACCAAACTCAAACCACAAGCAAAAAAATCAGAGTGCGACACTCCAAAATTTTTCTGCATCGCTTCAGGGAGTTTTCCATGTACAGCAGAAATATTAACTCCTCCTTTTTCAAAAACATTTCCATTTTCAATTACACGAGTTCTTCCTCCTCCACCTTCAGGCCTATCCCATAAATCTTCTTGAAAAACAGCTTTACCGTCAATTTCTTCTAATTTTTTACAAATCGTATCTTGTAATTGATATATATATTCTTGAAATTTTTCTTTCATGGAATGACTTATTTTTCTTGGTGTATTCGTTTTACAGTTTCTTTTGTAGCTGACACAACGGATAATGGCAATACTAAAATAATTCCAACTACAGGAATCATTAGCAATAACATAAATATAATTCCGTTACCTATCGCTATTCCTTTATGTTGTTTCACAAAAGAAATACTGTTTTTATAATTATAATGACGTTCTAAGGTATAATCCATATTTCCAAAACCTGCATAATACGCTTGAATTAAAACTATTAATACAGTGAAAAATATTCCTATAACAGGGATCAAACTTAAAAAGAATAGCGGAATTATAAACAGAATCTCTTTACATAGATTCCTAGCATTAATTTTTATAGCTCTTGCAAGTGTCACTGAAAATTTAGTATCTGTGTGCACTTCTCCTAAATAATGTTTTTCAATTGCTTCAGAAACTGGGCTCATAAATGGAGCTGATAGCGCCATAATTACATGTCGGTAAATAATTAGTCCGAAAACAAGAATCATGGCTCCTCCAATAACATTACTGATTGTGGACACCACTTCTTTCCCAAAATCAAAGACCCAAAAACTTGCAATTAGATTGCCTAGTGTACCAGATAAAAAATAGGCAACCACAAAAATTAATGCCGCTGTTGCAAGACTAATTAAAACTGGGATTGCAAAATATTTCCAGAGCTTGAGTGTCCTTAACAACTCGAAGGAAGATAAATAGGCTTTTATTCCTGTTAAAATATCTTGTACCATTTTATCGTTCTTAAATCATATTTTTATTACAATAAGATCCTTTTTCAAAATCTCTAATATTCATCGAAATAATAGGAACACCAGGAAACAAACTATTTAATCTCTCTACAATTGCTTTAGACAGACTCGCTTTTTGAACCTCAGTTCTTCCTTCCATAATATTGCCAAATACATGAATAAAATCAGCCTGACCTCCTTGAACTAAAGAATGTTTAAACGGATTTAAACGCACCTTGATATCATTTTTTTCAAACAAACCTGTTGCAAAAGCAGTTTCGAAAATGGATTCAATCACTTTCCTAGGTTCTTGAAGTTCCACAATATTTTCTGAGCAGTCTAAAATAAAATGTGGCATAAACTTTATTCTATATTTTTAAGATGGACTTTTATATTCTTTTACAGCATCAATAAATGCTTTGGCATTATCTAAAGGAATATTTGGCAATATTCCATGACCAAGATTTACTATATATTTATCTTTCCCAAACTCATTAATCATTTGAGTAACCATTTTTTTAATTTCTGCTGGTGGTGAGAACAAACGTGTAGGATCAAAATTACCTTGTAAAGTAACATTTCCTCCTGATAAGTAACGTGCGTTTTTAGCGCTAATTGTCCAATCAACTCCTAAAGCAGATGCGTTAGATTTTGACATTTCATCCAAAGCAAACCAACATCCTTTTCCGAAAGCAATTACTGGAGCATCGTCTTTTAAGGCTTCAATAATTTGGTTAATGTACTGCCATGAAAACTCTTGATAATCTACTGGAGATAACATTCCTCCCCATGAATCAAATATTTGTACTGCATCTACTCCTGCAGCAACTTTCGCTTTTAAATAAGCAATTGTAGTATCTGTTATTTTTTGTAATAAGGTATGTGCTGCAACTGGATTTGTAAAACAAAACTCCTTTGCTTTATCAAAGTTTTTACTTCCTTGTCCTTGCACACAGTAACATAAAATTGTCCAAGGTGATCCTGCAAAACCAATTAACGGAATTTCATTATTCAGCTTTTCTTTGGTAGCTTTAACAGCTTCCATAACATATCCTAATGCATCATTTACATCCGGTATAATTACATTATTCACATCGTTTAAATTACGAATAGGGTTTGGTAAATACGGTCCGAAATCAGGCTTCATCTGTACCTCAATATTCATTGCCTGAGGGATAACCAATATATCTGAAAACAATATTGCGGCATCCATACCATATCTTCTGATTGGCTGCACAGTAATTTCTGATGCTATTTCTGGCATTTGACAACGTGTGAAAAAGTCGTATTTTTTCTTTAACTCCATAAATTCTGGCAAATATCTACCTGCTTGACGCATCATCCAAACTGGTGGTCTATCTACTGTTTCTCCTTTTAAAGCTCTTAAAAATAAATCGTTTTTTATCATCGTGTATCGTTGCTAATTATCAAGAAATTTTGAAGAAACAAAGATACCCTAATTGCGCTTTTAAACCATAGGTTTCGCTTTGAAATTTTATTCCAACACACCAAGTATCAAAGCTTTTAAAATGTATATTTGTTAATTCGGTGTACGTTTATAAAAAAAATAATTTACACAAGTAATTTATCCAATTAACAGATTAAACAATATTTACATTATTATGAGCACAATTGACATAGTTATAGGGGCATTACTCGTTTTTGGTTTGGTACGCGGTTTTATGAAAGGATTATTTGTAGAGGTCGCTTCCATTATTGCATTAATTGCTGGTGTTTATGGTGCAATTCATTTTTCGCACTATGTTGCTACCAAATTAAACGAAAGTGTAAACTGGGAGCAAAACTATATTAATGTAGTCGCTTTTGCCGCTACTTTTTTTGTAATCATTGTAATTGTTTCCTTAGCAGGGAAGGCTTTCACAAAACTAGCCGATTTTGCCTCACTAGGTATCTTAAATAAATTATTAGGAGGTGTTTTTGGAACGCTAAAATTCGGACTGATTGCAAGTGTACTTCTTATTATTTTTTCCCACGCAAACAGTACTATTGAATTTATAAAACCAGAAAAATTAGAAAATTCAGTTTTATACAAACCTGTAAAAGGATTGGCTACCATGATTTTCCCTAACATTATTAAACAAGAAGAGGAATTGAGAGAAGAATTGATGGGTAGTTAAGGTTGTAATATTGTTGTAGTGCATTAGAAAAAAATGAATAGAATAGTAATAATCGGAAATGGATTTGACAAGGCTCACTCCTTACCTACTGGATATGGTGACTTTTTAAGTCACTTAATAAATAGCGTTGCTAAATTTGAAAAAAATGATTCTTCTCGACATAAACAGATTATTAATGGACGTGAATGCGGAAATAATAGAGGTTATTTTCACAAACTAACAACAGACGGAAAAGAAGACAATTGGATTGGAGTAAAGCAAATTCAAAATGAACTAAAGTTTAAACTTGTAGTAAACCCTCATAATAAATCAATTTATTTCAAGTCATTATTCCAAGATAATGAAAGACTTGGTTATTGGTCAGACTTAGAATCTCACTATTTTCAAACGTTAGTTAAGCATAAAGAATCTGAGGAAGAAACAACTTTAATAAATTCAGAATTCAAGCATTTAAAAAATCTACTCTTTGAGTATTTAAAATTCGAAATTGAAGAAAATACTGGTTTTGAAAAGAAATATGATATACATAGCATAAGTCCAATTTATGATATGTTAAAACTTAGACATAATGATTATGAGTTTGAAAAAAACTATTTTGTCACATTTAACTATACTTCTAAAATATTAAATCAATATGTAATGTGGTTAAAAGACAGAAATGAAAAAGAGTTTCCTTTGTTACCAATTCATATTCACGGAGATTTATATGACTCTACAAATCCTATAATTTTCGGATATGGAGATGAAAATTCTCCAGAATATAAGGATTTAGAACTAATACAAAACAATGAACTCCTAGTAAACTTTAAAACATTTCAATATTTAAGGTCAAGTAAATACAATGAAGTTTTAGGTCTTTTAGAAGACTCGACCGAAAACTATATTCAAATTATTGGACATTCAAGTGGCTTATGTGACAAGGCGTTACTAAGAACAATATTTCAACACGATAATGTAAAACATATTGAATCTACATATTATAAAGATGAATCAAAATATTTTGAAAATTTATTTAATATATCAAGAATATTTGATGACAATACTTTAATGCGAAAAAAAATAATCCCGTTAAGTGATACATTTAAGATAGAATAATAACGTATAAAAATAATAAGAGTTAAGTCCCAAACCCAAAGTTGGTACATATTTACAAAGCCCGCCAAATTTAAAATTTGTCTACGTAAGTACGTTTTAACCCCTTACAATTCTTATATAAACGCTATATGTAATTAAACAATAATTTTAAAAGAATGACAAATAAGTACTTAACCAAAAAACGAAAGGAATATTATATGATTGACTTTCAAAACCTACTCAAATTTGAGCGTGATTTTTGGGAAGTTGATAATATGGACTTGAAACAAATATTAATAGATATCAATCAAAGCCCGAATATTCAAACATTGTATTCCAAGTATTCAAATAAAAGTAATCCAAATAACAACACAAGCTATCTTGAGTTTACATATACATCAAAGATTGAACTAACATTATTCAGGGAGATCATACCACATTTCATAAATTATTACAACCTTAACTCAACATATTATCAATCTACTTGCAATTATGACTTTTCTCTTCCGAAAGAAAACAATAACTTTGAGTTAGACTCTCCGAAGTTTGGTATTAATTGTACTGACGACAAGGATTATTTTAAGATTAACCATTTAAGAATAAAGTTAAACTCCAACATGTCTAAAGTGCATGATGATTTTTGGAAAGACCTTAAATCCAAATTAACTGAATTATAGTCAATAGAGAAAGCTATATACAATAAAACACACACTTAACTCACCTCTACTATAAACTTAACTTATTAAAAAAGGAGTTAATCAACCACAGTAATTTTCCCTCCAAACACTTTTTTAGTATCTGCTAATTTTGGATTTCCATAAATTTTAATCACACCACCAGCTTTCACTGTTGCCTTTGCAATTTCAGTAGCATATATTTTAGCCGAACCTCCTGCACTTACCGCTACTTTTGTTTGCTCGGTAACACATTGCTGAGCTTTATAAATCCCTCCAGAATTCACAATAACATCTTGGTTTTTAGCCTTACCAGAAAGCGTAACAATACTTCCTGAAACAACTCTTGAATTTACTCTTTGCGCATCCACCTCAAGCCGTATCATTGCACCTTCCTGTGCCTTTACTTCTAAATCGATTCCTTTTACAACTTCGTCTGAAAAAATAAAAGAACCTTCGTTAGCATCAATCAAATACAACTCCTTATAAAACAAGACTACTTTCGTTTCATATAGGGTGGATACTTTAGGCATCTTAAATTTAATTTTTAATACCCCGTTTTTATTTACAATTTTAACGTCATTTTTATGTACTCCTGAAATGACCGCTTTATTTATATCGGACTGTATTAATTCAACCGACAAACCATCGTATGTTTTTAACTGACTAAACTCACCAAGCTCCTTTTCTATATTTTGTGAAAAACTAATTAATGAAAATACTGCGACTACTAAAAATACAAACTGCTTCATAACTCTTCTTTTTTTATTTAAAAAATGTACTTTTCAACACATCAGAATTGGTACTACAAATAACATGCCTTTATTAATTTACATAAAAAAAACCAACAACAAAAACGTTATTGGCTTTTAACTGTTTACACATGTTGCGCTACAACTTTTTAATATCCTTCGAAACGATCCAGCCAACTGAACCATTTGTTAATTTAATTTTTGTCCACCCTTCAAAATACTCAAACACAGCTACCTTAGTACCTTCATGCAATTCAAAAGCTGTTTCACTATTGAGTTTTGGCTCCGATTTTACTTGGGCTTCTTTCGCGAAAACAATTGCATATATTTCATTACTTTCTGTAGTTTCTTGCTGATACGCAAAAGCAACTGAAAGTAACGAGAATAGCAATCCTAAAAAAGACACTACAAAGAACAAGCGTTTTCTATTGGTGTATTTTGATTGACTATATCCAACAAACATTAATACAAATAACAGCATGAAAACTATTGCTAAAATTGCCCAAGTATCAAATGGTAACATATTAATTATAGATGAAAATATTTTTGAAAAACCCGTTGTTGGTATTACATCTATTTTATCAATTCGCATATTGTTTGCAAACGCTAAATTAGTAAGCACATCTTCATTATTAGGTTCTAACTGTAAGGCTTTTTCATAATAATAAACACTCTCCGCTATCTGGTTTAGTTTATAATGCGAGTTCGCTAAATTGAAATAGAGTGATGCTGAATGATTTTTCGTACTCAATAACTGCTGATATACATGAATAGCATCACTATACTTTTCGCTATTATACAACCCATTAGCCTTCTGAAAAAGAGCTTCGTTTTGAGCAAAACCAAAACTTGTAATTAACAATACTATGTATAAGATATTTTTCATGCTTCTTTCTTTTCGATAACTTAATCATCTATTCTCGATACTCCCGATAGCTATCGGGATTCTCGTATCGTCAAAAATAACTCGAACTGACGATAAGTGTTTTTTATTATACTGCTTTATCAATTTCTGAAATTACACGTACTGCATTGTCATAATCTTGCTGCATTGCATCACTACTTATAGGCGTAAAACGTGCTAAATCACATGATTCTATTAAGCCTATAAAACCTAAAGTTGTATTTGTATGAATATTATTTTCTGCAAACACAGTTGTTATTTTCTCTTTACTAAACTCCGTAGTTTCAATTTGTAGTTTCGCTTTTAAATAATTGTGTAATGATTTATGCAAGGACTCATAAAAGGCCTCTTTACTATTTAAATTTTTCTTCGCATCTGATAAGAATTTCTTTGCTAGCTTATCAGCTTTTCTAATCTTACTCCCTTTAACATCGTTTGCAATTAAAGCTTTCTTCTTTTGAAATAAAAGCACTCCAGGTATTACTAAAAGTGGCAATAATAACAAACACCAGAATAATGTAGATTTAAAAAACTGTGTTGTATGAGTCGATACTAGATTTGAATTGGTATGAAACGACCTGAATTGATTATTATTACTGATCACTTTCTGGTGAGCAACAACAGTGTCGTTTGATTGATTTATAGCACTCGTATTTGTAGGACCTGTTAACACCTCAACAATATGCTCAATAGAACTTAATGTATGATATGTTTCAGTTCTGGGATTAAAGTAACTAAACTCCAACTTTGACACTGGGTAGTTACCTTTATACTGTGGTACAATTGTATAGGTATCACTTATTGCACCACCCATTCCTGATAAATTGGTACGGACATTTTCCTTATGTTCAGGCTCATATACTTCTAATGAACTTGGCACTACTAATTTTGGTAATTCAAATAATTTCAAATTTCCTCGTCCGCTTACTTTTACTGTTGCTTGTAAGGATTCTCCTGATTTTAAGGCTGTTTTACTAGCTGTTACATCAAACTCAAACTGTCCTACTGCTCCTGTAAAACTTGCCGGTTTTCCAGCTTCTGGAAGCGACCTCACTTGTATTGTTCTATTACCAGCTGCAACTTTTTGATGAACCGATTGGTATTGTCTACCTCCAAAAAAGTCTCTCCTATTAGTAGGTACATTTACAATAACATCAAGCACTAACGGCTCAATTACTAATTTTCCGGTTTTTTGAGGCAATAATACTGACTTTCGTAATACTACATATTTATAATTTTCTCCTTTATACTTCCCTTGTTGAATTTTAAACTGTTTGATATCGATATTCTGACTCCAAAAATCTGCAAACTTAGGATTATCAATCGGGTTAAAATTACTTACATTTACTGATGGGCCAACATATAATTTATACACTATTGTAATCGCTTCATTTAAAAATGGCGAGCTATTAGATATTTCTGCTACTAAATGAATGTTCTCTTGAGCCACATAATCAGGATCATTCGGGTCTTTTGGTTTTGCAATTGCCGCAACAACCTCAATAACCACAGGAATAGTTTTATAGGTTTCCTCACCAATAACAATTTTGGCTTGTTTAATTGTAAACTTTCCTCTTTTTGTAGGTGACAAAATATAGCTATAGGTTTTTGAAAAAGAACGCTTCCCATTAACCCATGAGTGACTAACTGATTGACTTGGGCCACCCACAACAGTAAAGCCAGTAAAAACTGGTGGAGAAAAATTATCTCCTTCGCTATTCATTATAAAATCAACACGAAGTCGCTCATTAATCCCTAACTTTTTCTTACTTACTTTAGCTGTAAACTCTACCTGAGCCGCAAGAAATTGAGTAACTAAAAGCAATAAAAATAATATATGTGTTTTGAATTTCATACTGTAATCATATCTTTTGCGAAAATGAGAATTTATTTTCTTCTTCTACCAATCTTTTTCATTTTTTACAGGAACTCCTTTTTGTTTTTTAGCATTCATTTTTTCCTGTAATTTCTTTTCCTGATTATTCATTGCCTCTAATAAACTCTGAACTTGTTGTGGAGATAATTGTCCTTTTTTAGGTTGAGGCTTTTCTTCTTTTTTAGTATCAGACTGATCTTTTTTCTTATCCTTCTGTTTATCCTTCTTATCATCTTCCTTCCCTTTATCGTCTTCTTTTTTATCTTTTTTATCCTTATCTCCTTTATCGTCCTTATCTTTTTTGTCGTCCTCTTTTCCTTTATCCTCTTTTTTATCGGAGTCCTTATCGTCTTTATCCTTTCCGTCCTTTTTATCCTTCTTATCCTTGTCCTTATCCTTGTCCTTGTTCTTGTCTTTATTTTTCTCGTCTTCTTTATCTTTTTCTTCCTTCTTCTTTTTAGCGTATGCTAAATTATAACGAGACTCTTCATCCTTAGGATTATTACGCAAAGCGTTTTTATATGCCTCTATAGCATTATCATATTTTTTCTGCTGCATAAAACTGTTTCCCATATTATGAAAAGCTTTATGTTTCCCCGATTTTGTTACAGCTATTTTCCCTGCTTGTTGATAACGCGCTAAGGCTTCGTTTGTTTTCTTATTTTTAAAATAAGCATTCCCTAAATTAAATTTAGAAACTGAGTTTGTAGGGTTTTCTGAAATTGCATTACGGTATTCCGCTTCTGCATTCACAAAATTATCTTCTTTCAACTCTTTATTTCCTTGATAAATATATTTTTCATCTTGAGGCTCCTGTTTTTCTTGTGCAAAAACTGAACAACCTATAAAAGTAAGTATGTATAGTAAATTTTTCATCTGCTATTTTTCATTAAAAAGATTCAATTGCTTGATCCATTTTGTTTTCTTTTCTGACACCAGTACATCTATAAATAAGAAGAATAATCCGAAACCTAAGAACCATTGAAACTGATGATCAAAATCAGTGTACTGTTTTGTTTCAAATTCTTTTTTATCCATAGCTAACAATCTTTTTTTAACAGCATCAACCACTTGTTGAGTATTTTTACCGTTCATATAAAATCCGTTTGTAGTAGTAGCTATCTCTCTTAAAACTGTTTCATTTAATTTTGTAATTACTGTTTCTCCGTGCTGATCTTTTTTATAACTTTGAATTATTCCGTTACGTTTTAAAGGTATTGGCCCTCCTGCTGATTTACCCACTCCAATTGTAAATATTTTAATTCCTTTTTCTGCTGCATTAATTGCCGCTTCAATTGCATTATCGCTATGATCCTCACCATCAGAAATAATTACCAATATTCTGTTTGATTGTTCTTCGTCATTAAAATACGTAGTTGCCATTTCTATAGCATCAGCTATTGCTGTCCCTTGAGAAGACAACATATCAGTATTCATGTTTTGTAAAAACATTTTAGCAGAAGCATAATCGGTTGTAATTGGTAATTGCGGATATGCTTGTCCGGCATAAGCAATAATACCTACCCTATCACTTGCTAAATTATTGATAATTTGAGTTACCAATTGTTTTGATTTTTCAATCCTATTTGGCGCGATATCTTCAGCCAACATACTTTTGGAAACATCCACTGCAAATACAATATCAACTCCTTCTCGCTTTACAGTTTCCAGTTTTGTGCCAAATTTAGGATTCACCAACCCGATTGCAAAACAAACTATTACCAACGACCATAATACTACTTTAAATACTAATTTAAACACCGATTTTTCAGGTGTTAATCGTTGCAACAACTTATGGTCAGCAAATTGCTTTTGTGTCTTTTTTCTCCAAATAGAAAGGATCAGAAATGCAACTACCAATACTGGTATTACCAATAGCACGTAAAAATATATTTTCTCCTCTAACTCAAACATTTTCTTTATTTATTTTGTTAGTGACATATTCACCAATAAGATCATTTACATTTCCAGACACATCTTCATTCTCAATCCATGTATGCAAATGCCCTAAATAGTCCATTCCTAAATAATTTGCACTTTGTACAAAAGGCATTGCAAACCCTTCAAAAACCGCTGTATCAGATCCGCAACTAACAATTCCCATTTGTTTCCCTCTTAACAAGCGTCCAATCTCTTTTTCATGGAATAGAAAATCGGAAATTCGATCCAGAAACACTTTTAACATCCCACTCATTGTGTACCAATAAATTGGTGTTGCAAACAGAATTACGTCATACTTTTTAGTTAGCTCTTTAAACAACAAGTTGAAATCATCATCATTGTTTTTAAACTCATAATCAAAATGCTTGATTTCTTTTGTGTTTAAATCAATTACATCAAATTGAGTTTGTGATTTTATAGCATTGACAATTTTAGCGGTATTCCCGTTACTTCTTGCACTTGCTTGTATGATGACTCCTTTTTTCAAATTTGTATTAAATTACTTACGTTTAACCTCTTTACCAACTTCACTACTATAACTAAAAATGTATGCTCCCATAGATTCCCTAAAGCTTTCTTTTTTTTCTTAATAAAGAAACGAAACAAAAAAATCAAGACAGACAATCACAAATCCTCTTAATTTATACCTTTTATGTAAAAAAACTCAGCGTAAAACCTCGTTATTCTCTTCTCTATTTTCTAAATAAAACTTCTAAATACTGTGAACCGCAACAGCAATTCAAACAAGAAAAAACCTAACCCAAATAACACAAAAAAGCGAAACTTCTCATCATAGTTATAAAACTTAAACTCCTCAACTTCGGTTTTTTCTAATTTATTAATCTCAGCATATATCTCTTGAAGCTTTTTATTATTAGTAGCCCTAAAATACTTACCGCTAGTTACCTTAGCAATTTCTTTTAATAACTTTTCATCGATCTCTACTTTCACTCTATCAAACAAAAAACTCCCATTAGCCCTTAATCTTACAGGAGAAAGTGCCATACCATTAGTTCCTAACCCGATAGTGTATACTTTTATCCCAAAATTTAATGCTAATTCGCTCGCTATTTTCGGATCAATAGTACCTGAATTATTTACTCCGTCGGTCAATAAAATAATTACTTTACTTTTTGCCTTACTATCTTTTAATCTATTAACCGAAGTTGCCAAACCCATTCCAATAGCAGTACCTCCAGAAACTCTTGAATCATATTTCACTTCTTTTAAAGATCCTAGCACGATGCTTTTATCACTTGTAATTGGCGTTTTGGTATAACTCTCTCCAGCATATAACACCAAACCAATCCTGTCACTTGGACGTCCTTTTATAAACTTAGCAGCTACTTTTTTTAAGGCATCCAACCTGTTTGGCCTCAAATCTTTTGCCAACATACTTGCTGAAATATCTATTGCCATAACAATATCAATTCCTTTATTGGTTTTCGTTCGTGATGAAATATCAACAGTCCTCGGTCTGGCTAGGGCTACAATTATAGCAGACATTGCCACTAAGCGCAATAAAAACAATAATGGCTTTAACCTTGGCAATAGTGATTTATCCTGAAAGCCTTTTAAACTACTCATTTGCAATGTTGCCACTTGCTTTTTACGTTTAAAAGCATACCATACTATTGCTAATGGCAAAAGGATAAATAACCAAAAGTATTCCGGATTTACATATTCATAGTTCCAAAACATTATTCTTCAGTTTTTTTAAGTTCAGCAGAATCCATTACTTTTTTAACAATTTCGGAAGCATAATTATCTCCCTCTTGATAGAATACAATTATTTGTTGCAATGCATTTCCTTGTTGAAAAGTTATGATTTCATAATTAGTAGCTTGATTGCTACCTGTTACTGGGTTGTTAATATTTAAGGATCCAAATGCTTTCATACCACTTAATCCATTACCTGAATACTCTTCTTGCTTTACAATTAAATCTGTCGCTCCTTGCTGTGTTAATCGTTGCAAAGTCATTTCATTCACTTGCTCTAAGTCTATTTTCTGTTCTTCTTCTTCCTCATCGTCAGAATCACTATTCATTTGTGCTAAAGCAGCCTGGGCAGTTTCTGGAATTTGAGTTGTGTTCAATACCAGAGCAAAATTACTTGTCAAACTTCCATAAGCAAAACTCTGTGTATTCATTGCCTCTAATTGTTCATTAGGAACACGCTTCAATACTTTTGGAGTAGTTACCACAATTGCAGGATCGCCATATACACTACGAATCCACTTGCCTTCCAACAACTCTTTTGTAGGATGACCAAGGACTTCATCTTTTAATTCCGAGAACCCATACTTGAAACCTAAGCCTATAATTGTTAATACGATAATTCCTAAACCTGTTATTGTTGCGTAAATAATTTTTTTACGTTTCTTTTTACGAACTTGTTCCATTCTGTATTGCTCATTTAGCAACAACTCTTCCTCAGTTGGCTCCGGAATTGCTTGTTTTGTTTCATGAAGCATTTTTTCAATCGTGTTTCTATCTACTCTTGCAGTACCTTCATCTGGTTGAGATTTAGCAAACTTCACCAAATCAGATGTTTTTAACACGCTGCTTAATTCAGCTATTGCTTCTTTAGAAATTGGTAGTTTTCCCGAATCTCTTAGCAGTTCCAATTGTTCAATTAATTCGTCTGAAGTACTTTCTAATGCATTGTCATACACCTTTTCGTCAAGGTATTTTTTCAACACATCCGTTAATTCAGAATAATATTTTTTGTATTCATTTGCTGCCAATAACCCTTCACTGTCTAACTGTGCTAAATGCTGTATTGCTTCTTCAAAAGGAGCTAATTTATTTTCAGCTTCACGTTCAGCTTTAGTTTTTCTGAAAAACAAAACATACAACAACACCCCCAACAGCAATAAACCTAGGATTAGGTATACGATCAACATTGGAAATCCTTCAGAAGGTTTTTCAACGGAAATCACAGGCTTAATATCAAATAACTTCTGCTTGGTAGTATCTACTGCAACATCTCTAACCTCAACTAACAAAGAATCACTTACAAATGTTTTGCTATTGATAATTATTTTCTGCTGCGGAATAGTATAATGACCTGAGTCAAATTGTGTTAAACCATATTCTTTATTCAGAATATATTTCGATTTATTTTTTAGCGTATCTATTTTATACGATTCTATTACCTCTAACAAACCTATTGACTTGGCTTCAGGAAACACAACCAAATCAATAGTATCTACTTCTACTGATAATTTCAACTTTAACTCTTCTCCAATTTGGATTGAAGTAGTATCAATTGTAGCTTTTATTTGTTGTGCTGAAGAAACATTTGTAAAAAGAAGCAAGAAACAAGAAATAAGAAACAAGATTAATCTTGACTCTTGACTCTTGACTCTTAGTTTTTTACTTTTAGCTTTTTTTCTAAATTCGTAATTCATCAATCGTAAATATTTTTATCCTCTATTTTTAAAATAGCCTAGTAACTTTTTTGCATAATCCTCATCCACACGAGTACTCAAAGCTCCTGAACCACTTTTTTTAAATGACTCTTCAAAATAAGCAGCTTTCTCTTTATAAAAGCTAGCGTAATTAGTTCTTACTTTTTTAGATGCTGTATTAATAACTTGCACCTGACCTGTTTCCTCATCTTTCATTTGAACCAACCCTAAATTAGGAATTGTTTCTTCTTGCTTATCATAAATCCGAATACCAGTGATATCATGCTTCCTACCAACTATTTTTAGTACTTGATCATAATCATCAGCAACAAAATCAGACAATACAAATGTGATGGCTTTCTTTTTCATGACACTTGATAAAAACTTAAAAGCAGCTCCTACATCTGTTTTCTTGCTCTTAGGCTTAAACTCTATCAACTCTCTAATAATTCGCAATACATGGGAACGTCCTTTTTTAGGAGGAATAAACAACTCGATATCATCTGAAAATAATATCAGCCCTATTTTATCATTATTCTGCATTGCTGAAAAGGCCAATGTTGCAGATATTTCTGTAGCCATTTCATCTTTAAACTGATTTTGAGTTCCAAAAAATTTAGACCCAGAAACATCAACCATTAACATCATGGTTAGCTCTCGCTCTTCCTCAAAAACCTTTATATGCGGCTCATTACAACGCGCAGTTACATTCCAATCTATTGCACGAACATCATCACCATATTGGTATTGACGCACTTCCGAAAAAGTCATACCACGCCCTTTAAAGGTAGAATGATATTCTCCTCCAAAAACATGATCGCTTAATCGCCGTGTTTTAATCTCGATTTTACGAACCTTTTTAAGTAACTCTTTTGTATCCATTTGACTAATTAGATTAATTGATTAATTGTAATAGCATTATAAAAGCTATTATTCTTAAAACATTAATCCCTATGGCACTTCTATTTGATTTACAATTTTAGTAATGATTTGTTCTGAAGTAATATTTTCAGCTTCTGCTTCGTAGGTAATTCCTATTCTATGACGCAATACATCGGTAACAACAGCACGAACATCTTCAGGTATTACATAACCTCTACGCTTAATAAAGGCATAACATTTTGCTGCCATTGCTAAATTTATACTTCCACGAGGAGATGCCCCAAAATTTATTAATGGCTTTAAATCGGCTAAACCATATTTTTCAGGATAACGAGTAGCAAAAATAATCTCTAAGATGTATTTTTCAATTTTCTCGTCCATATACACTTCACGAACCGCTACTTGTGCTTTTTTAATTTGATCAACAGAAACAACTTCCCTAATTTCCGCATAACTTCCTCTTAAGTTGTCACGCATAATTTGTTGTTCATCTTCGAGTTTCGGATAATCAATTACTACTTTAAGCATGAATCTATCCATTTGCGCTTCAGGTAACGGATATGTTCCTTCTTGCTCAACTGGATTTTGTGTAGCCATTACTAAGAATGGCTTATCTAAGGTAAACGTAGTATCGCCAATAGTAACTTGCTTTTCTTGCATTGCTTCTAACAAAGCAGACTGTACTTTTGCTGGCGCACGATTAATTTCATCGGCTAATACAAAGTTTGCAAAAACAGGTCCTTTTTTTATTGTAAACTCGTTTTCCTTAATATTATATATCATTGTACCAACAACATCTGCTGGCAATAAATCTGGTGTAAACTGAATTCTACTAAAACTTCCTTTAACCGCTTTTGATAATGTATTTATCGCAAGTGTTTTAGCTAAACCAGGAACACCTTCTAATAAAATATGCCCTTGTCCTAAAAGACCAATCAACAAGCGTTCGATCATGTACTTTTGTCCTACAATAACTTTACTCATTTCCATGACAAGTAAATCTACAAATGCACTCTCTTTTTCTATTTTTTCATTAATCGATTTAATATCGATTGTTTCAGTTTGTCCTTCCATTTATTTAAAAATTTAATCCTGTGAAAATACTATTCGTAATTGAATGGTGCAAATTGAATATTTTCCTTCAATATCCTTGTTAAAAATTGGTTAAAAATGAATAACTTTAAGAAAAATTAGCTCTTTAACCTTCATTAAACCAATAATTACCGCTTAATATTGAATGATTAACAAACGACTCCTCATAAAACGATTACTTACTTATAATGATGAGAATAGTTTTTATGACAAAAAGCGTCAGTTAAATTTGCATTCAAAAGAAGGAAAAGGGAAGTTTTTAAAACATATTTGTGCTTTAACAAACGCTAATCCAAACAATAACTCTTATATAGTTGTTGGCGTTGAAGATGAAAACAATACACTAACTGGAGTTGATTTTTTTGATGATAGTAAAATACAAAACCTTGTAAATGCCTATTTACACAATCCTCCAGAAATACTATATGAAAACATTCCTTTTCCGAAATTAGCTAAAAATAAAGTAATTGGATTAGTGACTATAAAGCATAAGGAAACGCTACTTACTTCATCGTTCAAAAAAACTATTTACAAGTATTACAAAGGTTTTTCTTATAAAAGAATTGGAAGTAACTCAGCACTCATGAGAGCTGAATTTAACTCAAAAGACACCAATTCACAAATTGTAGCCGACATTGAAAAAAGTGCAAAAAACAACATCAAACACACTTTAGATGCTGTTATTTACTTTATGAAAAGCCACAAGAACAGAACCGTTGAATACATTGTATTCAAAGAACAATTTGTGCTCTGCTGGTCAGGAATTAAAAGAGAAATTGACAATACTACTTATTACTCAAGAGTTTCCATAGAAATGATTACGGAACAGGTTAAATTATTCTATTCCGCTTTGGATGAAGTCGATATTCACTGTAATGAAAATTCCTTTATCATTACAGAGTACATTACTTTAGGTATTCACAATGACTTAAAACGCTATCCTCTTGAAAAAAGAATTATCAATTTTTCTGACAACGGAAATTACAAAATAGCCTCTGAACTTATTTTCAGCCCTCCATTGTATGATAAAAAAACCTTATTTCACATTTATAATTCCAATACTGTATTATTAAATAAAATAAACAAAACTATACCGCTAAATGAACAAGAAAAAATTGACGTTTTAAACCTTCCTTCGTCCTGTTTAATTTTAAAGTTAAATGGTTTCAAGGATGCGAAACAAAAGTTAAATAGCGTTAAGTGGTATTTCAAAAAACACTCTGAAGAATTATATCAAGAATACAAAGAGGTGCTCCGGGTTTTACGAAAGATAAAATACCAATAATAAAAAACGCTCGATTAAAATCGAGCGTTTTTTATTATCCTTTATATTGTTTATCTACTAATCTAAATAGTATATATAACCAAAATTTAACCAAACATTCCAGTCATTAAATTTGTCCGATGGTGAATTATGATCTAAACCATCAGCAAAATCTGTAAAATAATACTGCCATCTTAAGTCTATCATTAAATCTGACAAAGGTGTTAATTTATAACGCGTACCTACACTCCAAACTAAAGACCATGATGAAAACCCTTCGTTTGTAGCTGATTCGTCCCAAAATATTGCATTATTAGCTGTTGTTGGGTTACTAGGGTCTATTATTTCAGTCAAAGCAGCTTCTGCTGTAGTTAACTTACTTAAATCCTGTGCTGCTTTAGGGGAAAAATTATTGTAATGAGCTCCTAAGCTAATAAATGGTGCGAAAATATACCCTCCAGCTGAAAAATCACGAATACTATAAGGAAAATACTCTAATTGAGAGCCTAAGTCTAAAACATTTGCTTCTCCTGACATTCCTCTTAACCTTCTTGCGGTTGCTGAATTTTTATCAGTACTAACCCATTCACCAAAATGTTCTAATGCAGTTTTACTATATGAAATCTCATTCCTTAATTTAAAATGATCATTAAAAAACGAATCCTTTGTATAACAGTTACAATCCGCTCTGTAAGCAAAATTAATATAATGCACTATTCCTACGCCAAAACCTGTATTCCCAGCATTTGTTTCAAAATCGCTTCTAACTCCATAATCCGATTGAAAAGCCACTGGACCAGTAATAGCTCCAATTTCATGTGAAAATCCTAGCTGAGCCATCAGAGTTTGAGCTGAAAAACCAATTAAGATTAACAATAAAGTATTCTTTTTAACCATGCTAGTTGCCTTATTACATTAAAAAACAAATATATAAAAACTGTATTAACAAAAAAACTAAATATCAATATGTTTAAAAAAAGTACTAAATAACACTTAATTATATTCATCGTATATATGAATATCTGTATATTTGCGAGACTTTTAAATCTTTTTACATTAAGAATTAATCATACCATAATGAAAGATAGCATCAAAAATTTTATCAACGTTGTTGAGAAAAGAAATCCCAACGAACCAGAATTTTTACAAGCTGTAACAGAAGTTGCAGAAACTGTGATCCCTTTTATTGAGAAAAACCCTCAATATGACCAAGGAAAATTATTAGAACGTATGACTGAACCTGAAAGAGTTTTGTTATTCCGTGTTCCCTGGGTAGATGATAGTGGAGAAGTACAAATAAACAAAGGATATAGAATTGAAATGAATTCAGCAATTGGACCTTATAAAGGAGGATTGCGTTTTCACCCATCAGTAAATTTAAGTATTTTAAAATTCTTAGCTTTTGAACAAGTTTTCAAAAACAGCCTAACAACTTTACCTATGGGTGGAGGAAAAGGAGGGTCTGATTTTAATCCAAAAGGAAAAACTGATGCTGAGGTAATGCGTTTTTGCCAAAGTTTCATGACTGAGTTATCGAGACATATTGGACCTAATACTGATATTCCTGCTGGAGATATTGGTGTTGGAGGAAGAGAAATTGGATATATGTTTGGACAATATAAAAGATTACGTAACGAATTTACTGGTGTATTAACCGGTAAAGGAATGTCTTTTGGAGGTTCATTAATCCGTCCTGAAGCTACTGGATATGGTGATGTATACTTTGCACAAAGTATGCTAGCTACTAAAGGTGACTCTTTTAAAGGGAAAACCGTAGCTGTTTCTGGCGCTGGTAACGTTGCTCAATACGCCACTGAAAAGGCTACTGAATTAGGTGGTAAAGTTGTTACTTTATCTGACTCTTCAGGGTACATTTACGATGCTGACGGAATTGACGCTGACAAATTAGCTTTTGTTATGGAATTGAAAAACGTAAGACGTGGGAGAATTAGCGAATACGTTGAAAGGTACCCTTCTGCACAATTTTTCAAAGGAGAGCGCCCATGGTCAGTTAAATGTGATGTAGCATTACCATGTGCTACTCAAAATGAATTAAATGACGAAGATGCTACTACTTTAGTTGCTAACGGATGTATTTGTGTTGCTGAAGGAGCTAACATGCCTACAACTCCTGAAGCTATAGAAGTTTTACAGAAAGCTAAAATTTTATTTGCTCCTGGTAAAGCTAGTAATGCTGGAGGTGTTGCTACTTCTGGTTTAGAAATGTCACAAAATTCGTTACGTTTTAACTGGACTAGAGAAGAAGTTGATGCTAAATTAAAAACTATAATGAAAGATATTCACGAATCTTGTGTTACTTATGGTACTCAAGAAGATGGATATATCGATTATGTAAAAGGAGCTAACGTAGCTGGTTTTGTTAAAGTTGCTGATGCAATGATGGCACAAGGTATTGTTTAAACCCTTCCTGAAATATTTTATCAAAAGCCTTCTTTATGAAGGCTTTTTTTATGAACATCTATCAAATTTCGTTTTACTTCGCGTTAAAATGAATATATTTGAGCTATTGTTTTTATAAAATATATCAAATGAATTTTAAGTTTCTATACCTATCGCTATTTTTAAGCTCTATCATTTTCGCTCAAGATTACTCTAAGCAATGGGAAGGGCATTATTCATATTTGAATATTACTGGTATTGCTCACGATGAAGAAAACATATTAGCATCCGCAGAGAATGCTATTTTTAAGCAACATATAGTTACCCAAGAAAACAGCAACACATCAAGCATACACGGTTTAACAGGTCAAACAATTTCTTCTTATTATTATAGTGACATATACGAAACCTCAGTAATAGGATACGAAACCGGCTTGGTTGAAATTGTTACTCCAGATAGAGTCATTACTGTAGTCGATATCCTAAACAAACAGAATATTCCGCCAAACATCAAGGAAATAAATCATATTTATGAGTTTAATGGGGTTGTATATTTATCATGTGACTTTGGAATTAGCGTGTATAATTTAGATAGTTTAGAATTTGAAGATAGTTACTTTATAGGTAATACTGGTAGTCAAATTTCAGTACAACAAACAACTATAAAGGACGACTATATATATGCTGCCACCAATGAAGGTATTAAAAGAGCCGAACACGCCAACTCAAACATTATAGACTTCTCCGTATGGGAAACCTTAACTACAGCTTCAATAAACTGGAAAAGTATTACTACTTTCAACGACAATATTTACGCTATCGATAGTGCCAATTTATTACATTATAATTATAACGGCGCATCTTTCGATAACCAACTGAATCTTACCACCTCCACCTTAGATCATAGAGTTACTAATGGAAAAATGTTAATCACAAGTGAATCGGCTACAACTATTTATAACGCTCCATTTACAAACATATTGACCATAAACAACCAACCAGACTATGGATCAAACTTTACTGTTGCTACTTTAACAAATGACCAAGTTTTTATAGGTACCAAAAGTAGTGGAATATTGAGTTTTAACCTTTCTGATGGGAGTTTAAACCAGCAAATAAAACCTAATGGCCCTAGCGATAATGATGTCTTTACAATTACTGCTACAAACAACGAATTGTGGGCTGTTTATGGAAAGTACTCTGTTTCTGGTGGACCTAGTCCAATAACTAGGAAAGGATTCAGTCATTTAAAAAACAATGCTTGGACAAATACTCCGTACGAAAGTGTTTTAGGCGCTGGTAATTTAATTAATGTCTCCATAAATCCATTTAACTCTACCCAGGTATTTATAACCTCTTTTTGGCATGGATTTATTGAAGTTAATAACGAAATTCCTACAGCACTCTATAATGAATCGAATACTGATTTAGTATTATGGAACGGTTGGATATTGTCAGGAAAATCTACTTTTGACACTAATGGAAAACTATGGTTTACAACAGTAAGAGTTGATGATGCCCTAAAGGTTTACAACCCACAAGACAATACCTTAGAAAGCTTTAGCTTAGGCGATGTTATTCAAGATCCTGCAGATGGAGAAAACAGCTTTGGTGATATCGTAATAGATCAAAACAACACCAAATGGATAGCCTCTCGAAGAAATGGTGTTATTGGAGTATCTGAAAATAACGGCAACACTTTAGTTAAAAAATTAACTGATCAAAATGGAAATCTACCTGTTGAAATTGTTAAATCCCTAGCTATTGATAATAACAATGCCCTTTGGATAGGAACTCGTGATGGCTTACGTGTTTTATATAATACTGCTGGTTTTTTCTCTACCACTAATCCTCAAACGGAATCGATTATTATTTTAGAAGAAGGCATTCCGAAAGAACTGATGTTTGGACAATCAATTACAGATATTAAAGTTGATGGTGCAAATAACAAATGGATTGCAACACTTGATGCAGGAGTATTTCTTTTTTCACCTGATGGACAAAAAACCATTCACCATTTTACAAAAGACAACTCCCCCCTACCTTCTAACGGAATTACTGACATGGCCATAGATCATACTACAGGCATCATTTATTTCAGCACAGAAAAAGGGATCGTATCCTTTAATTCCAATGCAACAACTGGCGCAGAAAACCTTGAAAACGTAGTTATTCAACCTAATCCTGTTAAACCTAATTATGACGGAAATATTATAATTAAAGGATTAGTTGATGGCGCAAACATTAAAATTACTGACATCTCAGGCAACTTAGTTGATGAAAACACCGTCAAAGGAGGAACCTATGAATGGGATCAAACTGCTTTTGGAAAACATAAAGTAGCTTCTGGAGTTTATATTGTTATGGTAACAACTAAAGAAAGTGATGAATCTACTGTTGAAAAAATAATGATTATAAGGTAATGTTACTTACTACAAATGCAATTGTACTGTCTGCTTTAAGATATAAAGACAATTCTTTAATTGTTTCATGTTACACAGAAGAACTCGGTATTCAATCCTATATTTTGCATCATATTTTCAAAACCAAAAAAGGGATATTAAATCCGGCTTACTTTCAATTATTAACCCAATTGGAAATCCAAACCAATTACAAAACTAACCAATCCTTACACAAAATAACCGAGGTAAAACTCCATCATTCGTACATTAGCATACACACTAACATATACAAAAGCGCTGTATCGATGTTTATTGCCGAAGTATTACAAAATATTTTGAAAGAAGAAGAAAAAAACACCGATTTATACCATTTTTTAGAAGCTTCATTACTTTGGTATGATTTACACGAATTTAATGCAAATTTTCACTTAGCTTTTCTATTAAAAATATCACAATATTTAGGCGTCTATCCAAACAGTGAAACTTTACACCTAAACTTCTTTAACTACGAAAAGGACAATCAAAAAATACAGGTTTTAAAAATTTTATTAGGCATACATTTTGATGATCTAAATACCATTAAAATAAACTCTAAAATACGACAAGATATTTTAAATGAAATCTTACATTATTTTAGTGTACATTTGGGCGCTTTTAAAAAGCCAAAATCTTTAAAAATACTACACGATATTTTCAACTAAAATGAAAAACATATTTTTTCTTATATCCTTTTTTCTCTTCACAAAAGTAACTTGTGCTCAGGAAATACTTTTTAAAGACATCGATACCAAGGAACCGATTATAAATGTTGCTATTCATAATAGTGATAAATCGAAAAGCACTGTTTCTGATATTTACGGAAAAGCTACGATTGATAATTTCAATTCTGATGCTATTATTTATTTTTCACACCTTAGTTATAAAAATTTTTCAATTTTAAAAGCTAACCTCAAGTCAGTTGTATACCTTGAAAACGAATCTGATGAACTCTCTGAAGTCACTTTATCTATTTCAAAGTCTAAAGTGAAAAAATCACGCGTTGCCGAAAAAATAGAAATACTTACTCGAAAAAAAATTGAACAATTAGCACCACAAACTACTGCGGATATTTTAGCCGCAACACCTGGTTTACGTGTTCAAAAATCACAAGGAGGTGGCGGAAGCCCTGTTATTAGAGGTTTTGAAGCTAACAGGGTTTTATTAGTAATGGATAACGTACGAATGAACAACGCTATTTACCGTTCTGGCCATTTACAAAGCGCTATTACTGTTGATCCAAATTCATTAGAGAGAGTAGAGGTTATATTCGGGCCTTCATCAGTTATTTATGGTAGTGATGCTTTAGGCGGTATCGTTCATTTTTACACAAAAAAACCTGAAATTAATAGTTCAAAAACATTCAAAGGAAATTCAAACACTCGTTTTTCTTCTGCTAATAATGAGTTTACTCAAAATTTTGATGCTGAGTTAAGTTTTAAAAAATGGGCTTCATACACTGCCGTTTCTATGGCTAGTTTTGGTGATCTTAGAATGGGAAAAAACAGAACTCATGGTTATGAACAATGGGGGCTAGTCCCTAATTATTCTAACAATAATAACTCTTTTTTTAATGACACTCCAATAGTCAATAACAAACCACATATTCAAAAAAATACGGGGTATAATCAATTTGATATACTTCAAAAATTTAATATAGAAACAAGTAAGAACAGTAACTTAATTTTGAATTTTCAATTATCCGAATCTACTAATGTCCCTCGTTTTGACAAGCTTACTGAATTAAAAAATGGTTCTTTAAAATTTTCTGAATGGTATTATGGGCCTCAAAAAAGACTTTTCTTTTCACCTCAATATCAATTTAACCCTAATTTTAAATGGCTAAATTCAGGAACAATTACTGCTGCCTATCAAAATGTAAAAGAATCACGTATTAAAAGAAAATATGGAAGTTTAGAACGTACTTTTCAAGAGGAAGAGGTTGATGTTTTTAGTATAAACACTGACTTTAAAGTTTCCTTATCAAAAAACAGAGATTTATCCTATGGTTTCGAATTCACCCATAATGATGTAAGCTCTAACGCATATGGTAAATTGCTTCAAGTAAATAACAATCAAATTACTGGCGTCACCAATAACACCATTGTACAATCAAGGTACCCTGATGGTGGAAGTAGCTATACAACCGCTGCTACCTATGTAAATTACAGGCAAGATATTAACAAAACAACCACCTTAAATACCGGAGGAAGATATACATACACAAAATTAAAAGCCAAATTTATTGATCAAACTTATGTTGTTTTACCAGAAACAACATTAGCGACAGACAATTCCTCATTTACCGCAAACATCGGAGTGACTTATAGACCTATTGAATTAGTACGTTTAAATGCTGTTATATCTTCTGGATTTAGATCGCCAAACATTGATGATATTGGTAAAATTCGAGAAAAAAGTGGACTTCTTACGGTGCCAAATGTAAATTTAAAACCAGAATATGCCTATAATGGGGAGCTAGGGATTACAAAATATTTTAAAAACAAACACAATCAAATTACCATTAACGGATACTATACGTTGCTTAATAACTATATTTCCCGAACAAATTTTATTGTAGAAAACGACAATTCAACTACTGATGAAAACACTGTACTATACGACGGTGATGAAGTTAGTACTATTGCAAATGTAAATGGAGATTCTGCTTATATTTTTGGAGGAACTTTAGACGCTAGTTTTGTACCAATAACTAATTTTACACTTAAAGGAAATATTACCTATACCAAAGGAAAAACAACCGATACAGATGCTTATTTACCATCTATATCACCTCTGTTTAGCAGTATTGGTATTAGCTACCAGAAAAACAAAATTGAAGGAGGAGTCAATTGGAGGTATTCCGCTAAAAAAAATTGGGATGAATATAGTCCTGGAGGTGAGGACAACTTAAATCAAAGTCCGCTTTTTGATCCTAACCCAACAATTGACGACGACGAATATTATACAGGAACTCCTTCGTGGAATATTTTTAACGCGTCATTTGGATATCAAGCAACCAAAACTTTAAAGTTACAATTAGGAATGGACAATATTTTTGATGTTCATTACAAAGAATTTGCTTCAGGAATAAGCGCTTCAGGAAGGAATTTTAAAGCTAGTGTTCGCTTGAATTTTTAATTGACTTAATTGTTTTACCTTTAAATTATGTTTGCCCTTGTAGATTGTAATAATTTTTACGCTTCCTGCGAACGTGTTTTTCAACCACATTTCAGGAATACACCCATTGCTATTTTATCCAACAATGATGGCTGTGTTATTGCGCGTAGTGATGAAGCTAAAGCATTAGGGCTTCCCATGGGGGCTCCTGCATTTAAATACAAACAATTTTTTAAAGAAAACAAGGTTCAAGTATTTTCATCAAACTATCCACTTTACGGTGACATGAGCAGTAGAGTAATGAGTATTATAAGGCAGTTTTCGCCAGATGTTGAAGTATATAGTATTGATGAAGCTTTTTTAATGCTAAACACTATTAAAAATGATAATTTAAATAAAATCGGGCATGAAATTCGTAGCCGTATTTTACAATGGACTGGTTTACCAACTTGCGTAGGTATAGCTCCTACCAAAGCGTTATCAAAAGTAGCCAATAAAATAGCCCGAAAATTCCCTAAAGAAACTGGTGGAACTTATGTAATTGACACAGAAGAAAAGAGAATAAAAGCGCTGAAATGGACTCCAATAAAAGATGTTTGGGGCATCGGTAGTCAGTTACAAAAACGACTAAACTTGCAAAACATTCAAACAGCCTATGATTTTACGCAGCTTTCTGACGCTTGGGTGAAAAACAACTTTTCTATCACAGAAGTAAACTTAAAAAAAGACTTGGAAGGAGTTGCTACTCTTACTTTAGAAGACGATCATCCTGTAAAAAAATCCATAGCCACTACACGAAGCTTTGAAAACACGTATACCGACATTAAAGACATTAAAGAACGTGTTGCAACCTTTGCCAATAGCTGTGCTGAAAAATTACGCAAACAAAACTCTAACTGCAATATGCTTCTAGTTTTATTACAAGGAAGTAGGTTCGAAAAAAACGTTCAAACCTACAAGAACAGCATCACAGTTGTTTTACCATACAGTACAAACTCCTCGCTCACTATTGTAAAACACGCAACTGATGCTCTTGAGAAACTTTATAAAAAAGGGATTAAATACAAAAGAGCTGGGGTAATTGTAACAGGACTTGTCCCTAGTAACAACCATCAACTAGATATGTTTTCTAATGAAAACCCTAAGCATGTACCATTAATGAAAGCAATTGATAAGCTCAATACGAAGTATGGTGATCAAAAATTAAAACTTGCCAATCAAGATTTAGAAAAAACTTGGAAAATGCGTCAAGAACATTTATCAAAACAATATACTACTCACTTTAGTGAAATCCTTGTTATAAAATAAGTATCTTTATCCTATGACAACTGAAGCTCTTACATTTTTTACTCCAGACACTCAAGAGAGTGAAGGCGCTATTTTTTTTGACACTGGAATATCCTGTGGTTTCCCCTCACCTGCTGACGATTTTAAACAGGAACGTATTTCTTTAGACAGAGAGTTAATTAAAAACAAAGAAGCTACTTTTTTCGCTCGTGTTAGCGGGCAATCAATGATTGGTGCTGGATTAGACGATAACGACTTACTCGTAATTGACAGAAGTATTGCACCCACACATAATAAAATAGCAGTCTGTTTTTTAGACGGAGAGTTTACTGTAAAACGCTTACGTGTAGAAAATGATGGTGTTTGGCTACAACCTGAAAATCCCGATTACCAAGCTATACAAGTTACATCAGAAAATAACTTTGTAATATGGGGTATTGTAACTAATGTTGTTAAAAAGTTATAATATTTACCATTTACAAAATGGCTTTGTACTCAATTGAGAATTATAGTATTTTACTTCTCCCGTAACCTCAGCTCCTAACCAATTTGGTTTTTCAAAAGCTTCTTCTTCAGAGTTTAATTCAATTTCAGCAACAACTAATCCATTATTATCTCCGAAAAATTCGTCTACCTCATAAATATGGACGTTGCTTTTTACCTCATATCTAATCTTATCAATAATTCCTTTTTTACACAATTTTAATAACGCTCCTGCTTCTTGCAAATCAATTTCTTTTTCCCATTCAAAACGAGAAATTCCGCTAGTATTCGACTTTCCCTTGATTGTTAAAAAACCTTGAGTTCCTTTTACGCGTACACGAACCGTTCGCTCAGGATCCGTGCTTAAAAAACCTTGTGTTATGCGCGTGCTTTTGTAAGCCTCTTGTTTATACGCTTCCGATACAACTAAAAATTTACGTTCTATTTCAATCATCATAATTCAAAGATTGAAAAAATGAATCATTAAACGAAATTTTATATTGTATTTTTGAGAAAAGGTTTCAATCCTTGAGTACTTCAATTATTTAATTTATAAAATGCCTTTCAATTTCCCGCTAAGAAAAATTATTCATGTTGATATGGACGCGTTTTATGCATCGGTAGAGCAATTGGATAACCCTGAATTAAAAGGGAAGCCAGTAGCTGTTGGCGGTGTCGGAAAAAGAGGTGTTGTTAGTGCCGCTAGCTATGAAGCTAGAGTTTTTGGTGTACGAAGTGCTATTAGTGGTACATTAGCACGGAAACGCTGTCCTGAGCTTATTTTTGTAAAACCAAGGTTTGAACGCTACAAAGAAATATCCAAACAAATAAGAACGATATTTCATGAGTATACGGATAAAGTAGAACCACTTTCATTAGACGAAGCCTATTTGGATGTTACTGAAAATAAAAAAGAAATACTTAGCGCTTCCATATTAGCCGAAGAAATTAGGAAAAGGATCTTTGAAAAAACTGGCTTAACGGCATCCGCAGGCATTTCAATAAACAAATTCATTGCGAAAGTAGCGAGTGACTACAATAAACCAAATGGACAAAAAACGGTAAATCCTGATGAGGTAATTCTTTTTTTAGAAGAATTGGATATTCGTAAATTCTATGGTGTAGGAAAGGTTACTGCTGAAAAAATGTACAAGCTTGGGATTTACGAAGGGAAAGATTTAAAACAAAAAACTGTTGAATATTTAACCACACATTTCGGAAAATCTGGGGATTACTACTACAATGTAGTTAGAGGAATTCATTTAAGCGAGGTTAAAACCAATCGAATTCAAAAATCAGTAGCTGCAGAACGGACATTTTATGACAATATTACTTCTGAAATATACATGCTTGATAAATTAGAGCACATCGCAGAAGAGTTAGAAAAACGGCTACAACGAAATAATATATCTGGAAGAACAATCACTTTAAAAATTAAATATAGCGACTTCAGCCAACAAACCAGAAGCAAAACAATACAATATTATATTGCTGACAAGCATTTAATTTTAGAAACAGCTAAAGAATTGCTCTATCAAGAAAAGCCTAAAGACTCTGTTCGCTTATTAGGAATTTCTCTTGGAAACTTAAACAATACCGCTAAGAAAGAAACTCAGAAAAGTATTAGCGTTCAGTTAAAATTTGAATTCTAAACCACTCTTTACTCATCCTTTAAGAAATTATTTTTTTTTAAATTATAGATAACATACATTACCTTTTACTAACACCCGTAAGTTTTGAGGAAAACTTAATTTATCGTCAAAACAAGCTTGTCGAAATCCATAAATAATTGGTTTTCATAATACTTCGACAGGCTACCATTGACGTAATTCATTAAAACAGCTATTCTCGATACAATTTCATGATAAATTCAAAACAGAATTTATCATGAAATCACTCGAATTGATGAAGCAGTAAATTACCATCGGACTTCGACAAACTCTGTCTGACAACTATAACATTCATAACGTATTTAATGTCACACTGAACCTCTCGAAGTGCTAACATTGACGCTAGATACGGCATTATTTCCGCTAGCTTTTTTGAAAACTTGATTTTCAGTTTGACAACTATTTTTATTATAAGAAATTAAGTTTTTCTTTTTTAGGACTAATAAAGCTCTGTTAAATGACTAGTTTATTTTAACACTTCTAGTAATTAACAAATTTTCGGACAGCAATGATATTCCATAATAAAGTTAATATTTCAATTGACCCCACTCTGTCCATGAACCATCATAGACTGCTTTTTCATTTTCTAGAACCAATTCACTTGCTAATAAAACAATACAAGCAGTTAATCCTGAACCACAGCTAAAAATTAATGGTGTGTTTTTAATATCAAAACCACTAAATAAAGTCCGTAATTCTTTTTTTGATTTGAACTTCCCTTTTTCTAATACCTCTAGAAAAGGAATGTTTATTGAATTAGGAATGTTCCCACTTCTTAATCCTTTTCTAGGCTCAGGAATAATTCCATTAAACCTATCTGCCGAACGCGCATCAATTACTAATGTGTTTTGGCTTTTCAAATTTTTACTTACAAATTCAAAATTTCTTATTTGTTCCTCCTGAAAATTAACCTCAAATGAGCCCTTCAAAAACTGCTGTTTTTCAAAAGACTCTATTTCCCCTCCTTTCGCCAACCAATCTTGCAGTCCTCCATCAAGAACTGCTATTGTTTCATACCCCATTACTTTAAACATCCACCAGACTCTTGGACTAGAATACACTCCTAAATTATCATAAACAACTAACTTACTTGTTTTGTTTATCCCTAATTTTCTACATTCTATTTCAAATACATCTGGACTTAAAAGTGTATTAGGATAGTTACTATTTGCGTCACTGAAAACATTTTTAATATCAAACTTCCTAGCGTTAACTATTTGAACAGTATCTAGGTTTACTTTCAATCCTGCTTTATTCTCTTGCAGACTTGCATCCAAAATTATTAAATCAGGATCAGATATATTATCCATTAACCATTCAGAAGATACAAGTGTTTCAATCATGCTTTTAAATTATTCTATCACAGAAACCCTTAAGGTATTTACCATACCTTTTTTTATGATAGGCATTGCTGCTAAATTAATTAGATAGTCTCCTTTTTTAACAAAACCTCGATCGTGAGCTATCTGGTTTACATCTTCTACCGTATCATCGGTACTTACAAATCTATCATAATAAATACCTTTCACTCCCCAAAGCAAACTCAATCGAGAAAGAATATTTTTATTAGATGTAAATGCTAAGATATGTGCATTTGGTCTCCAAGCTGAAATTTGAAATGCGGTATACCCTGAGTTTGTTAAAGTACAAATTGCTGTTGCATCAATTTCATCAGCCATATGAGCTGCGTGATAACAAATAGATTTTGTAATGTATCGCTCTGTTTTCACATGCGGTGGCCGTTCAGGAACTATGATTAATGGTGAGTTTTCAACACTTTTAATTATTTTAGTCATCGTTTCAATCACCTGAACAGGGTATTTTCCAATAGAGGTTTCACCTGATAACATTACGGCATCCGCTCCATCCATAACAGAATTTGCTACATCGTTTACCTCTGCTCTAGTTGGTGTTAAACTGGTAATCATAGTCTCCATCATTTGAGTAGCTATAATTACTGGTATCCTTGCTTTTTTAGCTCGAAGTACTAATTGTTTTTGAATTAAAGGCACTTCTTCGGCAGGGATTTCCACCCCTAAATCACCTCTAGCAACCATTAATCCATCACAAAAAGCTATAATTTTATCAATATTTTTTACAGCCTCAGGCTTTTCTATTTTAGCTATTATTGGAATTTTATATGCTGAGTGTTTGTTTATTAAATCCTGTAATAATTCTAAATCATCCGCATCTCTAACAAATGAAAGTGCCATCCAATCTACTTTTTGTTCAATAGCAAAAACTGCATCTTTAAGATCTTTTTCTGTTAATGCTGGTAATGAAATTGCCGTATTTGGTAAGTTTACTCCTTTTTTAGATTTTAAAGGTCCTCCTTGAATTACAATAGCTTCTACCTCATTTTTTCCGTTAGTACTTTTTACTTCAAAAATCAGTTTACCATCATCTAATAAAATTCGCTCTCCAGCTTTTACGTCTTCAGGGAATTTTTCATAATTCATAAAAACTCTTTCTCCATCACCATTAAAAGGCTCTCCAGTACAGAATTTTATAATATCTCCATCATTTACAACTACATCTTGCTTCATTACACCAACACGTAATTTAGGTCCTTGTAAATCTCCTAAAATAGCTGTGTTATATTTATATGTTTCACTTAGCTCTCTAATAATTTCAATTCGTTCCTTTACATTGTCATAATCAGCATGAGAAAAATTTATTCTAAAAACATTCACTCCTGCTTTGATCATTTGGTGAATTGTTTCTTTATCAGAACTCGCTGGACCTAATGTTGCTACTATTTTTGTTTTCTTCATTGGTAGTATTAGTAAAAAATTAAATTATTTTTCGATTTCAATGCTGGAACATCTATTGCAAATATTGTTATTATTTTAGGAATAGTATTTATTAATGAAATTATATCTTGAATATTATTCGTGTTATTTTCTATTTTAACAAGGTAATCTACTTTTTTATATTCTGGCAACAGGTATATTCTTTTATTTTGTTCTTCTAAAAAAAGGGTATTCTGAGCCATCGAAATCTGATCTTTTTCTTGAAACCCTATATTTGCAACTAAATTCCAAAGTGATTGATTTTTTTCATCGTTAAATTCATAAAAATCAAAATCAAGGATTGTATCCGTTCTTACAAATTGTGTTTTAAGAACGCTATTTATAAAATAGGCCAAGTGGTACGATTCTAATGTGGTGTGGATTGCCAGCAACACATAATCGTCATCAATAAAATCTTCTAATTCCAATTTAAAAGTCTTCATATGAATCGGTATATCCCTATATAATTGTTAAAGATAAAATATGCTTGCAAACTTAGTGTTATATCTGTGTTAATTCTTAGTTTTTTTGGATAAACGCTCATTGAAGATCTTTTTTTAAAAGATTTCATTATCTTGTAAGGAATCAATTTAAATTTTAGAAAATGAACATTTTTGACGAAATAAAAAAGAAACTAAGTCACGAATTTATAGATATTATTGAATGGTTAGACAGCTCTAATGACACTATTGTTCATCGGTTTGAGCGTTACCAAAACGAAATTAAAAATGATGCTCAATTGGTTGTTCGTGAAGGCCAAATTGCAGTATTCATAAACGAGGGAAAGTTAGCTGATGTTTTTAAACCAGGGACCTATACTTTAAATACTCAAAACCTTCCTATTCTAGCCACTTTAAAAGGATGGAAATACGGCTTTAACAGTCCGTTTAAAGCAGAAGTATACTTTGTGAGTTCTCGTTTGTTTACTGATGAAAAATGGGGCACTAAAAACCCTGTAACTTTAAACGATGATCGCTTTGGTTTTGTTGAAGTACGCGCTTTTGGAACCTATGCTTTCAAAATTAATGATGCAGGTAAATTTATTACTGATATTGTTGGTACCGACAATAATTTCACCACTTTTGAAATCAATGAACATTTAAAAAGTTTAATTTCCACACGATTTACAGATATTATAGGAGAAGCAAATCTTCCTATAGAAATGTATGCTTCCAACACCAATGAGTTATCCGATACTTGCTTGGAGGTAATGATTAATGAGTTTGGCTCCGTAGGTATTTCATTAGAAAAATTCTTCATCGAAAACGTATCGATGCCAGAAGAATTAAAGAAAGAAATATTTGAGTATAGCAGACTCAATAAATTAGATTTAGATAAATTAACAAAATTCAAAGCTGCAAAAGCATTAGAAATTGCTGCCGGAAATGAATCAGGAGCTGCTGGAGCTGGAATAGGTATGGGAATGGGATTTGCAATGGCACAACAAATGGGCGGCATGCTAAACCCACAGAGCCAAAGCTCAACTACTGCACCAATACAGAATACTGGAGCTATGCCACCACCTTTACCACAACAAACACAGTATTTTTACGCTACAAACGGACAGCAATCAGGTCCTGTTACTTTTGAGGGATTGAGTAATTTATTTGCCTCAAAATCGGTAAATGAAACTACATTGGTTTGGAAACAAGGCATGGCAAGCTGGACAGCTTTAAGTGCTGTTCCGGAATTGCAAGCCTTATTAGGTTCGGTTCCTCCACCATTACCAAATCTTTAAAATCTATGATGTCTTTGAAATTTTTATTTTTTACCTATTAAAAATTTCAAAGACATTAATATTCATAAAACTTCTCTAATATCTCACTCCCTTAAAGAGAGAAATACTAGAGAGGAATGATATTTTCAATGCATAAATGAATCAAGAAACGCCTAGGAAATCCGAACATAAAAAATCATGTATTAATTGTGGTTCCGAACTAAAATACAAACCTGGTTCTACCGTAATTAAATGTGGATATTGCAATCATGAAGAAGCAATAATAGCATACAACACTTCTTTTGAAGAGTTAGAATTACAACCGTATTTAAAAAAAATGGGGGCTCAGTCACATACTGAAAAAATAAGTATGTTGCATTGCAAAACATGTGGTGCCAATCAGCATGTTGAGGAAAATTACAAATCATTACATTGTGTGTATTGTAGCCAGCCATTAATTATAGAAGATGCTGCTGATGAAGATTGGATTTTACCTGGAGCAGTGCTTCCTTTTCAACTAGATCATACTCAATCGCATGCTATTTTTAAAAAATGGGTGAATGGATTATGGTTTGCACCAAACAAACTAAAACGCGCAGCTTTAGACCCTGAAAAAACAAAAGGACTATACATTCCATATTGGACCTTTGATGCGAAATTATACGGTGAATACGAAGGGCAACGAGGTGATTATTATTATGTTTCTGAAAGTTACAACACTACAGTTAATGGCAAAAATGTAACGCGTACACGTCAGGTTCAAAAAACACGATGGAGCTATGCATCAGGAACCATTGATGGTTTTATTGACGACACTTTAGTTAGTGCTTCGGAGAAAAAAAAGAATACCATCCCAAATAAAATAACCAAATGGAATTTAGATAAACTAGAATCCTTTAGCTCTAGTTATTTAGCAGGTTTTGTTACAGAAAAATACACTTTGTCATTGGAAAATGGTCATTTAAAATCTACCGAAAAAGCTAAACAAATTGCAAACGGATGGGCACGTCAAGATATTGGTGGTGACACCCAACGTGTGTCACAATTAAATATGAAATTAAGTAACGAGACTTTTAAACACATTCTTTTACCTGTTTACATTTCCTCTTATATCTTTAATAGCAAAAAATATCACTTTTACATAAACGGGCAAAGCGGAGTTATTGATGGAAACAGACCGTATTCGTTCTGGAAGATATTCTTTTTAGTGCTATTTGTTATTGCAGTTATTGGAACCGTAATTATTGTTGCAGAGCAAGTGTAGTAACTAAAATTAAAAAGCCTTACTTACCGTATTGTAATTAGTGATAAAAAGAGAGGTCGACGCCGCTATTTTTATTTGCTATCAATCCTTAAAAGTACCTTATCTTTGCCTCATAATATACTATACCAATTAAATGAGCTTTACACTACTTTCTTCTCCATTACAAGGGTTTACTGATTTTCGATTTCGAAATGCTTTTAACGAGTATTTTGGAGGAATTGACACCTTTTATGCTCCTTACATTCGTTTGAATGGAAAAATGAAGATAAAAGGTTCTTATGAACGTGATTTACTCATTGAAAATAATACCGTTCCCGAAGTCATTCCGCAAATAATGACAAATGACGCGGATGATTTTTTGTTTGTAACCAAATACGTACAAGAATTAGGCTATACAGAATTGAATTGGAATTTGGGTTGCCCCTACCCAATGGTTACCAAACGTGGTATGGGTTCTGGTTTAATTTGCGACCCAGGAAAAATAGATCAGATTCTTGATCGAGTACATTCAGAAACTAACATTACCGTTTCTATGAAAATGCGAATGGGCTATGAAAACCCTGAAGAAATTTTAGATGTATTTCCTATTCTAGAAAAATACCCGATTAAAAATATTGCAATTCATGCGCGTATTGGAAAGCAATTGTATAAAGGAGGTGTTGATTTAGACTCTTTCCAACGTTGTTTGGATACGTCTAAGCAAAAACTGTATTACAACGGCGATATTACGTCTGTAACTAAGTTTAAAGAGTTACAAGAGCGTTTTCCAGCTGTAGATCATTGGATGATTGGTCGAGGATTAATTGCCGATCCTTTTTTACCAAGCATGATTAAAAACAACACTATGGAATATCCCAAAAACAGGTGGAACATATTTAGTGATTTTCATGATCATATTTATCAAGAATACGATGCAGCTTTATCAGGACCAACTCCTATTAAAATGAAAATGTTAGGATTTTGGGAATTCTTTTCTCAGCAGTTTAGCAATCCTCAAAAAACCTATAAGAAAATTAAAAAAGCTGGTAATCCAAGAGCATATCAATCTGCGGTTAGTGAGATATTAAAAACAGAAAGGAACCTATAATAGGTTCCTTTTTGCTTTTATGTTTATGCTTTTAAATCAATTTCTTTTAAGTTTTCAATTCTGTTTCGTACCAAGAAATCATCAATTGACTCAAAGTGTTCAATGACACGTTGCTCTTTAAATTCAAATACTTTTTGTGACAAACCTTGCAAGAAATCCCTATCATGTGATACTAATATTAATGTACCTGCAAAAGCTTGTAGTGCTTCTTTTAAAACATCTTTCGATTTTAAATCTAAATGATTGGTAGGCTCATCAAGAATTAGAACATTTACAGGTTCCAATAATAATTTCACCATTGCTAAACGAGTTTTTTCTCCTCCCGATAAATTGGCAACTTTTTTATCGATATCATCTCCTCCAAACATAAAACGTCCTAAAATGTTTTTGATGTTTGTACGAACATCTCCTTCAGCAACATCATCAACTGTTTGGAATACCGTTAAGCTTTCGTCCAATAAAGCAGCTTGATTTTGTGCGAAATAACCAACTTTTGCATTGTGTCCTAAATCGCATTTCCCTTCATAGTCAATCTGACCCATTATTGCTTTTATCATGGTCGACTTTCCTTCACCATTTCTACCTACAAAAGAAACTTTCTCCCCACGTTCAATAGTCATGTTAGCTCCCGAAAATACTACATGATCACCATATGATTTTGATAAATTTTCTGCAATTACTGGATAATCTCCTGAACGGACTGCTGGAGGAAAACGCAATCGTAAAGCAGAATTATCGACTTCATCAATTTCAATAATTTCTAATTTCTCTAGCATTCGCTCTCGAGAAGTTACTTGGTTTGTTTTAGAAAAAGTTCCTTTAAAACGATCAATAAATGCTTGATTATCTGCAATAAATCTTTGTTGTTCTTTGTGGGCTTTTATTTGGTGCGATAAACGCTCTTGCCTTAATTGTAAGTAATGTGTATAATTTGCTTTGTAATCGTATATTTTCCCCATTGTTACTTCAATGGTTCTATTGGTAATATTATCAATAAAAGCCTTGTCGTGAGAAATAACTACAACTGCTTTTGCTTTGTTTAATAAAAAATCTTCTAACCAAATAACCGATTCAATATCAACGTGATTGGTAGGCTCGTCTAATAAAATCAGATCTGGTTTTTGCAATAAAATTTTAACCAGCTCAATACGCATACGCCAACCTCCACTAAACTCACTTGTAGCTCTGGTAAAGTCTGACTGCTTAAATCCAAGTCCTTTCAGTGCTTTTTCTACCTCAGCTTCATAATTCACTTCTTCTAAAGCATAAAAAACCTCTCCAAGTTCTGAAACTTTTTCAATGATTTTCATGTATTCATCAGAATCATAATCTGTACGTGTTTCCAACTGCTTGTTTAGGCCCTCCATTTCATCACGCATTTCAAATACATGTTTAAATGCTTTTGAGGCTTCTTCAACAACCGTGCAATTATCATCAGTCAATAAATGTTGTGGTAAATACGCTATAACAGCATCTTTAGGATGGCGCACATGACCTCGAGTTCCTTGTTGCACACCAGCAATGATTTTCATCATGGTAGATTTTCCTGCACCATTTTTACCCATTAAGGCAATTTTATCATTCTCATTAATCACAAAAGATACATCGCTGAACAAAGTATGTCCGCTAAATTCTACTGCTAAATTATCTACTGAAATCATATCATTTATTTTAAAGCAGCAAAACTAAAGAATTGATAGACATCAACAAAAAGGAATTCAGAATCATTCGGTTAAAAATTGTATTTTTGGCATCATCTAATAAAATTCCAACGAAATGAGTGTCATAGAAAAGAAATTACATACCCGTAGTAGCTCAACTTGTGAGTTATGTACCTCTGCAGAAAGCTTAAAAGTATACAATATCCCTCCCGTTTCTGAGAAAGGAGAAGAGTTGGAAAAGAGTATTTTAGTTTGTAACACATGTCACTCACAAATTGAAGATCCTGAGGCAATAGACTCAAACCATTGGCGTTGTTTGAATGATAGCATGTGGAGTGAAACTCCTGCCGTACAGGTTGTGGCTTGGAGAATGTTACACCGTTTAAAGAAATTTGGGTGGAGTCAGGATTTATTAGATATGATGTATTTAGATGAAGAAATGGCAGCATGGGCCAATAAATTGGGCGATGGTGACGAAGAAGATGAAAACAAAATAGTACACAAAGATGCTAACGGAAACATTTTAAGTAATGGTGATTCTGTGGTTTTAATCAAAGATTTAGTTGTTAAAGGAGCTAATTTTACTGCAAAACGTGGAGCACCCGTACATCGTATTTCTTTAGTTTGGGATAATGCTGAACAAATTGAAGGAAGAGTTGATGGAATTCATATTGTTATTTTGACTGCGTACGTTAAAAAAACAAAAGAAGGAGGACAGTAAATATTGTAACCCGAAAAATATAAAACTGAACAATGTAAAAGTTTAAGAGAAACTCTTTCTACATTTAAAATTTATATCAATGTCAAACTGAGCTAAGCCTGTGCTGAGAGCAGACGAATCATTCAGTTTTGTTGAAGCTTAAATTGGATTTGTCAAACTGAGCCTGTCGAAGTATTATTAGTCAACAGTTTCCAAAATATTTCGACAAGCTCAATAGGACAGGTAAAAGAAACATCAAACCAACTTGTCAAACTGAGCTTGTCGAAGTTTCATTAAACTCAACTAATTAACATATTTCGACAAGCTCGATATAACACGAGAACACCATTTTTTTAAACATCTCAATTAAAACCCTTGCATAAATAACCTATGAAATTCTTCTTACATATTGGATATAATGGAGGCAACTATCACGGCTGGCAAAGTCAACCAAATGCAATTACTGTACAAGGGATTATTGAGGAGAAGTTAAAGTGTATTTTTAAAACTGATATTACTGTATTTGGATGTGGACGTACTGATGCTGGTGTGCATGCAAGTCAGTATTTTTTAAACATTAGTATTAAAGAACCGTTTGATTTTGATTTGAAATTTCGCTTAAACAAGCATTTGCCTAATGATGTAGTTGTCTATGAAATTATACCTGTTGAGGAACGACAACACGCTCGGTATGATGCAACATCACGTACTTATGATTATTTCATTCATTTATACAAAGACCCTGTTTTAGGGAAATACAGTTCATACTATGAGTTAGAGAACTTGAATTTTGATGCTATGAAGCAAGCTGTAAAACTTATTCCGTTATATGATAATTTTGAAGCCATTTGTAAGCAGCCACATTTGCACAACCATACTATTTGCTATGTAACTCATGCCGCTCTATTTGTTGATCCATCTGAGCAACGCATTCGATTTACAATTACTGCTAACAGGTTTTTAAGAGGCATGATACGCTTACTTGTTCATTTTATATTACGTATTGGGACAGGCAAAATGAGTTTAGATACATTTCAAAAAGTACTTTCTGAACAATTAAATGTTGATGATAAAAAGCCTGCTTTTGCTAATGGCTTATATCTATCTGGAGTTACTTATCCATATATAAATGTAAACATCCCTACAGATATTACTGCCTTACTAAAAAACGGATTAAGTTAATAACCTATTCTACAGCAACACTTCATCTGTTATTTTTACTTTTAATCTATTTCAAAATATCTATTACACTTATTTAAATACTTTCTATTAAAAAAAAATTAGTTTTGTGAACCTCAAATAAAATTTATTGAATACTAACTTTGTTATACCTAAGTAATTCTTATGTATGGCTAACAATAAATATTATATGAACTCTTTTTTTAATACTATTCTAAAATCATTTTGGTTTTCATTAGTTACGCTTTTCATTTTGAATGTTATAATTTTTATTGCTAGCATAAGTGAATCTCATATGATTCAACAGTGGACTTTTAATATAACACAAGGAACTTTTCTGATAGACAATACAGTTTATGGTTTTGAATTTGATAAAGTAGAGACAAAAGGGTTATTATTATTACTTTTTATTTTAGGTATCCTTTTGAATTTTAAATTTAAACAAAGCACTCCAATAAATAACTAGCGGACTATTCAAATTATACATCATAAATTTCCGAGCTTTATTAAAAGTCGAATATTGTGTTAACTTATTTTGGAATGGAAAATCCTAAATATAAAAGGCCACTTTTAAAAAGTGGCCTTTTACTCAGTTCTATTTTCTTGGGGAGAAAAAGAAGTGTCTTTACTATAAAGTACCCAAAAAAGTGTTTTTGTTACCCAAAAAAAATAAAAACTTTTACATTTTTTTATTTCTTTGGAAATTTACTTCATAAAACCCTTAAATAAACATTAAAAAATAGTTTATATTTTTCTTCACCACAACGCACAACTCTTTGGTAATAAGTGTTTTACATCTAAAGTTTCGTTTGAAAAAAATTTTATTCTCAGAAAAAACACTCTATTTTAAAAAAAATAAAAAAACGAATAAATATTAAATTTTAAGATATAAAATAGAGTGTTTTCATTTTTTTGCTCTAGTTAATCAATTTTATTGTAAAATAAACGAGTATAAATACTCGTTTATTTATACCGTAATAAATATACATTGTAAACATTAACAAAACCAAATTCTTGAAAATAACAGCAAAAATAATTTACTCATTACCGTGTAAACAACATTGAAAACTGTTTTATTTACCACAAAAAAAAAGGGTTCAACATATGTTGAACCCTTTTACTATAATTTAATATCGATTATCGACAGACTACAAATCAAACTTAATTCCTTGCGCTAAAGGCAATTCATCAGAATAGTTAATTGTGTTTGTTTGACGACGCATGTAAACTTTCCAAGCATCAGATCCAGACTCACGTCCACCACCTGTTTCTTTTTCGCCACCAAAAGCCCCACCAATTTCAGCACCTGAAGTTCCAATGTTTACGTTAGCAATACCACAGTCAGAACCAGCAAAAGATAAGAACTTTTCAGCTTCTTTTAATTCGTTAGTCATAATTGCTGATGATAATCCTTGAGCAACTCCGTTTTGAACATCAATAGCGTTTTCAACACCACCTGAATATTTCATTAAATATAAAATTGGAGCGAAAGTTTCATGTTGTACAATTTCATAATGGTTTTCTGCCTCAATAATAGCTGGTTTTACGTAGCATCCGCTTTCGTAACCTTCTCCTTCTAAAACTCCACCATCAACTAATACGTTTCCACCTTCAGCTTTTGCTTTTTCAATAGCAGCTAAATACGTGTTTACAGAATCATGGTCAATTAATGGTCCAATATGATTTTTCTCATCTAAAGGATTACCAATAGTTAATTGTCCGTAAGCACCAACAATTGCATCTCTTACTTTATTGTAAACAGATTCATGTATAATCAATCTACGCGTAGAAGTACAACGTTGACCTGCAGTTCCTACAGCACCAAATACAGCACCAGGAACAACTACTTTTAAATCAGCAGTTGGTGTAATAATTATTGCATTGTTTCCACCTAATTCTAATAAAGAGTTTCCGAAACGTTCCGCAACTTTAGCCCCTACAATTCTTCCCATACGAGTAGAACCTGTAGCAGATACTAAAGGAATGCGTGTATCATTTGTCATAAACTCACCTACTTTATAATCACCGTTAATGATACAAGAAATACCTTCTGGTAAATTATTTTCTTTTAAGATATCAGCAATTATGTTTTGACATGCAACTGAACATAAAGGAGCTTTTTCAGAACCTTTCCATACACATACATCACCACAAATCCACGCTAAAGCTGTATTCCAAGCCCAAACAGCTACTGGAAAGTTGAATGCCGAGATAATACCAACTACACCAATTGGGTGCCATTGCTCTCTCATTACGTGTTGTGGACGCTCTGAAGGAATTGTTTGTCCGTTTAACTGACGTGATAAACCAACTGCGAAATCACAGATGTCAATCATTTCTTGAACCTCACCGTAACCTTCTTGTAAAGATTTACCCATTTCATAAGAAACTAATTTCCCTAATGGTTCTTTTAAATCTCTTAATTTATTACCAAACTGACGTACAATTTCTCCTCTTTGTGGAGCAGGCATTGTTCTAAAAGTTTTAAAAGCTGCTGTTGCAGATTCCATTACTTTCTCATAATCTTCTTTGGTAGTTGTTTTTACTTTACCAATTAATTTCCCATCAACTGGTGAATAAGATTCAATAACATCTCCACTAGAGAAATTATTAGACCCTGTTGAAGTTCCTTCGTTTATAGCACTTAACCCTAACTGAGCTAATGCTTTATCCATTCCAAAATCTGTTGCTACTGACATATATATAACTTAATTTATGTTTTTTGTTAAAAAATTATATGCAAAATTACGCATTATTATTGAGATTATAATCGCCTCTTTTTTATTAAGAAAATTCAATGAATATCAAATGTATTTTAGTATTTTTAAGTACCTTTTAAAATGTTTCTTTTAAAGAAAGGAAAAACTAACCAACACTTCTTTAATCCCATGAAAATCAACAAATTATTCGCGCTAATTTTTGCTACAGCAATACTATTTTCTTGCAATAAGAAGAGCGCAACAGAAACCTCAAACAAAAATGATTTTAAAGACTATATATCAAATGTGTCTTCAGGAATTATCTCTAAAAAAAGTGACATCAGGATTGTTTTAGTACAACCAATAGCAGAATGGTCAAACAACTTGGAACTCGATGATGCTTATTTTTCTGTTTCTCCAAAAGTGAAAGGAAAATGGATTGCTCTTAACAATCGAACAATTTCATTTCAACCAGAAACTGAATTAAAACAGAATACTGAATACGTGTTTAAGGTGTATTTGGATAAATTTCAAAAAACAGCGGACGGTTTATCTGATTTTAGTTTTAAAGTAAAAACCATCAAACAGGATTTTATTGTTACCACAAATACCATACAATCATATAATAGAGACTGGCAGTATTTGGTTGGAAACATTAAAACTAGTGATGTATTGTTATTAGAAGATGCTAAAAAATTAGTTTCTGCCAAACAAGATGGAAATTCGTTATCCATAAAATTTGATGCTGTTTTAGATGATACTACATTTTTTACATTCACTATTGATAGCATACAACGAAAGACTGATGATTCTGAAATCCAAATTGCATATCACGGAAAACCTATAGGAGTTGATCAAAATAATAACTTTTCATACGCTGTAATTGGCAAGAATAATTTTCAGGTAGTTGATGTAGCTGTTAGTAATGCGGATAAACAGTATTTGGAAATAAATTTTTCTGATCCACTACAAAAAAATCAAAATTTCAATGGTCTTATTGACATCAAAGGAGCTAAGAAATTACAATACGTTATTGATGGTAATGTTTTGAAAATTTTCACGAATACAACGTTAAAAGGTACTGTTGCAGTTGAAATATTTCAAGGAATAACAAGTACTGATGGTTATAAACTTAAACATTCTTTTAAACAAAATATTGCATTTGAACAGCAAAAGCCTGAATTAAAATTGTTACAAAACGGTACTATTTTACCTACATCGGACAATTTAAAGTTCAATTTTGAAAGCGTTAATTTGAAAGCTGTAGATGTTACTGTTTTCAAAATTTACCAAGATAATGTCTTACAGTTTTTACAAAACAATGATTTAAAAGGAAACAATAACTTAAAGCAAGTAGCCCGACCAATTGCGAAGAAAACAATAAATCTAGAAAAAAAATCTGTCCGTAACTTAAGTAAATGGAATTCGTTTTCCATTGATTTGAAACAAATTATAGCTTCTGATCCTGGCGCTATTTATAACGTACAATTATCTTTTCTAAAAAAATACTCCTTGTACAAATGTGAAGGAGACTCAGAGACTAGCGAAACTGAAGAAACAATAGACTATGACAATGAAGATGTAGAAGACAGCAATTGGGATTTTGGTGGGTATTATTATGGTGATGAAAACAACTATAATTACAGCTGGAGAGAACGAGAAAACCCATGTGACCATTCCTACTACAGAAATAAAAAAGTAAGCGCTAATGTATTAGCTTCAAATTTGGGAGTTACCGTAAAAAAAGGAACAAACAAGACCTACTTTGTAGCTGTTAGCGATATCATAACTACAGCTCCTGTTGCTGATGCAAGTATTAAATTTTACAATTACCAGCAACAGGAAATTGGATCAAAAACTACTGACGAAAACGGACAAGCATTTTTTGACGCGGATAAATCAGCATTCTTTGCATTGGTAAGTAAAAACAAGCAAACAACCTATGTAAAATTAAATGATGGAAATGCATTATCCATGAGTAAATACGATGTTGCTGGAGTACGTTTAAAAAAAGGACTGAAAGGATTTATTTATGGTGAACGTGGAGTTTGGAGACCCGGAGACACGTTGTTTTTATCATTTATGCTTAACGACAAAGCAAACAAACTACCTGTCGGACATCCTGTTAAACTTGAATTGTCAGACCCTATGGGTACTGTTACACATCGAGAAGTTAATACGGAAGGGCTAAATAATTTTTACCGATTTACTATTCCTACGGATGCGAATGCTACCACAGGAAACTGGACTGCTAAAATAAATGTTGGAGGAGCACAATTTAGTAAACGCATTAAAATAGAAACCATAAAGCCAAATAGACTAAAAATAAAAGTTGGTTTTGATGCAGAAATAATTACATCAGCAAACGCTATTGACGGAACAATTGAAGCATTGTGGTTACATGGTGCTATTGCTAAAAACTTAAAAGCAGATGTGAATGTGAAATTTCATCAGCAAGCTACAAAATTCAAGAATTTTTCTGATTATGTTTTTGACGATCCTGCAAGACGTTTTAACTCCGAAGAACAAACTGTTTTTGATGGACGAGTTAATGAACAAGGAAAAGCATCATTCAATTTTAAACCAGCATTAAAAAGCAAATCACCAGGAATGCTAAAAGCTTCATTCATTACAAAAGTATATGAAAATGGTGGTGACTTTAGTACTGATGTGTTTAGCAAAACGTATTCCCCATATACTTCGTATGTAGGATTAAGTACTCCAAAAGGAGATCGCGCAAGAAACATGCTACTCACCGATACACAACATCGGTTTGACATCGCAACGGTTGATGAAAAAGGAAAACCCGTAGCGGTTAGTGATTTAGAGGTTAAAGTATATAAAGTAACTAATAGTTGGTGGTGGAATTCCTCTACTAGTAACTTATCCCAATATGATGGAAGCAGCTTTCGAGAAACTGTTTTCGTCAAAACAATTGCTACAAAATCTAATGGTAAAGCCTCTTTTAATTTTGAATTGAAATACCCCGATTGGGGACGTTTTTTAGTACGTGTTGTAAATAAAAAAAGCGGACATGCTACCGGAAAAACTATATTTGTAGATTGGCCTGGATGGGCAGGAAAAGCTCGTAAAGGAAATCCTAATGAAGCTACTATGTTGATTTTTAAAGCCGATAAAAACACCTATGATGTAGGTGAAACTGCACAGGTAACATTTCCTTCTGGAGGAAATGGAACTGCATTAGTAACTATTGAAAACGGAACCGAAGTTTTAGAATCACATTGGGTTAAAACTACAAAAGGAGACACTAAATTTAGTTTTGACATTACCCCTGAAATGGCACCTAATGTATATATTAATATTGCCGCAATTCAAAAACATGCTAATACTAAAAACGATTTACCAATACGAACATATGGTGTTACAGGAATTACTGTAGAGAATCCAACTACTCGTTTGTATCCTGAAATTTCAATGCCAAATGTTTTACAACCAGAACAAAATATTACGGTAAAAGTGAATGAGAAAAACGGTAAACCTATGACCTACTCTATCGCCATTGTAGATGAAGGTTTATTGGATTTAACACGATTTAAAACTCCTAATCCTTGGAAAACCTTTTATGCTAAGCAAGCTTTAGGAGTTAAAACATGGGATATTTACGATGATGTGATAGGCGCTTATGGTGGACGTATCAATCAGGTATTTAGTATTGGAGGAGATGGAATGGCTGCGGGAAGTAAAAACAAAAAGGCAAACCGATTTAAGCCGGTTGTTGTGTACTTAGGTCCGTTTGAAATTGGAAAAAACCAATCTAAAACACATCAGATAAAGATTCCTAAATATATAGGATCTGTCCGTACCATGGTTGTTGCCCATAACCCAGAAACCGAGGCCTATGGAAATACTGAAGAAACTACTCCGGTTCGCAAGCCTTTAATGGTACTAGCCTCTTTACCAAGAAAAGTAACTCCTGGTGAAAAGGTTCGTTTGCCTATTACTGTTTTTGCTATGGATAAAAAAGTGAAAAATGTTCGCATCAAGCTAAAACAGAATGACACTTTTAAAGTTATTGGGAATAGTAGTCAGAACATCACATTCAGTCAACCAGATGAAAAAATGGTGTATTTTGATATTGAAGTTCTCAAAAACGGAATTGGAACTTTGGAAATTCTAGCTTCAGGAAATGGAGAAAAAGCATCTTACCAAGTAGAGATAGATGCGGTAAACCCAAATCCGGACACTACTGAAACCCTCGATATTATTCTAGAACCAAATAGTAGCAAAACAATTAATTTTGAAACTTTTGGAGTAGCTGGAACAAATGGAGCTGCTATAGAGTTGTCCTCTTTACCATCAATGGATTTTAATTCTAGATTACAATACTTAATTAAATACCCGCATGGATGTGTTGAGCAAACAACCTCTAGCGTGTTTCCACAATTATTTTTAAATGATATTTTTGATTTAAGTACTAAAAAGAAACAACAAGTTCAGAAAAACATACAACTCGGAATAGATCGATTGGCACATTTTCAAACTACAAGCGGTGGTTTTTCTTATTGGCAAGGAGGAAGAAGTATAAACGATTGGAGTACAAGTTATGCTGGTCATTTTTTATTAGAAGCCGAAAAAAAAGGGTTTGTACTGCCAATTTCGTTTAAAGTAAAATGGTTAAACTATCAAAAACAACTTGCCAAAAACTGGCGTTACAGTGAAACAAATCACAGAAATGGATTGGCGCAAGCGTATAGATTATACACCTTAGCATTAGCAAACAATGCTGATTTGTCATCGATGAATCGCTTGCGAGAAACTAGAAAAATCACCAATGAAGCTAAATATCGTTTGGCAGCTGCTTATGCCTTAATAGGTCAGAAAGATGCCGCAAAACAATTGGTAAATAGTACTCCTTTTGTGTTTAATACACAGAAATACAACTACTACACGTACGGATCTACCGATAGAAATAAAGCAATGGCATTAGAAGCTTATGTACTATTAAAAGAACATCATAAAGCAAAAGACCTTGGTAAATATATTGCTCAAGCGCTATCAAACAAAAGGTATATGAGTACGCAAACTACTGCCTACAGTTTATTAGCAATGGCTAAGTATGCGGCTTTCATTGGCGGAAAAGGAATTGCAGTAAGTTATGCTACTAACGGTAAAAACAATACTACAATTAGTACCTCTAAAACTTTAGCAAGTAGAACTATTTCCGTTCTAAACGGAGGAAATAGTATTGAACTTAAAAATAATAAAAGTAACACTATTTATGTAAAAGTACTGAATAAAGGAGTGTTGCCTGTTGGTCAGGAAAAAATAGCACAACGTAATTTAACGGCTACTGTTTCCTATAAAACTAAAAACGGAAAATTATTAGATGTTGCTAAAGTGAGTCAAGGAACTGATTTTATAGCTGAAGTTACCATTTCTAATCATAAAAGTGAACTTATAAAAGATGTAGCTTTATCCGTGATTTTCCCTTCAGGATGGGAAATTGTAAATACACGCTTTACCGATTTTGGTGCTTTCAATAACAACACCGTTGATCATGAAAATATTAGAGATGATCGTTCTAATTTTTATTTCGATTTAAAACCTAGTGAAACAAAAACAGTTCGCGTAGTATTAAACGCATCCTATTTAGGAAGTTATTATTTACCAGGAGTGCAATGTGAAGCCATGTATGATGATGATTATTTTGTACGTACTAAAGGGCAATGGGTTGAAGTGGTGAAATAAAAAACCACTCCGACCTTCGGTCACCTCTCCTTAAAAAGGAGAGGATTATTTAAAACATCAAAAGCTTAGCTTTTGAAGGAAACATAAGTAACTATTCCTTCCCTTTTTAAGGGAAGGTGCGATTAGCTTTGCTAATCTCGGAAGGGTTTTACACGCAGGCTTACAAAAAACGATATGACATACAAAAACATTCATAATCGAAAGTATTTAATTGACTATAGAAAAAACCTACGTAATAATGCAACATCAGCAGAGGCTGCTTTATGGAAATCTTTAAAAGGGAAACAAATTGAAGGCTTGAAATTTAGGAGACAACATAGTATCGAGAATTATATTGTTGATTTTTATTGTCCAGAACTTAAATTAATTATTGAATTGGATGGAGAATACCATAATAACTTAATTCAAGAAAATAAAGATTCACAACGTACATCACGACTAGAAGAATTAGGATTTATTGTTATTAGATTTGAAAACAAAATAGTTTTCGAAAATAGTCAAATGGTTATTGATGCCATTTTAGAGATAAATAATTCATAATAAAAATTTCCCTTAAAAAGTAAAGGTGCCACAATAGTGACCGAAAGATCACATCGCTATTAATTAAAAAGATAAAAAATGAACAGTTATCTAACAAGCGTCAAAAAACAATTTAAGTATTACAAATCTCTTGGTGATAAAACTTTTACTCAACTAAACGATGAACAATTGTTTTACCAATACAACAACGATAGTAATAGTATCGCTATTATCGTAAAGCATATTGTAGGAAACATGCTATCACGATGGACAGATTTTCTGAATACTGATGGTGAAAAAGAATGGCGTAATAGAGATGATGAATTCGCTAATAACATCGAAAACAGAGAAGAACTATTAGCAACTTGGGAGAAGGGTTGGATCTGTTTGTTTAATGCTATTGACCCACTTACAGAAGATGATTTACAAAAAGAGATTTTTATCAGAAATATGGGCCATACAGTTATAGAGGCTATTAACAGACAATTAGCCCATTACTCCTATCATATTGGACAACTCGTGTTTATTGGTAAATTAGTTACTAATGACAATTGGGAATCTTTATCTATTCCTAAAGGAAACTCCAAAACTTATAATACCGACAAATTCAACAAACCAAAAAGAACCGAACATTTTACAAACGATTTATAATGAATAACACAAAACCCTACTACGCAGTAATTTTCACTTCATTAAGGACTGATGGAGATGAAGGCTATTCAAAAATGGCAGATCAAATGGAAATATTGGCAAAAAAACACCCCGGATATATTGGAATAGAATCTGCTAAAGAAACTATTGGAATTACAGTTTCGTATTGGGAAAGTTTAGATGCCATAAAAAACTGGAAAGAAAACACTGCGCATCTTTTTGCCCAAGAAAAAGGAAAATCCGATTGGTATTCCTGGTATAAAGTACGTATCTGTAAAGTAGAACGCGAATATGATTTTAATAATTAACCTCTAAAACAATTATCACTCTGAGCTTCTCGAAGTGCTTATTATAACTATGATTTTCGAAACAGAAAGATTAACCGTACGAATACTTAGTCCTGAAGATATTGATCCATTTTTTGACATGATGAGAAATCCGAATGTGATGAACCCTATTCCAAGACCAGTGATGACAAGAACTGAAAGTGATGCCTTTTTAGATAAATTAATTTCGGTTAAAATTGATAGTCCTTACAAAAATGTATGGGCAATTGTTGAGAAAAAAAGCAATTCATTTATTGGTTTATGCGCGTATTTGAAAAATGATGAAAACGACGATGAAATAGGATATCGCTTGCGAGAACAATTTTGGAGAATCGGTTACGGAACAGAGATCACTAAAGGCTTAATAGATTATGGCTTTTTAGAAAAAGGCTGTATTAAAATAACTGCCGATGTATTTATTGAAAATATTGGGTCTACTAAAATATTGAATAAATTTATGAGCCCGCTACGTGACTTTTATAATGACGAAGATCAATGCATTGATAGACGTTATGAACTATATAAGGACGATTGGTTGCGCTAATGACTAAATTTACACAACTCTTTAAAAAGCATAAAATTAAAGCATCCTTATTTTTTATTGGGTTGATTTTTTATGCCTTTTGTTTGCCTGAAAAATTGTTTAACAAACCTACAGCTACCGTTATAGAAAGTACTGAAGGGAATTTACTTGGTGCACAAATAGCCAGTGATGGACAATGGCGATTTCCAAAAAGCGATTCCGTTCCTTCTAAATTCAAACATTGCATCGTACAATTCGAAGATGCCTATTTTTATCAACATCCTGGATTTAATCCTATAGCTATTTTTAAAGCTTTAAAATCAAACATTAGTAACCGGAAAGTAGTCCGTGGAGGAAGTACTATTACGCAACAAGTTATTAGATTATCTCGGGATGGAAAACCACGAACTTATGTTGAAAAATTAAAAGAACTCCTATTAGCAACACGCTTAGAAATAAGCTATTCAAAAAAAGAAATTTTAAGTTACTATGCATCTAATGCTCCTTTTGGTGGAAATGTAGTAGGTATTGATGTTGCGTCATGGCGTTATTTTGGAGTTCGGCCCTATCAATTGTCATGGGCAGAAAGTGCAACATTAGCGGTTCTTCCCAACGCTCCAAGTTTAATTTATCCAGGAAAAAATCAACAAAAATTACTCAAAAAAAGAAATCGATTGTTGAATAAATTATGTCGACAAAAAATAATTGACACCCTAACATATCAGTTAGCTATTCAAGAAACACTGCCACAAAAACCATTTCCATTACCACAAATAGCTCCTCATTTATTACAGAAAGTTGCAAAATCAAACCGCGGTAAGCGCATACAAACATCTGTTAAATACAGCACACAAGAAAGTGTCAATACTATTGTAGCGCAACACCATGCAATTTTAAAACAAAATGAAGTACACAATATGGCTGTTTTGGTATTGGACGTAAAAACAAAAAAAGTATTGAGCTATGTAGGAAATACTCCTACCACAAAAGAAAACCAAAAAGATGTTAATATAATTGACGCTCCAAGAAGTACAGGAAGTGTTTTAAAGCCCTTATTATATATGGCAATGCTCGATAAAGGTGAGTTATTGCCAAATACTTTAGTTCCTGACATCCCTACAACTATTGCTAATTACAAACCTGAGAACTACAATTTACAATATTCAGGGGTTGTACCCGCTAAAAAAGCATTAGCAAAATCGTTAAATATTCCAGCCGTACGAATGTTACATCAATATGGCTTAGCACGGTTTTATGATGAGCTAGGAAAATTTAAATTAAAGCACGTTAATAAAGGCGCTAATCATTACGGATTATCGTTAATTCTTGGTGGCGCAGAAAGTAATCTCTGGGATTTATGCAATACCTATGCTTCATTAGCAGGAACTGTTAACCATTACACGGAGAGTTCAAGTGAATATTATACCAATGAACTTAACAAAGCCTCGTTTACAAAAAACAGTCCTGTTAACTTTGGGAAATTGACTCATGAAAAACCAATTTTTGATGCAGGAAGTATTTATCTGGCCTTTGAAGCTATGAAAGAAGTAAACCGTCCTGAGGGAGATGAAGCTTGGAAGTTTTACGATTCGTCAAAAGAAATTGCTTGGAAAACAGGTACAAGCTTTGGAAACCGCGATGCTTGGACAATTGGTGTAACTAAAGATATTGTTGTTGGAGTTTGGGTAGGAAATGCCGATGGTGAAGGACGACCTAATTTAACGGGGATAAACAGTGCTGCTCCCATTTTGTTTGATGTATTTAATTTATTCCCTAAATCAAGCTGGTTTGTAAAACCCTTTGATGAATTAACTGAAGTAGATACATGTACTCAAAGTGGTTACCTAGCTACTGAGTTATGTGAAATTACTAAAACTTGGATTCCTAAACTTGGAAGCCGATTTAAAGCATGTCCGTTTCATCATTTAATTCATTTAGATAAAAACAGCAATTATAGTGTAAACACTTCTTGTGAGATACTAGATAACATTGATAATATTCCATGGTTTACATTACCTCCTTTACAAGAATGGTATTATAAAAGGCATCATGCTAATTATAAAACAATACCTGAATTACGTAGTGATTGCAGACAGGAAGCTGGTATAACAATGGCTTTTATTTCTCCTAAAAACTACAGTACCATTATTTTGGCTAAAAACGAACATGAAAAAACGAATCCGTTAATTCTAAAAATTGCGCATACATCTCCAGAGACTAAAGTATTTTGGTATGTGGATAATGAGTTTATTAAAACTACAGAAACTTTTCATGAAATAGGAATACTGCCAACTGCCGGAAAGCATACCATTACAGTAGTTGATGCTCAGGGAAATGAATTAAATCAAACCATTTTTATAGAGCGTTGATTAAATTAAAAAACTTTAACGTCCTTTAATATGAGTTAAATCAGTTTTAAAGTTTAAAACATTTCATAACTTTGCCCTGTCCAAAAGTAACATCTTTTTGAAAGTAAAAATATTCGGCATCTTATTTACAGTATTGTATGTAGTGGCAATGTTAAAACCTATAACTCCTGTTATAGCATATTACATTAACTACGATTATATTGTTGCGGAATTATGTGAAAACAAAGCAAAACCAATACTTAAATGTAATGGGAAATGCCATTTAGCGAAGGAACTTAAAAAAGTGAATAATGGTATTGATTCTAAAAAACCAGTACCTCCGTTAAACATGAAGGACTATCCCATAGCTCCTTTTTTTACTCAAACTGTTCAACTACAACACCTATTATTCAGGAAATACATTACTGTAATTAACGGAGTACACAATATTTTTATTAACACTTACTCCAACTCTATTTTTCATCCTCCAAAGTTTATTGTTTAATATCTATTAGATTAATACCAATTGTACGCTAAGTTACATTTGGTAGTATTTGTATGTGGATAAAATCCATGTACCCTCCTTATATTTTATTAATAAAAACTATTACGCATTACATATAAGTAATGCCTACACTATATAATGAAAACTATTTTTTCAACAATTTACATGTGTTTATTCGCATTAATAACGAGTGCACAAACAGAAACAATTACAGGAACTGTAACTAATATTACAAATCCGTTAGCTAATGTTCAAATTACTTCTACAGCAGGAAATAAGACGAGTACAGATTCATCAGGGAAATTCACTTTGGTGATAAACACCACAAATACACTGTTTACTTTTACACATGAATATCATGAAACAGTTACACTGAAAGCAACTAAAAACATGCGTGTTATCATGGATCCAAAAACTAATGATTTGGATTTAGTGGTTGTTAGTGCTTCAAGAACTGCTCAAAAAAGGAAAGAAATTCCTGTAGCAATTGCTTCTATATCGGCTAAAACTATTGCCACTGTTAACCCAACTTCAATAGATCAAGTTTTAAATCAGCAAAGTGGGGTACATATGGTTGATTTAGGTAATGAGCAACACATGATGTCAATCCGACAACCTATTTCTACCAAAGGCGTGTATTTATATTTAGAGGATGGTATTCCTATTAGACCAAATGGTGTTTTCAATCATAACGCCTTATTGGAAATGAATATGGAAGCAACTAAAACTATTGAGGTTATTCGTGGTCCATATTCTGCTCTCTACGGTAGTGAAGCTGTTGGAGGTGCTATTAATTTTATAACAGACAATCCAACACCAAACCTTTCAGGTAAATTTGGTGTTCGTATGAATGATAAAGGATATTTTAGAACTGACGCTAAAATTGCAACTACCTATAAGAAAACCGGAATTATTGTTAGTGGATACAAATCAAAGATCAGTAATGGTATACGAGAATATGGAAACTATAACAAAAATGCAATCACAGGGAAAGTAACACATCAGTTTTCTGATAAACTAAACTGGTCTAACTCTTTAACTTATGTAGATTATTTTAGTGAAATGAGTGGTAGTTTAGATGAAACCAAATTTAACAACAGAGACTATTCGTCATATCATACCTTTGCATTTAGAGATGCAAAATCATTACGTGTAAACTCTACTTTATCGAACGAATGGAATGATAAAAACAATACTAGTTTAAGTTTCGTATATCGTGATAATACCATGAAGCAAAATCCAAGTTACAGAATTGCTGATGATACCGATTTTGGAACTTCTACAACTGGTGAATTAAACGACAATAGCTTTAATAGTTATGCGGCTTACATACAACACAACATTAGTTTTGATCAATTGAAAACTAATATTAATGTTGGTGGAAATATCGATTTTAGTCCGAATAGATTTAATGCTGAAATTTTAGATGTCAATAGAAATACATCAGGTTATTTTGATTCATATACAGCAACTGCTGTTTACAAATCAAATTACGAAGCAGATATCATTAATACAGGAGTATTTATTACTGGCAATTTTGAGCCAGTAGCTAACTTAAAAATAAATGCAGGATTGCGTTACGATGAGTATAGTTATGACTTTAAAAATAAGTTAGATGCTGCCTCTGATTACTCATCGGCAGATGCTAAAGAAATATTTACTGCAGTTACACCAAGAATTGGATTAACCTATAATTTTACGAAAAAAATTGGTGCTTACGTAAATTATAGTGTTGGTTTTATTCCTCCAAGTATTAGTGATTTATTCCGAAAAGACGATATTCCTTTATTAGATCCTACAACATTTAACAATTATGAATTAGGAGGATGGATGAGCTTATTGAAAAATAAAATTTATATCGATTTTGCAGTATATTCTCTACATGGTGAAAACGAAGTTGTTTCTGTATCAACAAAAATTGATGGAATAACTACTCGTGAAAATAAAAATGTAGGAGAAACAACGCATCAAGGAATTGAATTTGGTATAAAAGTAAAACCAATTAAGAGTTTAACGATTCGTTATAATACTGCATTTTCAAAACATGAATATACTCGTTTTATAACAAAAACCGTTGATGGAGTAATTAGTGAAAATAACGATTTTAGTGGTCATAAAATGCCCGGAGCTCCAGAATGGGTCTCAAATGCTGGGATTGATTACAATATGCCATTTTTAAAAGGATTCAGAATAGGTGCTGAATGGCAACATGTAAGCGAATATTTTACCGATGAGCTAAACAAATACACCTATAAAGGATACGATACCTTAAATACTCGACTAGGATATGACACTACTCACTTTGGAATTTGGATGAATATCATGAACCTTACCGATGAACTATACGCCACAAGAGCAAATACTGCTTGGGGGAAAACCACCTATACTCCAGGAAATCCTAAAACAATAGTTGTAGGGTTAAAATATAAACTTTAGTAACTTTATGATGAAACTTTGCTTTATTATATGAACAACGTTAGTAAAATAATAAACGATTATTTTTATTGTAAAGCAAAAGCATCGTATTCTATTGAACTCGTCGAAACTCAAACTGTCACATTGAGCCTGTCGAAATGTTTTAATTGTTGTTTAGTAACAAAACTTTTACAAGCTCAGTTTGATAAACAAAAAATAAATATTTCGTATGCGCTAAACACAAGCTAAACTCAGTTTGATAAGCTTATTCTGACAATTATTTTAGTACTAATAACACACATTCATTATGAAAAAACACCACCTATTACCCCTTATATTTATCAGTCTCTTTTTTTCTTGCAAAAAGAGAAATGATAGTCATTCAGTTATTGATGCTCTTAAAAAAGAAAACATACAACTTACTGAAAGAAGTGTTAACTCTGAAGGAGTGTTTCTGTTCACATCCAAAGAACATCAGTTAATAAACTGGACAGAACATGGTAAAGACAAAAAAGAAACTAATTTAAAATTTGCTTTTTTTAATTCGAAAAAAAACGCATTCGAACAGGTAATAACAGTAACTCCTGCTAAAGGACTCCAATTACATGCAGAAAGTATGGCAAAGGTTGGAATCACTAAAAAAGGAATTTTATATGCTGTGTTTAGAGTGAAATCGCGTAATAGTAAATCGATGTATGGAGGTACTGTTTACTTCACTACTTCTATAGACAGAGGAATTACTTGGAGTGACAAACAGCCGTTAGTAACCAACATCGCAAGTACGAGTCAGAGTTTCTTTGATATTACTCAATTAGCCAATGGTGAATTAGGAATTTCCTGGTTAGACAATAGAAAACTGCATAAAAACAAACAAGGTCAAACTTTATATTTTGCTAAAACTGATGAGTCAAATACATTTCAAAATGAGATTCCATTAGAAGGGTCGGTATGCCAATGCTGTAGAACAGATATTGAAGTTGAACATAACGGAACTATTAAAATTGCATTTAGAAACCTTATTTCGCCTACTGAAACTGGTTTTCCTACTACTTTATCCGATAAAAACACAGAAGTTAGAGATATGTATTTTGTAACATCAAATGATCATGGAGAAAATTTTAATAAGTCCACACCGATACATATTGATAATTGGCAAGTAAATGGCTGTCCTCATACTGGACCATCACTTGCTTCAAATACAACCGAATGGGGAACAGTATGGTTTACAGATGCAGAAGGTAACTCAGGAATTTTTTTCAAAACCAGTATAACAAACAATAAATATTTAATTAGCAAAACAGGTAGTCACCCACAAATGACAGCAATAAACGATAAATATTATATTGTATTTGAAGAATACTATGAAATTGAGAACAAAGGATATACTAAAATTGTAATGCAAACATGGAGTGCTAACTCGTTACTAAATACGACTGAAATAAGTACTCCAAAAACTACTAATGATCATGCAGTTATTAAAGCAATTAATGCAGATGAATTGTTAATTAGCTGGATTAATACCGATACAAGAAATGCTGTAGTACAATATTTTATATATGAGTTAAACCATGAATAGCAATCTGAAATCTTAGCATATTATATAATAGTATTATATTTCTAGATGGTGAATTAGTAACAAAAAAAGAGTTGGCACAAAACCAACTCTTTTTTAATTTAACACTTTAAATTAATCTTATTCACTTATAATTATAAATTCTGAACGTCTGTTTAAGTCATGTTTCGACTCTGGACAATCAACGCCATCACCACAATCATTTACCAATCCTAATTCACCAAATGCTTTACCATTCAATCTATTTGGGCTAATTCCTCTTGTGACTAAGTACTCTATTGTTTTCTTTGCTCTTCTTGTTGATAAATCATCATTATAACGACCCGAATTTCTAGAATCACAAAATGAATGCACCTCTATATTTAGCTTTGGATTTTCATTCATTAAACGAGCTACTTTTTCTAACTTAGAAACAGCTTGGTTTGTGATATGATCTTTATCTAAATTAAAATATATAGGGTTTATTAAATATTTATTATTCTTTCTTGCTTCCAGGTTTACTTTTGGAAAATATTTAATTCCATTTACCATATAATATGGTTTGTCACTAGAATGTTGTGTTGCGCAAATTGGACATTGACCTTCTGGATTATGGTTAATACCATTTGCACATAATGCATGTTGATCAATAACTTCATTAATAACAAAATCTCTTATAAACTCTTTGTTTGGTTCATCTGTAGATTGCAAACTGTCATTATCTATCGAATAATTTTCTTTAGTTGCCGAAAGTTTATATAACATGTTAGGTGAAATTTCCGTTCTGTAGTTTCCTTTTGAATCTGTATAAATTGAATCTAAAACCTCTCCTTGAGCATTTTTAAAAGCAATTATTACATTAGGAACAATCTCATTAGTTGTTTCATTTGTGACATTCCCTTTTAAATATTGAGCTAACTTAGTAAAAGAGTAGATATCATCACTTCCTTTCCCTGTACTTCGATTAGAGGTGAAAAAACCAGTGTTATTTGTCTCATTTGTAATAAAACCAAAATCATCCATCGAACTATTTACAGGTTCACCAAGATTAGTAACTTTAGTTATTCTCCCTAAGTTATCCTGAGTGATAGAAAAAACATCTAGGCCTCCTAATCCTACATGTCCATCAGAAGCAATATATAACGCTCCTTTATCACTAATAAAAGGATATGTTTCCCTTCCTTCAGTATTTATATTTTCCCCTAAATTCATTGGCTCTCCATAAGAATTTTCTCCTAAAACATCAACATAAAATATATCAGACATTCCTAATGACCCAGGCATATCAGAAGCAAAATACAATCTTTTTTCATCCACACTTAATGCAGGGTGAGCTACTGAATAATCATTACTATTAAAGGGCAACTCTTCTACATTCCCCCATACACCATCTACCAATTTTGAAGTATATAATTTCAATCTACTTATCCCTTCATCATCACTTTTAAGTTTTTTGTTAGTGAAATTATTTCTAGTAAAAAACATTGTAATTCCATCTTTAGAAATAATGGCAGTTGATTGGTTATACTTTGAATTCACTTTTTTTCCTAACTTTTTAATTTTACTCTTTTCTGATAAATCAGACTTAGGAAATTTTGAATAGTGTTTGATAATTAAAGAATCATTTTTAGTAACTTTAGAATATTCCGTAAAAGAAATAGAATCACTTTTGACTCTTACTCTTTTTTGTCCATCTTTGGTAAACTCTTCTTCACTAATAAGAGTGGTAAATAAATTCGTAAACCCGGACTTAGTCCACAAATGATCAAATGAACGTACACCACTACTATCTCTTACAGAAGAAAAAATTATTTCATTTTCTCCAAAATAAGCAGGAGCAAACTCAGGAGCACTTGTATTAAATTTTACATTTTTAATTGTATGACGCCCTGAATTAAATTTAATATTAGATAAATACGATTTATTATCAACATAGTATTGTCCTCTAGAATCATCTGGAACTGCTCTATAAAACTTATTCATCCACTGATCAGAAGCCTTATAGTTTTTATATGCCTTAAGTGCTTGTGCATACCTAAACATATGTTCTGGTTTTATTTCTCCTTCTGTTTTTTCCGTATATTTTTTATACCATTTAACTGCTTTCGTGAGCATTCCATTCTTATAATATGAATCTGCTAAATTCCTATATAAAACAGGTGAAGTATTGGTTTTATTTAAATCGTTTAAGTACACTTCAATTGCCTCTGCATACGCCAGATTATCAAAATGTTTGTCTCCTTTATTTGACCCACTACCCTGAGCAAAATTGATGCTTGTTGTTAACAAAAACAACAATGGTAAAAATATTTGTTTCGTTTTCATATGGCTGTTATGTTAAAAGAATCTTGGTGAGATTAACTTGTTTTTGTCATTAAATAATTCAAATCTTAAAATAATTTCATGTGATCCAGAGTTAAACCCTGAAAGCTCTGTGCTATCCATGTCATATCCATATCCAATAAATAATTTTTTATTTACTTGAAAACCTGCCATTCCACTAAAAGCAGCATCCAATCTATAAGCTCCTCCTATAATAAATCGTTCACTAAACATTACATTTGCTGACAAATCTGCCTGTAAAGGCGCTCCAGATACATACTTAAACAATACAGCTGGTTTCAGTTTCACATTAGTACTTAAATCAAAAACATAACCTCCTATTAAATAATAATTCAGACGTTCTTTTCCTAAGTTAGAAATGCTATTATCGTAATGATTCGTTTCTAAAATATTTGGTGCAGATAAGCCTACATACCATTTATCAGCGGAATGATAGTATGCTCCTAGTCCAAAATTAGGTTGGAATTTTGAAAAACTTTGTAAATTAGGATCTGAAGCTGCTGTTAGTAATGTATGATCAAATTTCAAAAAATTAGCAACTCCTTTTACACCAAAAGAAAGTCTTCCTGTTTCAGATGTTGGTATGGTATATGAAAAATCAATATTTACATATTGCTCTTCTGTTGGCCCAATAATATCATTAGAAAATGAGACCCCCAAACCTACTCTACTATTCTCAAAGGGAGTATGCGCTGCTAATGTTTGTGTAGTTGGAGCTCCTTCTAAACCAACCCATTGAGACCTATGTAAGCCTGTTATACTTAAAGCCCCTCTACTACCTGCATATGCAGGGTTAACACTTACTGTATTGTACATATACTGTGTATACTGTGCATCCTGTTGTGCATATATTTGAAAAGAAACAAATGCGAATATTATAATTATGATTTTTTTCATAAGAATATTAGTTTTAAACCTAGGAGAAAATTCTCCTAGGTAATATTTAATAGCTATTAGTTATTATTAATATAAAGGTATCCTGCTTCTTTATGTGCTTTACCTGATGCATCATCAGTATAATTCAACACATAAAAATAAGTCCCTGTTGGTAGTTTATCCTTTTTCTTAACTGTTATTCTACCTTCAGATATCCCTTTGAATACTATTGATGTATTGTTATATCCTCTAGCCTCATATACTTGCACTCCCCATCTATTATAAATGTGTATTTCATTATTTGGGTAATACTGTATTCCTCCTATTGTAAAAGTATCATTAACACCGTCATTATCTGGTGTAACTCCATTGTTAAATGTCAATCCTTTATCAACAATTAATACTACAACTGTTTCGTCATCTGGACTTCCATCATCATCTATATCATTATCCGTATCATCTGTTGGATCATCAGAAATGTCTGACACTAGGTTCCCTAAAGGATCGTCACCTGTAACCATTGCAGAATTTATAACAATTTCAGCATCAATATCAGCTTGAACTAAGGTATAATCAACAGTGTAAATCCACACTTCTGTTACATCTAATTCGCCATCTGAATCTGTGTCTCCTGAATCTGGACCAGAAATTAATCCGCCTAACATTGGATCATCCAATTCTATATTTGTAATTGGAGTATTTCCGTCATTGCTTAATGTAAAGGTATACGTTATAACATCACCTACATCCGCATAACCATCACCACCATCATCAAGCGTTGCTACTTTCAATAAAGTTAATAACCCCTGTGATAAATCAGTTACTGTTGGATTATCTAACTCTCCATCGCCATTTAAATCTACTATTCCAGTACTTGCTGGATCATTTGAAGTATCTGTCGTTGGACCAACAATAGAATCTGCATTTACAGTTGCAGTATTCGTAACACTTCCTGCAGCAATATCTGCTTCAGTTATTGTGTATGTTGCACCAAACGTTGTATTGTTTGACATTCCGACTGGAAGTATTGCTAATGGACCTCCTGTTACAGTAACTAATGCATCATTTATTGATATATGGGTTAAGGCTACATTTCCTGTGTTGATTACATTAAATACATAATTGATTGTATCCCCTGCATCAATAACTCCGTTTCCGTTACTATCAACATAAGTTGCCGTTTTCTCTAAACTTAAACTTGGCTGACTTAAATCGAACACCGTTACATCATCAGGTTCTCCATCACCATTTGAATCTACATCAGTAGTGTTGGTTGGATCATCTGAAGTATCTGTAGCAGTTACTGAGCCTGAAGCAACACTTGCTCCAGTTGCTACTGCTTGGTTACTTACGTTTCCTGCAGTAACATCGCCAGCTGTAATAACATAGGTTGCACTATACGTAGTATTGTCTGTTGCCCCTACTGCTAATGTAACAATTGGTGCTCCTGTCATTACTATTCCTGGTAAAGCATCCGTTACCGTTACATCAAATAAGGTTACGTTTCCGGTATTAATTACATTAAACACATAACTCATTGTGTCTCCTGCATCTATTACGCCATTCCCATTCGTATCAGCATAACTTGCCGTCTTCTCAATACTTAATAATGGTTGTGATAAATCTGTTACTGTAACATCATCAGGTTCACCATCACCATTCGTATCATTATCTATAACATTCGTTGGATCATCCGAAGTATCCGTTGCTGGACCTGAAGTTGAATTTCCA